>WUUC01157829.1_pt1 | contig 12883 bp, 14 predicted proteins | sample 6278441 | NCBI WGS metagenome assembly WUUC01 (sample SAMN13675441, study PRJNA597444) | soil metagenome | isolation source: soil | place: USA: Washington | collected 2017-10 | reverse complement strand
CGTCTTTCACGTTGTTGCCCGGGGAGATCACCGACTCCACGATCGGGTAGCCGCCGGAGATCGCCGCGAGATCCACGGCTGGGCTGACGGTGGGTTGGCTGTCGCCCTGGCCGGGACCGATCGGCGTAACGTGGTTCGCGTAGTCGTCCTCAGCCCACGATTCGTGGTGCGTGTAGGAAACGATGCTGACGTCCGTGTCCAGGACCGGGGGGTTGGGTGCGTCGAGGACACCGATCCTTCGGGCGATCCGCAGGATCTTCACCAGGCGTGTCTGTGCGGCGTCCGCCCAGTCCAGGCCCACCGTGAACTCCAAGCCCTGAGCGCACAGGGCGCGCATCGCGTCCAGGATTTTCATTCGGTCGGTCGTCTTGTAGGACATCGAGATGAGCTCCCCGGTGTCAGTAACGTCGTACTCGAACCCCAAGCCCTGCCCGAGGCCGTTCAGTGCTTCTGCCTGCTGCGCCAGTGCCAGTGCGACGCGGGACCGGTCGGCGTTCACGAAATCCACATCCCGTGCCAGGCGCTTCAGCAGGTACGACTCAGGGGTGTTCGCCGAAGGAACGTGCAATTTCCCGTCCGAACCCCGGTGACGGTTCGCCGGAAGACCCATCCACAAGGGCAAATCGTTGACGACACACACCAGCGCCCCGAGCCGGCCGTCCGTGGCCGCCAGGATCGACTGGATGGGCGCACTGCCCTTGTCAGAGGCCAACGGGATCGCGACCGACGACGACGCATACGCGGACAACTGGATTCTCGGCGAGCACTCCACATCAGGGAGTTCGCACAGGATCTGCCCCGTAACCCGGTGCACGCCCAGCCACTGGACCTCCTGCCGCGCCGACGGTTCGGCATAGACCGGTGGCGCAGTTGGAAGCGGCGGCACCGCATCCGGTGTCTCAACCACGATCGACTGCGAACCCCACGGGGCGGAGCCAGCCCAACCCGTGAGCGCGATCGTGATCTGGGTGCCGTCATCGACGACACCGACAGTGCCCCACTGGTCCCGACCCGGCTGGTAGCCGAGGTCGTAGAACGTCGCGTCACCACTGGGGGTGGCGTCAATGGAGGCGCACAGCATGACCGGGAACCCGCCGAACGGGTTGAACGACGGCGAGCAGAGACCGAGCGAGTGGATGTCGCCGGTGACCTGGACCATCGACTGGTTCCACATGCGGGCCCCATCGGAGGCCGGGACCGGTGTCGTGGACAGGAACGCGGCGATCTCGTCACGCTCGTACGTGAAGCTTCCCCAGTTGTGCCCGGAGAGGGACGTGTGCAGCCACGGGGTGGGCATCAACCACACCAGCGCTTCGGCGGTCGTGGTCTGCAGGAGGTTCTTGAACCACTGCTTCTGCGACTCGCCCAAGATGGTCTTGGTGGGGCTGTCGAGCTCGGCGCCGTCCGACCGGTTGTAGCGCGTGTCCGACAGGATGTAGAGGACGCGGCCCATCTGCCACGACTGGTAAGGGGAACCAGTGGGCTCAGGGGTCGGGTAGTGCGCGACCCGCTCCCGGTATGCCTGCGCAGCGTTCGCTTTGTAGATGTGGAGGCCGTCGGAGAACGTCCCCGTGTACCCGAAATCGTGGTTGTCCCACATGTACTGGAACGGCACGTCACGGTACAGCTGGTGCTGCTTGGACTGCGCGAAAATGTCCGTGTACAGCCTGCGGTAGTTGGTGAGCGACCCGCCGCCGACGACACCGTGGTCACCGGTGCCGAGGTCGTAGTAGGCGATGTCGCCGAGGTGACACACCATGTCGGGGTTTGCCAGGCGGACCGTGTCGAACGTGGGGGCGTTCGAGATCCGCGACGGGACCAGCTCGGAGCCGGACCCGGGGTAGACCGCGGCGAGGCCGGCGTCACCAATCGTCGCCACCGTGTGCGACCAGGCAGTGCCTACCGGGGCGTGGGTGCGGAACTTCCCTTTCTTGGTCGTGTCCAGGACACCGTCGTCCTCGACCCCGTAGAAGTACTGGGTCGTCGCCGACAGGCCGGTCACCGAGAAGCGGTGGGCCCCATCCGAGGAGACCGCTTCCGGTTCGAACCATGCCGGCTGCGACAGGTCGGACTGTTCCGACACCGCGAGGCGCGCCGTAGTCCCGGCGATCCGGGCGACCACGCGGGCGCTCGACGCATCGACCGCGCCGACCGTCAGCGATACGGCCGCCACTTAGGCCTCCATGATGGTGCCGCCGCCAACGATTGCCAGGCCAGTCACCAAGTCAGTGCCGATGATGTTCGAGACGGAACCCAGGCCGTTGTCCATCAACAACCGGTCGATCGTTGCACCAGTGCCGGACGTGAACGACTCCCAGAGCCCATCACGCAGCGCCGGAGTCGGAGATCCCTTCACGTGCATGCCACCGGTTTGGTTCATCACCCGAGAGGGAGCGAAGGGGGCCGTCACCTGGACGTTCGAAGATCCTGTACCGGCCGTTGAGATAACCGCATGGAATTTGAACTGGACGCATTTTGGCCCGGTGCGGATCCACCTGCCGACGTTGGTCGCGAACGACGCGGACCCGATCCCGGTCCACGTCGGCGTGTAGGACGTCCAGTTAGTGATCGCGGAACCGCCAGTCGTGGCCAGCCAATACGCGTAAGACGCTTGTGACGCGACGGGGCTCCATGCCGACCCCGAGAACCGGTCCAGCCGGTCAGCGTCCGCGACATCCGCGTACATGCCCTCACGGCGGTGCGCCGCAGGCAGACCAGCAGTGTCAGGGACCGGCAGGATCCCGCCCGCAGCCACCGTGTACGGCGCTGCATAGTTCAGCGTTGCCGTCGTCGCCCCAGCCGTCACCGTCAGGTACGCGAGGAGCAGTGTCCCATCCGGTGCGGGCGTCGCCGCACTACCAGCCACCCCAGGGATAACCCTTGTCCGACCCGGAATCAGATCCCCAGACGCGTCAGCGGCATTGTCCAAGACCTCGCCGATGAGCGTATCGATCCGCGTCAGCGACGGGTGAGCCGTAGCCAACGTGTGCTGCCCCGCGGCGATAGCCACCAAGTACGGTCCGCGGTTCGACGACCCCGCCGTGTTGATCACACAGTTCGTGTCCCGCACATCGACGGTCATCCCCGTGACCGCAACCTCGACAGAGGTCGTGTTCGCCAAGACGCCGGGGCGCGCACCGAACCGCCCGAACGCCGGCAGCGAGTCCCTGCCCTTGTACAGGAGCCCCCCGAAGGTCTGCCGGAGGCTCTGCGGGTCGAACACCGACTCTGCGGCATCCACCACGGCCCCACCGGAAGCGATGACCATGACCGGCCCCCCAGGGGAGGACCGGAGCATGAACGTGTTAGTCGTAGCGCCAGCCACAAAGTAGGGCGCTCCCGCCACAAGGATGCCGATAGCACCGCCAGACGGGGCTGAGGTGACTACGGTCTGACCGTCGACCAGGCCGTGCGCGGCGATGGTGAACACGTTCGATGCGATCGTCGCAGTGCCAACAGCGGCACCGCTAGCGCCAGTAGTCGGCCAGAGAGCAGGCACAATAAACCCCCTATGGAGTTGGTCAGAAGAAAGAAAGAGGAGCGCCTACCACCAGGCAGAGCGGTACGACACCGTCACCTGCGACGCGTTCGTGTCATCCGAGCCAAGGAACCGCAGAGACGTCATTCCAGGGACGAGCGGGTGCGTGTCCCAACCCCACTGCGAGGCACCGCGGTAATCGGCTTCCACCGCCCCATTCAGGAGCGCGGTTTTCCGGGTCGAATCGATCAGCAGGAACTGGCCGGCCAACAGGTCGAGTTCGACGCTGAGGGACTGCACTGACCCGTCCGGGCGCTGCAACACGATCTGCGGGCCCGCGATCGGGCCATCAATACGGACCGTCAAACCACTGTTCGCGGTACCCGAGTTCGTGAGCTCGATCAGGCCCGAGACGAGCACCGTGTAGATCGAGAACGGCGTGGAGAACGGGGTGCTCAACCCACCCAAGTACTCGGTCAGGCCAGTCGAAACCGATGTCAGGACCGAGGAGTACCGGCGAGGGTCCTGCGCGATGAACGCGACCTGCTCGATCGATTTCCCCACCGACAGGTTGTCGGCCGTGACCCGCGGCATCCGCGGCGTCCCGAACATGACGAACTCGCTGCCACCATGCTCGAAGTACAGCTCACACGTCTCACCAGATGACCCGACCGCCATGAACGCCGCCGCCAGCTCGTCATGAGCCGACAACCACTCCGCTTTCGTTGAGCCCAGGCGGTTGATTGACAGGGGGATCAGTACGACAGCCTCATCGACCCACTCCGCGCCCCGCACCGACCCGTGCCCGTTCGGGCGGTCCATTGACTGCGGGGAACGGGTCGAACGCGTAAACGGGTCCCACCCTGGAATCACCGTGTACGGTGTGCCCGGCCCCATCAGCAGCGAACGACCAACACGAACCAACTGCACCTGATCAGCGGCCAGAGGCATCTACACCGCCCCCACTGCCTGAAGTTCATTCCGGACCTGTCGCATGTCGAGTCGCTCGTTGATCGCCTCGATGTTCAGGTTGTTGACCGTGACTCCCGTGGATCTGGGCGCCGCGTTGTAGGGCATGCCCGCACTGCCGGCCTGAGCGAACCGCGTCTGACCGGACAGGATTGCCGACCGCATAGCCTCGATCGCGTCATGCCCGCCGGCTGCATCCACCTCAGCGCGCGTCCACACATGCTCACCAGGGGTCAACACCGCCGGGACAACATCCCCAGCACCCAACGGGCCACCGACAGGACCACCAGTGGAGTACGGAATTGACACGCCACCACGGGGAAGGAAATCCTGCCAGCTCCCGTTAGAGGTGTAATTGAATGAGATCGTCACGACTCGGTCAATGTCCTCAATCAAGTCCCTGACCCGGTTCGCCTGGGTAACCACATCCTTGACACCGTCGAGACGGACCTCAGCGGGATACTCGTCTGAGAACTCCATACCCGCATCGCGGGCATCACTGAATCCCTGCTCGATCTCACTCGTAGAGCGGTTCGAGTCGTCCGCAACAAACCGGATAGCTTCCGAATACGACATGCCCGACGCCATCAACGCATCAACCGAGGCCTTCGCGTTGATGGTGAACTCCGCATAGTCCGCTTCCATGCCCGCGAGTTCGAGACCGTTCTGGGCGGACATCCGACCCGTGTCCGTGGTCAGATTCGCATTGACGTTCGCGAGCGCGTCGCCCATCTCCTGTCCGGCATCCCGAGCCGCAAAGAACTCGTCCTCGAGGGCCTGGATAGCCTCCTGGCTCAGGCCTGCAGCCTCAGCGGCTGCGATCAGCTCGGGAGGGAGATCGCCGCCGGTCGCTTGCGCCATCTCCCCGGCTGCCGCGGCAGCCGTCAGGTAGGCCTCCACCAGCGCCATCTCGGCGTCGATGGCTTCCCGCGAGCCGGCACCGTGCTCTTCCACCGCTTCGGCGTAGGCGACTTGCGCATCTTCGTATGCCTGCATCGCACGGACCGCCGCGAACACGGGGTCCACCTGCGCGCGGAGTTCGTCAGCGAGTGCCTGCAGTGCTGCAACCGACGCGCCGACCTTAGTGGCGAATGCTTCCTGCTCGGCGGCGGCTTCAGCGGTCACCACACCCTGCTTCTCAGCCTCAATGCCGTACTCATCCAGCAGGGGGAGCAGCAGTTCCAGCTCTTCGGCGTTGAGGCCGTAGACCTCAGACACGAGCCGCAGGACCTCTTCCGCGTCCATGCCTTGAGCGACGAGCTCTACCATTGCCTCGTCCAGGCCCTGAACCGCTGAGTGGAACCCTTCGCTGTCCTCGGTCCCCACCTTGTACATGCCGTTGAGTTCGCCTTGCTCATCGGTCCAGGTCTGCAGGACGCCGATCATGTCGTCGCCTGCGTCGAGAGTTTGCTTCACGCCTTCGCGGTATCCCTGGTTCGCGCTCTCCCACTCGTGCATGGCGTCGAGGGCTTCCTGGATGGGGCCCGCGACCGCGGAAATATCGGTTTCCTGCAGCTTGAACGTCCGGCCGACAGCTTGGAAGTCCAGTAGCTCCTGCGTGAGGTCTCCGACCGAGATCCGTGCTTCCTCCGAGGACCCGCCCAGGCTGCTGACTGCGGTGGCGATGAACGCCACTCCAGAGAAGATGATGCCGAGCGGCCCAAGCTTCTTCAGTGCCAACGCGAACAGGCCCAACGCCACCGACGCCTGCTGGATCGGTTCAGGCAGGGCAGAGAACACCTGCACTGCGGCCATGACCAGGCCGATTGCGATCTCCACGAACGGCATCAGCGAATCGATCGCCAACGTCAATCCCTCGGCGATCTGCAATGCGAGTTCGGAGATGACGGGGATCAACGGAGCCACAGCGGACAGAAGATCCATCAGGGCGTCGCGGAACGCGGGTGAGGCCAAGGCCAGGCCGAGGATGCCCGCAGCGACGGGGTTGATGGATGCGGCAAGCCCGCCCATGCCCAACGCGGACAGTGCGGACGCTGAGCCTGCTGCAGCGGCGGCGGCACCGAACGCGGTCAGGATCGGGGCGCCAGCCGCCAGATGATCGAGCACTGCGATGATGTCGATTTCGCCGACAGCCTCGGTGAACCGCTGCATCGCTGCAGCTGCCGCTTTGAAGGCCGGTTCGGCGCGCTCCGCAAGGACCGCGATAGCGGGCTTCAGAGCAGATTCGAAGGCACGCAGGGCGTCAGCGGAAGCGTTCGCCCACTCCACCGCCGCACCGCCCCCTTGAGGGTCGATGAACGGTGCCGCGAGAACGGACCCGATGTCGCGTGTGGCGCCGGCGATCCGGTCCAGCGCGCCCACCCAGGTTTCCCTGAGCCCCTCAGCGGCGCCCGCATACCGGGTGCCGAGCTGTTCGACAAGGGTGTCCATGAACTGGGTCGCGTCAACGGCCCCAGAGGAAATGCTGTCGCGGATGTCCGCCGCGGTCATGCCCCAGGCTTCACCGACGAGGGTGGCGGCGTCGATGCCGCGTTCACCCAGCTGGTTCAGGTCCTCGCCGGTGATTTTCCCCGTGGAGGAGAGTTTCGCCAGGATGAGCACGACTTCTTCGATGGACTGCGCCGAGCCACCGACGGCAACGACACCGTCTTGCAGGGCCTCGAAGATCGGCACGACCCGTTCGGCCTCGACACCGAAGCCGATCAGTGTCTGCTGCGCCTGAATCCACATCTGCCGCGGGAACGGCGACGTGCTCGCGAACGACGCGAGTTCCTCCATCTGCGCGGTCGCAGCCTCAGCCGACCCAAGGAGGGTCTCCAGGGCACTGCCTGCGGTCTGCTGCAGCGAGTTGTAGGCGACGCCCGCGGAGATAGCCTGCGTAGCGACGCCGGCGAGCGCACCAAGCCCTACGGCCCCGATAGCACCCATCGTCGAGACAACGGCGGTCGCAGACTGCCGAAGACCGTCCAGAGCCTTCTGGGAACTCGCCACTGAGTTCGCGGCGTCCGCGATACCCCGAGTCGACTTCGCGGCCTGGTCGGCGCCCTTGACATAGTCGCCGACGACCAGGCTCAGCTTGACTGACATACTGCGTTCTGCGGGAGGCATCGGACACCTCCCTGGCGCTATTGGTCCTGGTCATGCACACTGTCTAAATGGACGTGAGCCGATTCGAGTACGCGACGAAGACCATCACTCCCGCGTCGATGACCAAGCGGAAGCGGTTCGCGCGGAAACGCGCCGCCGAGCTCGGTGACATCGAAAGGCAGGGATGGGAAATCGTCTCGACCGAGCCGGAGCGGATCTTCCGCCGCGGCGACAAGATCACCGTCAGGCGGGCCAGAACTACTGAAGCCCCGACGCTGTCAACGGAACCCCTCCAGGGGCCCGGCATCATGGGGTGGTGGGAGGGCCTGTCTCAGCGGCAGCAGATCGGTGTCGGCATGGCCGCGATCGCCATCCTCATCAGCCTCATCGCCGCGTTCTAGACCGGCGACCACTCCCTGAGCTGCACGTCCGGGGGCCGAGTGTTGACCACCCACCGCTTCAACTCAGGTAGATGCTCCTTGTCGCCCTCGGACGCGCGGTGCACCTCCGCGCACCCCTGACAGGTGGCTTCTTTGACCTCGTAGTAGCCCTCAGAGTCGGGATTCCACGATTCACTTTTCGGCTGCCCGCAACCCGGGCAGCGCATGTCCTCCACCAGGATCGAAGCCGCCGCCAGGACCCGGTCCGTGAACGTCCACACCGGTTCCGTACCGCGGAGGATCACTTTCGGGGGGACGCCCCACGCGCGCGCGGCCCGGACTTCGATGAGGATGTGGCTCCACCTCGGGTCGAGGAGGAGCTGCGCGACAAAGGGGCCTGCACCGCCGGCGCCGTCGAAGTCATTTCCCTGTATCGCTCGTACAGTTCGATGGTGGCCGCGGCACCGCAACGCTCCTCGATCCGCAAGATCCGGTCCCCGCCGAAGCCCTCAGGGCCGAGCGGGATCTGCTTACCGTCCGCGGTCTCCACTTTCACGATCGCCTCGGCGATCATGTGCGTAGACAGGACCTGGTAGTCGTCCGGGTTCTCTTTCAGGTCCAGGGACAGTTCCTCGATGAGACGCTCCCGCAGGGCCTTCCGGTGGTCCTGGTTGCGGTCCTGCACCGTCACGATCAGCATCGAGTCGAAGATGCTCTTGTTGACCTGGTCGAGCTCCAACTGGATCTGGTTGGGGTCACGGTCGTCAAGGCCCCGGTCTGCCAGTGACAGCTTCTTCGTGACCCGGAGTTCCTCCTCCAGGCGGGCGCGCTTCGCAAGGAGGTCGCCCTTCTGGATGATCCTGGCCGACGTGGTGATGCCGGTCGTGCCATCGATCCAGGCGTCCAAGTCGAAATCGGCGAGTGCCGGCTGGTCTCTCTGGTCGTTCATGTCTGCTCCCAGGTGACCCAGGTGGTTGTTGAGCCCGCCGTGCAGCACCTGGGATGGCTGCACGGCGGGAGTGTTAGATGTACAGCTCGTAGTCGACGCTGGACGTCGTGTCGGAGGACAGCACGTCCACGTACCCGTCGTCCGGGTTCGCGTATGCACTGGTGGCCCGGAACGTCCTGGTGACGCTGGCTGCGATGGCGGTGACCCGGTCGGCGACCGCGAGGCCGTCAACGGTCTGGTGCGTGGTCAGCGTGATGTTGATCGACCCGCCCGTCCCGTTGGTGACTCTCAGGATCGAACCGACAGGGATCTTGTCGCCGGACACGCCCGGAGTGACCACCACAGGAATGACGCCAGCGGAAGTGGCGGACTGAGGAACGAGAACAGCCATGCCAGCCCCCTACGCGGCCACGACAGCGCGCACGGTCGCGGCGCCCTGCTTCAGCATCGGCACGGTGGCCTTGAGGTAGCCCGAGCCAGTGCCCGCGGGCAGTTGCGCCTCATCGGCCATGAACTTGTAGACCTCGACCATCTGACCAGCGGCGTACGCTTCCGATTTGGCGAACCCGGTCCGGCGGACGAAGTGCCCGACGGCCTTGTAGTCCAGCCACTGCAAGAGGTCTGCGGTCTCCCACGCCTCCGTGACGTCGTCCCACTGGCGGAACAATTCGAATGTCCCCGAGTAGTTCTTCATCGTCGGAGCGTCGGTGTTTGCCTCCTCGCAGACGGCGCGCTCCGACGTGGTGTCGGAGCCGTCCATCTGCACCTTGTAGCTGGACACCATGATGCAGGTCAGGTCCCTGCCAGCGGCGAGTTCGGCGAGCGTTGGTGCTTCGATGTCGGCGATACCGTCAACACCAGGCACCCACGTCAGCCGGGTCACTCCCTGGTCCACGAGTCTGGGCAAAATGCACCTCTCAGAAATCGAGCGGCGCTTTCGCTTACCGCTGCCTTTGGATTGGTTTCCTGACGACCACGAAGCGGTGCCAGTGGTGCCCGCTACCCAGGGCGGGCGGTGTTTCTAGATCTGCTCGGCGAGCAGCGTGTACCGGCTGATCAGGAGGACGCGGCGCTTCGACAGCACCTGTTCGTCGATCTGCGCCGGAAGCGAGAATTCGTGCTGGATACGGCCGCACTGGTAGCCGGGGACAAGGGGTTTGATGTTGACGATCCCGGATTTCACGGTCCGGGCGATCCAGTCAGCCATGCCCCGGTCGGGTGCGACGGCGTTGAACTGGAACCGGAACAGTTCACCTGTGGGGTCCTGTGACACCTGGTCGTTCTCGACCGTGCCGCCGTCGGGCCAGTAGACACCGAACCGGTCGGGGATGGTCGTGGACTCGTCCTCGTCGGGAACGCCGGCATCGAACACGGTCACTTGTGGGACCGTGGCCCGGATGATGGCCAGGACCGAATCGGGGAGGCTCATGTGCCGTGCACCGCGACCCGGGCGACTTGGTCCAGGATGCCGTCGACACGGTCGTCAAACGCCTTGTACAGGTGCGGTTTCGGGCCGGTGTTGACCGATCCGAGCTCCACGCCCGGGCCCATGCCGCCCTGTGGCAGGCCCGACTCGGGCCCGACTACCAGGTCAATGTGAGTGGCGTAGCGGTCGGTTTCCGAGGTGATCGCCCGGAAGTAGTGGGGGAGGAACGTTCCAGTCACGCCCTGCGCCCGTAGGAGGTCCCTGGACTGGTAGACGACTCGTTTCCCGCCCGCTTCAAGGGCGTCCTCGACATCGTCCATCAGCTGTTCGCCGAGTTCGTCCAGGAACGTCGCGGTCTCGAGGATGTTGATCAGCTCGACCTTCGCCATCAGCCCACCACCTCCTGCATCGGGATACGCTGCGCGGTAGCGAGCGACTTGTGGTGAAGCCCAGCGATCCGGTACACGCGGCCCGCCAACTGCGGGTCGGAGACCGCGGTGATGATTTCGACTCGGTCGTCGATCGCAACGGGGCCAGCGCCTATCGGAAGGTGCAGGCTGTACCGCTGTTCGGTGAAGACGTGCCCACCGGAGTTCCGGTTCGACTCGTACGGCTCGAACGTCTGAACCTTGCACCTGCCCTCGAGTGGCGATTCAGCGCCAGGGAGGGGGTAGATCGTCTCTGTGGGTGCGGGGGTTCGTTCGCCCGTGACCGGGTCAACGGGCCCTGGAGAGCCGGTTACCCGCGTGATCCGGCACGTGTCGAGCATGATCGACTCGGCCGCGGCCCGTCCCGCTGCCAGGGCGGTCAGGACGGTCATGACGGGTCCAAGATCGCAATCGAGAACGCGTTCCGCATGCCCGCGGCCTTACGAATCCGGCGGATCATCCCCGTGGTCGCGTCGAACTCGCCGACCGTCTCCGCCGCATACGTCTCCGTGGTCGACCAGTCGTCAATGGACTCCTGCACCGACCGGAGCCCACCCGGGTTGAGGCCCATCTGCTGCGCCATGTCCAACGCCACCGAGAAGAACCTCAGCTCATCAGTGGAGTCGAACCGGGTCTGACCGATGATGTTGATGATCTCGACCCGGATTTTCTGCTCCAGCACCTCATAGGTCGCGTCAGAGATCTCAGAGGCGTCTTTCTGGAGGTAGGCGGCGAGTTGTTCTTTCGTAAAGAGCGCCATCGCCGCCCACCTTCCTATTCGTTGATCTTGCCCGCGGCGATCAGCTTCGCGACGATGTCGTCGCGGGTGTCGTCGTCCTCGACGTCGACACCGTGCTGGCCGGCGAACGCCACCCAGGCGTCCCTCGAGGAGCCCTTACCCGACCGCGGCGGTTCCCCACCATCGGACGGCTCGGAATCCACCGGGGCCTCGTTCTCGACCGGGGCGTGAACCTCGGCCACCTCGACCGGCTCCGCTTCTTCGCCTTCCCACACGTCCGGGTTGGTGATGAACTGCGAGAGCCGCTTCGGCGGCGTCGATCCCCTCAGGAACACGACATGCCGACCCGTCTCGGGATCTTCGACATGGACAGTGACTGCGAGCCTGCGCATGATGCCTCCTACTGGACGTCGGCGACCATGAGCCGGTTCGGGTCGACGATGACGGGCATGCCGACACCGGTGACCTTGGTCCAGGTGCGGACCGGGTCGCCCTCCTTGAGGACCACACCGATCAGGCCCGGAGCGTCGTTGAACGCGATCGTCGGGTTGGAAACCCCGGCGAGCTCCAGCGCCTCCGCGGTGATGCCCCACGCCGTGTAGCCCAGCGTGGAAGGGTCCTGCGGGAGCATGATGAACCGGTCCGCGGGGATCACCCGAGCGTCGGAGCCGTTCACGTTGACCTGCGTGTCATACTCCACGATCGTCGGCAGGCCATGGGCCTCCAGGACGGTCTGGAGCTGCGCGCGAGTCACGATCGACGGGACCCCACCGAGGGACGCGGCCAGACCGCGGACCTCAGCGTTACGCAGCATGTTCGACACGACCGCCCGGGACGTGAGCGCCACAGCGGGCGGTTCACCGTTCAGTGCGGTGTAGGTGTCCGCCCACGTGCGGATGTCAGCCAGCGGCGTTGCCGTCGCGATGACCGACCACAGGTCGCCCGCGGGAGCGACGAGGTTCCCCGCAGGGACACCCCAGTCGGTTTCCAGGGTGAGCCCGTTCTCGCTGGTGAGCGTGAACTTCCCGTCCGTGAGGACGTCGCCGCGCGCCAGCTCCATGCGGGCACGGACAGCCCGGGTGTTGGTCACGGCGTCGTTGTAGATCGCGTCGACCAGGCCCTGGTTGGCCTGACCGCCGGTGCGGAGCCGCTCCAGCTGGAGCCGCTCGAACTCGCCCAGGACGGTCTTCTGGCCCAGCGGGGGGAGGAGGACGCGGTTCTGCGTCAGCCCGTCCCGCTGCCCGATCGGGGTCTCCGCGTCGTAGCTGCGGAACTTCGCGGCCCGGTTGACGCGAGTCACCGAGTCGATGACCGCCTCGATGTCAGGCAGGACCCGGTCCGGGAGGAACGTGTTGAGGATCTGGTTCGACTGGGTCGGGACCTCACGCACGAAAGCGGTGAGGGCGGCCGGGTCGACGTAGTCGCTGATGATAGGCATCGGTCATCCCTCCTTATCGGACCACGAT
>WUUC01093994.1_pt1 | contig 12884 bp, 6 predicted proteins | sample 6278441 | NCBI WGS metagenome assembly WUUC01 (sample SAMN13675441, study PRJNA597444) | soil metagenome | isolation source: soil | place: USA: Washington | collected 2017-10 | reverse complement strand
TTTGTATTTATCGTCATTCAGCAGGTTGGGTTTCACCGAGATATTCGACAACATCAGGTGCGCCATCTGCAGACACGAGTTCAACTGTGCAAACGCGGGGAAGATCAACTCTTTCAGCACCTGCATGTCTCGGTGATATCCGGATGGCAGGTTAGAAGTGATCAGGCTGATGTCGTTCGCGAGCCCGGTCAATTGGTTACCGCGGGCACGGATCGTTTCAAATACATCCGGGTTTTTCTTATGCGGCATGATGCTCGACCCTGTAGTGAGTTCATCGGGAAAACTTACGAACGCAAAGTTCTGATTCATGAAAAGACAAACGTCGGCAGCGAGCTTTGACAACGTCGCACCGATATTGCCGATCGCTGAAGCCACAATGCGTTCCGCTTTGCCGCGACCCATCTGTGCATAAACAACATTATAATTCAAGTCTTCGAACCCAAGCAGCGTGGTGGTCAGCTTCCGGTTCAATGGAAAGGAAGAGCCATATCCCGCAGCAGACCCTAGCGGATTTTTGTTCACAACAGCATACGCAGCCCCAACCGTGATCAGGTCATCCACCAGACTTTCCGCATATGCCCCAAACCACAAGCCGAACGAAGAAGGCATCGCCAATTGAAAATGCGTGTAGCCTGGCAATAATTTGTCCTTGTGCTCTTCACTTTTCATGATGAGCAAATCAAAAAGCTTTTTTGTTTCGAGTACTGTTTGCTCCAGTTGTGAACGAAAAAACAATTTGATGTCGAGCAATACCTGGTCGTTTCGGGAACGACCGCTATGAATTTTTTTTCCGGCTTCGCCGTACTCACGGGTCAACAGCATCTCCACCTGTGAATGCACATCTTCCACTCCGGCATCGATCCCGAACTTACCGGCAACAATCTGCTGGTGGATATCTCTTAAACCAGCACTAAGCGTTTTCAATTCATCGGCCGATAATAAACCGATACTCTGCAACATCCGGATGTGCGCCAACGATCCCAGCACATCGAACCTCGCCATGGCAAGATCCATTTCCTGGTCACGGCCGGTGGTGAATGTGGTTACTTCGGAGAGCGCATCCTTGTCTTTTTGCCAGAGTTTCATGCGCGCAAGATAGCCGTAACAGACGGCATCATGCAAACCATGGCCAACGCCGGCCGAAAGTATTATTTAAGGATGAATCGGTTCTGTACCCTCGCGGCGAATGTAAGTGAAGTCATAAACATCCGTCCATGTCTTACCGCCATCAACCGACTGCTGAGCGTGTTGCCGGACCCTGTCGGGACTGATATTTGTAAACGTCAACTTCCCATCTATTCTCGCCCCGGTTGGCGACGTTGTATCGAATTTGAACTGCATGGTGCCGTCTTTGTAGACACCGTCATAAAATTCCTGGATGTCCTGACCGGACCCTGCCCACTTTTGATTCCATGTAGAATCGGCCGGATCAAAATAGTTCATGCTCATCCCTTGATGAGGGCCATTGAAAGCTTCCCAATTCTCTTCAATTACGCAACCACTCGAAGATAACGTTATCTTGTTGGTGCCTGCCCTCGCGTTGAGATTAGAAGTAAGGTAAACTTCCCATTCGCCCAGCCAGAAATCGAATTCGCGCGCCTTCGGAATGCTCATACAGGGTTTAGATCTTTCCACCAGTCGCCCCCGCACTTCAAGCCAGCGCTTATCATTTCTGAGATTGGCAAAATAATTTTCACGATCAACAAGTTTAAAGTTCCCAAAACCTGCGAGCATCGCGCTGTCAAGAACTTCAATGGAACGGTCTATATGCCCCGATGCCGACAATGTCCTTGCACGGTAAAGCAGCACCGTCGTAGACGCGGGATTCAACTTTTGTGTTTTGCCAAATGCCTGCAGTGCTTTATCATATGCGTTAAGATTTAGTTGACTGACCCCGAGGTTCAACCACGATGCCGCTACTTTTGCTGCCTCAGGCTCTTTCAACAGGACTGTATAACTTTCCACTGCGCCTTTCCAGTTGCCGGCGTTGTAAAGCGAGTCCGCTATCGCTACAGTAACTTTCTTTGCTTTTTTCTTTTGCGCAATAACTCCCAGCGCCGGAGCTAACAAGATGAATAACAGGACGAGCCTCTTCATAAAATAATCATTTTAGAGGCAATTAAGGCCTTGCTGAAAATTAGCGCATGGTGAAAATTGACTTTTGTCGGAACCGGTTGGGTGAATAATAATAATCCTGTCCCCGTTTACACCATTGTCTGATTTGACCGATAATGTGATGGCGACACCCCCGCATACCGTTTGAACAGTTTGGCAAACGACGAAACATCGGAATAGCCTACAGCCTGGCAAACCTCCTCAACAGGCATATCATTACGCCGCAGCATACGTGAGGCAATGTCCATCCGCCGACGGGTGAGAAACTGATGTGGTGTTATGCCATAGTATTTCCTGAACTGCCTGAGGAAATAATGTTGATTAAGACAAGCGACAGCGGCTACCTGGCCGAGATCAACAGGCTGGTCATAAACTGAGTACAAAAAATCACGCGCGCGACACAGCCGCTTGTACAACTCATGCCGTGTCGACCTTTTTATTTTATCTACGTCGGTCATCTTCCTTGACGTATCGAGCTGCAGGTGGACGAGTTGCTCCATCAGAGTGACGAACAATTCCTGTAACCTCACATTATTGCCCTTCGCATCGTCTTTAGAGAGGCGACGCATTAACCACAGCACCGGGCTGATCGTGTCGTTGTGTTGATACAATTGCTCGGTAAAAGTAATCCTGTGATCTGTACGCGAGATCGTGTCTTCCATCATCAGTTCAGGTGGCAACAATATTCCATGGATAGCTTCCCGTTGAAAAGCAGGTGCTATGTTTACTGTAAAAGAGTTAACCCCATTGCCTGGCGGAATCCAGCTTGAATACTCGCGATCCTGATCAAGGACGAGGAAACAATCGTCGTCGACGGCAAAGGTTGCGTTCCCCGCCTGATAGAATTCCCGGCCGCGACTGGCGCATTTGATTGAGAGTGGTCCCCAGTGTTTAGGGTATGAAACGTCGCTGGTTGTAGCATTGATGATGAGATTGGAAGTTCTGAATCTCCGGTTGTATGCATCGATATCGAACCCCCTGGCCTGGAAGTCAGGGAACTCGCCCATAAAACCAACTTTGCCGTTGAGATCGGGCATAACCCCTTACGATAAATGTTACTCACTTCTCAAACTGTCCACCGGGTTTGCACGTGAAGCGCGAACGGTGGTGAAACTGATCGTTAACAAAGTAATCAATAACAACAACACGACGCTCACGGCAAAAACACCCGCCCCCATTTGGATCCTGAATGCAAACCCACTCAACCATTCTTCCATTAAATAGTACGTTACAGGGATCCCAATAAGGGCGCTTATCACGATGAGCAAAACAAAATCACGGGAAAGCAGCGTAAGAATTGTGTTGGCGGAGGCACCAAGTACGCGCCTGATGCTAATCTCTTTCCTTCTTTTCTGAACCGAAAATGCTGCCAATCCAAACAGACCCAGTGCGCCGATAGCAATCGCAATCACCGAGAAAACAGTGCTTACGGCATTAAATTTCTCCTCGGACTTGTAAAGCTTATCAAGATTGTCATCCAGGAAGAAATAATCGAAAGGACTTTCTGCAACCATGCTATCCCATGTTTTCCTGATGAATGCCACAGTGCTTTGTATTTCGGTTGAAGACACGCGGATCATGACAAACCTCGTGAAAAAGTCACGGTGCTTCGGAACCATATCGCATCTCATCATGATCATCGGACCGACAGCTTGTTTAAGTGACGCAAAGTGAAAGTTGTCGCTTACACCGGTGATCTGGATCTTGCCCTCCAACGTTCCGTCAATGATCTGCCCGATGGCGTCTTCGGGGCGCGTCCAGCCAAAAGTTTCAGCAAATGCTTTGTTTACGATCGCCTGGTAACCGGGAGCGGTCATCTCGGTGGAGAAATCCTGACCGGCAAGCATGTCGACACCCATCGTCCTGGCAAAATCGTTTCGCACAAAAAGGCATGGGTACAATTGCATGTCATCCTGCCCTTCCTTTTTGTAGTTAGATGCCTGGTAGTCACGTCCTACTATTGTGTTGGACGTGCTGATGCTCCTGATGCCGCTGTTGGTAAGCAGAACTTCTTTGAAAGATTCGTATTTGGGAACCAGCGACAACCGCTGCACGGGTAATACGATAATCTGGTCGCCGGCGAATCCAAGCTTCGCGGATCTCATGTAGGAGATTTGCTGGTAGGCGAGTATCGAACCGGAGACAAAAATTACAGAAACAGCAAATTGGAATACAACCAGCGACTTTCGAAGGAATGCACTCCCGGAAATTCCTGCCGTGTTTGACTTGAGCACGTGGGCAGCATGGTGCCCGGAAAGCACAAATGCCGGATAGCTCCCTGCAATCACACCAACTGCCACGATTCCCGCAGTTAATTGCAACAGGTAATCCCATCTGAAAAAAGAAACGATGCTCAGATGCTTTTCGGTAAGGTTGTTAAGGAACGGTATGAGCGCCGCAGTGAGCGCCAGGGCAAGAAAAGTTGCCAGGATGGTTACAAGAAGTGATTCACTGATGAATTGGAAAACAAGATTGCGGCGATAAGCACCCATGACTTTTCGCATTCCGATTTCTTTGAACCGGTCGGCGGAGTGCGCTGTCGTAAGGTTAATAAAATTGATACACGCGATGAGCAAAACAGCTACACTGATAATGGAGAAGATGTAAACATACCGGATGTCACTCATCGCAGCGATCTCGTATTCGGATTTTGACTTAAGGTAGATATCGGTTAATGGCTGCAGTACGAGGTTCGTATTTTCGCGCAGCGACGGGTGGTAGTACTTGTTAACAAAAAAACTCATTTGGCTATTGAGTTGACCGGGAACAACACCTGGCCTCAGCAGGACATATGTCCATACTGGATTCCAATACCAGTTCGATTCAGGAATACCTTTTTCAAACATCCATTGCAGGCTGCTGAACGATGCGAGAAAATCGAATTTGAAGTGTGTGTTGTCAGGAACATCTTCGACAACACCCGTTACGGTCATATCTGTTTTGCCTTCAAAGCGAAATACTTTGCCGACAGCATCAGTACTTCCAAAGTAACGTAAGGCCGTAGACCTTGTAATGACCAGCAGGTTTGGTCCACGCAATGCGTGTTCAGGCTCGCCTGCAATGAATGAATGTGGAAATACTCTGAAGAACGAAGAGTCCGCAAAGAAAAATCTCGTCTCGTTGAACGCTTTCCGATTGCCATCCCCTTCGTAGACGACCGGCAGTGAGGACGCCTGGAAGTTGAATAACCGGACGTTGGTTTCAATCAGGTCCGGGTAATCATTTTGCAACGTTGGTCCGCTGGGAAATGGCAAGCTGGATGATTGCTCGGCATCGAGTCCGCCCTGGATGACGCGGTATACCCTTGAAGAATTAGGGTTCCAGGAATCAAAAGACAATTCATCATGAACGAAAAGAAAAATGCACAACGCACAAGTCAAACCAACGGCAAGACCACAAACATTAATGAGCGCAAACATTTTGTGCTTCCTGAGAAACCGGAAGCCGATGAGAAGGTAGTTTTTAAACATGGGGTAAGGTATTCCGTCAAAATTACACACATGAATGAAGCTCCATCCTGAAAAACATGATCAGCGGTGCGCGAACGCCAACTTTTCCAAAAAACTCGCCCGCGTTGGGTGATCATCAGGTATGCATTACCACCATTTTTTCCACTGCCTGCCGCCGCACGCGTAATTATTGGTTGCATTCTTCTGGAACGTAGTGAGGCTCGAAAGACACGGAACAGCCCATGTCGAACACCAAATAGTTCAATCGGTATGGTTTTATTACTACGATCTTACATTAAGCCTCCACAGTCTCGACCATGCCAATGGAAATCTTTAAATTTCTATTAATGAGAAATACGAGGCGTTCATTGCAAGTACGGTATGGGATTTTTATCGGGACGATATTGATGACAATACTTGCGACGCAGGCTGTTGTCCAATACGACCTGGATCAGCAAAACGAGGACGCGAAGTTGATTAACATGGCAGGGCGTCAGCGTATGCTCGGGCAACGTTTGTCGAAGCTCACGCTGTATATTCAAAACTCAGTTAACCGGTCCGGAAGGCCCGACCCGAGGTTTCACCATGTTGATACGCTGAAGAAAATTGCCGAACAGTTAGCATTTGCCCATCGCGCACTTGCCAACCGGAGCAATAAGCCACGAATTGATTCACTGATCCAACTGGCATCTGCAGAGGTTGATCCGATTCTGGCGGCAAGCCGGCAAATTGTTCAACGGCAGGATACTGCGACCGTGAATGCGGCTGTCCGCGTAATCACCGACCGGGAGTACAGGTTTCTTGAGTTGATGGATGGTACGGTAAACAGTTTTCAACGGGATGCCGAGGAGAAACTGAGTTATATCAAGTGGGTTGAAATTATCCTTGGTGCTGGCGCGCTTATCGTGCTCGTACTGGAATTCATATTCTTTTTCAGACCTGTACTTGATAAGTTACGCGCCAGCAATACCAAGTTGGCAAAACTCAACCGTAAGCTCACGACTGCAAACGATCAGATGGTTGCTTCCGAAGAAGAGATCAAAGCCAATCTCGAACAGATCAGTGCGCTTTCAGATGACCTGGAGGTACGCGAAAGGCAGTATCGCCTTATGGTTGACAATGCGGTTGATATGATCTATGAACTTGACGACCAAGGCAGGTTCAGTTTTGTCAATCCAACCATGATAATGGGTACAGGCTATTCCAGGGAAGAGTTGATTGGAAAACAATACTGGGACCTGGTTGATATCAACGACAGGCGGTTCGTGGTAAAATTCTATGAAGATCAGCGAAACAATAAAACAGAAACCACGCTCCTGAATTTCAGGATTCAACACAAAAACGGCGTGGTCACCTGGGTTTCACAAAATGTAAGGTTCTATTTCGAAGGCGATTGGGTCGTTAAAGTGAGCGTAGTGGCGCGTGACATTACTTCGCTAAAAGCAGCCGAGGCTAAACTCGAAGCAAGTGAACGCTTGTTCCGCGAGCTTACTGAGAATGCACCTGTTGGCATCTATCTCAGCGACCCGATGGGTAATGCAACATATGCGAACAAGCGTTGGTCGCAACTTTCAGGTATCCCCGAACATGAAATAAAGACGCGAAACTGGATGGAGATCGTTCACCCAGACGATATTCAAAAAGTGATCCCCGAGTTCGAAGCATCCGTTCGCGAAAACAGGGAGTTTATGCTTGAATTCCGGTTTCTCAACCCGTCAGGTACGAGGTGGGTAAATGCCCGGGCCACCGCTCTTTACAATGAAAGCGGCGAAATGACAGGCCTCATTGCCACTACGCTTGATATCACCGCGCTAAAAGAAGCACAGCAGAAACTTTTGGAAAGTGAAAAGCTTTATCGACTCATCTCCCACAATTCGAAGGACCTCATTACCCTTTACACTGCAAGCGAAGATCCTAAGCGAATTTTTGTTTCGCCTTCATCAAAAGAAATACTTGGCTACGAACCCGAAGAGTTGATCGGACGATCACCTTTCGATATCATGGTGAAAGAGGATGCAGAGTTGCTGAAAAAGAAGACCCACACCGTCACAATGAGTGGCAAACCAGGATTTGGCGAATACCGGGTGATCCGCAAGGACGGCCGTACGATCTGGTTGGAGTCCAATTCACAGCCCTTTTTCGATGACAATGGTAAGATGACGGGATTCCAGACTTCTGCGCGTGATGTTACGGAGCGTAAAGAGTTTGAACTGGAACTGATCAACGCACGTGACAATGCCGAAAGTGCTACGCGCGCCAAGAGCCAGTTTCTCAGTATGATGAGCCACGAGATCCGTACGCCTATGAATGCGATCATCGGGTTGTCGAACCTGTTGCTTGAAGATGATCCACGCCCGGATCAAAGCGAGAACCTGGAGCTGCTGCGGTTCTCCGGGCAGAACCTACTGTCCATACTTAACGATATCCTGGACTTCAGCAAGATCGAGGCCGACAAAGTACATTTGGAAAAAGTCGACTTCGATCTGAAAGATTGCCTCACCAAGATCGTGAAGATGATGGAAACGCGCGCAGAGGATAAAGGTATCGACGTCCGGTTCATTTTCGACGACTCGTTGCCGCGTGCAGTGAAAGGGGACCCGGTACGCCTTAGCCAGATCGTCAATAACTTGTTGAGCAACGCCATTAAGTTTACAGAAAATGGTTCGGTCACGTTCACAGTAGCTGCGGAAGGAAAGGCACCGGACGGATTTTCATCCATCGGATTCCGGATCAAGGACACCGGTATCGGCATTCCCTCAGATAAAATACATCTCATATTTGAAAGTTTCTCGCAGGCAGCAAGCGACACCACGCGAAAATTTGGCGGAACAGGGCTTGGACTAACTATTACGCGCCGCTTGATTCGTTTGATGGGCAGTGATATCACACTTGCCAGCGAACACGGAAAAGGCTCGGAATTCCATTTTGTTCTTCAAATGGAGAACGGCCAGGTTGTAGAAAAACCTGTAGCGAAAACAACGGATGGCCTGCAGACCCTTCTGAAGACCAAGCCGCTTCACATCCTCCTCGTGGAAGATAACCGCGTAAACCAGGTCGTCGCAACAAATTTCCTGAAACGCTGGGGCGTCACATTCACCATTGCTAACAACGGTCTGGAAGCTGTGGAACTCATCAGGAAGAGGCCATACGATCTTGTCTTTATGGATCTGCAGATGCCAGAAATGGATGGGTATCAGGCCACGAGCACTATCCGTGCTATGCCGGAAACGCACTATAAAACCATCCCGATCATTGCATTGACAGCTTCCGCCATGATGTCGATCCGCGAAAAGGTCATTGAACATGGAATGACAGACTTCCTCAGCAAACCTTTTCAACCGGTCGACCTTCAGAACATTATTATCAGGTATGGGTTTCCGGATCACCAACCCACGGAGACCAGCGAACTCACCAGCAAACTGGACTTGTACGCCGATGGTAATGATGATTTTAGACTCGAACTGATCTCACTCGTCACACGTAATGTTGAAGAGCTTCGCGAAAGCCTTCAGCAGGCAATCACTACACATGAAGCAGATCACTTCGATCGCGCAGCACACAAATGCAAAACCGCGCTGTCAATGCTGGGCGATATAGAACTGCTCGATCTCGTCAAGGAGATCAGTGCGTCCCTTAACAGTAACGGTCAGGTCAACGTTTCAGCTTCACTCCTGCAACGTTTTGAGTCTGTAACCAAAGTCATACTAACCGGACTTTCTAAAGAATTGGGAAATGTTCGCACAGGTAGTTAACTACTGTTGAACGGGTACCTGTTTTCTGACCAGCATTCTTATATTTATAAACTAAACACTCCTGGATGAAAAGCTCTGTCATTCGATATTCTATTGTTGCTGCATTGGGAGGGTTTCTTTTCGGTTTCGACACAGCCGTTATATCAGGTGTTGAGAGGTCAATACAGGTTTTGTGGCAGCTCACCGACTTCTGGCATGGCTTTACAGTCTCCTCCGCCCTATTCGGCACTGTGCTCGGCGCATTAGTGGCTGGCTACCCCGCTGAAAAATATGGTCGTCGAGTTTCGCTTCAGGGCATTGGCCTATTATATCTTGTCACATCATTGGGTGCGGCGCTCACCAGCTCGTGGACGTTGTTTGTCATCTTCAGATTCCTGGGAGGTATTGGCGTTGGTGCTTCGTCTGTGGTCGGTCCGATGTATATCTCGGAAATATCTCCTGCAGCATCACGCGGCCGGCTTGTTGCGTTATTCCAGTTCAATGTTGTTACTGGTATTTTGATCGCGTTCGTATCCAATTATTTTCTTTTCGGTATCAGTGAAGACTCGTGGCGCTGGATGCTTGGCGTTCAGGCGCTGCCCAGCCTTGTATATTTCGTGATGGTGTTCGCTGTACCAGAGAGCCCGCGTTGGTTGATCAAGAAAGGTGAGACAACAAAGGCGTTGGCGGTGATGAAAGAAATTGGCGAACCCGAGCCGGAAAAAGCGCTTGCGGCCGTTAAGAATTCTTTGCAATCAGTTCAGGCGGGTGTGCCTTCGCCAACCTCAACCGCTTCGAATACCAAGCTTTTCTCGAAGGCATACCAGGCACCTATATTTTATGCCGTTGCGCTGGCCATGTTCAACCAGCTGGCTGGAATAAATGCCATTATGTACTATGCACCGCGAATTTTTGAACTGACCGGGATAGCAAAAGACGGAGCGCTGTTGCAGGCGGTGTCTATCGGTGCTACCAACCTTGTTTTTACGATGCTGGCTATTAGCGTCATCGATAAAATTGGTCGCCGCACGCTATTGATCATTGGTTCGGCGGGAATGATATTCTCTTTGGGTATGGTAGCCCGTGCCTTCTTCCTTGAGGATTTTGCCGGAGTGAGTGTCATGGTTTATCTCATCATGTTCATCGCTTCATTTGCCATGTCGCAAGGCGCTGTGATCTGGGTATTCATCTCTGAAATATTTCCTAACAGCGTGCGTGAAAAAGGTCAGACTTTAGGGAGTTCCACACATTGGATCATGGCCTGGTTGATCTCGTGGGCGTTCCCGGTGATCGTAGGAACTTCGACATCGCGGGGCGGGTATGCATTTGCATTGTTCGCGGCCATGTCGGCATTACAACTGTTGTTCGCGTGGAAGATCATGCCTGAAACCAAAGGAAAAAGCCTGGAGCAGATACAAAGTGCGGTAGTACATTAGTCACTAGTCCTGATACCAAGCTTTTTCTGAAGAGGTGTTCCTAAGTAGCAAGCCATGGTCCAAAAAACAAATGCCACGTGAAGTGGCATTTGTCAGGTTACATCGATCAGCTGAGCTTAGTTCTTGCCCATCTTTTCCATTTCCTTGTCGAAGGTTTCTTTGAACTTCTCGTAATCATAGTCGATTTTGAGACGTTCGTCTTTCGACAATCGTTCGTTGTATTTCGATACAAGGTCAGCCGCCGAAAGTTCGATAGCGATGTAGGTCTTATAACCACCCTGGTCCGTCTTCACTTGCTTTTCGCAAAGGGTATTAATACCGGAAAGAGTCTGGTCAACAACTTCGCGGTTAAGGCTCTCAAAGCGTTCCTCAACTTCCTCTTTGTTGTTCATTTCCCTTGAGTTCACGTAGTTGTCTGTTACAGTCTTTACTGTTGTCTGAATGGCCTGTGCCAGTTCATTACGTGCGTTGGTCTGAGCTTTCTTCTTCGAAGTCACCAGGTCCTGGCTTTCGCCGACTGAATTGGCGCGGAAGAATTGCTTGTTGGTAAAGAAGTCAGGTCCCGAGCAAGGTATTGTCAATTCTGTTTCACCGCTGGGGAGCTTTTCCTTGCTTTTACAGCCTTCTACAAAAAGGGCTGCAGCAGCAATGACGATCATCGACAGATTGGTTAGCTTTTTCATATTCTACGATTGAAATTTGGTATGTAATTTACGTTAATGCAATTAAAGGGCCAGTGTTAGTTTATGCGTTTTTACGCTGATTTGACATATTTTCTACTGTAAAATCGCATTCAATAATTCAGGCATTTTCTCCTTCTCCAGCACATCCAACGACTTGTTATAAGCTTCCTGGCTTGAGCGTTCATAGTCAAGACTGTATCCCTTCACTCTATCTAAAGTGGTCGCGTATATTTCCTTATTGTCTTTCGCAGTCGCTACCTTGATAAAGGCAGTTACATAGGTGATATAAATACTACCTGATGCCGACCCTTTTTCAGAGTCTGCGCTAACGTCTACCAACAACTCTGCTTTGTTCCTGTCGTCGGTAAATTCAAAACCTGCGTTTGCCAGGTAATTACGTATCCTGTTGCTCACCTGACGATTCGACTTATCTATTCCCAAGCTTTTCTCGGCAGCGCTCAGGTAAACCAATGGACGTTGCACTTTCAGCAAAACGTTCGCCTTCGGTACTACGAGTTTCTGCGCCACCAACGAATAAATATCTGATGGATTAGCACCCGCAAAAGAGACCACGTCAACTCTTACTGCCAGCGATTGTTCCAGGTCGCGCGAACTGATCTTTGTTAGCAAGACCTTGGTCATTCCCGAAGGGTCCGTTTTATAGTCAGGGAAAACTTCGCCCGCTCCTTTTTCGAAAGTGACTTTCAATGGAAGATCAGGAACAGGCTTCCCGGTATCCTTGAATGCCGCCTTTGCTGTTACACCGTCATGACTTTGCGCTACACGACGATTGAGATCCAGCGCAGTTGGATTTGTGGTCAATGAAATACCATCAAGTTGTTGCTGAATACTACCTATGATCTCATTGATCAGGAGTATATTCTTTCCTTCAAATTCCAGGGTAATTGGTTCCGCCAGGTATTTTTCAACTGCTCTGAACCCCTGGAAATAAAATCCAAGTGACTCGACAGTCTTTCCAGCGCGTTCCGAATTTCTTGCTCGCGTAAAGAAGTCCAACGCCAACGTTACAGCGTCGCGCTTCTGTTGCTCTTTGATCTCGCGGTATCGCTGTTTCGAAAGCTTATAGTAGATCCAGTAGTTGCGTTCGTCTTCCCATGAATCAACTTGTTCATACTCCTCGATCTCATCAACAGCAGTTGTTTTGATGATTTGCTCATACCGCTCTGAGAATTCTTTGTTAACATCGATCGAACTCAGGACCGACGTGGATGAGATATTTACCTTGATCTCGGAAACGAGATCGTCCAGTGCACTCTTTTTAGAGGCCTGTATGTAATTATTAGAACCGTCTTTAATACTATGTCCTATACCGACATAATACCCATCGAGGGCCGGTTTTGACGTCAACCATACAGGTTTGGTGTTCTGCAGGTCTGTTGTTAAGCCGGGGTTCACTACCGCAGGGCTGCACGCACCAGCGATAAGCAGGAGAAACAGGAGCTTCTTCAC
>WUUC01032020.1_pt1 | contig 12884 bp, 10 predicted proteins | sample 6278441 | NCBI WGS metagenome assembly WUUC01 (sample SAMN13675441, study PRJNA597444) | soil metagenome | isolation source: soil | place: USA: Washington | collected 2017-10 | reverse complement strand
GCTCGCGCGTCACGATCTCGTCGACCGACACCCCATGCCGCCGCGCGAGCGCGACCAGCATGTCGCGCTGGTAGCTCGGCACCCGCACGCGCAGCAGCACAAGCCGGATCGCCTCCGGCAGCACCGCCGCCGCGTCATCGCCGAGGGTATCTTCGATGACCGTTTGCCCCCAGAGCCGCATCGCCGCCGCGATCATCTCCTCGCGACCGATCCGCACGCCGAGGGGAGTCGAAGTCGCTACAATGACCCCATCGTCGATGTCCCGTTTGCGGTCTTTCAGCGTCATCCCCGAGCAGTTCGGCCGCGGTCATGAGGGCCAGGTTTGGACGGGGACTGAGGAAGATGCGCCGATCTGGTCGGGGTGGGGTTGGGCATCAGACTCGGCTTCTAGTTAGATGATATCTGCTATGCCGTGTTGTCAATGGGAGCGCAGCGTTTGGCGCTTAGTCCGCGCGAGGAAGGCGAGATCTTCGGCGCGCACCTGCGCGAGCTCCGAACCGCCCGCGGGATGACTCAGGCGCAGCTCGCGGAGCGCGCGAACGAGTACTCCTTTCATCAGCCAGCTCGAACGCGGCGTGACGACACCAACGCTCGGGATGCTCCTGCGACTTGCGGACGCACTGGAGTGCCGACCTTCAGAGTTGATCAAGGTTTTTGATCAGCGGCCGCACGTTGCACCGAAGTCGAGGAAGGATTGAGCGCCAAGCAGCCCCACCTTTGACGCTAGGCGGTGTCTAGATGATCGTGCACGACTCATTCAAGCATGCGAAACACAGTTCGCGGTTTGACCATCGCGTTGTCGACGCCTCCACCGGCCACCATGTCGAAGAAGCTGATGCTGACGATCGCGCAGCCGCACGTTCGCGAGATATTGGGTGGAACACTGGTCCTGCGATTAAGAAATTTGAAATTAATCGCAGCGGGTACCCACGTACGTGTAGCCGACTGACGAGCCCGCTGCGCAATCGGCAGTATTCGGCAGCCTGGAGTTCCATAATCGAGCAGTCGCAATCAGGCTTCTCACCATGACCGCTCGAGCCTGTCGGCTTTTCCAGCGACTAGGGTAGGGATTCTTCGAATTCGGTCACTCCTAGCAATAGGGAGTCCATTCCCTCCAGCCCAGCTATCCAGAAGGAGACGGTACCGATGACTCGCAGCGCTGCCATCGCTGTCGCAACGCTATTGCTGTTTCTTTTCGTCTTGACTGCAGGAGCGCAGGAGTCGCCCCGCAGGACCGAGTGTCGCCAGTGGGACGACGCGTTTCTCGCGCTCTTTCTGTCGTTTACGATTGCAGGTTCAATCATTTCCACCTCCACGGGCCTGCTCAGCGGACTCTTGGGACGGCGGTACTGGTGGGCTACCCACCCGCCGAAGCGAATCTTATATATGTCGTCGCTGACATTTGCGGCGCTTTCCTTCATGCTGCAGGGCTGGCCCCGCCTTTTCGGACTCGGTTCGGCTTGGTTCAGCGGAATCAGTCCGGATTACGTGCTCTGCCAGGACCGGGCGTTCAGCGCCACTGGTCTCTTCAACGGGCTGATCGGCGCCAACGTGCCTGCACTTGCGCAGTGGCCCGCAATGACGGCGATTCTCGCGGCGTCCTGCGCCGTAGGCGGCGTTGTGGCATACGCGATTGGCCGCACCGCCGTTGCTTTGCGCGGGCTTGCACGCGTCGCGAAGGCGGGTGCTCTGTGACCGTCACGAACAAGATCATCTGTCTGGGCGGCACCGGGCAGATGCTGCTTCATTATTACCTGCAGCTGTACATGATTGGAATCGTTGAGACACCATTCCAAGCAGTAGTAATCGATACGGACGAGATCATTCCCAGCCTCGAGGCGACGGCCGCTTTTCTCGATTTACTCGGGCCAGAGATCGGTTCAGTCCCTTCGATCCGAACAATTAAGCTCACGGCGAGCGGCGCCGGTTCCGCGTTCGAGCTTCTGACTGGCATCAACACCGATCAGGCTCCGCCGCTCGTGCCCGCGCATGCGTTCTTCGACTCTGAGACACTTGGCATGGATCTAACGAACGGTCTCTTTGCGCGGCCGGCGCTTTCTTCCGTCGTCTCGCTTGAGGACGTCGAAGAACGCGTGATCATGCCCGAGGACGGAGCGACGGTCGTTGTCGCCGGCTCGGTGATCGGCGGTACGGGCGGCGGCCTGATCGAACCGGTTGTCGACCTGCTCCGGCGGTATCTCGACGTTAACAGTGTCAGCGCGAAGATCCGCGCGGTCCTGTTCGGCGAGTACTTTGAGCCTGATCCTGGACGAATCGAGCTGCGCAGGCTGCAATCGAATCAAGTGCTCGTACTCCGCACGGCAAAGGAAGCGTTGCGCGAGTTGCACAGCTTCAGTATCGTCGGCGGCCCGGGTGAAACGAAGATCGCGCAGCTTCCCGACAAGAACAACGAGCATATCGTCTGGCCCGACTCGGACGCGCATCCGTTCTGGACCGGCGTAACGCACCTTCACTATCTGCTGACGGATCAGATCATGCCGCTGAACCGTGACTTCCGTCAGCGTGAAGTCACCACCTTCCCGACGCAACTGGAGCTCAAGCGCTGCCGCCAGCGTCTGAGCGACGCAACCCACGTCGTCGAAGCTCTTATCGCGCGCAATGTCGTCGGCCGGATGAATTCGGAACCGTGGCTCCGGCATGTCTGGGGAGAGCAGCTCACGCAGCTCGTTTCCCACTTCTGGCGCATCTCCGCGAAAGTCGCCGGTGAGTGGGACCGCGCCAGCGATTTCCCCGTCGCGCTGCAACACGCGCTCGAAGTTCTCTGGAGGGGCGATTCACAAAAACGCGGAGTCTCGACCGTTTTTCCTTCAGTGAACGCGCGACATACCGTCAAGCCGCGCAGCTTCCGGCGAATTCAATGGCCGACCATAGACCGCGCCGCCCCTTGGAACCGCAACGCTTACGACGCGGGCATCACCGCTGCGACACGCTGCGCCGCCACGCTCACCTACTCCGCCATGAGGAAGGGCAACTGACATGGGCAAGTTCGACCAGATCGTCGAAAGTGCATGGGCCGACGCCGAGCTGTTTGCCGAATCGGTTCCGCATGTGCTGCACCAGGACCTCGCATATCTCTGGATCCTCGAAAAGGATGCTCGGCAGCGGCCGAACTCATGGCGCGCCCGAATCGAAGCGTGGCGTCACCTCGTCGCATTATTCCTGAGCGGCGAGGTCACCACGCAGATGGTGGCGTTTCCGGAACAACCGCTGCTCTCGTATGCCCGGCCTTACGGGATTGAAAACGTCACCTTTCTCCACCTCCCGCGGTCGGCGCCTTCGAAGATGCCGGAGGCGGTCGGCGTCTTGAGCTCGACCGTACTCGTGCGACCGCTCCCCGATTTCACCCCGGAGTGGTTACCAGAGATGCGCCTCGCTGCGGAACAGAAGGCGCGCCCGGAGGACGTGAACCACTTCCTTCACCTTGCGCTTCAGCAGCTAGCAGCCGCCGCTGGTTCCGATTACGCGCAGCGGCTGTCGCGGATACTTCAACGGGAGTTTTCCCCGGCGGCGGCGCCGCATCCCGCGAACGGCGTGGCCGTCAGTGTACCCGCGCTGCGCCGTCTCGAATGGGCTCAGCGCGGCTCGACGGCGCCTGACGAAAGCATGAAAGTCGTCGGCGCGCTTCCGATTCTCGTCCGAGCCCAGGAACCGGCTCGGCGAACGTTCATGCCCCGCTGCGAAGCATGCAATCTTCCGCTTGCGCGCGCACAGAACGACCCCGCTCTCAGTGTTGAGTCGAACCTGGTGCAGATCCCCTGCCTCAGCACCGCCTGTGGTGTCGCCAACGTCGTCCCGCTCGAAAGGTTCCTCATCTGGAACCGCGACTCCAGCCGCGTACTTGTGTGGGAGCAGGAGGCGGAGTTCGTGACGTTCGATATGGAGCTTCCGCCTCGCCCTCAAGTACAGGGGATCGAAGTGCACTTCAGTTGGAATGCTGCGCAGGTACAAGGCGACCACGTCCGCCGCCATCTACGTCTGCAGTTTGCCGGAAAATCGATTTCTATCGAGAAACCAAGCGCGGTTTTCTTCAAGAAGTTGCTCGTGCCCGGTCGCCTCGAACAGTTTCGCGGGTATCCGGTGCGGCCCGAATGGACTGACGCGGTCGATGTGACCGGAGTGATCCCGCGGACTGCCGCCGACCCTTTGATGGTCGATTTCGACGGGATTCAATTGCATGGCTGGCCCACGAGGATCGCGCTGCGCCCGCGGAGGTTCACCATCGTTACCGAGCCGGCGCTTGGAGTAGGTATGTTTCCTTCTCCCACTGTCGTCGGTCCGAACTGGCACTGGTTCCGTACGTTCATGACCGCCGATTCGATCGCCTCGCAGCACTACCGATTGTCGACGGAAGGCGCACGGCCTCTTCTGCCGCATGTTGCAACATCCGAGTCCGGGATTCCTCGCGCCATCACGGTCTCTTCGGCGTCGGACGACAACGTCGGCGTGACCTATTACCCGAGACTTGTCCCCGTGCCGGCACTGCAGCGCGAGAACTCGATCTCGGTTTCGATAGACTTCGGCACCACGAATACGGTCCTCTATTACAAAGGGCCGTCTCACGACTCGACGGAGGATTTCACCCCAACTGCGAACGGAATCGCACCACGTGATGTGGCCGCCGCGATTCACTGGTTCGCGAGTGACGATTCCGCTGACACGGCCACGGAGATCGCCGGATTCCTGCCCGGTCCCGCCTATCGCAGAAAGGTCTCGGATCCATTCATCTTTCCTTCAGCGGTGTGGGAACTGTCGCATCCCGGCGAACTGGTCATCCGCTGGTCGGCTGCACCTCCAGTGCCTGATGCGACGCCGCTGGCGAAATTCAAATGGGATCCGCCGACCGAGACCGGCCATGGGTATGAACCTCAACGCCGCGCGTATCTGATCGAGATTCTGCTGATGTCTCTGGCAGCAATCGCGAAGAAAGACAGCCGTGCACGGAACGCCATCCTCGGGACCGCGTTTCCGCTCGCGTTCGACCACCGCGAACGCACGCGGTATATGGGAACACTGCGCGACGTCAGTAGCGAAATACACCGCCTAACCGGAATCGAAGTGACTGAGGTCTACTCGATTAGTGAGTCCTCGGCGTGTGTCGAAGCCTTCGGACAGTTCAACCCGGGTGACACGTTCCTCGTTGCTGACATGGGTGGCGGAACGCTCGACCTGGCCTTGTTCACATTCAATTCAGCGCGCAGTCGTCGCGAGGAGACGCACCAGATTGGGTCGATCCGCTATGCCGGTGAATCCTTCATCACGGCGCTCGCACAAAGGCAGGGCGACGATGGAGCCCGCGCCAGCGATGCGACGACTTGGCGCATCCGCGATTCGATTCTGGCAGAGACCAGTCACACAGACTACGGGACACAACAATCAACAGAAGAAATCTTGAGACGGTTCACGACGCTCGCGTTCGAATACCTCCGCACGATGATCGCCGCCTTCCGGACCGTTCGCGACGCCGACACAAAAGTGAATCTCGTACTGGTTGGCAACGGGTGGAACCTCATCAGCGCTTTCAGCAGCCGCCGAGCGAAAGACGGCGACGACCGGATCGTGCGGGAGACATACGACCATATCGTCTCGCTTCTTGGCGAGCCGAACGTCGCCATCTATCGCCCACAGTCTCACGACGACAGCGAACAGCTTCTGACCAACCGCTACTCGAAACACCTCGTTGCCGTGGGTGCCTTAAAAAACACCCGCACTCCTCAGCGCAAGGAGCTCGAACGGGAGGCGGAGTACGGACGCCTCCCTGCCGGCCGGGGCGTCACGTTTGCACAGCGCCACCTCACTTGGAGTGATTTGGTCGGCGCAGGCGTCGCGTTCGACCAGATGGACGCGCATGACATTCACCGCGATTCGATCGAGTTCAATCTGATGACCATGGCGCCGCTGAAGAACACCTCGTGGCGGCGCAGACTGCTCGACAGCCTCGGCGCAGACGATGAGGCGCACATCCCCTATCCCGATGCTGCCAAGCTGCGCGAGCAGACGCGGCTCTCCGTGGCCGGCGATCCACCCAAGGTCGAGCGCGGACCGCTGCAACTGATCCTTGAGCAGTTCTGGAGCAGACGGCTTTCCGCACGGGGGCGTCAATGAGACCGATCGTTTCCGCGCTCGTTCTGGCGCTCGCCACATTCGCCTGTCAACCGGAGAAGCGTATCACGCCGGCAACGCCGTCGTCTGATGCGATCGTCCCCGGTGTTACGAACGACAGTTCCAACACGTTGTTTGCATCTCGGCCGATCCGGCATTGCGTCACGCCTTCGGCGCAACGTGCGGGATCGGTCGAAGTCCTGGTCGATGCCTCCGGGTCGATGAGCAGCATGCGCGCGCCGCTTCCGCGGGTGGTCAACTGGCTCGACCTCGCGGTCAGCCGGGTACGTGCCCATGCGCTGACCGTTAACGGAACGAAATTGTGCGAGTTCAACTCGAAGGACGGTTTCGCGCAATGCGGCCCGTCGATCGCGCTTCGCCCCGGTTTTCGCGGGGCGGGTGACACAAACCTTCACGACGCGATCCGCCGTTCCGTACAGAACGCGCTGACGTTTATCGTCACGGACGGCGTGGCCGCGGCTGGCAACTCGAAGAATGGCGACTGCGCGGCGGCGGTCGATGCGGCCTGCATCGCGCGGGCGTTTCGCGACGCGATTCACCCGGATGGGGACGCGCGCGGCGAAAATCGCGGGATCTGGATCATCCCCCTCGTCGTACCGCATGATGGCGTTTTTTATACAGAGAAACGCGTTCCCGTCGCGTCTTTTGACCATGAGGCGACGCATGAACAGATCCGCACCGACATGAACGTCGATGTCGCGGTGCAGGATCCACAAGTCGACGCCGGAGAACGTCTGAACTTCGTGTACCGCGGGCCGCGCGTTCTGCTGTTGATCGTCATCGCGAATGCCACCGACATTGGACGTGCTGCCGTAGCGGCTCTCGTCGAGGCAATGGAGCAGGCAGACGTCTCCCGGCTCCCCGCGCTGAAGGCGTATTTGTCGGGTATCGCCGCGTTTGATCCGCTGGAGGTGTATCCGGGCATTGCCACCTCGATCGAGTGGGGACAATCGAAGGATGCCGACGAGACACCTGTCGGCACGATCGACGCGCGCCTCGACGCCGGGACTCTCTACATCGACTGTCCTCGGAAGCAGGAAAATGAGTTGACACACATCGTTCCGGTCATGACTCGTCCAGCAAGCCAACAGTCCCGCTGCGTCGACATGTGGTCCTTCCCTGGGTTCAATTACCGCCTGCACGCATCGAAGCCGGATACCGACGCCGTACTCGCCTCGTTCGTGAAGAACTACACCACGCGGGACCCGTTAGCCGGAACGTCCGAGCTCGCGCTGCGCATCCGGTGCGGCGGCGATCAAGTGAGCCGCCGGTGCGGACAGAACCCCCTCAGAACACAGTACACGGCTACAGCGAATTATGCGGAAACATCGCGGTCGCTCGCACAGCCGCAACCTGCTACCGCCGCCGGTGTCGTCGATACCATTTCGACGCTTCAACCGCAGCGCGAACCACACCGCGTTTATGCTCTAAGCGAAACGCTTCGTATCTTCTACGACGTGATCGCCACGGAACAGTACCGTGTCTCCATCGGCGATCTAACGATCTGCAACGAAGAAGGGGCGACCCGATGACCGGAAGCCCCTTGCTCGTGAAGTTGTGGGAGACGTACTGGGAGGCGACGCTCTTCGCCGCGATGCACGTGTTCGTTCTCCTGACCGTGCTCTGGTCTGCGTTCCAACTCTGGCGGGAAGCCCGCGCCGTCCGCAAATGGATGCCGATGGCCACAGTCGGGAACGATCCCTCGGGAGCGTCGGGCGCGGTCTCGAATAGTCGTATCACGAACCTGCTCGACTCGTTCACCGCCCAGGCGGCGGTCCTCGGGCAGCGCGGCATCTTTCTACCTTTGAACGACTACTCCGACCGCATCGACGCATTCACCGAGAGCATGGTGTCATCGCTGCACGATCGCATTCACATGTTCCTCTTGGTCGGTATCGCTGGGACGCTGAGCGGCCTCTTTCAATTCGCGAGCGACACCGAAGCCGCGCTTACAGCGGACACCGTCGGTACCGCTCTCGCGAGCGCAATGGAGACCGCGTTCCCTGTCGGAGTCGTTGGTCTCGGGCTGATGCTTATATCTCTTATGCTTGCCGTGTTTCCGGAGGGAGCGCTGCACAAGGCCGTGGCGGACGCGACGCGGCGCGCACTAGATGAGAGGGGCAGCCTCACCAGTTCGACACAGGACCGTGTCGAGAAGCTCATCGAAACGTTCAATGCCTCCTTGCTGCCGCTCGCCAACCTCGGCAACACGTTCAACAATCAGCTCGTCGGTGCATTGGGTGGCGTCTTTAAAAGCCTTCATAGCGTTCTGGAGCGTCAGTCAGCAGCGCTGAACTCGCACGTTGCTACGCTTGAGGACACGACGGACAACTTCAGGAGCGCAACAGAGGCGCTGGTCGATGCCGCGGTTGGCCTGAAGGACCCGCTCGCCGCTATGACGGAGTCGGTCCGCGATGTTCCGGATATCCTGGCCCGTAGCGCTCAGATCCAGGAAGAGCTGATGACGCGCGGACAGCAGATCCAAGCCGAGCTTCTTCAGCGTGGAAACGAGGTCCAGCAGAGTCTTCTTCAGGAGAGCAGCAGAATCCAGGAGCGCTCGAGCGATATGCTGCGGAGTACCGTGTCGATTTACGACGAAGCGGCGAAGACATTTGCGCACACGATCTCCACCGCATCAGATGTCACGGTCGCACTGTCAGAGGTGCACGGGAAGTTGTCCGATCTTCCCGATGCAATCGTCAAAGGAGCCGTCGAGGGCGCACGTGAGTCGTTTGTTGCTGTCGGCCTTCAGAGCGAACAGTTCTGGCGGAACTCATTCGACACGCTTCGGCAGGACGTACAGGGGGAACTGGCTGCGTACGTAGGGGCATTGCGCAGCACCGCAGATGAGATCAACATCACCCTCCACGCAGCTGCCGAGGAAATGCAGCGGCTTGCGTCGAACAGCAGCCAAGTCATCACCGGACCGGTACGCACAATCGTTGATCACGGCAAAGATCAGATTCTAGGGGTGCTTGATCGCATTTCGGACCTCGTCGCTCAGGCTGCGCCCACGGCTGAACGTCTCACGCATCTGGCCGAAGTAGCGAGAGTGACGACCGAATCGCTCCAGATGCGCGAGTCATCCCATAGCGCGGCGACGCTTGTTCGAGCTGATCGTACGGAACGCGACCGTCTCGCGGATGTCTTAGAACGTCTGGAAGCAAGGCCGCACGCATGGGTGGTGCCCACAGCGACTCCGCTGGCGCCACCCACTAAAACGATCTGGGAAAGAATCCGGGGCGCGGGTGCTTCAATCCTGAGGCGGCGTGGGTGACGCATGAGGAGACGGCAGAGCGCATGGCCCGCATACGTCGACCTGTTCGGGGGATTGCTTATCGTGACGCTCGGCGGCATGATCATGCTGACGAGCGCCTACCGCCAGCAGGTGGAGATCTCCGGAGTCCGTAAGAAGGCGGTAAAGATCGCACGCAGGCTTGATGTGGCTATGAAGCGCTCCGCGACCATCGATTCACGCGTTTATTCCTGTAAGGACGACCCGGAAGACGTCTGCGTCGACCTTACTATCACTTATGAACTCGACGGTGAAACGATTCCGCCGCAGCAGCGTCCGGCACTGAGAGAGTTTGGCACGATCCTGAGGCAGGCGCTCGACAGCGAATTCACGAGTGATGAGCGAAAGATCGTGCAGATCGTAGTAGAGGGTCATGCGGATTCCACAAGGGTCCAAAACGCGGATGAGCGCACGAACTACAATTACAACTGGAGAAAGAGCTCCAGCCGTGCAGCATCGGTTTTGGCCGAGTTCTACGACGTTCAGGTACGCGCGCCGGCGTACAACATTGCCGCAGTCGGATACGCCGATACTCGCCGCAAGTGCGCGGCCGCGACACGTGACTGTCCTGAGGCTTCGAACCGCCGGACGACTGTTCGACTGCACGTCGACAACAGGAGGCTGAAAGCGGCAGCCGCAGAGCGGGCCGGGAGCGGCATCTGAGCGGCGTCACGCCGCGTCAGAGGCCCGTCCACGAGGTGACCGTGGCAGAGATGGTCACCAACAGGACGAAGGCAGGGGTGACGCTCGCATTCGCGTCGGAGCTTCCTTCGGACGACGATCTCCTGAAGCATGTGGCGGCGCTCGCGAATGCCGAGGGCGGCGACCTGCTCATTGGAATCAGGACGCGTACAGACAGCAAGGGCGAGCGGCCGATTGCCGCCGTGGGTGTGCCTGTCGCGAACGTCGACCTCACGACTTCTGCGCTGGCGCTGACGCTCCGCCGGCTTCAGCCAAACGTGCCGGACGTAACGATCACCGCGGTCGGAACCTACATCCGCGGGCCGGTCGTCGCCATTCGGGTTCCTGCCAGCGACAGCGCTCCGCACAATGCCGGCGGCGTCTTCTGGGTCCGGCGCATGAGCGACATCGAGCGGATGACGGATCCTGAGGTGCGCGCCGCAAGAGAGTATCGGGTGCATCAGCGTGCGCAACTGTCCGAGTACCTCCGGTCGCGAGTTGCTGAGATCCGCGCAGGGCAAACACCAGTGTCGTTACGCCGAGCGCCGTTGCTCCTCGTACACTTGGTTCCGCGCGACGCGCTTCGCCACTCAGCACCTGTGCGTCACCTCTCGACCTATCAGGAACGAGCTCTCCGCCCGATTCGATCGTTTGAAGGGCGTATGCTGCCACAGCCGCACGATTTCGTACGGATCGAATCCGCCCGCGCCTACACAATGCTGGGCCGCAACGGCGTCATTGAGGCCGTCGCGGTGACACCACACAGCGCGCGGTTAAAACAAATCCATGAGCGGTCTCTCGCCAACCATTTTCGCGCGGCCGTTCGCCGATACGTCGCATTGCAGGATCAGGTGGGCGCGTCTCTTCCGATCCACCTGTCGCTGATGTTAGCCGATGCTGGGGGGTACCGCCTTGGAGTTGGCGGGGCTGAAGTGAGCACGGACCTAGTGGGGCTCGATCCCGTCCCTATACACGGCGATCCGACAGCGGCGCTGCAGACCACGCTCGACTGGCTCTGGCAGGCGGCCGGCTACGCGAGGTGCGCCGTTGCCGAATCGCGCAAATCGCGCTGAGCGGTACATTTTACCGCCTCGTCATCGCCTAGCGGCCAGAAATCGAGTCTCGCAGCCTCCCGATTCGCCTGATTTCGCTCGAGTGCAATATCGAACTGACGGACTCTGCCGAACCTGTCTCGGAACTTCATTGTCAGCTCGCATCGTTTCGCCTGCGGATCAGCCAAGTTGATCTGAACGTGCAGCGTCGTGCCGGCTACGAACGCACCTGGCTCCCACTTCCGCACCTCATCTTCTACGCGACGCGACTCTATGTGCTGGCAAAGGACGGACGCTCCGACATTCTCGATCACCAGATGAAGAAGACCACCATGGAATCGCTCCTCGGTCAGCCGCAGGAAGGGACCTGTCTCGACCCTGTCCCGTTCCTGCTGCGTCTTTAAGCTTTCACGCAGGATCTGGACCTCTGTTTCTAGCAACGCCAGAGACTCAATGTGTCGTTTGTTTGTCTCCACCGCATCATTCCCTTGGCTCCGTATTGTGTAAATGACGCCGGCAAACCCAAGCCCTGCAAAAACCACGTTCAGAGCGCCAAACATGTCTCCGAATGTTCCAGCGTTTTCAGGTGCTCCAATCAGGAGCGCGATGCAGTATGCATAGGCGACCTCCACCGATACGATCACTAGTAATGCCCATCCGGCGATTCGCAGCAGGTCGACGTATCGATGACCAATTCTCGGTGCCGTCGCGACGTTACGCCGCAGCGGAGTCGTGCGGGAAAAGCCTTCCTCGGCCGATGTGCCAGCGTTACCGAGTTCAGTCATGCCAACTCCGATGGTCTACATCGTCACATATCGCGATGTTTCGACATACACCAGAAACGAATATCCTGCCGCGCACCTAAGCCTTTATCCCACTATGGAGCGTCGGCTATCGTAGCTGAGTGCGCTTTGTATTGCGAGTACAAAGGAGCAGGATATGGCAGCGACAAGCGCCCGGCACAGCTCGCCCGAAGCCACTCAGGAATGGCACCACCTGAGCGGCACACTTCCATCACGATTTAGGACTGCCTCATCGCCACGTCACTGGCTGCAACCTTAATTTCCTGGCCTTTCGGTTACTACTACGGCGCTCAGTCGACCTGTCGGCGTCGTTAATGTCGTAGCGAACCACGCAGGGGTACCGCGATTAAAGCGATGCGGAGTCGCCGACACCGTGATGGCCCTACCTCCGCCCCCCCACCACCGCCCGCAACGCCCGTAGCCTCAAGTCCAGCTCCTCGGGCGTCACGGTCGCGTACTTCGGCGGCAAAAGCCGCCGGCTGGACGCCTCGAATACCGCCAACAGCTCCATGTACTCCAGCAGTTCCACGTCCCGGCTGGGGAAGTAGTCCGCCGCGGCGCGGGTGAACCGTTCGGCGCTGACATCAGCGACCCCTTCGCGGGCCGCGTCGTCGAGGGCCATCAGGATCACGGCTTCCACGTCGGCGTTGCTGTAGCCGACCAGCTTGGCCGCGAAGCTGTCGCGGATGGAGGCGAAGTCGACCTTGGTGGGGACTTTGTTCTTGCGGACCACGGCGCGGGCGATGTTTTCGACTTCCTCCGGGGTCTGGGAGTAGAGGAAGGGGATTTTGCGGTCGAGGCGGCCGGCGCGTTTGAGGTCGACGTCGAGCTTGTCGGGGCGGTTGGTCATGACCAGGAAGAGGATGCGGCCGCGGTTGGAGGTGTCGGACATGAACTCTTTGATCCTCGCGA
>WUUC01109915.1_pt1 | contig 12885 bp, 10 predicted proteins | sample 6278441 | NCBI WGS metagenome assembly WUUC01 (sample SAMN13675441, study PRJNA597444) | soil metagenome | isolation source: soil | place: USA: Washington | collected 2017-10 | reverse complement strand
CGGCGCGCAGCAGGCCGATGTTTTCGATCATGGGTCGCGCGGGTGAGTCGTCGGCGGGGAAGAACGAAACGAAGTACCGCTGCATGTCGTGGATCAGCAGCGCGGCACGGCTCGGTTCCACACGCCACGTCGCCGGACCGCAGCGCAGTTGCGTCGGCGTGGGCATCGGGTACGGCGCGATGGGTGGGATCGGCATCGTCGTCTCCTGTCGTCGCGAAGTGCTTCCTACCGGTACAGCCAGTCCTGGTCGGCCAGGTCGGCGGCCGCCAGTTGGCGGTCCCGCAGCCGTTGCTGGGCACCATCGCCGAGGTGGTGACGGTGGATGCTCGCGCGCACGGCGGCATCGACGCGGTCGATACGGGGCCGCCGCAGCGACTCGTATCGCGCGAGATCCGCCGGCGCGCGGAGGGTCGCGGCGAGGACGTCGGCGTCCTCGATGGCCTGGTTGGCGCCCTGCGCCAGGAACGGCAGCATGGGGTGCGCGGCGTCACCGACCACCGCGATCCCGCCCCGGCGCCATCGGGGCAGCGGCGGCCGGTCAAACAGTCCATGGTGGACGAAGCTGCCCGCGGCGGCGAGCAGCGTCCTGACGTCGTCATGCCAGGCCCGGTAGGCGGCGGCGAGCAGGCGGGGGTCGCCGGTGACCCGCCCCCGCGGCGGTCGGGCGGAGGCGACGGTGGCGACGACGTTGATCGTCCCGCGGCTGTCGACCGGGTAGCAGACGCTGTGCTGCCCGGGGCCGAGCCAGACGACGACGCGCGGTGGGCCGGACAGCCACGGTAGCCGGGTGGCGTCGACCATCGCGCGGTAGACGGTGTGTCCGGAGAACCGGACGGCGTCGTCGGCGAGGCTGCGACGAACCACCGAGTGGATCCCGTCGGCGCCGATCACGACGTCGGCCCGGTATCCGCCACCGTCGGCGAACCGCAGGTCGATCCCGTGCTGCCCGGCCGGACGGGGTGACCGGACGACCGCGACACAACGCTGCGCGAACCGGACGGTGCCCGGGTCGCACCGGGCGGCGACCGCGCTCAGGAGCATCCGGTTCAGGTCGGTGCGTCGCAGCGCGTAGTACGGCGCGCCGTACCGCTGCTCGGCGCCGTCGAGGTCGATCCGGCCGAGGAGCCGTCCGTCCTGCCACCGCCGCAGTTCGACGGCGACCGGACGGACCGCGGCGGCCCGCAGGTCCGGAGCCAGACCGAGGCGGTGCAGTACGCGGGCGCCGTTGGGCGAGATCTGGATGCCGCCGCCGGCGTCAGGCAAGCCGCCGGCACGCTCGAAGACGACGCACCGGATGCCGCGCGTGGCCAGCGCCGCGGCGGTGGTGAGGCCGGCGACCCCGGCGCCCACCACGGCGATCCGCACCCCCGACATGTCCGGCCTCCCTTAGTAGTAGCGCAGCGCCCGGTCCCAGTCCTCGTCCGCACCGAACAGCCCGCGCGGCTTCATCACGTCGGCGGTCGCGGTGAGCAGACCGGTCGGCACGAGCGTGCCCGGCGGCACCGGCGTCACGTCGACGGCGACGTCGTAGGTCCGGCCGACGGCCTCGGTGAGCTCGGACACCGCCGGGACCCGGTGCGGGTCCGCGACCTCGATCTCGATCCGGAGATGTGCGTGACCGGCCCGCGCCCGCCAGAACATGACGCCGTACTCGGCCGGTAGGCTGAAGACCAGTTCCTCCAGACCGGACTGGGTGAGCGGTGGCCCGCCGGTGCGGCAGTCGGGGGCGGTCCTCCCGAGCACCCGGACCACGGGAAGCCACCAGCCGCAGTCGCACTCCCGGTACTCGACCTCGACCTCGTCCTCCAGGTTGTACCGCAGCAGTGGCATCGCCTCCCGGTACAGCGGGGTGACGACGAGTTGGCCCCGACCGTCGGGCCCGGTGCGTCCCGTCCGCGGGTCGTAGACCTCGAACACCGCACGGTCGGCCCACAGATGCAGGCGCCCGAACGGGCAGACCCCGGCGAGGCTTCCGGTCTCCGTCGCGCCGTACTCCTCCACGACAGGCGCCCGCCACAGTGCCGCGAGCCGGTCCCGGCGGGCCCGGCTCAGCGGCTCGCCGCCGACGAACAGCGCGCGCAACGCCGGGAAGTCGCGGTCGGACCGGTAGCCGGCGGCGGTCGCGGCCGCGGCCCACACCAGCGCGTCGGTCGGCAGCGACCAGGTCAGGGTGACATCCAGGTCGCGCATCACCCGGACCACCCGCGAGTACGGCATGGCGAGCGACCGGTTGTCGGCGGGCACCACCGTCGCGCCGCACATCCGGGCGGCGGCATGGGCGAGGTGTCCCGTGATCATGAGGGCGTACGGCGTCCGGACGAGGAACATGTCGTCGGGACGGATGCCCACCCACTTGCGGGCGAACCGTTCCGCCAGATCGAGCCAGTCACCCGCGGTGTAGTACGACGACGTGGGCGCGCCGCTGCTGCCGCTCGATTCGTGGTAGGTGGCCAGCTCGGCACGGTCGACGGCGAGCAGGCCGAACGGGTACGCGTCGCGCAGGTCCCGCTTCGTGGTCAGGCCCGTGGTCCGCAGCTCGGCCCGGTCGGTGGGCAGGTCCGCGGCGCGCCGGCGGTAGAACGGGGACCGGGCGGCCGCTCGCAGCGCCGCCGGAAGCGCGGCGTCCTGGAGCCGCCGGAGTGCCTCGTAGCCGTGCCATTCGCCGATGCGCGGCCGGTTGGTTCCGACGGTGGTCACACTGTCTCCTCTCCGAGTAGGCGACGGGCATTGGCCGACATCACCAGGCTCCGGTCGGCCCGGTTCATCGCCACCGCGGCGAGCTTCACCAGTTCGACGCGATGATCCTGGAGGGGGTACTCGGTGCCGAACACCACGCGATCCGCCCCGAGTCGTCGCAGTGCCAGCCCGACAACCGCGGTGTAGCAGCCGGACGTCTCGGCGAAGATGTTCCGCCACGGGGCGATCTCGGCCAGTCCGCTGGCGTCCAGCGCCGTGTGTCCACAGTGTCCATATACGAAGTTCACCTCCGGGAACCGCCGGGCGAGGATCACCAGATCCCGGGTGCGGGCGCCGGGGCGGGCCAGGCAGACGACGTACACCGGATGACGCCACTCGGCGGCGATCTCGACCAGTGCGGTCACGGCGGTGTCGCCGAGCTGGAATCCGTGCACGGCAGGGGAGATCTCCAGTCCGCGGTAGCCCGCCGCGGTATCGCGGTAGGCGGCCACGTCACGATAGGGGTCGGCCAGGAAGAAGGGGACCATCCGGCCACCGGCGGCGCGGCTGTGCAACCGGATCCGTTCGTTGTCGACGGCGACCGCGCTGCGGCCGCCGTGTGCGACCTGCGTGGCGAGGCGGTCGAGCGGTAGCAGACCGCCGGCGGACACGACGGCCCGTTCGATGCCGGCGGCGTCCATCGCCGCGAGCAGCGTTGACGCCGCCGTCGAGCCGGGACCCAACCGGGCGTGGAAGTCGACGGTCACTGTTCGCGGCAGAACTCGTCGATCGGGTAGCCAACATGGCGTTCCCGAAGTTGCAGACAGCCGAGGATCCGGTCGCCGGGTCGCAACGCGGTCGAGTTGAGCACCGCCGCGCCGGGACCGAGGATCCGCACGTGCCAGTCGTCCTGCACGATCACGTTGACCGGCTCACCGTCATCGGAGACGGCGTCGATGGACAGCAGCGGCCGAGTCTCGATCTTCACGCGCCCGACGACCACATGGCGGGTGCGGCCATCCGCCCCGACCGCCAGCACGGTGTCGCCGGCCCCCAGCTCGCTCAGGTAACGCGTGTGTTCGTGGGAGACCAGCGTGTAGGACATGACGGCGCCGGCATTGACCCGGAACGGCCGGGTGGGCATGTACGGCAACGGGTGCGTCTCGCTGACGCAGAGCACCAGGCCCCTGGCGCGGGAGCCGACCAGGATTCCTTCGTCCTTGTCGAGGACGGCGCAGGTGTCGACACAGGCCCGTTCGCCGGTGCCGGCGTGGCTGATGCCGGTGACGGTGAGCGTCACGAGTTGGAGCGGGCCGGGCCGGCTCGTCACGAGATCCTTGAGCCGGGCCGCCTCGCCGGGCGCGGTCGGGGCCAGCATCAGGCCGTCCGGGCCGTGCTCCAGAACGCTGAGGTACACCGGCGCGTCGGCGACCCGGTCGAGCACGGTGACGATCACACCGGAGGCGTCCGCCGCCGCCGCGAGGACGATCTCCAGCGGGATGTTCGTCGGGTCCCGGAACCGCAGGACCGTGTAGGCGTCCCGGCGCACGCTCGCGCACGCGGTCGCGAGACTCTCCTGATCCGTGACCTCCACGTAGGCGCCGAACCGCAGCCCGGGGTGGCGCTGCGCCAGGCTCTCCGGTGTGTCGGGCCCGGCGGGGTCGACGAGGATGAGGTCGACGCCGGTCAGATCGGCGCCAGCGAGGTCGGGTGGCGCACCGCCGGTCGGCAGGAGCACCCGGGTGACGGTCGGCGGCAGTTTCGCCAGGTCGCCCGGCTCGGCCGCGACGATCGCGTCGAAGCCGTGGTGCAGCGCTTCCTGGCAGTACACCGGGGCCGACGCACCGGTGGATCGGATGTCGAGCCAGCACTGTCTCATCGACCGTTCGCCTCCCGCCGGGACGCGGTGGTGCCCACCCGCACCGCCGTGCGGTCGTGGACGACCGCGGCGATGCGGCGCGTCGCCGCCGCGGGGTCGGTGGCCGTGAATATGAGGCGTCCGGCGGCGACCCCGCCGGCACCGGCGGCCATCGCGTCAGCCAGGCGGCGCATCGGCTCCGTCGGGTCGTGGGTCGGGTCGCCACCGGCGGCCAGCACGGGGATCGGGCAGCTCGCGGCGATCGCCGCGATCGCCGGGGCCGACGCGGGAAGCGGCGATTTGACGAGATCCGCACCGAGATCCGCGGCGATGGCGGCGGCGTGCGCGATCAGCTCCGGCGCACGACCGTCGACAATCGTCGGTCCGCGTGCGTACAGCATCGCGAGCAGCGGCACGTTCCAGCGGTCGCAGGCATCCGCCACCGCGGCAAGGTCGCCGATCTGCCGGCTCTCCGTCGCTGAACCGACGTTGACATGCACACTCACGGCGTGGGCTCCGAGCCGGAGCGCCTCCTCCACCGAAGACACCAGATACTTCGCGTCGGGGTCGGGTGCCAGACGCGTGCTGGCGCTCAGATGCACGATCAGTGACAGTGACCGGAACCACCGGGCATCGATGCGCCGCAGTGCTCCCTTGTGCACCACGACGGCGTCGGCTCCGTTCTCGGCGAGCGTCCCGACCAGCCGGTCGAGCTGCCCGTTCGGCAGGATCGGGCCGGTGGTGAGCGAGTGGTCGAGCGGGACGACGAACAGTCCGGCGGGATCGTGCCGGTACAGCTGTTGCAACCGGACCCGGCGCCCGCCGGCTTCGTTGACGGTCATTTGCTGCTCCTCGGGTGCGTCGTATCTTCCGACGTTCAGAACGCTAATGGCGCGCGGTGGCCGTGCCGATCGCGTACCCGGGTAGGCGAAAGCGGGACTGCTTGGGCGGGTAGTGGTCGCCGGTTCGGGCCCGTGACACGGTCGGCGGCATGATGATGTCCGACGCCGAGATCAGGTCCGTCGTGTCGAACGGCGCGCCCGCGTTCGCGCTGCTGCACCGCCCGGGATCGGCCCGGGCGGACCGGATCGAGGTGTTGGCCGGTACGCCGGTGACCGTGGCGCGCCTGGCCGATCTCCCGGTGCCCGCCCGCGGGCGGCCCGCGGACCGGGCGGGCGCCGGCTCGGCGGTGGAGCCTCCGCTGGTGGCGGTGGTGCCCTACCGCCAGATCACCGAGCGGGATCTCGCGTGTGTCGACGATGGGCAGCCGCTGGTCGCCCTCCGCGCGCACGCGTATGCCAGCATGTCCGTCACGGATGCCGTGCGCTGCCTCCCGGATGGGGGCGCGGGGCTCGCGGCGGGTGCCTTCGACGTCGACGACGCGGCGTACGAGGCGACGATCCGACGCGTCATCGCGACGGACATCGGCCGGGGGGAGGGGTCGAACTTCGTGGTGTGCCGGTCATTCCGTACCGTCCTGCGTGACCCGTCGATGCGGGCCAGGCTCGCCATATTCCGCCGGCTGCTGATGTCGGAGCAGGGCGCGTACTGGACGTTCCTCGTGCACTGGAACGGACGGACGATCGTGGGCGCCACTCCTGAGTGCCACGTCCGGCAGGACGGGGACCTCACCACGATGAACCCGATCAGCGGCACGTACCGCTATCCCGGGCCCGGCGCCACGACGGGTGGGCTACTGCGGTTCCTCGCCGACCGCAAGGAGACCGAGGAACTGCTCATGGTCGTGGACGAGGAACTGAAGATGATGGCCCGGGTCTGCCCCGGCGGCGGGCGGCTACGCGGACCCTACCTGCGACCGATGTCCCGCCTCGCGCACACCGGATACATCATCGAGGGACGCTCCGACCTTGATCCCCGCGACGTGCTGCGGCTGACCATGCCGGCGCCTACCGTGACGGGCAGCCCACTGGCGAACGCGTGCCGCGTCGTCACCGGGCGGGAGGGTACGGGGCGCGGGTACTACGGCGGCGTGCTCGCCCTCTTCGACCGGCGCGGGATGGATGCCGCGCTGCTCATCCGGGCCGCGGACATCGACCCGGAGGGGAGGGCGCGGATCGCCGTCGGAGCGACGCTGGTCCGGCACTCCGATCCCGCCGCGGAGGCGGCGGAGACCCGGTCCAAGGCGGAGGCCCTGCTGCGCGCCATGGACGCGGGGCGCGACGACCCGGTCGCCGGGGCGGCGCGCGCGGTGCCCGTCGGTTACCGGCTGCGGCGCGCCCTGGCGGCCCGCAACCGCGGACTTTCCGGCTTCTGGCGTGAGCGCGGCGGGCGTGAGCGCGGCCGGGTGGCACCGCTGGTGGGCCGACGCCTGCTGATCATCGATGCCGAGGACGACTTCACCGGCATGCTCGCCGTCGTCGCCGCGGCGATCGGGCTCGACGTCGAGGTGCGGCGCCACGACCAGGGGCCGCACGCGGCCGCGGACCTCGTCCTGCTCGGCCCCGGACCGGGCGACCCGCGCGACCGGGGGGATGCGAGAATCGCCCGCCTGCACGAGATCGCCCGCAGCCTGCTCGCCGGTGGCACGCCGGTTCTCGCGGTCTGCCTGGGCCATCAGGTGCTCGCGGACGAACTCGGCCTCGCGGTCCGGAGGCTGCACGCACCGGCCCAGGGCGTGCAGCGGCGTATCCTACTCGACGGCCGGTCGGAACGGGTCGGTTTCTATAACACTTTCGTCGCGACAAGCGCGACCGACGCGTTTCCCTGCCCGGTGACCGGCGAGTCGGTGCGCGTTCTCCGCGATCGGAGCACCGGCGTGGTCCACGCGTTGATCAAGCGACGACTGCGGTCGATACAATTTCATGTTGAGTCCGTACTGACAGAAAACGGATCGGAGATTCTCCACCGAATGGTGACCGGCCTACTGGCCGACTCCCAGGCTGTCGTCACGCGTCCGACGTCAGCTGTATTGCCGCTGACTTCATTTGGCGGGCCCGGGTTGCCATCCGGCAAATGATCGAGCTACGGATGGCGATGGTGCGTCGGTCGAAAGGTCGCTTAACTGGATCATTTGAGTCGGCGACAATCAGCGCTTGACACCGGCCGTAGGAGATCTTTGTGGGGGTGGGTCCGCTGACGACGTTCGGTCGTGATCCGGAGCTGGCGGTCCTGCGGGAGGTGATTGCCGACACGGCACGCGGGGCCGGCGGTTGCGTGGTATTGACGGGTTCGGCCGGCATCGGGAAGTCGCACCTCCTGCGCGACGCCGTCGGTTGCGCCCGGGACCGGGGCCTCGCCGTGGCGACCCGCGCCGCGTTCGAGCTGGATCGCGCCGCGCCGTTCATCACGCTGGCGTCGGCGTTGCAGCAGATCCGTCCGGCGACGTCGTCCTTCGGGTGGATAGCGGAGACGAACGAGAGCGGGTTTCGCACCCTCGACCGGTTGACCACGGCGCTGGAGGAGTTCGCGGCGGAACGGCCCTTGTTGATCGCGATCGACGACGCCCAGTGGATGGATGAGTTCAGCGCGCTGGCAATGCGTGAGCTGGCGACGGCGTTGGCGTCCTCGCCCGTGCGGTGGTTGTTCGCGCGCCGGCCGGCGCAGACGGAGACGCCCGGGCAACAGCTGGCGGATCGACTGATCCGGGAGGGTGCGCCGCAGATCGTGCTCGGTCGGCTCGACGACGGCGCGGTGGCCAAGCTGTGCGCGCAGGCCGCCGCGGCGGACGTGGACAACACGGTGCTCGCCCTGGCCGGCGGGTGTGACGGAAACCCCCTCCAGGTCGAGCAGCTGATCCGGGCACTGCGGATGACGCGGCAGTTGCTGGTGCGCGACGGCATCGCCACGGTGGTGGGCGAACAGCTCCCATCGAGCTTCATCACGGTCGTCGAGCAGATGATGAGTGGCCTGTCGGTGCAGGCGCGGCGGATGCTCGGCGCGGGAGCGGTGTTCGGCGGCCCCTTCACGGTCGACACCGTCGCGCGGCTGCTGGGGGTGCGTCCGGCCGCACTGCTGCCGCAGGTCACCGAGGCGACCGAGGCGAAGGTGCTCATCGATGACGGCGCCGGTCTCACCTTCGTCCACGAGCTGGTCCGGCAGGCCGTCTACGGCACGCTCGGTGGTACCGCCCGGGCGCTGTACCACCGGGAGGCGGCGGTGATAGCGCGGGAGGAGAACCGGTCGCCGGTCGAGGCGGCCGAGCATCTCCTCAAGAGCGGCCGGTCGACCCGGGAGGCGATCGGTTTGCTGCACGATGCGGCGCGGGAGGTGGCCCCGGTCGCGCCGAGCACCGCCGCCGACCTGATGGAGCACGCCCTGGACGTCCAGGGTGCGGCGGGTCCCGGCCATGGCGAGCTGGTCGCCGACGCCGTCGGAATGCTCGCGTCGGCCGGCCGCCTGGAGCGGGCGCGCCAGCTCGGTGAGGCGACGCTCGGCAGCGGGCTGGCGCCCAGGACCGAGGCGACGCTGGTGCTCGGGCTGGCCGAGGCGTTCAAGCATGCGGGCCGTAACCGGACCGCGGTGGAGTACGCCGATCGTGGCCTGGGGTATCCGGATGTGCCGGAAGCGGTGCGGGCCCGGCTGTGGGCGGTTCGCGCGCATGCCCAGTTCTACGCCGGGGATCTGTTGGAGGCCGACCGGTCCGGTGCCAGCGCGTACCAGGCCGGCGCCGCGGCGCGGGAGCACGGCGCGACCGTCTTCGGACTCACCGCACGAACCCTCGCCGCGCAGGCGGAGGGGCGGCTCCGCGATGCGTTGGCGTACGCCACGGAGGCCACCGAGATCGCCGACGGGGCGCGCGGTGAGGCCGCGCACTGGCACCCGCGGATCTGGCTGGGTGACGTGCTGGCCGCTCTCGACCGGGTGGAGGAGGCGGCTGCGACGTTCTGCCGGGGCCGGGAGGAGTCCAAGCGCCTGGGCACCGCATGGTCGACGCCGTTGTGGCACTACTACTACGCCGGGCTGCTCGCCGGATCGGGCCGGGTGGACGACGCCTTCGCGGAGGCCGACGCGGGCCTGGAGATCGCGGAGAACCTGACCGCCTACGCGTTGGCGGTGCCGTTGCTGGGAACGTTGGCGCGGCTGGCGGTCCTGCGCGATGAGACGCCGCAGGCGCGCGCCTATGTCGATCGGATGCGCCGCCTGCTCGCGGACGGCATCACGACGGCTCCGGAAGACGCGATCTGGGCCGAGGCGGTGGTACAGGAGGCGACCGCCGGCTCGGGCGCGGCGGCGCAGACGTTGGCGTGCCTCTACGAGGCGATGCCCTCCCGGCCCCTGCTCATCGTGCAGGACCCGGGCTCGGCCGGCGCGCTGGTGGGCATCGCGGTAAGGGCGGGTGACCGCACCAGTGCCGAGCTGGTCGTGTCGGCCGCGCGGAAGCTGGCCGAGCGCAATCCCACCGTGCACGGTCTCGTCGCGGCGGCGGCGCACGCCGAAGGTGTCCTCCGGCGCGACCTCGGGCTCCTCCGGCGGGCAATCGCCGGATTCCGGCGGGCCCCCAGACCGCTGGCGCTCGCGGCGGCGCTGGAGGACGCGGTGGAGGCCAGTCCCGACTGCGCCGAGGCCCGCCGGTTCGGCAAGGAAGCCCTCCGGATCACGACCGAGTGCGGCGCGGAGTCGGCAAGGCGCCGGCTGGAGGCCCGCTTCGGGGCGCAACCACCGCGCGTGGGCAGGTTCCCGGCCGACTCGCCCTTGGCGCGCCTCACCGCGGCCGAGCTCCGGGTTGCCGTGCTGGTCGCGGATGGGCACCAGAACCGCCGGATCGCGGAGAAGCTGTTCCTGTCCAGGCACACGGTCGACAGTCATCTCCGTAAAATCTTCGCGAAGCTCGGTATCAACAGCCGGGTGGAACTGGCCAAATTGATAGCGGTCGAAGGGCGGTAATCCCTTAAGCACGTGATGCGTGAACGGCCGGTCATCCCCAAGCATTTCCTAAGGGCGTGACGGAGCCGTCACCGCGACTGCGACAGGGGGTTGGCCTCGTGGCTACGCCGACACTTCGTACCCGGGTGCTCGTGGTGGGGGCCGGACCGGTCGGAGCGGTTCTCGCGTTGGAGCTGGCACACCACGGTGTGCCGTGCGTTGTCGTGGAACGCGCCGTGACCGGGCCGCACTATCCGGGCCTGGACCGCTTCGCCGGCCGCAGCATGCAGCTGCTGGGGCGCCTGGGCCTTGCCACCCTGATCCGCCGGCACGGCAGCGCCCCGGACCAGCCGACCGGCCTGGAGTGGACCCAGGGCCTGGACGATCCGCCGATTCTCAGCCTGCCCGGCCTGCCGACGAAGCAGCTGCCGCTCCGCGCCGCCGGGGGCACGGAGAGCCCGCCCATGGAGCCCTGCCGGCGGGTGTTCGCGACCCAACTGGCCAGGCAGCTTCGGGCCGTCCTGCGCGAGCACCACCTGATCGACCTGCGTGAGGGCTGGACATTCACCGGGTTACGGATCGGACCCGCTGACGCCGTCGCCGATGTCGTCGACGCGCGGACCGGGGACCGGCGCTTCATCGAGGCCGAGTATGTCGCCGGGTGCGACGGGGCACACAGCACGATGCGGCGGTGTCTCGGGGTGCCGATGGAGCGGCTGGCGGCTCCCGCCCGCCACTGCTCGGTGTACTTCCGGAGTGCGGCGTTGATGCGGCGGTTCGCCGACCGGGACCTGTCGACCATCATCGTCGGCGGCGTGGCCGTGGTGTCCCGCGGTGAGCACGGCACCTGGGTCGGTCATATCGCTCTGGCGGCCGAGGAGCCGGTCACCACCGATCCCGTCGCCATGCTCGGCGAGCGGCTCGGCATCCGCCTCAAGCTGTGCGACGTGCTGGGGGTCACGCAGTGGGACGACTCGCTCGCGGTCGCCGCCGCGTACCGGCGCGGCCCGGCCTACCTGGTGGGGGAGGCGGCGCACCGGTTCTACCCCGTCAGTGACAGCGTTGACACCAGCGTCGGCGACGCGGTCGACCTGGGCTGGAAGCTCGCCGCGGTGATCAACGGCTGGGGTGGCCCGGGACTGCTCGCCAGCTACGAGCTGGAGCGGCGGGCTTGCGCGCTCATCGATCGGGAGATGCTGGCCCGGAGTCTGGAGACGCGACGGAGGTTCAGCAGGCTCACCGAGGCCGGCGCGACGCGGGAGTTTCTCGCCCTGATGCTGCACCAGGAGGCGCACCAGATCCACATCGCCGGCCTGCAGTTCGGGGACCGGCTCGCGTCGTGCGTGGTCTGGACGGACCGCGACGCCGTGGCGCGCCGGCAGCGCGACGACGTCGCTCCCATCCGGTCGGGTTGCCGCACGCCGGCGGTGCGCCTGGCCGACGGCTCGCCGCTCTACGACCGGCTCGGCCCGGAGCTGACCCTGGTGGATCTCACGGACGGCGGGGCCGGCCGACCACTCGTCGCCGCGGCGCGGCGGCGGCGCATTCCGATGACATACCTGCCGATCGCCGACCCCGGGCTTCGAGCGTGCTGGGACCACTCGCTGGTGTTGGTCCGGCCGGACCAGCACATCGCCTGGCGCTCGGGCACGGCTCCCGCCGACTGGGGCACGGTGCTCGACCTGGTGACCGGCCACAAGACCACGTAGATACGTCATGCCCCGCGACCGGCTGCGCGGACACGCTCAATCCGACCTGCGTGTACCGACAGAGGGCAGGACCATGGCACTCACGATCCCGCATCCCGACCTGTACGACACGGTCATCGGTGAATGGCACCGGCGGCTGTCGTCCAACCGGTCAGTGAATCGGAGCCACTGGCACACGAAGAGCCGGTACTTCCGAGCCGTCGCGGAGCTCCTCACGACCGATCCCGGTCTCCGACCGACCTGGCGGAGGATCGTCAACGCGGCCGGCCCGCACGGAAGCCGCAGCACGTTCTACGAAGTCGCCGGTTCCCATGCGCGGCATGCCCTCTTCGACGACCTCGTTCGGGACGGACGGCCGGAATCAATCCAACTCGCCCTGTGCTATCACCGCGCGGACGCGGTGACCCGCCTGATCGACGAGGCCAAGGTCTGGTCCTTCTGGCCGTACCGGGAGCGCCTCCTGGCCGGCTTCATGGTCGGGTGGACACCACCGGAGGCGATGGAGGTGGCCCTGACCAACGCGCTCACCGCCTGGGCCCGGCAGCACCGGCACCTGGCGGCGGCGGTGGACTGCGCCCCACCCGCCTGCGCGGTGGAGGACCTGATGATCATCAGGGCTGGTCGGTTGGCCGCGGTCCGGGCGACGAAAGTACTGGCTGAATTCATCCGAGACGCCACGTGAGCTGAACATCACGCATTCACGTCATGGCAAGAATGTGATGCCTCCGGACACTCGAATCTGCACGGTCCTCTGCGTCCGGAGAAGCCATGACTACTGCAACGTCCGTTCGGTTCAGTCCTTTTACGAGATCCTCGTTG
>WUUC01027793.1_pt1 | contig 12885 bp, 10 predicted proteins | sample 6278441 | NCBI WGS metagenome assembly WUUC01 (sample SAMN13675441, study PRJNA597444) | soil metagenome | isolation source: soil | place: USA: Washington | collected 2017-10 | reverse complement strand
TCGGATCATGCCACACGTCGCGCGCGCATACCCGTTACGGGTCGCGAGGTTCTCCGATTTGGCGTGAGCCCCGCTCATTTTCGCGCAGACGGGCCGGCAGGAAAACGGCTAGGACACCCGCACACAACCTCTGCTACCTTGGACGACATGAGGGCGAGCTGGCGCTTCGGGGCAATCGGTTGGCTCGTTTTACATGCTGCTGCCTGCGGCGGTTCGGTGCAGCCGGCCGGCGCGACGTCGAACGCCGGCCTAGCCGTCGGGACGGTGGCGATCGCTTCCGCGATGTGGGCCGCGACAGGCGGATGCAACTTTCAAGGCTGCCCCTATGGCAGCCACTGCAATGCGAAGACGGGCTTTTGCGACGTGACCAAGTGCGCGCAGGGCTGCCCGAGCGACACAGTATGCAACGAGGGGCTAGGCCTTTGTCAGGCCCCGCCCCCCGCTCAACCTCCGAACGATTTTCTACCCGAAGACAACAAGCTCAACACGATGCCCGGCCAGTGAGCCGAGCCGGCTCGACAAGTTGAGCGTCAGTTCGAGTCTTCGAACTCCGCGTCGATGACGCCGTCATCCTTCTTGCCCTGGGGTGCTGCACCCGGAGCTGCCCCTGGAGCTTGGGCACCTGCGGCCTGATAAGCCGCTCCCGCCAGTTCGTGCATGCTCTTTTCGACGTCTTCGAGGCCAGACTTGATCGCGGCTGCGTCCTCGCGGTCGATGGCCGCACGCAACGACTTCACCTTGGCTTCGATCTCGGTCACCTTGTCGGCCGGCAGCTTGTCCTTCGCGTCGGTGAGTGCCTTCTCGACGCTCCAGCACAGCTGGTCGGCGCGGTTGCGGGTTTCCACTTGCTCACGACGCTCGCGATCCGAGTCCTCGTGGGCCTTGCCGTCATCGACCATCTTCTGGATCTCGGCCTCGCTCAAGCCGCTGCCCGCGGTGATCGTGATCTTCTGATCTTTGCCCGTGGCCTCGTCCTTCGCAGTGACCGACAAGATGCCGTTGGCGTCGATGTCGAACACGACCTTGATCTTGGGCACGCCACGCGGGGCGGGCATGATGCCCTCCAGGTGGAAGCGACCGAGGGTACGGTTATCGCGCGCCTGTGCGCGTTCGCCCTGCAGCACGTGTATTTCGACCTTGGTCTGACTGTCGTCCGCCGTGGAGAACGTCTCCTCGCGGCGGGTCGGGATGGTGGTGTTGCGCGGGATGAGCGCGGTCATCACGCCACCGAGCGTCTCGACGCCGAGTGAGAGCGGCGTGACGTCGAGCAGCACCATGTCTTTGACGTCGCCCGAAAGCACGCCTGCCTGAACGGCCGCGCCAATCGCCACGACCTCGTCGGGGTTCACGCCGCGATGCGGCTCTTTGCCGAAGAACTTTTTGACCGCCTCTTGCACGGCCGGGATACGCGTCGAGCCACCGACCAGCACGACCTCGTGAATGTCTGCGGCTGTCTTGTTGGCATCCGCGAGCGCTTTCTTGCAGGGATCGAGCGTGCGCTGGATCAGGTCGTCGATCATCTGCTCGAGCTTGGCGCGTGTGAGCCGGATGTTGAGGTGCTTCGGACCGGACGCGTCGGCCGTCAAGAACGGCAGATTGACCGTGGTCTCCATCTTCGAGCTGAGCTCGATCTTGGCCTTTTCGCCCGCGTCTTTCAGACGCTGCAGCACCATCTTGTCCTTGGATACGTCGATGCCCTGGTCGCGTTTGAACTCCGCGGTGAGGTAATCGATGATGCGATGGTCGATGTCGTCGCCGCCCAGGCGCGTGTCACCGTTGGTGCTCACGACCTGCACGACGTTGTCGCCGACCTCCAGGATCGAGATATCGAACGTGCCGCCGCCGAAGTCGTAAACGGCGATGATCTCGTCGGCCTTCTTGTCGAGGCCGTAAGCCAAGGCGGCAGCCGTCGGTTCGTTGACGATGCGCTTGACCTCGAGGCCGGCGATGCGACCGGCATCTTTGGTGGCCTGCCGCTGCGAGTCGTTGAAGTAAGCGGGCACGGTGATGACCGCTTCGGTGACCGGTTCACCGAGATAGTCCTCGGCGGCCTTCTTCAGCTTGCGCAGCACGTGCGCACCGACCTCCGAAGGCGAGAGCACCTTGTCACGCACCTTGATGCCCACGTCGCCATTGTCGCGACGCACCAACTTGTACGGCATGCGCTTGGAGTCTTCGCCCGATTCCTCGAAGCGACGACCGATGAAGCGCTTGGCCGACGACACCGTGTTTTCCGGATTGGTGATGGCCTGGCGCTTGGCGACTTGACCCACCATGACCTCGCCCTGGTCGTCCCAGGCGACGATCGAAGGCGTGGTGCGATCGCCCTCTTCGTTCACGATCACCTTCGGCTCCTTGCCGTCCATGATCGCCACGACCGAGTTGGTCGTGCCCAGATCGATACCGATGATCCTACCCATGAGACTCTCCTCCACCCCGCGGTACCGCCCTGGCGATCCGCCGACGAATTTTGATGTAAGCCGGAAAACCCTTTGACGTCGAAGCTTTGAACTGGCTCGAAGCGGCCGTCTTGACCCCGCGTCTGGGGGCCAAAGTAACCAGTTGGCACTTGTCGTCAAGAGGCGGTCTGACCGCTCCTTGACCATCAACAACCCTCACGCCAGATAGCTCCGCCATGTCCGAAAGCGCAGAGACCGGCACAGGTCGCGGTCTCGCATTTATCACAGGCGCCAAGCTTTACTTCATAGCGACGGGCTTTTTCGTCCAGCTCGGATTGCCTCGACTTCTAGGCTCTCCCGAAGCGTTTGGCGAGTATTCGCTGGCGATGAGCATCGTCAGTGTGATCAACAACGTGTTGATCGCTGCCACGGTGCAGTCCGTCAGCAAGCGCGTCAGCGAGGACGAAACGATGGCCGCGGCACGGCTTCGTCAGGGCCTCAAGTTGCAGCTCGCCATCGGCTTGGCGCTGGCCACTTCGTTATTTTTGGGCGCGCCGGTCCTCGCTCGTTTTGCCTACGACGACAAGCTCGAAAAGCTCGTGCAAATCGCCGCTGCCGTGCCGCTTTGTTACGCGATCTACGCGGCGCTCGTCGGCAGCTTGAACGGCCGGCGTCTGTTTCAGCGCCAAGCTGCGCTCGACGCGACGTTCTCCACGGTGCGTACGCTCGGAATCTTGGGCGCAGCAGGCCTCGGCTTCGGCTCGGTGGGGGCCCTGACCGGCTTCGCAAGCGCGGCCTTCGTCATCCTCTCGATCGCGCTCGTCGTCGTGGGCACCGGCAAGCCAGGCCCCGGCCTTCCGCTCAAGACGTGGTTTGCCTTTTTGCTGCCCATCGTGGCTTTTCAATCCACCCTCAACAGCACGATGTTGCTCGACGTGTGGGTACTCAAAAACACGGTCGCCGAACTCGGACTCGCTGCCGCGCTCAGCATGGAAGCAGCCTCTGAACAAGCTTCTCGTTACGTCGGCTTTTACCGAGCAGGCCAGACCTTCGCCCTCGTGCCTTACCAGGTGATTTTGTCCGTCACCTTCGTGGTCTTCCCTTTGGTTTCACGAGCGACCGCTGAAGGCGATCACGAGACCGCGCGCGAGCACATCAAGCACGCCCTGCGCTTCTCGCTGCTCGTCTTGTTCTGCTTGGCCGCACCGATCGGGGGCTCGGCGGAAGCCTTGATTCGGCTCGCATACGGTCCGAAGTTTTTGCAGGGCCAAGAAACACTCAGCGTGCTGGTGTTCGGGCAGATGTGCTTGGCGATGTTCGTGATCGTGGCGACGATTTTGAGCGGTGCCGGACGCCCTGGCGCTCCCGCCTGGATCAGCCTGCTCGCTCTCGTCATCGTGCTCGGCGCCAATCGCACGTTCGTGGGCTTGGTCGGCATCGGGCCCCACACATTGCGGGCGGCGGCGCTCGCCACGAGCCTTGGGCCGTTCGTGGCGCTCATGGCCTCCTCGTTTGCATTGCGCGCCATCTTCAAGATCAGCTTGCCGTGGTCCACCTTGCTGCGGGGTGCGATCTGTTCAGCGATCGCCTTCGTCGCCGCGCGTGCCGTGCCTCAGCACTCGGCGCTGCTCGCACCGATCGCGATGATCGCGGGTGCACTCGCTTTCGTGGCTGCGTTGTTCGCGACGCGCGAACTCAAGCCCGCGGAGATTCGCGACGCTCTCGCCTCGCTGCGCAAGCGACGCACGGCGGCCTAACGCTGAAAATCGCCGCTTTTGCCGCCCGTTTTTCGATGTAGCGCCACTTCTTCAATCAACATCGCGCGATCGATCGCCTTGAGCATATCGTAGACCGTCAACGCTGCGACGCTGGCCGCGGTGAGCGCTTCCATCTCTACGCCCGTGCGATCATTGGCGCGCGCCGTCGCTTCGATCTGCAGACAATCGTCGGAAACGGGCAGCAACTCTACGGTGACGCCCGTCAGCTGAATCACGTGGCACATTGGAATGAGTTCTGGCGTGCGCTTGGCGGCTTGAATGCCGGCGACGCGCGCGACCGCGAGCACATCGCCTTTGGGCGTCTTGCCCTCGCGCAACGCTGCCATCGTGGCGGGTGCCATGCGTACGAGAGCTCGGGCCGTAGCTGTGCGCTGGGTAACCGCCTTGTCGCCGACGTCGACCATCCGAGCGTGGCCTTGGTCGTCGAGATGAGTGAGTTTGTCCGAATCGGGCACGCCTTCGTGTACCACGAGGACGAAACTCGAGCGCATCGGACCGCTTGCGTGTCAGAAAAGACGAACTTCGACTCGCTCACACACCGATGAGATCGCCCGCGCCGAAAGCGCATCAATTGCGGGCTATCCGAACCCACTGCCCGCAGGAATGCGAGCAGTGCGCCAGCCGTGCGTGAGCCCTTCTCAGTTCATCACTTCTGGTGGATCGTTGGTCGCGACCACCACGTCTTCCGGGTGCGCGAACAACAAACCATCGGTGCCGATCATCCGCGCCACCAACTCGACGCGCGATCGCACGCCGAGCTTTGGATAGATGCGCTTCAGATACGTATGCACCGTGCCTACGGTCAGATGTGTTTCCGACGCGATCTGCCGCGTGGAAGCACCTGACATCAAGAGTCCCACGACGTCGCGTTCGCGGGGCGTGAGCGGAGCGCGCGATAGCGCCTCGTTCATTTCCTCGATACCACCCTTGCGTGGTTCGCTGCGCATGCGAATGGCGTAGCTCAAGCCGCGCCCCATGATCCGCGCCGCCCAACGAGCAGTGCGCAAATCATGTGGATCGAGCCTGTCCTTGCCGGCCGCCAACGCGAGCGAAACTTGGCCGAGCGACTGCCGGCCGTAGCGCAGCGGAAGCTCGACTCTGGTCCGACCGTTGACTTCCCCGCTCTCACAATGCTCCCCATTGGCAAGCTCGAGAACGTAGCCTTCGGCTCCGCACAAACGGGCGACAAGGTCTGCGGCGCGCTGCGGATACGTTCGCACCGGGTCGAGTCTCGTGAGCCCGTCAATCATGTCCAAAAACTGAAACGGTAGCATTGGTCCCACCCCACCTCTAGCGCTTCTGGGCTATTGGAGCCCTCCCTTTCCATTCTGTCAACCCTGTGTGTGATCAGGGTTTTCCCGCTCTGTTTGACAAAAACCGTGGCAGGTAGATGTTTGCGCCACGATCCCGATGGGTTATGCGCCCTAGTTGGGGTCAGCTATGGAGGCCTGCTAGCCAGTAGGTCGTGTGCGCAGGTAAACTCCCGTCGCCATTTTGGGTGTCCCGCGGCCCCCGCCGAGACGCAACGGCAAAGCGCGGCTAAGGAAGTACATGGAAAACGTCACCATCATCGGTTCTGGTCCAGCCGGCCTCACCGCCGCCATCTACGCTGCGCGCGCCAACCTCAAGCCGCTCTGCATCGAGGGCGTGATCGCGGGCGGCCAGACCGGCGGCCAGCTCATGATCACGACCGAAGTCGAAAACTTTCCTGGTTTTCCAGAGGGCATCAAAGGTCCCGAGCTGATCGAAGTGATGCGCAAACAGGCAGAACGCTTCGGCACCCGCTTTCTCACCGCGGACGTGGATCGCGCACCGCTGACGGGGGGATCGCCGTTCAAGCTCGAGGTCGACGGCAAAATCGTCGAAACGCGCACCGTCATCATCTCCACTGGAGCCAGTGCGCGTTGGCTCGGCCTCGAATCGGAGAAGATGTTGCAAAACCGCGGCGTGAGCGCGTGCGCGACGTGCGACGGCTACTTCTTCCGCAACCAGGACGTGTGCATCGTCGGTGGCGGCGATACGGCGATGGAGGAGGCCCTGTACCTCGCTGGCTTGTGCAAGAGCGTCACCGTACTGCACCGTCGCGAAGAGCTGCGCGCATCGAAGATCATGCAGGAGCGCGCGCTCAAGCACCCCAAGATCAAGTTCATGTGGAATACGGCGGTCACCAAGGTGCTCGATGTCAGTCAGGGAACCGTGACAGGCCTTGAACTCGAAAACCTGAAGACGGGGGAGAAGATGGTGCATCCCACGCAGGGTCTGTTCATCGCGATAGGTCACGTCCCTAATACGCAGCTATTTGCCGGCCAGCTGACGCTGGACGAAAACGGCTACATCGTCACTCAACCCGGCCGCACGGCGACCAACATCGAAGGCGTGTTCGCGTCGGGAGACGTGCAGGATCACGTCTACCGCCAGGCGATCACCGCGGCAGGAACGGGCTGCATGGCCGCGATTGAAGCGGAGCGTTGGCTTGGCGCGGCCGGTCATATCTGAGCAGCCCGTCGAACAATGGCTCCGTGGGATCGGCGAGCGCGACGGCTCTGATTTTCGGTCCGACGACCGAGGATTCATCGGCCGGATTGGGGCCCCGCGAGCACGCCGAGATATCGCAGCGCTCCGTCAGGTCGAGTCGCTCTCAGGATTGGCCAGCGCGGCCTGGTGTCGAAAGGCGCCCGATAACCCCGAGCAGCACTGTTCTGTAGCCGCGGCGCGACTAAGCTTGCGAAGCCAATGAAGCAAGTGCTGATGACGATGTTCACGTTCGGCGCGAGCGCGGGCGGCATCACGCGCGTACTGATGAACCGCGGGCGCATGCTGCGCGAGGCGGGCGTCGACGCGCAGATCGCCCTGTTCGCGTGGGATCCTGGGCTCAAAGCGACGGTGGAGCTGCTCAAGCAGCAGGGCCGCCTTGCCCCGGATCAGCCCGTCTTGAATCTGTACACATACTACGCCGCGATCGCCGACGGTCAGCCCGCACGCGACGGAAGCGGTCGAGCGCCTGACGTCCAGACGCACGCTTGCCCGACACGGCACGAGACAACCGAAGACGGCAGCGGAGCGGGCCAACACTACGTTTCGAGCACAGGTCAGACTTTCCTGACTTTGCACTTCGATGCTGACACGGGACAGGTCGCAAGGATCGCGTTGCGCGATCCGCGACGATCAGAAGCGGTGCTCTTCACCTGCATGCGCGAGCTGCACACCCACTGGTTGAGTGAGCTGGCGCGCGCGAGCACGCCGTGCGCGATCATCGCGGATGCGCCGAAGTCGGCAAGCGCGGTGCTTGCCGTATCGGAAGACAGCGTCTTTCGAATTCTGACCATCCACAACAACCACTTCGTCAAACCTTACACATTCGGATCGCCATGGCGTGACACCTACGCCGGGATCTTGCGGAGCTTCAATCGCGCAGACGCGCTTGCTGTCCTCACGGAACAGCAGAAGGACGACATCGAGAGTGAACTCGGGCCGCGCAGCAACATCTTCGTGATCCCCAATTCGGTCACTGCATTTGGCGAACCATCGAAACCCGTCAAGCGAGATCCCATGAAGGTCGTCGTGGTGGCTCGCTATCACAAGATCAAAGGCTTACCAAAGATCATCAAGGCCTTTGAACGGGTGCTGCGCCGCTTCCCGCAGGCGAAACTCGAGCTCTACGGATCGGGAGAGGAGGAACAGGCCTTACGAGCGCTCATCGCGCTCAGGGGCATGAGCGAGTCCGTCGCGCTGATGGGCTTTGCCAGTGACATCGCGAGCGTATTGCGAAGCGCCAGTGTTGTCGTCTCGGCGTCTGATTTCGAAGGATTTGGCCTCGGCATTGCCGAAGCGCTCTCCGTCGGCACGCCTGTCGTGAGCATGGATTGCGCGTACGGTCCCGCCGAGATCATCAGCGACGATGAAGATGGATACTTGGTTTACGACATCGCGACATTGGGTGAGCGCATCATCGAGCTGCTCGCTCATCCAGGGCGCGCCCGACTGATGGGGCAAGCGGCACGTCAGAACATGGAGCGCTTTTCGCCCAAGAGCATTGCAAGCAGATGGCTCACTCTCTTCGCTCTGCTCGAAGAACGACGACGAAGACAAACTCAGAGCGCGGGGAGCTTGAATGGCAATATCGGCAGCTCGCCCGACTCCAGCCACGAGTAGATTCCGTACGACTGAATCACGCGGCGCGAGTACTGCCTGGTCTCGTCGTAGGGAATGTTCTCTATCCACACATCGAGCGGTTGGTCCTTGCGCTCCTGGAGCCAGCGATTGGTGACGCTAGGGCCGGCATTGTAGGCGGCTGGCACGAGCGCGAGTTGGCCGCGCATTTGATTGGTCAACATCGCCATGAAGCGCGCGCCCAAGGCGAGGTTGATCTCGGGCCGCGAGAGCGTTTCGCGCTCGTAACGTATGCCCATGCCCTTCGCGATCTCTTTGGCAGTGGCCGGCAAGATCTGGATGAGGCCGCGTGCGCCGGCGCGACTCAGCGCCGTGGTGTGAAAGCCGCTCTCTTCGCGTGCCACCGCCCGCAGGAAACTGCTCGACACTGAAGCTTCCTCGGCAACTTGTTCGATCAGCGGTGCAAACGCCCGAGGGTAAGCGAGTGCGAGCAGATCCCGATCCCGACCGGCGGGGAAGCGACGCAACAGTTCCGGCATGCGCTTGCGCGCGAGATCGAGCGCAATCTCGGGCGCGCCCGCACGATCGAACAGCGCCACAGCCAGTAGGTACAACTCGAGGTCGCCATCTTCGCGCAGAAACCCGCTCGCGGACAGCTCGCTGGAAGCAAGGGCTGTTTCCCCGACGCGAAGTAAAGCGAGCGCTCGCACGAAGCCAGGCCGTTCGAGCTCAGCGCGCCGTTCGAAGCGCAATGACTTCGTGCCCAGTGGCCGCAAGCGCGAAGCGATCTTGATGACACGCTCTGGTTCGAGTTCGTGCAGACGCGAGATCGCGAGCTGGCCGTAGTAGCTGAGCGGCCAAAGCGTCGCGAGCTCCGTGTACGCCTCGATCGCCTCGCGCCGACGGTTGAGTTCGCCCAAAAAGCGGGCGCGCCAATACGCGGCGCGGCCCTGTCCATCCTCGCTTTGCTCTTCGCTCTCGCGGCGCGCCCGCGTGAGCTCGGCCACTGCAAGCGGCAAATCGTGCTCGGTCGCTGCATGCCAAGCGAGCTGAAAGCGGGCGCGGGCGCGCATGTCGCCCTCGGGATAGCGGTCTGGCAACACGCTCAAGCGCGCATATACACCCGAGCTGTCCCCCATGTCGCGCGCCACTTTCGCGGCTCGAAAGAGCGCGTCGTCGGCCAGACGATGGGCTGGCGCCTCGCGCTCGAGCGCCTCGTAATGGCTGAGCGCGAGTTCGTTTTGACCCAACGCCGAGAAGGCGCGCGCTGCGTGAAACCGCGCCCACGCGCGTTGCTCGACATCGTGCGTGCAGCGCTCGGCCACGTGCGCCATGAGCTGCGAGCCTTCATCGCGAGACCTGCGATCGAGCAAGGCCTTGGCACGTCCGTAGCGAGCACGACAGAAGCGCTCAGGGTCATTTTCGAGCTCGTCTTCGAGTGCCGCATAGGCACTCTCGGCTTCGCCGAAGCGAAGGGCAGCGAGCAACGCGTCGGCGCGGGCGAGTTTGTCGTCGGCGAGCGGTTCGCGCAGCTTGAGACGAAGCGCTGCTGGAAGCTGCCTGAGTAGCTCGTGCGCGCGCGCCTCTGCTTTGGTGCCTGCTCGCGAACCTGGCACACGGTAGGCGATGCGGCGCAGCAAGTTGTAGGCGCGAACTTTGGACGCGTCATCGCCGCGCTCAGCCAAGAGCTCGCCAAGAGGGAGGACGACTGGCACCGCCGCTACTTCGTCGGTCGATGCCGATGCCAACCGCTCGAGTTCGGCGATGGCCTCATTGGGCTTTCCAGCTCTCGCCAGCAAGCGCGCATGCACGCGCCGCGCGCCTGCTTCGCCCGGCCAATGCTCGAGATCGGAGGAGCCAGCGATCAACGGTGCGATCAACTTCAAGCCCAACTCGGGATCGGTGACCTCGAGCCATTCTGCCGCGTCGAGCCGCGCCCAGCTCGAGAGCGGATGATCGCTCTCCGCCAATGGCTGCAGCAGCAACGCGGCTTCACGTGAGGCGTCGAGCTCGCGCGTAGCGTGCGCCGCCAACCAACGCAGCAGGATGCTCTCCTCGAGGGCGGCGTCCGGCAACGCGGCGAGCGCGATTGTGCGGACGCGCTCCAAGTCTCCGGCTAGCCGGGCCTCGATAGCCTGTGCAATGGGCGTGTTGGGCACTGGTCTGACCAGGTCAGGATCGAATGCCGTATCATCGAAGCTCGGGTCGGACGCAAAGCCCGACTGATGCTCGCCAGCAAACAAGGCGAGTGTGAGGAGCGCTAGGGAGGCGAGACGACGTGCACTCACCCGCCTACCCTATGCGGCGCCAACGCAGACGAGCAACTATTGCGTGGCTGTTTAGCGCTCCCGATCACCCCTGCGGCTACGAAAGGCGTCGTCGTTTTCTTCCTCCTGACGGCGTGAACGCACAAGCGCAGCGTCATTGCGTCCTCGTTCGAGCGCATTGCTCACCACTCGTCGCTCGAGTTCGAGCTCGCGCAGCGCAGCGCGCGCCTCGCCCACCTGTGCCGCCGCCTGCTGGAATTTGGCCTGCGCGCGGAGAAACCGCAGCCGCGCGCTCTCCATATCCAGGCGCAACGCCCGACCATGGCGTTCGGCCCAGACCAGCTCTTGCGGCAAAAACAGCGCAAGCTGGGAGCGGAGCTCGGTCGCTAGCCGCTGCGCCGCAGAGGCGTGAGCTACCTGACATTCGCGCAACACGCGCTCGGCCTGCTCCCAGCCGAGCAGCGAATGGGCGAGATCGCCACGGGCCCGCTCGACCGCGTTGGCTCGTACGCGCTCGACTGCGCCCAGCGTCTGTTCGCGGTCATTCATGGAGTAAGCGGTGGCGATGCCATGCGCAGCTCGCCCGTCACGACATCGACGTCCGGGAGGGCTGCGGCGTCGCCGTGCCACGTCCCCAGCAGGCTCGTCGAGCCGAGGGCATCGATTCGATTGTTGTCATCGCGATCGGCCACCCAGATTTGCCCGCTGACCGTGACCGCGTTGTAGCCCGACGGGGTAGCGATGCGCTGACGCGCCGCCGAAAGCAAATCCTTGCTCAGGGCATCGCCGGCGCGTTGCAAACAATCCGCATCGCACAAGACCACGATTGTGGGTTGGCTCGCGGCTACCCAAGTCGAGAGCGCCTTGAGCCCGAGCCACGGCGACAAAAGCGCCGACAGCCCGGGCGGAGCGCCCATGTCGAGCGCATTGAATACAGCCAGGCCGTAGGCATCGCGCGCGACGCTGAGACGGAGCTGGCTGACCGCGATCTCAGCGCTTGGCTCGTCGAAGACGGCCGCAAAACCAACCTGCGCCCCGGTGAGTAGGGCGTCGGACAGCGCGAGAGGCAAACCACCGGCACGGCTTCCGTAAATCGCATCGATCTGGAGCCACATGTTCGCTGCTGCATCGACCGAGTAGGTGGCCTCGGCCACCAAGCGCTCGGCGCTCGTGCGTAGCGTCGCGTCCAACTCGGTGAGCAGCACGGAAGGGCCGGTCTGGGCCGCGCGCAAGCTATTGCCGAGCGACGTGGCAACAGCAGGGTCGCTGCGCAGCGCTGCGATCGATTGTGCGGCCGCATCTCCGGCGCGTGTGCGCACCTCCCTCGCGACCGCGTCGAGCAGAGCATCTGCGTCGGGCTCGGAGGTCTGTGGAAGGATGGCGAGCCCGGCCTCACGCGCCGCAGCTCCCAAGCGCGCGCTCGAGGCCGATACGTCTAACTCGAGCTCGACGAGAAAGGGTCCGGATGCCGGGTCGAAGGTCAGCTCGTGATCCAATAGCTCGACGATGAGTTCATCGGGCTGGTCGCGGTCTTTGTCTTCGACTGAGTAAGTGATCGCGCGGCAGCCCAGCGCGAGCAGCCCACCTTCTGCATCGCGGCCCCAAGCGACAACTGCGTAAGGGACGCCGGGGTCGAGATCGAGCGTGAACTTGGTGCGGGGCGCGGCGATCGTCTGGTTGACCTGACCCGGCATGCGATCGGTAAGCGCTTCAGCACAGCCGACGTTTGGCCGAGCGGTAACGGTGCGTGTCGCCAAGTCGCGCATCCCCGCGTACTGAGCGTCTACCCTCACCGTGCGAAACTCGACTTTGGCCACGGCGATTTTGAGCTCCGTAGCCTTGGCGCCCGATGCGGTGGCGCGCACGCGAAACGTGCCCGCATCGCTCCCCACGCGCAGCGAAGCACGTGCAATGCCCGCGCGGTCCGTCGTCGGCGAAATCGTGCTCAGTGACGCTCCCGGCGCGTTGTCCAAAAGGGCCAAGTTGATGGTCACGCTCTGAAGCGGCTCTCCGTCGGCGTCGCGACAGCGCACGGCCAAGTCCAAAGTCTCACCGGGCAGCAAGCTCTGGCGACCATCCGGCTCGAACTCGAGCGACCGATACTCTCCGTCTTCCACGAGTTCGCCGCCCTTTGCCTCGGGACTGCAAGCGAGCGCGAGGACGAGCCAGAAAGAGACGAAAAACCCGCGAAATCTCATGACTTTGGCCGGAAAGTGATAGGACGACGAGAAAGACCGTACGCGCCACAACCTCGCCGAGCAACTTCGCGCAGCGCCACATCATGCTGCCAGGTGCGCGCGGTCGGCGCGGAGAGTCGCCCTCAACATCCGT
>WUUC01238771.1_pt1 | contig 12887 bp, 5 predicted proteins | sample 6278441 | NCBI WGS metagenome assembly WUUC01 (sample SAMN13675441, study PRJNA597444) | soil metagenome | isolation source: soil | place: USA: Washington | collected 2017-10 | reverse complement strand
GGCTAAGCGAGTCATAAGCCCTGAAGCCGATGGGGTCGTGACGACCGACCGCTACTGGTCCTACAACTGGCTGCCCGGCCGCCGCCGACAGGTCTGCTGGGCTCACCTTCGTCGGGACTTCCAGGCGATGGTCGAGCGTGGCGGCGAGTCGGCTCTGACGGGGCGGGCACTTTTAGAAGAGTCCAAGCGGCTCTTCAAGCTCTGGCACAAAGCGCGCGACGGCGACCTCTCACGCGAGCGGCTTGCGGCGTTGCTGAAGTCCGTGCGGCAGAGGGTGAAGAAGTCACTCCAGGCCGGGGCTCGGTGCGGGCAGCAGAAGACGCGGCGCACGTGCTCGAACATCTTAAAAGTAGAGCGCTCGCTGTGGACGTTCGTGCGCGTCGAAGGAGTCGAGCCGACGAACAACGAAGCGGAGCGCGCCTTGAGGCGTGCGGTGCTCTGGCGACGGAAGTCGTTCGGGACGCAGAGTGAGGGAGGCAGCCGGTTCGTCGGGCGGATACTGACGGTCGTGGCGAGCCTGCGTCAGCAGGGGCGCGACGTGCTGGGGTTCCTGACTGAGGTGTGCCGTGGTGCGCTCAATGGTGAGGTGCGAGAGCAACTGATCCCGGCCTTACCATGCTGACCCACCTGAACGGTTACAGCTCTAACAGTTAACGTCCGATAAGTAAACGGCGGCGTCGCTGACGCTCCGCACGCCGCCTTCGCAGGCGGGGCATTCACCCCGCCCTTGACCAAAGGGTGCTGCGCCCCTTTGGAAACCCAGCTCAAGAGGACTGATTCATCCCCACCGCAAGCAGTGGGGCATTCTCAGCGTTCTACGTAAAACTAATATCCGCCGGTATTATTCAATGCACTCGGAGTACGACTCAGGGCGCATTGTGCAGTCATGACGCCCTAGCTCCGTAGCTCCGTTATCGTCATGGTGGTCGCACCGTCTTCCCGGCAGGCGACCGACAACTAATAACATCGGCACTCGCCCCTGAGTTCACAACCCTCAGTGTGCGGTAGCCCTGCCTTTGCTACCCGAGCCGACCATGAGCAGCCTGCCAGCAGCACCTGACGCTCGTCCGGATACTTCAGGCCTCACGCCCGACTACGAGACGACCCTCCGCTTCCTCGACCTCCTCTTCGAGGGGGTCGCCCCCGGCTTCGTAGAATTCCAATACTCCCTCCCGAGCAAGAAGCCCCGGCACAGGGACCTGCCCACCTTCCTGAGTCTCCCCCTGGATCGCGATAGGCTACGTTCGGAAGTCCTGTCCCGCGGCGGCCGGCAGGTAATCACCTTTGGTACGGCGCCCAGATGCCGGATACCCTCGCGTGGCTCGGCGGGCAAAGAGCATGACGTGCTGCAGGCCCGGTGCGCCTGGACCTCCATCGAACACGCCCGCACGAAGGGCGGCGCTATCGAAGCCCTGCGGCGGATCCGAGACTTCCCGCTACGCCCCTCGGTCGTCGTCAACGCTGGCTCCGCGCATCAGGTGTACTTCGTTTTTCACGAGCCGCTGCGCGACCACGCCCTGCTGGGCTGGAACGAGATCACCCACGGCCTGGGCGTCATCCTGTCGGCCGGAGCGGCGCCCGCCGTAAACGGTATCGCCTACCTCCCGGGGACGGTGCTCCCGCTGGAAGCGTATCCGATCCCGTGCTCCGTCACGGAAGAAAATTCGAGCTGGACGCGTTACAGCGTCGCCGAGGTGGAAGGGGCCTTGCGGTCGTCGTTAGCGGCCGGCGCCGGCAAGGCTACCGGGTTGGTCATGACGGTCGAGCAACTGCGTGGGCGTGGATTAGACGCCGACGTCGTCGAGGCGATCATCACCGGCCAAGCCCTCCCACGGCACGTCTATACATCACCGGCCGCCGAGAGCGACTCGGGTGCGGATTTCAGGCTAGCTTTCTTTCTTTTCGAGAGGGGCTTCGGGGAGGGTGAGATCAAAGCGGTCTTCCGCGCGCACCCGCACGGCTGCGGCAGGAGGTGGGCAAGGAAGAGGGATGGTGAAGGGTACCTCACCTCACTGATCCGCAAAGTCACGGTCAAGTCCGGTGAGGCCGATAGGGCTGTAATCCCCGGCACGGACTGGCGGGACGATGACGACTCATTAGCCGCGAGACTGCCTGCCGGCTACACGGAAGGCGAGGACGGCTCGATGTGGTTCCACCCTCCTGTCCCAGATGACAACCGCAAGCCGCCGCGGCCGGTCAAGGTCTGCAACTCACCCCTCCGCATTACCGAGATTCAGGAGAACATAGACACCGGCCAGATCTCCGTCGCCATCTCCTTCCAGTACCTTGGCAGGACTGTCTCCGTGCCCGTGACGCGTTCCCAGATGGCCGACGCCCGGCAGCTCGTTGCCACACTCTCGGGTGTGGGCGCGCCTATTAACTCCCTTAACGCCCGGCTCATTACCGCCTACCTGGCCGCCTACGAGCACTCATTCGCCGCACATCTCCCGAGAAAGAAGGTGACCTCGCGTTTCGGAAGGGGGAGGGCCGACGGGCCGTTCTTCTTCCCCGGCGTCTCGTCCGACGTCGAGTTCACCCCCTTAGGAGCCGGCGACGCGTCGCTCTACCGCGCGTATGCCTCGCGCCGCGGCTCGCTTCGCGGCTGGCTCGACGCGTTGCGCGCCGTCGAGCGTGAGGCGCTGATGATCCCGCAGGTGGCCGTCCTCGCCGCCCTCGTGCCTCCCCTCCAGCGCAGGCTGCAAATCCCCAACTTCATCCTCGACCTGCACGGCAACACCAGCACCGGTAAATCGACGTCATTGAAGCTGGCGGCCTCGGTCTACGGGAGTCCCAACGACCCGGACTCGCTCATCCTCCAGTGGATGAACACGAGCGTCGCCATCGAGCAACTCGTGGCGACGTGCAGCGAGCTGCCGGTCTTCCTCGACGACGCGCAGCACTGCCCGCCCGAACTGAAGCGGCTCGTCGTTTACATGATCGCCAACGGGCGTGGCAAAGGGCGCGGCGCGCGGAGCGGGCGCGGCGGACTCGGGGAGACGCCGAGCTGGAACACGGTGGCGCTCTCGACCTCGGAGGAGCCGCTGCACGAGTCCAGTCCGCATGAAGGGGCGCGGGGACGCATCCTACCCGTCGGCGGCCTTACCCCCGCGTTCCGGCCCGGTACCGCCTCCCTCGTGAAGGGTATCGAGCGGGTCGTGGGTGAGAACCATGGGCACGCCGGCGAAGCATACATCCGTCACCTGAACGGATGGACAGCGGCCGACGTATCGAGGTGGCACAGGCGCTATACCGAGATCACCGGGGAGTTGTTAAGGAGTAGCTCGTCGGACTTGATGGGCCGGGTCGGCGGGTACGTAGCGGCGGTTCAGGTGGCGGCCGAACTTGCGTGCCCGCTCCTGGGACTGCCGTTCAAGCCTGACGTCGTCGGGTCCTGGCTGGCTCTGCACGTCGACGAGCGGCAGAAGAATCAGAACCTAATCCTACTGGCGCTCCGCGCCCTGGCGGATCATTACGTCTCCAACCTGAATCGATTTGCCGGCGACGGCCGCCACGACTTGGCCGGCCGGGTCAGCCTGCAGGGGGTGTCGAAGCGGCATCGGTACGTCGGCTTCCTGAGGAGCACGGTGGATGCCATCTTCAAGGTTCGGAGGTGGAACACGACCGCCGTGCTGAATAAGATTGCCCAGGCGGAAGCGCTTTATGCCACCGAGCACGGTCGTCATACTAAGAAGGTTAGTGTGGAAGGGGTGAAGCACCGCATGGTGTGTGTGAAGTGGTCGGCTATCCTGCCGGAAGACAGAGATCTCACGCCGTAGGTGATGGCGCACTCCACCTTGTCGCAACTTCGTAAGGTTCTTTGGAATGGGGAGACTGTAACGTGAGTGGGGACGAATTTAGCATGTAATCTCTCAGATAGAAGCTTAAATCATTATAAGAGAATAAAATAGGAGTAGTTCCCCACTTCCCCACTGTTCCAAGCCACCTTCATAAATTCAACGCTTACTTATATTTATCTTTTTGGAAATTAGTTGATTTGCAGCAGAGCAATTTCAACTGGGCTGGGACTGAGTAATCCTGTAAATCATTGAAATGAATAGGAAATGAATCTCTGATTTCCAAAAATTATATACTTAAGCGGGTGTGTAAGAAATTGAGTTTTAGTTCGTATAAATACTCCAAGTACAACACTTATAGTTATTTTTTTTGGAAATATGGATGGAAAAGAGCGTAACCGCCTACTTTTCAGGAGATTATGTGAGAGATAAATTTGGGTGGTTGTGTAGGATTTGGAGGAACAACCCTAACCTCACGACTATGCCGTACCGTAAGATAATGTGGAATATATCAGCATTGTACCATGCCGCCGACCCTCGAAGTGATTCACATTCTCACGAGACCGCATAAATCCTGTGAGAAGTTACTCCACACGTGCGTTCCTTCGTTCCTTCTGGTTAGGCTAGATGCACTTCAGCACCGAATCCTATTTGCCTCTGCCGCCTTTGCCGGCACTCGCCCGAGCTTTCTTTGTTTTCTTTACCTTGGCCTTAGGTTCCTCACCCTTTCTTTCAGCCCTAAGCTCTAGACTTTTCTCCGTCCAGGCGTCGGTGGCATCGTATGTGGCTGGATGCGTGATGTAATCTGTCTCAAAAGTCTCTTCCGTGTCACCTGCCAACCATGCGGTCTGCTCACCCGAATATCTTAAGTCAAAGCGGCACCAGTCGCCGAACACGGCGCGGAGAAAGTGGGGATTGAGCCACAGTCCTTCGTTCTCGAGCCGAGTTCCGAAGTCTAAGTAGCTTAATGCCATTCTCTTGAACCACTGGTAAAAATCCCACCGGTTAGTAAATGGTTCGCAGATCCCCTTCGTGTTGCAGTTGAGAAAAAATTGACCTGCAACCGCCTGTCGTCTGGCCTCTCGTATGTATGGTAGTTGGTCGATACAACTCGCGCCACTCAAATAAGGATAGATTTTTTTGTAATAGATGAGTACCGCCTCTATCAGTATTTCTTGCACCTCGCCGTGCTGCTCCATGTTCAGCCGGTGAAGCACCCCTTTGGCATTCTTCGTCTCTTTTTCCGACCAGTAAAAAGTCACGGCCATCGGCGCGACGAATATAATGTTTTTCCCGAGCAGGCAATCCCGAATGCACTGCTGCCGTACTCCTAAGTACCTTAGGGTCACCAGACCCACGTAGAACAGGCACAGGTTGAGATTACGTCTACTAGCCTTCCTAAGAGTGCCGCCGGCCTCATTCTTGAACGATCCTTCGGCCGCTATCTGTTTAAAGCGGACCCTGAGTCGCTGAATCTGTCCGTCTAACCACTTGCGGTCGAACGTCTCTTTTTTCGCCCGCTTGTGGCGGTCTTTAGAATCCTTATCCAGTACGACCTTGTATTCCTTGAGAAATAACTGGCGGAGCCGCAAGTGGCCGTTGAAAGCCGCGACGGTGGCCACTGCCCAAATGAACTTCTGAAAGCATCCGCTATCGAACCCGAATTCTTTCCTGCCGGAATGCTTCGTCTGTTCCAGTTGTCGGTAGTAATCGACCAGCGGGTTATAGAGCTCCTTAATTATAATTTCATCCACTTCAACCTCACGATCCACGAGCCTTAAGAAATCTCTAACGTCTAGTTTCTCGCCGCGCATCTCGCGTGGCAGATAACCAATCCCTAGGCATAATATGTCCGTATAACCGGTGATGGTTTCTTCGGCTTGGAGGCTCAAGTCCAGATTGTATTTAGTTCTAGCTTGAACCTTGATCTGCCCGTCTGTTTTGAAGCCGAAGTGAGCCCTTTCCTGATATAGCAATACTTGCGCACGCAGCGGTTCCGGGAGTTGATCGAACCTTAACATCGTGGGCGGCTCGTCTATAACTTCGTACCGCATCGATGCCCGGACACTTTGCCTTAAGGCATAAAATGCTCTGCTAAGGGACTCCCACTTGGAGGGGTGGTTGTGGCGGTTGATCGCATCAAGCACTTCGCCGGCATATTCCTCAAATAACTTCTTGCTTGAACTGACGTCGTGTTGCCGACTAACCTCCATGATCGCCAGGGCGAGGCAAATTCCGTGTATTGATAAGGCCGCCGTGTCCCGCTCCCGCAGATACACCTCCGGCTCTGCGGAACGGGCAAGAATGGATATGCCGCAGGGTCTTGGCAGAAAGGGCCAGATAGTTCGTAGGGGTTCCGGCGCTTGCTCCCCGAGCGGGAGAAGTTCTAGTGCCGGTTGACCGTCAGTCATTTCGGGACGTAGTAGAGCCCTGATAAGGCTTGCCAGGCGTGATAGGTGCTGGCCTTTATAGGCGTCCGTGAGGTCTAGACGGCCGACGTGTCTCTCGAGCTCGGGGTGGACGTCTCCGCCGCCGGTGCAGACGTGTAACAGATTCAACTCTTCCAAGTTCAGGTTAAGACTCGCCGCATAGCTCTTTAACGGAGCGGTGACTTTACTGAGGGCCGCTGCTAATTTCAACGCCGAATTATCTTTTTCTTTTTCCGAGATGAGAATGATGAATGCCTTTGACAGATCTAGTGTTCCCATTAGCTGTACCCGTCCTGAGAATGGTTTTTGAGCGCGGCGCCCTTATCTAGAACCCGGAACCGTTTGGAAAGAATAGTTCTTTACTTACGAAAGGTCGCCGAGTTGGTATGATTTATGTATGACGGGGTCGAATTACGAGGACTTTGTGTTGCAGTGTGAATTAGCCGGCCTCCTCAGCGAGGCTGGCGCCTTCGACCGCCCCTATCAGGGGCGTCAGTTCCGGGTACCCGCCGTCATAGGCAACGATTCCGGACTCTTGATCTGGCGCTGGGATAACGCTTCCGAGCGCAACCCGCTCCGGCCCGAGGCGCACGGGTTCGGCCTGCTCAGTGAGTTTATGAATCTGGCCGATGCCCCGGTGGAATCCATCCTCGCTTTCGCACGGAAATGGGGTGTCCTTGAGATATGCGAGCACATGCTGCCCTGCACGCACAACTTACGTCGTGCCTTCACACTGTCCGGGCGCTGGTGTACACCCCTCATTTATCCTGACGGCTCCCAAAATTTCATGGAGCCGATCCCGTACTGGTACTTCTACGCCCGGCAGATGCGGGCGCTTCTGAACATCGCGACACGTCTCAAGCAGGACATGCCCGGGCTGGTCGATGACTGGAAAATTATTCAGGTCCCGGGGCTGGGACGGGAATCGGAGGTTAAGAAGATTAGCGAGGAAACGTTCGCGCGGATTTTCGGACGCGCCGTCGAGGACGATAAGGTGTTCGTGAGGATGATGCTGGACCGCTGGCTTTCAATGGGAGACGTCCGGCCTAACCTGATCTGGGATGATGAGCAGTGCGCGGTGAGTTTCGATAACACACTGTTTGGCATGTTGGCCATGCAACTGATGTTGGAGATCGGCAGCGCCGGGGGCATTGCCTTCTGCTCCGGCTGCGGGCAGACATACTCCCCGCGACTGCGACGGCCCAAGGTGAACCAGAGGAATTATTGCCAGAAGTGTGGGAGGCGGGCTGCCTTGCGCGACGCACAGGCAGCCCGACGCCGTCGGAAGCGGGCGGAGAGTTCGTCGTAAGTCTGCATGCGGGAGTTATAGTTACATCAAGCGAATTAGAGTTTAGAGTTGATAGATTTCACATGTTAAACAAGATTGCACTCGTGCAACTTATCGGACGTTTACGTGTACATGAATTAACACGTGCTATTACCTCTGCGATCATTTATGAATCAAAGGGAGTACGAGCGGGATCTTTCTAATTCATACCCGATCTGTCTTCGTCGTGGGACTTCGGAAGCAGCGGCTAATTTCAACAGCTATGGCAGTTCAACCGGAACTCTGTTCATGGCGGGATTCCACATATGAGCCGCCCACTCAGGAGTTAGTATAACTTGCCCAACTCCTCTCTCGACCAGAGTATTAACTTGACAAGAGAGTCCTTAAAACGCTCTACAATGATTCGCTCCGTCTCGTCTCTCCACCGTTCGCTGTAAGTAGCAAACACGACCTGGGTGGCGCCGATCTTATGAGCCAGATCGAAGTATTTGTTTACTTCCTCCCGCTCCTCACGAGCAGTTTTACCCAACCGGTTAGCTCGTTTTGCCTCGCCGATGGTTAATTGGCCGTCTGCGACACCACAGATGTCCAGTTCTAAGACTTGCTTACCGCTCGCCGGGTCGAGAAGCTCAATGTCCGGTGAATACAGGAAGCTGTCGGCCCTCCGCTCGAGTTGATATAACGTCAGCAGCGGGACGACCATCCCGTTAGATAGTCCCTTAAAGACCATCTCGTCGATCTTGTAGTACCAAACCGGTTCTGGCTTCGAAAGGGCGTGGAACTGGCGGTATACCTGCGAGCGGTTACACCTCCGGCAGCGAAACTCGTTGCTCAACTCGGCGACGCCGAACCAGTCCGTGCTGCGGCAGAATTCGCACTTCAGGATCAGCCCCCGGTGTAGCACGGCCTTGCCTATGAGCGTGTCGACTAAATCTGCTGCGGCTTTTGCCCCCTTCATGATCTTAGCTATGGCCGCCATGTCCAGGTAGCGCCTTCTGTCCGTCTGCAGAACTATCCCCTCGTCCTTAACTTCCGGCCCCGGACTTTTATTGTCCAGATATTTTTCAAACACGGCCCGCTTGGCGTCCGACGTCAGGAAGTGAGCCAGCGACGAAACGCTCCCGAACTTCATTATCGTGTCGAAGGTGAACCGGCCCTTGTCGGATATCTGGCAGTCGTAGTTCAGTCCCTTCATCAACAGCTGAAAGATGCTGAAGCAGTTCGGCAGATGGATGGCCGGCTTTATTACCGACTGTTCAATATCTCCGCCGACGTAGCCGGAGTGCGGGCAGAAAAAGGCGACCCCTTCCCTCCCGGTCCTTGCCCCCAGCGTTCTGAGGAAACTGTGTCGCACCACCTCCTCACCGAGCGACGGGTGCCTGGGCAGGTGGTTATTGGTGATTGAGAATTCCGTGATCCAGCGGTGCTTGTAAGGGTGGACGTACGAAAAATTTCTCGGCAGCGGCGGCTCGAATAGCCCGGCCATGTCCTCGCCGATGAAGTGGCGGGAGACGACCTTGTCCATGTTGCGCATCTCGTTCACCCTGATCGGGTATCTGAGCATCCATTCCAGGGAAGCGGCTAAGGTCGGGGTCAAGGCTTGCCCGGTCGGTGATGGGTCGCCGCCGGCCGGCAACCCTTCTTCAATGGGTAAATTGTGATAGGCCGAGTCTAGAGTGTTTTTAACCGCGGCGAGCGCGTCCCCGTCTAGCGAATTGCTTAACAGAAAGATGTGGCCTTCCTGCTGACCGTCATCCACCAGGTCTCTCAGGGATTGGGCGAAACACCCCATGTTCGTCTGTGTGGACCAGACCGAGTAATCGTCCGGGTCCCCGGTCGGAAGCCATGACGGCAACAGCCACATCACCTTGCCGCGTAGACGCGTGAGGCAGTAGTACAGGCAGAAGTCCTCGACCGTCTCGCCCACAACGACGAGAGTAGCCTCATTGTGGTCGGGGAATTTAAACGACCGAAAGAAGCCTAACTGGGTTTGAGAGAACTTGAAGGGGAAGCCGGCGTCATCGAAGGTAAGATCCCCCCTGACACTCTTCGACACCAAGTCAAAGAGCTCGGGCCGTCCGTTGCTGTAATCAATAACCCGGCTGGCTATCCCGACCCTATTCAACGCCTCCTTATAGCCGGCGGAGGCATGGCCAGTCACGGAAGCCGTCCATAGTGGTATCACGCCATCCGGGTTAGAGACCTCCCCCATCACCGGCGGGTGCTCGCAATGCGGGAGGATGGTCAACAGGTCCGTGTACGGATACCTTGGTTCGAGGTTGGGGCGGGCAAATCCTTCAGGTTGAATAACCCGATTCTCGTAGTGGAAAGGAGCGAGCCTCAGTTTAAGCTCCCGCTGCAGGTCCTCATTCAACTTCACGTACGACCCGCGGGGAGCTACAGGGATTTTAGGTGATGCCCACAGGTAATCCGGGTCGTACGATAAGAGTATTCGCCAGAAGGCGTCGGATATGGTCTGACCGTCGGTGGGTACGATGATGAAATATGCTCCTCCCCAGACCCGGGAAAAGCCTTCGATAACATTGAGCGCCGCCGCCTGCCAGTTCTGGTCGTCGGCGTCGATAAAACAGGCGACCCTTGCCGGGCGAACAGAAATCCTGAATGTTTTATACGAGTCGCTGGGCATGCGTTAGGTCAGTTACACTAGTCCGCGATCCTCTATCAGAAAACAACACGCTTGGAACAGTTGCCGCAGTACACAGCCGAATACAGGAATCGGCAGATTGAGGAAGGCTTATTATGTAGTTCAAGTCGTGGATACTGCTGTGGCATGGCGGTCAGCAGTTCATCAAGCTCACTACATCCTGCTCCAAGTTAATTCTAAGGCCGCTGAGATCGGGCTGCGGGTCTGCCTCACGTTCCCGCCGGCGGATCCTTGTGGCGATCTCGCCGAAATATACCTCGAAATTTGTCGTGTCTACCTCCTTACGCAACGCCTCCACGGGCTCCGTCTCCCACAGCGGAGTCATCTGCGCGGCGTCACCGTAGGCTAGTACTGCCTTCAGCGGGAACAGGTCGAAGAGCTGCACCATTTTCCTGTCGAACGTTAAGAAATAAGGGATCAGGAAATCACCCTGCCCGGGTATCGCCGCCAACCTATCCATCACCCGGAACAGCATCAGATCCCAAGACATGTTTCGTAACTCTACTGAGAGCGCCGGCGCGATCCACCCGCGTTTCTCTTTGAACTTGCCGAAGAAGTCCAGCTTCGAAGGGTTCTTGAAAAAATGGAGGGCGATGATCGCTTCCCGCACGAAGAGCGTCTTCAGTTCGAAGTGCATGAACTCGTAGAACTCTTCCATTTTAGTGGCGAGTTTCCTTTTCTCGGCCTTGTACTGGGTCTCGACCATCTTCAACAGGAGGAGGTAAAGCATCTCGTTGATGGGTGTGTACTCCGCTCTCATCCCTTCCTCGTAGCGGGCGTCGTAGATCTCGTTAAGTTTCTCATCCGCCCTCAGGTCTAGTTCCTGTTCGGTGATGACCGCATGGACCTTACCCGTGTCTTGGTATTTCTTCCGGTCGATATAATCCAGCTTCATGATGGAGCGCAGGTTCCTACGAATTGACCCAACCCGGCTCCCGTCGTCGAAGCCCCGCGCGTTCTCCATGGCGTAGAAATTGTAAGCGAAGTTGACTAAGTCGTTCGTGACTACGAAATCAAGTACCTCCTTGACCTTCTCACTATTACGCCCCGACCTGTTTTCCACGAACTCCTCGACGTAGCTGGCTACATTCGTGTCGAACTCGACCGTCGAATCCATTTTTACCGGAGACATCACACCGCGCCGCTGCTCCTCAGCGATGCGACGATTCAGGAAGAACATGTTGTCGTGCGCGAACAGCGGCCGCAGGAACCCTCCCTTGGGGAAGTTCCGCGGCCAGGCCTTGGAGGGCAGGACGATGTCAGACTCTCCTGGGTAGGAGTAGATGAGTCTGTAGTCTTCCAGAAAGATGAGGTAGCGATGCCAGACCTCAGTGACCTCCTGAGTGTCTTTCGCCTTCTGTAGCTCGGTAGCGATCGCCAATATTACGTTCGGGTCAACACTCATCCGGGTTACCTCCATCCGGGCTCGGTTACGCCACGCTCGGCCCCTAGGGAAAGTCGGCGAAGTACTCACCACGGCACTGGCGCAGTGGCCGTCTCACACGCATCAAGAAGATGAGGAAACGAGTCCGCGTTCTATACGATCAAGGTCAGAAGACATGATTTTGAGAGCGGTCATCAAATCTTCCGCTCTCCGATATATGAGAGAGCCAACTCACGCGCCGTCTCGCGCACGCGAGGGACGTCCTCAGGCGGGAGCCACCCTCCTCCTTCGGTGCTGATCTCTGATAACGTCACCTCGACGGGCTTATTCTGTGCATCGAGGAGCGCTAAGCACACCTCGGCCGTTTCACGGACTTCCTCCGGAGTCAACGGACGTGCCGCCACCGCGTTGTAGTCTTTTGCGTTGCGGCCGACCACCAGTGCGCCGCTTCCTCGCCCGCAGCTGCCCTTCGCCTCCCCATGCTTACGCAGCAGGTCATAGGTCTCGCGCTGCGCCACGCGCACGGCTTTTGGGAGCGCCTTCGTCTCGAACCACTCCCGCGTGCGCTCCATCTCGCGCGCGGCGGACTGAGCGACGGCCCGCGCCGCGACCTCTCTCACGCGAGGTTCCAACTCACTTCTTAGCCGTCCGACTATCTCCTCGACGGAAATGGTGTCGGCGATCTCGCGCCCCGTTGATTGTTCCCCCTCTTCGCGTAGGTGTGGCGTGAAGGCGATGGGGGTTAGTGTCCAGGTGGAAGCTGAGGACATCTTACCAACCAGCCTTGTCTCCGCGCCGCTTTTCGGCGCGCGCGGATTTAAATCTTTTTCTAAACTTTCTGATACAGCGAAGCTGTCATTAAAGGCTGACTCATCTGCTGAGCCAGCACTCTCCCCGTTTGAGCCGCGGGCGAACGGCAAAATTTTTTTACCCGCCACGGCCGCTCTCACGCCGATCGATCCGGCCGCTCGGTTGAGGAAGATGCGGATGCCCGCGCCGTTCTTACCGGCGAAGTACCCGATGATTCCCTCCTCGTGCATCCACCCGAGCGCCTTGTGCGCTGTGGCCGATGCCACCCCCAGCAGCCCGTAGAGAACCTTCGACGCCTTCACGGGCAGGCCACCCTCCTCCCCCGCCGAGAAGTAGAGCACGCCCTCGCGCTCCCAAAACGCTGCCGGTGCCGAGACCAGCCTCAGGTAAATCTTGCTCATGAGCGATGTCACCCGGTCGGCCTCGGCGGACGTGACGGCGGCGAGCACGTCGTGGTCGATCTGGTGGAAGTTCCTGCGGTACTCGTTCGGGTTGAGCCTCGTGCGCCGGACGAAGC
>WUUC01005985.1_pt1 | contig 12891 bp, 12 predicted proteins | sample 6278441 | NCBI WGS metagenome assembly WUUC01 (sample SAMN13675441, study PRJNA597444) | soil metagenome | isolation source: soil | place: USA: Washington | collected 2017-10 | reverse complement strand
CGGTGAAGCAGTGGCAGTTCACGCCGACGCTGCTCAACGGCGTGCCGGTGCCGGTCATCATGACGGTCACCGTGAACTTCACCTTGCAATAGAGGCGCAAGCGTCCGGCGTGAGCCGGGCAAGTCAGCAATCGTTTCGTCAGCTCACGATGGAGGGTGGACCGTGGATTTGATGGAAATGTGGAATCAGATGGGTTTTATCGCCAAGGCCGTGGCGTTCGTGCTGTTCTTCATGTCGATGTGGTCGTTCGGCGTGGCGATTGAGCGCATCTTCACGTTCACCCAGGCGCGCAACCAGTCGAAGCTCTACGCCCCGCAGGTCGCCAAGCACCTGAAGGAAGGCCGCCTGAAGGACGCGATCGCCATCTCGTCGTCGAAGAACTACCGCTACAGCCACCTCGCGAAGGTCGTGCTCGCCGGCCTGCAGGAATACCAGTTCCAGCAGGAGAGCGGGAACTCTCTCAGCCGCGAGGACCTGATGGATACGGTGCGGCGCTCCATCCAGCGCGCGTCGGCGCTGACCGCGTCGGACCTCAAGAAGGGCGTTTCGGCGCTCGCGACGATCGGGTCGACCGCGCCGTTCGTCGGACTGCTCGGCACCGTAGTCGGCGTCATCACGGCGTTCCAGGGCATCGCGACCAGCGGCTCGGGCGGTATCGGCGCCGTGTCGGCGGGCATCGCGGAAGCGCTCGTCGAAACCGCGCTCGGACTGGTCGTGGCAATTCCGGCCGTCTGGTTCTACAATTACCTGACCGGCCGGATCGAGTACTTTAACGTGGAGATGGACAACTCCTCGTCCGAGCTCGTGGATTACTTCATCAAGAAGACCGCGTAGCGCTGTGAGCGGGGCTTTGGGCTTCGGTAACGCCCAGAGCCTGAACCCCAGAGCCTAGAGCCAGAGAGCGCAGGAGAAACACTCATGTCAATGGATGTTGGCGGCGCCAAGGGCGGAGTCAAATCCGACATCAACGTGACGCCGCTGGTCGACGTCATGCTGGTGCTGCTCATTATCATGATCCTCGTCGCCCCCATGCTGCAGCAGGGGGTGAGCGTGCGGCTGCCGGTCGCGAGCAACACGACGAGCAAGCCGGAGACGCAGGACCAGACGGTCGTGGCCATTGCCGCGAACAAGGCGATGTACCTGAACGCGAAGCCGGTTCAGGAGGTCGAGCTCGCCACGCGCATCAACGAGATCATCGAATCGAAGACCGACAAGGTCGTGCTGATCAAGGCCGACGAAGAGGTGGAATACGGCGCCGTCATGGCGGCGATGGACCGGCTGCGCGAGGCGGGCGTGGAGGACATCGGGCTCATCACCGAGCAGCGCAAAGCGCCGGGCGCGGCCGCCGCAGGAGGGCAGTAAGATGGCACACGCACACCATCACCTTGGCGCCGACAAGGTCGTCAAGGGCGAAATCCCGACTGCCAGCTGCGACATGAACGTCACGCCGCTTATCGACGTGCTGCTCGTGCTGCTCGTCATCTTCATGGCGACGCTCCCGATGGCGCAGAAGGGCGTGGACATCAATCTTCCCGCCGATACACAGTCGGCCAACCAGATGCCCACCGAGATCAGCCAGATCATGCTCGATTACACGGCCGACCGGAAAATCTCGATCAACAAGGCCGACGTCACGATTCAGGACCTCGAGAATCGTCTGCGCGAGATTTACGAGCAGCGCAAGGACAAGAAGCTGTTCATCGCCGGCGCCGAGACGCTCCGCTACAAGGACATCATCGACGTCATCGACGCGGCGAAGGGTGCGGGCGTCGAGCAGGTCGGCATCGTCACCGCCGGCATGCGCAAGGCGGCCGGCGTCACGGCGGGCAACTAGCCGTTCAAGCTTTCTGGCTTCAGGCTCCGGGTTGCACGACCCGGAGCTGTTTTTTTGTCCGCATCGCGCCTACGACCCCTCGCCGGCGGCCTGGCGCCGGGATCCCGACGCCCGCTCGAGATCATTTCTCACCTGCTTCGCCTGCCACACGTGCCGCCTCTCGTGGGCCAGGGCGATGGCAAACGCGCCGCCCAGGCTGTAGGTCAGCCACCGGCCGAAGGGCGATTGCACGCGGGCACGCGAGAGCTCGAGGCCGTCAGCCTCCTGAATCCTCGCCGCGAACCGATCCTGCCACTCCATGAATTCACGCATGACGGCCTCGCGGTCGCGCGTCGTGTGCCCGGCTGGGCGGACCACCTTCGGACTGCGTGTGCGGAAGCGAGGCGGCGGCTCCATGGCGCGGATCATCAGGCGGTCTATCAGTCCGTAGGCGAACGGGCCCGTGCCCGTGAGGCCCTTCGCCTTCGCCTCTGTAATGGATCGATCGATTTTCGCCAGGAACACCCGCGCCGTCGCGTTGAGATGATCGAAGCATTCGGCAATCGACCACTTGCCCGGCGCAGGTCTCCAGTTGAACTGCTCCCCCGTCAGCTGCGCGACAATGCCGGGGGCGTCCTGTTGAATGGAGAGGAGCTGGTCCTGGTAGCCTTCGAGTTCGGGGATCACGGCCGTGTCCACGACGATCAACGCCGAGGCCGCCGAGCCCGCAGAGGAAACAAATAATAATTCTCTGCCCGCTCCGCGGTTCCCTGCGTTTTACGTCGCATTCGTTACGCTACCAGATCAACCGGAGTCCGAGCTGCATGTCGCGCGGCCCCCAGAAGTTGGTGCTCGCCGAACGCGGACCAAGGAAATCCGTGGCACGGGCGAGATTGACTGTCGCCACGTTCGTGGCCGCGTTGTATGAAGAGCTCGAGACCGTGTACGCCGTGTCCGAGAACGTCGAATAGTTTTCGGTGTTGAACAGGTTGAAGACCTCCCACAGCACCTGGACGCGGCTGCGGCCGCCGATCTCGATGTCCTTGGATGCGCGGATATCGAAGGTCTTGCGCCCAGGCTGCCGCTCGGTGTTGAACCCGATCCACGGCGCCACGAACGAACCGCCGGTGCCGTTGGTGCTGCTCGAATTGGTCGCTCCGACCCCGGCCGCGAGCGAGCCGCTGAGACGCTGGCTGATAGGCAGCCCCGACTCGAGGGTCAGGATGCCGCCGAGGCCGATGCCCCACAGGTACTCCGGCTGGTAGTGGAAGCTCGCGACAAAGCGATGGCGCCGATCGTTGTTCGACGGCGACATGGGGCTGTCGACCGGATTGGTCTCGAAGGTGAGCGCGTCGTACGGCAGGTTGCCGCCGAAAAAAGTGAACGACGACTGACCGTTGTCTTCGGCTTTCGAAAGCGTGTAGTTGGTGTTGAACAGCAATCCCTGCGAGAAGCGCTTGTTCGCGGCGAGGACCAGCCCGTGGTACCGCGTCGACACGGTCGATTCCATGACGATCATCCGCTGAAACGTCGTGTCGGGGCGCCCCCCACGATAGAGCGGGAAGCTGCCGACGCTCTGGCTGTCGACGACGTAGTTGACCGTCGCGTTCGCCGGGTTGAAATTCACATCACGGAAGAAGGGCAGCTTCTCGCCGCGGCTGTGCATGTAGGTGGCCGACGCGGTGACGTTCCACGGCATCGCGCGCTCCACGGCCAGATCGAACGAGTGCACTTCGGGCCGCTCCAGGTCCGGCGCGAAGTAGTTGAGATCGGGTCGGCTGCCGGCGATCGTCGGCGGCGCGCTCAGCACGTTGGGGTAGGCTGGCGCGCCGGTGGTGGCCGGCGTGAAAAAGTACGATGCCTGGTTGACGCCGTTGTTCGTGATCGCGTTCGCAACCGCGCTGTTGCTCGTGAGCGCGTAGAAGATGCCGTATGCCCCGCGCAACACCGTCGCGTGATCGCCGCCCAGATCGTAGGTGACGCCGATGCGCGGCGCCCAGTTGTTCGTGTCTTGGTTGAACTCCCTGGTTTGCGGGTATGCGGGATTGCCGCTGAACGTCACCCCCTGATATTCGATTTCCCCCGGCTGGGGCAGTTGCTGGAATTCGTAGCGCAGGCCGAGGCTGAGCACGAGGCGGTCGGTCGGCCGCCAGGTGTCCTGGACGTATGCGGCGTATTGCCACGTTGGGAAGAACAGCGCGCCGCCCAGGCCGTTCAAGTCGAACGCCTGGTTGTAGTTGCTGTAATGGCGCCCCGGGGTCGCGTCGGCGACCGGTGTGCAGCCGCTGGCCCCGGCCGGACAGTCCTGGGCGATTGCGCTGAAACTCGTGTAGCTGTAGACGCCTCCGCCCTGGAACAGATTCTGGAGCTCCTCGCGGATGTAGTTGATGTCCACGCCGCCTTTCAGCGTATGTCCGCCCCGGTAGTAGCTGACGCTGTCGAGGAACTGATAACGCTGCTCGTACGGGTACTTCTGCCGCGGCAGGAAGTTGGGCAGACCGAAGTTGATGCCGCCTGTGACGGTCGTGCCCGGCCCGGTGCCGTTGGGAACCTGCTGCTCGTTATCGCGTCCCACCTGCATGCGAAATTCGTTCAGCCACCGCTCGCTCATGACGCTGTTCCAGTTCACCACCGCGAAGTCGGTCTTCACGATGTCGGTGCCGTTGGCCGATTCCGCCACGGTGATCACGGCCGGCGTCTGGATCCCGTTCTCCGAGCGCCAGCGCTGCCCGTTGTAGCTGACTGAGAGCGTGTTGGCGTTGCTGATGTTCCAGTCCACCTTCAGGAGCCCCACCCGGTTGTTCGCTTCGCGGTTCATCGGCACCTGCTGCAGGCGCTGGAAGAACGTCGTCGTCGCGGCGCAATTAGCCGCCGGCGCCGTGCAGGTGTTGAAGAAGTCGGCGCGCTGGGTGTTCACGAATGGCGGGAATTCCCGCAGCTGCTGGTCGTAGGTGGCAAAGAAGAACATCTCGTCGCGCTGAATCGGGCCGCCGAGCGCGACGCCGAACTGCTGGCGCCGCTCGTCGATGGCGTCCCAGAACTGGTCGTCGATGAACGGATCCTGCGACTGGAACGCCTTGTCGCGCAGGAAGTAGAACCCTTCGCCGCTCATCGTGTTGGTGCCCGACTTGGTGACGGCGTTCACGGTTCCGCCCGCGGCGCGGCCGAACTCGGCCGACATATTGCTCACGCCGACCTGGAACTCCCTGATGGACGCCGAGCTGATCGAATACACGGCACGCGTGCGGCCTCTCGCCTCGGAGAAGAATGCCTGGTTGTTGTCGACGCCGTCCACCATGTTGTTGTTGTAGAGCCCGGAGATGCCGCGGTAGCTGATCAGACCGAAGCCGCCGTCGTTGGTCACGCCGGGGCTCAACATGACGAAGGTATCCCACCGGCGGCCGTTGATCGGCAGGTTGCGGATGGCTGTCTCGTCCACCACGGTGCTGACGTCGGTACGCCTGACGTCCACGAGCGGCGTCTCGGCGACGACGCTCACTGTCTCCGCGACACCGGCCGGCTGCATGCGCACGTCGATCGGAACCGTCTGACCGACCTGGACGCGGACGCTCGAGACCGGCTTGGCCGAGAAGCCGCTGAGCGTTGCGGACACCTCATAGTCGCCGGGCTGGAGCGCGGCGGCGCGATAGCGGCCCTCCTCGTCGGTGACCGTCTCGCGCGTGACGTTCGTGTCCATGTTTCGGATGAGGACGGAGACGCCTGGCAGCACGCCGCCCGAGACGTCGGCAACGACGCCTTCGATGTTGCCGGTTGCTGCTGTCTGCGCGCCAGCGCCCGCGGCCGCGAGCATGATCAGCGCGGCTGCGCACAGGATCGATTTCAAATGTCGCATGGGATACCCTCGCAGGTGAGACGCGATCGTTGAACGCTGACGTGATTGTATCGTCGGCATGTAACAGCCGTACGGCAAAAAGGCCGCCAGGACTGCTCCTGACGGCCCTCGATCCAATCGGATGAACGGGTGAGCTAATTTCCCGCGCCGGCGGTCTGCTTCTTCCGGAGCTCGTTTGCGCGGTCGCGGAGCTGATCCGCTTCGCGGATGAGCGCCTGCTGCTTGGCCGGGTCTTTCTCGAGATTGGCCTGGAGACGGAAAAGCAGGTTCTTGAACGTGAGTGCCTCGACGTAATCGGCCTTCAGCTCGATTGCCCGGTTGACCGCCTCGACCCCCTTCGCCACGTATTCCCGTTTCTGCTGATCGTTCAGCCGCGGGTCGCGCGTCGTCTCGTCCCAGTAATAGCCGGCGATGGTCTGGAACGCTTCGGGGTTGTCGGGCTCCATTTTCGCGCGCTGCTCGAGCGCCTCGATCGTCTTGTCGAACTGGCCCTGGCGATTGTAATACCCGGCAAGCTGCAGGTATCCGGTGGCGTCGTTCGGCCGCACGTCCTTGCCCTTGGTATACATCTCCTCCGCCTCGGCGTAGGCGCCGGCGTCTTCGTAGATCTTCGCAAGCGCGAAGTAGTTGGACGGCTCGTTCGGGTCGAGCTGAATCATCCGCTGCACGACCGGCTCCGCTCTCGCAGGATCGTTCATCTTGTCGGCGCCGTACGCCGCGACGAGATACTCGAGCGAGAGGCGCGCCAGCTTCTTGTCGTCGGGATTTTCGGAGGCGGCGAGCTTGTCGGCGGCAGTCGAATAATTCGTGACCGCCTTTTCGAGCAGCTGGTCGTTTGCCGCTTCTCCGCGCCGGCTGGGCCTGAACTGATTATCGTAGCTGTTGCCGAGGAAGAAGTACGCCTGGGCCAGTTCGGGGTTTTCGGCGACGGCCTCCTCATAGAGCCTTGCCGCCTCGACATAATTCTGCTGCGTGTAGGCTTGATTGGCGGCCTTGAACGACCGCATCGCCTGCAGCTCTCCCACCTTGGCGCACCCTACCGCGAGAACCGCCGCCAAAGCCAGCGACGCACCCGTAAAACCACGCATGAAGCCCCCTCTGTTGCCGTGATGGCGCATTGCGAAACCCCTACCTGACTGGTACCTATCGGCGAGGAAATTTGTCCGAGGCTGAACCGCGACAGTATAGTGAAGCAAAAAAAGGTACGTCAAGGCGCTCTCAACTCGGCGGTTGCCGATTTCCACCCATGTTTAGAATGGTTAGACACCGAAACCGATGATTCGCTTCGAGGATCTGCTCGAAAAGGTTCGCGCCTACAGTCCGGATGCAGACGTAGAACTGCTCAGGAAGGCGTACGTCTTCTCGGCGTTCGAGCACCGCGGACAGGTCCGCCATTCAGGCGAGCCGTATCTCATTCACCCGCTGGCAGTTGCGGATTTCCTGGCGGACATGAAGCTGGACGCGGTGGCGATTGCCGCCGGCCTCCTGCACGACGTCGTCGAGGATACCCTCACCACGATCGAGCGCATCACCGAGCTGTTCGGCCCCGAGGTGGCCCACGTTGTCGAGGGGGTCACGAAGATCAGCGCCATCCGCTTCGCGTCGAGCGAGCAGCGCCAGGCCGAGAGCTTCCGGAAGATGCTCCTCGCTATGGTGGACGACATCCGCGTCATTCTCGTCAAGCTCGCGGACCGGCTGCACAACATGCGCACGCTCAATCACATGCCGGAGGAGCGGCGCATCGCGACCGCGCAGGAGACGCGGGACATCTACGCGCCGATCGCCAACCGGCTCGGGATGAGCAAGCTTAAAAACGAGCTGGAAGAGCTCTCGTTCCGCTACCTGGAGCCGCAGGCGTACGAGTCGCTGCGCGCCAAAGTGGACGCCCGCCGCCGGGCCACCGAAGGGCTGATCGAGCAGCTCAAAAGGACGATTGCCGCGAAACTCGGCGAGGCGTCGGTCCCCGTGATCGAGATCGACGGCCGGATCAAGCGCCTGTGGAGCATCAGCCAGAAGCTGAAGAAGCAGAAGATCGAGCTCGATCAGGTGTACGACTTCATCGCGCTGCGGATCATCACCGACAGCGTGAAGGACTGCTACGCCGCGCTCGGCATCATTCACCAGACCTGGTCGCCGGTCCCCGGCCGCATCAAGGATTTCATCGCCATGCCGCGGCCCAACGCCTACCAGTCGCTCCACACCTCGGTGATCAGCGAGCACGGAACGCCCTTCGAGGTGCAGATCCGCACGATGGAGATGCACCGCATGGCGGAAGAAGGGATTGCGGCGCACTGGAAATACAAGGAGGGGCGTGTCGGGGATCACAAGGACGAGCGCTACTTCCAGTGGATGCGGCAGCTGCTCGAGTTTCAGCAGGAGGTGCGCGACCCGCAGGAGTTCATCCAGAACCTGAAGGTGGAGCTGTACCCGGAGGAGGTGTACGCCTTCACGCCCAAAGGCCAGGTGAAGGCATTTCCGCGCGGCGCCACCCCGATCGATTTCGCCTATTCGATTCATACCGACGTCGGGCATCAATGCGTCGGCGCGCGTGTGAACGGGAAGATGGTGCCTCTCCGCACGAGGCTGAAGAACGGTGACATCGTCGAGATCGTCAGGTCGGCCGGACACAAGCCGAATCGCGACTGGCTCAATTTCGTCGTCACGTCCAACGCGCGGTACAAGATCAAGCATCTGATCCGGCTCGAGGAGCGGACGCGCGCGGTCGATCTGGGAAGAAAGGTATTCGAAAAGGAGCTGCGGCGGTACGACAACGTGAAAGGCCTGCTCGAGACCGAGGCGTTCGCCACCGCGCTTTCGGACGCCGGCGCGAAGACGATCGAAGACCTGTACGCGCAGATCGGCTACGGCACGATGTCGCCGAAGCAGTTTCTCGGGCGCGTGATGCCCGCCGAGGGGCTGCACGAGCGCGCGCCGGACGGGCCGGTGACCGCCGCGGTGAAGCGCGCGTTCGGGGCCGGCGAGGAGAAGATCAAGGTTCGCGGGTCCGACGACGTGCTGGTGTTCCGCGCGCGATGCTGCAATCCGATTCGCGGGGAGAAGATCGTCGGCTACATCACGCGCGGCAAGGGCGTGTCGGTGCACTCCGCGACGTGTCCCAACGTCGTGAACCTGCTGTACGACCCCGAGCGGCGCATCGACGTGGAATGGGACAAGGCCCCCGGCGCCGAAAACGCGGCGAATTACACGGTGAAGCTGACGATGGAGGTCGAAGATCGGAAGGGGCTGCTCGCGGCGGTCAGCGCGAAGATCGCCGATATCAATACGAACATCCGGAACATGGAAGCGCGGACCGAGCTGGACGATCAGCGGGCGCGTATCGACGTGACGGTCGAAATCAGCGACGTCAAGCACCTCGAGAAGGTGATCAAGTCGCTGCGCGGGGTCGACGGCGTGCTGGATGTCGCGCGGGCGGCGCGGTGATTACGAGGTCAGGTGGGCCTGATGGGGACAGGGTTGGCCAAGGCGGGTCAGGTCCGCCGGCTCGCCCCGCCCGACCACCAGACCTACCCGACCTGAAACATCGCGATGGCGTCGATCTCGATCCGCGCGTCGCGGGGCAGGCGGGCGGCCTGAACGGTGGAGCGCGCCGGATAGGGCTCCGAGAAAAACGTGCGGTACACCTCGTTCATCGCGGCGAAGTCATTCATGTCGGCAAGGAAGACCGTCGTGCGCACGACCGAACCGTGGTTCAACCCGGCGGCCGCGAGGAGTGCGCCGATGTTCTCGAGCACGCGGCGCGTCTCGGCGGTGATGTCCCCGTGGATCATCTGCGACGTCGATGGATCGATCGGGACCTGTCCGGAAATGAAGAGAAGGTCGCCGGCGCGAAGCGCCGCGGAATAGGGCCCGACCGGCTTCGCGGCGTCCGGCGCAGAAATCGCGGATTTCACGCGGCCTTGACGACCTTGTGCGAGCGAAGGCAGCGCGTGCACACACGCATGCGCCTCACGCCGCCGTTGATGATCGCGCGGACCATCTGAAGGTTCGGTTCGAAGCGGCGCGCGCTCACGTTGTGCGCGTGGCTCACCTGACGCCCAACCACCGGGGTCTTCCCGCAAATCTCACATTGTTTAGCCATGGTCGACTCCGATTCTGCAAACCGCCGCGCCCGGGCACGCCCCAGCCGATCGATCCCTCGAGACGGGCAGCGACAAAAGATCCAGTATAGCCGTCAATTACGGCACCATCAAGCACTTACGGGACGATCAATCGCGACGGCTGCGACGCGCCCTGCGGGTCCGCAGCTTCGGTCTTGCGGACGATACGTTCGATCAACTCGAGAAACGCGCGGCGCTCTCCCGGCGCCCCGGCGCGAACGTCTCGAACGGCCGACTCGACCCGGCGGAGCACCACTGCGGCGTCGCGCTCGAAAGCGGCGCCGTGATGCTGCCGGGCCTCCGCGAGCGCCGGCTTCAGCGACTGTCCGAGCCGCTCGGCTGCAGCGGATGCGGGACGATGCTCGTAGATCACGCCGCGGGCCGCAGTTTCATATGTCGCGGCGAGCGCGGCTGTCGCCTCCTCCACATCGTCGTCGACGAGCGGCTGCAGCTCCGAGGGCTGGTACCGGCGCAGGAACGTCGCCACGACCAGAAACAGTTCGGACTGCCGCTGATTGAAATCGCGCACGAAGTGCATGAGGAACGCGACGTCGCTCCGCTGGCGGCGTACAACGGCGGCGGCGGGGTGCTCGCGCGCGCTAGCCAGGTACCCGCAGTCATCCGGGCAGCGAATCTCGATCAGACGCTTGGTCGCGCAGCAGACCGCGCAGATATGGTGTCCAACAGCGGGACACGCCCTGCGCGCCTTCCGTTCGCCGCACAGACGACAAGTCACCACAGGCATTGACAATTCACCGCCTCACCGCAGCCATTTACCGTTTACCGCACCGCATTATTGGCCAAATCCCGTAAAAACTAGCCAGACCTCATCGGAACGCACCTTGCACTCACGCCATCCGGGAGCTCGGCCATGGACAACGGGGTTGTTCAACGCGAATCGGCTATCGAGTACTTCAAGGAACTGGTCGAAAGCGCACTGGCTCATCAACGCATCAGCGCGGGCGAGGACACATCGTTCTACGTCGTGCAGCTGCTCGCGACCTTCCTTCGCCGGCCGGCGGACGACGAGACGCCGCTGGCGCTGCAGCTTGGGCGCGTCCTCGACAGCGGAGGCATGCAGCAGCGCGCCGGCCTGAAGCAGATCGGCGACAGCTCGCTTTTCATCTCCGGATTTTTCGCCGATTCGCTGCGCCGCAAGCTGGTCGACGTGGACTATTACGTGAGTATCGGCGGATTCGCGTACAACACGTTAAGCCGGTGCGAGGACGACCGCTTCTCAGCTGTGTTCGCCGAGCTCGCCGAAAAGTTCGTTGTCTTCGTCGATGTTCTTTCAGAGGTCAGCGAGCGTTCGTGCTGCCAGTCGAATTCAGATCTGCTGCGCCTGTACGAGCGGTGGCTGAAAACGCGGAGCCCACGCAGCGGCCAGCTGCTGGCCGAGCGCGGCGTCGTCCCGAACGCGTCGCTCAAATCGATGCGGATCCAGTAGAGCTGCCAGCCGATCGAAGGCGGCAACTCGTCCGAAGCCGAAAACCCACCCCATAAGCGCGGCTCTTTCCCCACACCGCGCTGTCTCCGAAACCGGACAACTAACGAAACTGTCCACCGCCGAACCATTCTGAGGCACTCGGCGTCTAAACAGACGTCGGTTTTGAACGGTTGGTCGACAGTTTTCTGTATTGCTCAGCAAATCACTGATTCGATGGCTGTTGTGGTGCGGTCGATCGGCACGTTTGAAAGAACCAAGTCCGAGAGAGTACAGCGAGCGTCTACAAAACGGACCACGGGCGTAAGGATCGCCAGACTTGTTATATGACTTTAGCTCATGTTCCTCGTGGCAGTTCATTTGCATGACATTCGGCCATCTTAGCGGCGTCTACCCGGAGTTCCGGGTGCGGAAGGAGCGGGCGACATGAAGGAAACCTCGAAGGCGGCAACCGGCGATAGCCGGACCCGCTATAGCGAACTGAAGGGAATGCTCGAGGAACGTAGGCGGGAAATCCAGGCCGAGGTTCAGGGTAAGATGCGCGACGTCCGCGCCGAGGGAACCTGGGGTGGCAAGCTGAACGAGGTTCTCGACGCCGTGGAGAGCTCGGAAGCCGACATTCAGGAGGACATCGAGTTCGCGTTGATCCAGATGAAATCCGAGACGCTGAACAAGATCAACGACGCCCTCTTGCGGCTCGACCAGGGCGACTACGGGAACTGCTTCGATTGCGGAGAGGAGATCGCCGAAAAGCGGCTCCGGGCGCTGCCCTTCGCCGTCCGCTGCAAGGACTGCGAAGAAGCGCGTGAGGTCGCCGAGCAGCGCGAACGGCTCGCGTCCCGTCGCAGCTCGTCGTCGCTGTTCTTCGACATGTAACACTTCCGGCGTCCCGCGAGGGGCTTCGCCGGTGGCGGAGCCCCTGTTTCCCGCCCCGGCGAACCTCTCCCGAGCACTCGACCATCTAACTAAGTAGCGCCCGGCGATCGCTCCACGGCCGCGCCCGCGGACCGACCGGACGAGCATCTGATTGGAATCACGATGAGCGAACACATCGAGGACCTCAAACCCGAGGACGTCACGCTCGGCGACCGGCCGCTGGCGATCCCGTCTGAGCTGCCGATCCTGCCGCTTCGCGACACCGTGCTCTTCCCGAATTCGTTCATGCCGCTGGCGGTCGCCCGCGAGAGCTCCGTCCGCCTCATCGACGATGCGATTGCCAACGGGAAGCTCATAGCGGTATTCACGCAGCGCGACGCTTCCGTCGAGGAGCCGGTGCAGGCAGATCTCTACAACGTCGGCACCGCGACGCACATCCACAAGATGTTCAAGCTGCCCGACGGCAGTCTGCGGCTGATCGTGCAGGGGCTCGCGAGGCTGATGCTCGACGAGGTGGTCGCCACCCAGCCGTATCTGCGGGCGCGCGTGCAGGCTGCCGCCGAAGACACCAACGACGCAGACCGCCTGGAAATCGACGCGCTCGCGCGAAACATCAAGACGAACTTCCAGCAGGTCGTCTCGCTGTCGCCGCTTCTCTCCGACGATCTCCAGACGCTCGCGATGAACATCACGGAGGCGGGCCGCCTCGCCGACTTCATTGCGTCAAGCCTTTCGACGATCACCACTTCGGTGAAGCAGGAGGTGCTCGAGACGCTGGACATCCGCG
>WUUC01094016.1_pt1 | contig 12892 bp, 10 predicted proteins | sample 6278441 | NCBI WGS metagenome assembly WUUC01 (sample SAMN13675441, study PRJNA597444) | soil metagenome | isolation source: soil | place: USA: Washington | collected 2017-10 | reverse complement strand
CTCCGCCTGTTCGAGCAGCGCGTCGAGCCGACCGGCTTTGACATCCTGCTCAAGCTGCTCATCCCAGACCCGGGCTTGAAACTCTTCAAACCACTGAGCCAGCTCCGCCAGCTCCGAGGGCGGCAGTTGAGCGATAGCGGATTCGATCTCTTTAATACCCATACCGAGCATTGTATCGCTAGAGAGGATGGAGTCAAGGGCGCTCTTTTCCTTTAGTGGCGACAAAACCCGCCACCTTGCCCAGCCCCCGATGTTGCCTGAACCCCTACCCAAAACGCACCCCCTGCCAAAACGCACCCCGTCTGCCACGCGAACCCGTTTGCCGGGCGAACCCCCTGTCCTGCTATAGCACCTCGTACTATAGAACTGGGTTCTATAGTAGCCCGCCCCGCCCTGCCTAGCCCCCTAGCCTCCCTAACCCTCTCTAGACCCTCTCTAGACCCTCTAGACCCTGCGGCACGCGCGCCCACGTTAGCCAGGACAGGCGAGACGCCCACCGGACGACACGCAGCATACCCATTTTCAGCACAGCGCATTTAAACGCAGAAATGACCACTCACCACCACTCACCACCATTGGTACTCTAGTACTCTAGTACCAGACCTTCGGCTCACCTTGAGACATAGAAACCTCCTGCTATAGCACCTCATACCATAGCCACCCGCCTTCACCTGTTCTCTCAGCGACCCGCAACAACTAACTCACTTAAATCACTCCGTCAGACAATTGCGCTATTCTCTCACTAAAATAGGGAGCCCTTCTGACGAGCATTTTTGGACATCTAAAGCCCTGAGCCGACCACACTTACGGTCACGAAAAAATTAACCGCGCTTCTGACGAGCATTTTTGTGGCTGTAACTTCCTTCTAACTCAATTATTTACACGCGTCAGAAGCCTCTTTTTTGACCCTTCACGTCAGAGATTCGCGTCAGAAGAACCCGCGTACCGTCCGGCCTTCGCGGCCGCGTCAGAAAAATATAGCTATGTGCAATTCGCGCTTAGAGTTACTCTCTGACGCAGGCTTATTATTCGATGGGTGTACCCAAACTGGGCACATTGCAGCCTTGGATGGTGAAGGACAAATGGCGGGACTGATAACGACATTTCCAAAAGGGATCGCTCGCGATTTCTGTTTCGATTAGGGGCGATTAAAACAGAATCATCCTTATCGGACTCCGGCGGTCACGTTAGGAAGGGGCAACCACAATCCCTAGCGGTTGCCCCCTCCCTTCAATCTGACTTTTCCACAGCTTTTGCACACCAAAGCAGCAAGCCCAAGATGTTGTGGCCGCGCCTCACTCTCGGGCCGTGAAGTGCCACGTCCCCACCTCGCGCTTCTCAGAGTAATTCCGAGCGGTCTTCTTCTCTTCGCTGACCTCAACCTGAAGGTCAACGACGCCTGTCTTCTTGTCGTGAATCTTCGTCACGGTCGCCTCGACGATTTCAAGGGCCTCGCCCGCGACGTACGGGCGGTCGAGCATGTAGCTCACCTTATCCCCGGTCTCAAGGTTGCTCAGTTTGCGCTTCACGGGCGCAGACGGCGCGGGCGTCTCTTCGACGCCGGTAGTAGTGCCCGCCCCTTCTGTTTTGATGTCCTTAGCCATAACGTTCACCTCCGCTTTGTTAGTGGGGCTCGCCCCTGTTCATCGTGTGCCGACACGTCACTGGCAGACGCATCGAATAGTGCCGTCGGCCCGTCGAGTGACGACGCAGACGCGCGGCTCATTCTTCTTCGTTCTCAATGCCTTCTGAGAAGGCCCGCGACTATCAACGCCACCGACGAGCGCCGACAGAATTAAAATAAGCTTCAGTAAGAAATTCATGCTTTACCTCCAAGCTCTAAAGGTCATTGCCCTCGCCAGCCAGCGCCGTACCTTCCGTTCCATTGCTCGGTTGCAATTCAATCTTAATCTGCTCACGTATCCGAGAGAGGTAGGCCGTTTTACTCAGGTTGCGGCTGGCGAAGTCTTTGTCATACCGGAATGTCCGCACGTAATTCCCGTCCGGGCTCCCATCCTCACGGACTTTCGTCGTGTCGGTGTGCACCACGATCTTGAAAGCGTCCGCCAGTTCGCGCACCCTCAATAATTTCATCGCCATAACTTCACCTCTAGGCAGCTTGGAAGCAGATGCCGGTTAGCCAGAACGCGCCGTTGCTGCCACTAATTGGGATGACGTTCCCCGCCGTATCTACGCGCGCCCGACCGTATGCGCCAGCAGACTCACAGACGAAGAACTCTTCCTTGTCTGGGCGGTAGCCTGTCGGCAGCGTGAAGATGGCGGCGACATTGTTGAGCGTTCCTGCCGCCACAAGTCCTCTGACCCTGACCAGCCCTTCAGCGCCTATGCTGTAGCTCGCCGGACGGTAAATGCCTCCGCTGTTTGCCCATGAGTTCAAGAGGGGCGAGGCGTTAATCCACGCGAGCGCCGAAAGAGAGACGTAGCCAGATGGCGAGCTGTTAGGAGTGATCGGGTAGGCGCTCTCGCCGTTGTGCCTGACGTGGCGCGTGTAGCCCGCCAGAATGGGTACACCCGCCGCATTGCCCGCGTTCGCGCCTGTGCTCTTGATGGTCACGGTCGAAAATGACCCGCCGCAGTTGTTGACGAACACGATGTCGGCGAGCGCTCCAGTCAGGTGCGGGATGCGGAGCATGACCGCCGCCGAGGGGTTGTCCTTCAGGACGACGACGCGGTACTTGGCCTGCGTAGGTGTCAGGTCAACATTGCCGGAGAGCCCTGAGAGAGAGATGCCGGGGTCATTGTAGCCGCCGATGGCCCGGTCGAGATTCTGAAGGCGAGTCTTCAGGTAAGACTCGATTGATTGCTCACGGTCTTTCGGCTCAGTCTCTTTCAGAAAAGTGGTAAGAGTGTCTGCCATCTCAAATCGCTCCGTTCCAAGGGAATCCGTAACCGACCTCGCGGACGCCCGAATGTTGAAGTATGCGCACCTGTGCGGGAGCCTTCAGCCCGGCGTAATAGAGTTGCTGCTGCGCTGCCGTCAGCACCGTTGTCGGGAGCGCCGACGTGGAGAGAACCATCTCCTTCGCGCGGGCGTCGCCGGACGAGCCGATGTCAATCAGCACGACGGCTGTCAAGGGGTAGTTCGGGGCCGCTGCGCTCTCGGCGAGGAACTGCGTCCCGTCCGAGGTTTTTGATTTGTAATAGCGGATTCGCCTGCCCGCCACTTCCAGCCGGAAGCGCGTCCCGCCCGGCGTGTATGTCGTCGGCGACGGGTCAGAGTAGATGAGCGTCGAGCCCTCGTAGCATTCGAGGACGGCGATGCCTTCACCGCTAAGGACGATGCTGAAGTCAGGCGTGGCCGTGCGCCAATCCTTCCCGGCACTCATCAAGCCGAGCGTGACCGACGCGCCGACCGCGCGAAGCTCCGACTCTACGAACGCCCCGAGCCCGGCAAGTTGTTGGAGCGCGGTAGCGCGGCCCGAGCCCAAAGCGCCCGAGAGGGAGAAGGTGTTGCCGCCTGAGACGCTTTGATACTTGCCGACGAAGCCCTTGACCTGTGCGTGCAGCACCGCCGGAGTCGGCAACCCCTCGGCGAAGACCTCCTCGTGCAAGACCTGCGTCCGATCGTCGGAGAGGTATTGAATCAAGTATTCATCTCCGATGGTCTCGACGTTCGTGCGCGGCTCCACAGTCGTCAGGATCGCGCCCGTCGAGTCGCGCGGGGCGAGTTGCGTGGTCTCGTCCAGTAAGACGCGAGAGACGGCGAGGGGCTTCATCGAGTTACCCTGAAACGTAAGCGTCGATGTGCCTGCGGCTTCCGCGTCGGCTGTGGCCTGCCCGGCAGTCTGCGCGATGAAATCAAACTCGAACGTCACGTCCGCCGGGCGCATCGGGAAGGACTCAACCGCGCTGTCGAAGAGCACGAAGTAATCGCTTGCCTGATGGGTATTCGACTGCCCTTCTGTTCCATAAAGCCCGCTGATAGTGCCCGTCACCTTGTACTGAGCGACGAAGGGCGCGGTGGGGGTCTGAGCTTCTACAGTTTGGAATTGAAGCACCTCCCAGACGCTCCCCTTCCCGTAGAGCGCGAGGTTCAAACGCTCGGCCCGTATCTCAGACTCGGTGCGCGATTCGAGCGTCCCGTAGTACAGCTTGACGATGAACTCCCGCGCCGGCTCGTAGCCGAAACCGATGGCACTCTGTGAGGCCGTCTCGATGACGCCTATCGTCGCCGCGTTCTGGAAGCCGCCGACGCGCTCAAGCTCGCCGTTCTGGTCGCGCTTGTTTAAGTGATAGCCGGGCCATGAGCCACGCCCGCGCGGACACCCGGCGGCGTGGAGAATGAGACGACGTGCGTCCGACTGCCTTGCCGGCAGAGTGTCGGCCACGACGCACATGGTATTGGCGGGCGGAGGGATGATTAAAACGTCGTCGCCGCGACCGCGAACGCCAACACCTCCCTGAGAGTAGATGGAGGCCCGCTCCGGCACGACTCCGAACTTCACTAGGGATTGAAGGTCAGCCTGCTTCTGGACTATCCGGTAAGTGTGGAGTGTCCCGCTGTCGAGTTCGACTTCTACCACGTCGGTCGGGATGAGGTGGCGCTTGCCGAAACCACAGACGAGCTGGCCGGGCTTCGCCTCCAGATGTCGGGTATCTAAGAATCGCTGCCCGACCGCCTGCGCTGTATCGGCGTCGCCGACGATGGGGAAGGATAGGGTCTCCATGTCGAAGGCGAATCCAACCTGCTTCTGCGTGGTCTGGTTGCCCGTGTGGAAGTCTTTGGAGGGTGAGGGGTCGAGATAGATAACGTCCACCGCGCCGGGGAGGTCAACGGGGTCTTCGTGCGTAATGCGGACGGCGGCGTGCGGTCGTTCCTCACCTGAGAGATGCGCTCGGAGTTCCCGCTCATACAGGCGCGTGACTACCGCCCCGCCCCGCTTGACCGCCGTGATCTTACCGCCGCGCGGAACGATGTCGAAGTTATACCAGCCCTCCAACGCCGTGACCCATTCTTCGAGCGGTGCTCGGTGGTCGAGGATGAGGCCCGTGCTGGTGATGTCGGAGAGCGTGGAGAAATCACACTCGGCGGCGGTCGCCCTCTCGTCGAGCGTGTAGAGATAAAGCAGAATCTCGTCAAGGCGCTGAATCTCCGGCTCGATCTCGAAGATGAAGTTTCCGAGCTGGCCTTCCTTGAGTAAATAATCCTCCGTCACGAAGTACGAATCATCGCGCCACGCCGGAGTCTCTGACGCTCCTTCGTGCGCCACGATAATCGCTGACTGCGGCTGCGTCTCCTTCCCTGCGAATAGCTCGAAGCGTGCCTGCCCCCCGGCGGACAGATGCCCCTCGAAGTAGCCGTTAGCGTCGAAGCCCTGCACCTGATTGTAGTAGGGCGTCGGGTTGCTCGGGTCGGATGGATAAGTCTCGCTCAGGTCAACCAAGAACGTCGGGGTGGGGTCTCTGAACTTAGGCTCAGGGGGGTCGCCCGTTCCCGAGACATAGATTCTGTCTATGTCGCTTGAGCCCGTCCCGCCCCGGAGCTTCAAGGTGTTCATGCCGCGCCGCATCTGAAGCGTGACCGTGAGGCTCGAAGGCGTGCTCCCTGTCGAAGGGAGCGCCACAGGTGTTTCCGTCCCGCCGTTCGCGCTGATAAAGACCTGCGCGGCGGATGCCGCCTTGTAGAAGATGGAGACGGTGTGAAGACCGACGAAAAGGACGGCGGTGTCTACAGTGACGAAGTGCCCCGTACCGGCCAAGCGCACGCCCCGACCGTTCGAGAGTTCGCCGTCAGTGACAACAACGGCCCCGCCGCCCGTCGTGTGATTTTCAGCCTCGAAGAAGTCCTCGAAGAGTTCCGAGCCGACGTTGTTGTAAATGACTTCGAGGTTTTCGTTGATGCGGCGGTAATTCTTGACGGGCGTCGCGCAGACGAGCAGCGCGAAGCTCTTCTTGTAGCTGTACGTGTTGGTCGGAGGGGTCGCGGGCTGTGAGCCTCCGCCTTTGCCAGCCGTGCGCCCCGGATCGCGGTCTACATACTCCTGCGTAACCGTCCCCCACGTCATGTTGGCGGCGAGCCTGACGCGCTTTCCGAAGCACAAAGGCTTGAACGCGCCCTCTTCCGCCGTCTGTACTCGAATGTCGTCAAAGCGTCCCCTGTCCACCGGACTGAGCTTCGGCTTCGGGGTGAGATAGTGCGAGGCGATGGCCGTCCCTGCGGCGATGCCCACTTGAATCAGTAAAGGTATTGCGACGGCCATAATCTCTTCACCTAATCGACAACGGGGAACCGAAACGCGAAGTCAATGTTGCGGAGCTTCCAGCCGCGTAAAGGCTCTTCCCTGACCGCGCCGTGCCCCCTGCCCTCCCACGCGTGAATGAGCATTCGTTCGTACGGCCCCTCGGCGAGAATCCCGCCGTGCTGCGACTCATCCACTTTCGGGAAGTGAATCAACACGGCGTCACCCTCCCGCGCCTCCTCGAACGGGACTTCCTTTAGCTCGGCACGCATCTTTTCGAGGAACTCCGCGCCCGACGGGCTGCGCTGGTAATCACGCAGGGGGATGGCCCGGCCCCACAGAACGAGCCCGACGTATTCAAGGACGCCGCGACAGTCGAGGCCACCCGACGCAGGGTCGGAGCCCTGATGCTTGAAGGGAACGCCCACGAGCGAGCGCGCAACTCTCACCACGTCGGCCCGAGAAATGTTTTTATCGCTTGCCAGCATTTAGACTGCCCTCTGAATCCTATTCACCTGCTCGACGTTCGTGATAAAGCGATGGCCCCGGTTGTTGATAATGTTCGCGTAAATGTTCTTACAGTCCGCCGGGTCACGATTGCACCGCCTCGTCGCCTGAAACGTGTTTCCGACCGCAGGGAGGATGTGCATAGGGTCGCGCAGGATGAACTCCTTGTTCGCCGGGTCGTACTCTCTGACCTCGTACTCACGGCCCGAGAGCACGCCGGAGGTGAACTTGATAAGCTCGAAATAGTTTCCGGTCTGGGTGAGAGCCGACGCGCGCACGCGGGTCACGCTGACGACGCTGGTGAGCGTGCCATTGACGAGAATTGCGCCGCCGTCACCAGCAGCCGGTGCGTTTAAGTTCACTTTGCATCGCGCGTCTCCGAGGCGCTTGACCGAGCAGCGGGCCGACGTGAGCCTCCCAACCTGACCCTGCGCGATGGCTGTCAGGGGCCGGGCTTCGGCACGCCACAAATCCCCCTCTTCGTCGGCCTTGCCGAGATAGCCCGCGAACTCGATGAGTTGCCCCATGTTGAGGGCCATTACGTTGACGGTGAATATTTCAATTTTTGCCCTGCTCCAATCTCCGGCAGCGAGGGCTTCGCGCGTGATGCCGGCAGAGGTAAAGACCGTCTCGTACTGAAGGCCCGCCGAGGCGTGGCCGCTCTCGGTGTCAATCGAGGTCGGGACGCCCGCGACGCCCGGCTCGAAGGGCGCGGAGCCTTGACCGGGGAGAACGAGCGGGCGGTCGTGAGAGGTTGCGCGGATGACGATGCCTGACGCTGATAGCGGGCTCTTGGCGTGCGGTGTGAGCTTCCAGCACGCGGCGGTCGTAGGCGTCGCCGTCCCGATATGGTCAATCAGGCTCGTCGCCGTATAGGGGCCGCTGTAGTTGATGATGGTCTCGGGCATCTCAGGAAATGTCCTTAATCTCAATCATCGGCACTTCCGGCAGATCTGCCGTGCCCGACTTCACCAGCCATTGATTTGAGCCGTCCGTCGCCTCCTGCATCGTGGCGATGAACTCGGCGGCGGGTATCTCTTTGACGGCAAAACGGACGGGGACATAGAAGCGACCCTCCCATTCAATGACCTGCCCGACGGTCGGGATGTTTCCAGCAGTGAAGGTGATGATTCCGGTGGCGTAGTTGATGTTGTAGTGCGTGACTGCCGTGAGGAGCGAACCGTTCTTGTAGACCTTCACGCTCCCCGACTCCGGCTTGTAAATCTCTCGGAAGTGGCTCGCGCCCGCGTCCGTGTAAACCTTGTGGAGTTGGAAGCTGGCCGTGACGCCGTTGTAAACGTACTGGAGTGTTCCTTCCGTGCCCCTCGATACGGTGTAGTCAACGAGGTCGCGCACCTTGAAGCCGTAGGTCTCGCCGTGCCGGAGTGCATGGAACTTGAGCAGCGCCTGAAGGTCTGTGAGAGAGCGGACGCCGTGCGCGGCGTCGAACTTCCGCCGACCATCAGCGCCTTGCGGGATGCGCTGCTCCTCACCACCGCCGAGTTCGATGATATTCGTGAGCCATTCCCACGTTGACACGCAGCGCTCAACGCTCAGGGGATATACAACGTCGTGAAATGACATAGAGCACCCTCACACCTTCGGGCGGGACTTGGCCCGCCGCACACCGTCCTGCACATTGCGCGCGTGGTCGCGCTTGATTGATTGATCGCTCTGCTTGAATGCGGCAGGGTTAGGGGTCTGAATATTCAAAGGCGCGTTGATGTAATAGTTATCACCGCCCAGAGAGAAAGGAAGCCCGGCAGCGCCTACGGCCTCACCCACGAGCCCGCCGAGCGCGAGGCCCACAGGTGGCAACTGGCCGACCGAGTTGATGTAGTCCAAGACGCGGACGCCGACCTTCCGCACCGCCGCCGCCCGAACGACGAACTCGTGCTTGGAGAGGCGTGCGAAGATTGAATCACTCGTCTCAGTGCCGGGGCCGTCCGCGATGAAGCCGCCGGTAGCTGCCCCCGTGCCGCTTGAGCCAAGTATTCCGACTGTCTTCAAAATGTTGGTGACGGTGTTGGCGACGGCTGCGGCGGCCATCGCCATAATGCCGAGGGCAATCTGCCCGAGAAGGCCGACCGACTCACTTAGCCGCCCTTCGACGCGTGAGAAACCGAACCTTGTCTCTTCAAGAGTGCCGCCTGTATTGCTTCCAATGCCTCGAAGCTGGTTGGTTGTCCCTTGCTGAAAGCCGTTGAGGATACCGAAGAGACTGCCGATGAATGGAGGCGTGCCGCCGCCTACGGGAGAGCCGCCCTGCTGCTGACTGCCGCCACCGCCGAAGATGCCGGAGAGGATGCCGCCCAGACCGCCGCCGCTCTTGCCGCCGAAGATACCGCCGAGCAGGCCGTCCTTCCCGAAAAGCTGCTCCATGATGGCGCTCGTCGCCAGCCGGGCCAGCTCGTCAAGAATGTGGTTAAAGAGTCGGGTGATAGCCGACATCGCGTTCTGAGGGTCGCGGATGATGTCGAAGATGGTGTCTTTAACCGCATCCTTCAGGCTCGCATTTATCCGTATCGCTTCCTCGTCAACGACCTTTCCTAAATCCTTAATCCCTTCAGCCGCGCGCTCCGCGTCGAGAATGAGCTGCGCGTCGCCGGTTGCCGCCGCCAGTTCCTTCAGTTTGTCGATGGTCTCAACAACCGCGTCCCTGTGCTTGAGCTGCGCCGCCGTGACCTCTTCGCGTCCCTGTCTCTCCGTGAGCGTCCCGCGCTCGACATCATTCCTGATTTGCTCTTCCGCGAAGTCGAGGTCTGCCTGCTGCTGCCTCAGTTGGTTGTAGAGCAGTTGGAACTCGGCCTTCTTCTTGAGCACGTCAACGAGTTGAAGCGCCTGCTGGTATTCGGTCGAGGCCACGCCCTTCTCTGCCGCGATCTGCGCGAGCCTGTCTTTGTTCGCGCGGTCTATGGCTACCGCTGCCGCCGCGATTGCGCCGGGGATGTCGCCGGTCTCAAGCGCAAGCTGCTCGTTGACCTCGGCGAGCATCTGCTCGAAGGCTTCCAGTTCCTTCTTCCGCTCAATAGCAATGCGCTCGGCCAGCGCGAGGCGCTCACCGTCGAGAATCTTCAACCGCTCGACTGCCGGAATAACCGCCTGCGCGAATTTGTTGTCCTCAATCTTTTTCTGCGTCTCTTTTTCAGGCGCGGAGAGATTCTTGTCTTTATCAATCCGGCCTTTGGCTTGGTCACGCCGCCGCTCTTCGAGCGCGTACAGTTCGTCGAGCTTCTTCTTCTCGGCGTCTATGGTTTCACGCTGAATGCGCTCTTGGTCGTCGTAGAAGCGCCCGATAGAGATGCGGCGCGCGTCGAGGTTCTGTTCTACAAACCGCGTCTGCTCTTCCAGAGCAGCTTTGGCGAGGTTGAAGGCCCGCTCAATCTTCGCCCGGTCAACTCCGAGCGCGGACTCTTCAAGCTGCTCTTCGAGACGCGCGCCCTTGTCGCCCTTCCCCTTTCCCCCTCCGGTAGCTTTCGGCCTGTTGAGCGTGCCGGTAATGCGGGGCTTGCCGAGACTGACCCCGGCTTTCACCTCCCCCGTCCCGCCGCCTGACGCGGACGTGCCCGCGATGGCCTGCATCACCTGTAGCAGTTGGAATAACTGCGGGAGGGCAACGTGGGCCGCCGCCACGGCGAACTTAATGACGTCCGCCACCTGCCTGATTTTCTGTTCGACCACCGACAAGACGCCCTCGATGATGAGCAGCACGCCGTGCGCGAGGCCGAGGCCGTCCTTCCACACGTCCGTCCCCCGGCTCATGTTGAAGAGGTGGCCGACCATTCTGAGCAACGAGCCGATGATTCGCTCGCCCGCGTCGAGGATGGCGCTAATAGTTGACTTGTTCTCGCCGAGGAACAGAGAGACGCGCTTGACGCCGGAGATTATCTTTTCGATGACATCGCCCGCGATATTGATAGCGCGCGAGAAGATGCCGTCAAGTAAGTCGGAGAGGGGCTGGAAGGATTGGTCGAGCCGCGCGTTTTTGAAGTCGAAGAGCTGCGGCAGGAGTTTTTGAATCCGGCCCTTCAGCACCTCGAAGGCTTGGTCTGTAGCGTCGCCGGAGAAGACGTTCAAGGCTTCCTGAAGGTTCGACTTGAGCCCGTCGAGCGTGTTGGCCGCCCGCTCACCCGCGAGCGTGAACTTGTCGAGCCGCTTATTCAGTTCCTCCGCTAAAGTGCCCTGCTCCTTCCACTTCTTGACCATCTCGTTCGAGATGCCGAGCACCTTAGCGAGCCGCGCGTCCTCGTTGATTGTGCCTTCGAGAATGGCGCGGACTTCCTGATTGACTTGGTGCATCGGTATGCCGAGTGAGCCTGCGGCCTGCACGATCTGCACCGTCGTCTGACGTATCTGGTCGAGACTGAGGCCAGCGGCGAGCCCCGGCCCGAGCCCCGCCTGAAACGCAGGAGCTATCTGCTCGAAGGTGGCCGTCGTGTTGATGGCGTCCACCTTCAGCTTTGCGAGCTGGTCTCCGGCCAACTCAAAGCCAGCGGCGAGAGCGTCCGCGCCAGAAAGCTTTTGCCCGTCAGCGGATTCCATCTCCGCGAGGCTGGCGATAATAGCCGCGATGCCGAGCCGGGTCTGCTCAAGCTGCGAGTTGTAGTCAACGCCCTTCTGGAAGAGGGACGAAAGAAGGTTGAGGGCGATAGGGATGGCGGTGGCGAGTGTCGCTATTACCGCCACCAGCGCCACCACCCCCACGACGATGAGGCCGATACCTGTGGCTGCGACTGCGCCGCCAGCGCCTACGGCGGCGAGTCCTCCGGCTGAAGCTCCCAGACCACCCGTAAGGCCCGGCAGCTTCGACGTGAGGCTTTCCACCCCGGCGGTTACTTTCCCGCCGATGACTTCGCCGAACTCCTGCGCCTTCGCGGAGACGCGCGCAAAGACGTTCCCCGCGTCCGTTTTGATGTTCTGGAGTTGGCCGACGGCTTGGCGGTACTTACTGACGCCAGAGATAAGGGCTCCGGCCCCTCCCGCAACCTCGAAGAATTTTCTGAGGCGCGAGGGCTCTAACTTTTTAACCGCGTCGGAAAGGTTCTGAATCTCGCCGGCGAGGGCCTTCATCTCGCCCGCTTTGGCGGACACGCCGCCCCCACCCGCCGGGGCGGTCTGGAGGCTCTGGATAGCCGAGGCGAACTTCAGAACGTCGTTTAGCCCGGCGACGAGCCCCTGAATCTTGACTCGTATCGTCTTATCAACCATAAACCGAAGAAGGCGCTCTTAATCGGTGAGCGCCTTCGTAACCTTTCCCGCCACGTCCTCTTTACTGAACGCCGAAGCAATCGCCGCACGAGTCATGTGCATGTGCGCCAGTGCCCGCTCCTTCTCTTCGCGCGCTATGTCTTCGAGGCAGGCGGTGATTTGCGCGAGGGTATACTCCCTCACGTCTGAGACTCGGTGGCCGTGATTAAAGAGGCGGGCGAGGCCGCGCTTCCATCCCCCGGCCCTGCCGTGAGCCCTTGAATTGTTTCCCACACGGGGCCGAGCGCCTCTTTGAAGGCTTCGGCGTTCCGGTCGAAAAAATCAAGGTTCACCTTGAAGCAAGCGCTGGTCAGCTTCACCATGTCCACCATGTCGAGCCCCTCGACCTCGCTAATGGACAGTCCCGACGCGAGCGAAACGATGCGGATGAGCTGGTCGCCGCCCCTCAGAATCATCTTCACGGCGTTGAACTCTCGCCGCATCTTCGCAAGCGTGCCTTCAACGCCCTCGTCGGCTTTAATCTCGATGACGCCCGCGTCGGCCAGCTTGTCAATGCACTTCAGTACGTCCGCGAACTGCTTGGCCCGCAGGGGCGTGATGGTGCGAGCCCTGCCCTTGATCGTGACCTCTTCTTTTATCTCGCCGAGCATCTCGGCCAGTTGTGCTGCGGTCGCTTCTTCAGCCACTCGTCACCTCGAATTTAAGAGAGTGAGAGAGGGACGGCCCTTGTCGCCCCTCTCATGGGTTTTAGGCGTTGGCGCTAACGTAATCCCAACGGGCGAACCCGCCGAAGTTCGCGTCCGCAGAGCGGGCCTCGTCGCGCAGTATCCTGCCGTCGATGTCGAAGCTTCCCTGATCCGTGTTGATGAGGGAAAGAACCTGCGCAGCGTCGAACACCACGCGGTATATCTGGAAGCCGATCTTCTGGTCGGGGCTCCCCTCGGTGTTGACGCCCGCGAAGTAGAGGAAGTATTCGT
>WUUC01022252.1_pt1 | contig 12893 bp, 13 predicted proteins | sample 6278441 | NCBI WGS metagenome assembly WUUC01 (sample SAMN13675441, study PRJNA597444) | soil metagenome | isolation source: soil | place: USA: Washington | collected 2017-10 | reverse complement strand
GACAGACCCACGAGCGTTATCAATGTTAGCCCCACTGGTTTGATCCACTTCTTGTCCGGATAATTTTCGCGAAGCACAACATACGTTGCCACCATTGTGCCCATGTGACCACTGGGAAACGCATCGTACGTCGGCACATTTTGCTGGTAAACGCGAGGAGCAGGAAAGGGCCGCCAAACACCACCGGGAGCCGTAGCCCGATGCGGGCTTTCGCGTCCAGTGGTTCTCTTGATGAACTGTGTCATAAAACCTGCCGCTGTTGTCGCCTGCACGATCTGCGAAGCAGTGCTGATTGCACGGTAATCTTTCTTTGCCAATCCATAACCCCACATTCCTGCGCTAAGGAGTAATGGTGGAATGCCCTCGCCTATTGCATAGATCGCCGTATTAAGGTTACCGGGCGCTTCCCACACATCGAATTCCTGTTTACCGAGCTTGAACGTGAGCACTTCATGATAAATGCGTTCATTGTCCAGGCCGATGTGGCGCGACGCGCGCTGTACACCTTCCAGAAATTCCTGGTCGATTAAAATCAGGACCGCTGTTGTAGTTGCCAAAGTTATCCATTCATCAATGCTCTCCTTACGGAATGAGGCCCTCGCTGCGCCAGCGAATGTTCGCGGTATCTGCGTAAAAAACCCGAAAGGTTTCGGCCGTGGATAGTAAAATGTTCCCTTCGAAGTTTTGTACCCCTGCATCTTCACTGAATCGTTACCCCGCCATGTTGCCAATGTATCGTAGCCTTGACTGCTGGCTACGGTGACGAAAAGCGTGAACGACAGAAAAAGAAGACAAGTTTTTTTCACTCCGTAATTTTACCGAAATAGTGAAAATCTATTCAGCAAAAAAAGTGAAACGCGCAATCTGCATTATCACATTGATTCTACCGCTGCTCGGCCATGCACAGACCATCGACAGTGTTGCGCGCCACCGGCCGTACCGGGTGATACGTGCGCTGGCACCTCCTGCGGCATTGGCATTGGCGGGAATATCATTCCAGGGTCAGGATAACAAGGTGAAAGATCTTTTTGTGGGCAACCCGGTTCGTGAGCCACGCCCATTGTGGAGTATGCACGTTGCTGACGTTACGCAGTATGTTCCCATTGCGCTCTCACTTGGACTCACTATTAGTGGCGCCAATGGGCGGCATCCTTTGCTGCAAAGTATGTGGTTGCTTGTGCAGTCCGAGGCCATCGTGATCGTTAGCGTAACATCGATGAAACGAATTTTTGATGAGACAAGGCCCGATGGTGGCATTCATTCTTTTCCTTCGGGACATACGGCCCAGGCGTTTGCAGCTGCAACCTTTCTTCACCAGGAATACGGCCACAAAAGTATTTGGTACAGTGTGGCGGCGTATTCGATGGCCACTACCGTTGGTACCTTAAGAATGGTCAGCAACAGGCACTGGATGTCGGATGTGTTAGTTGGCGCGAGCCTGGGAATTCTCTCGACGAATCTTGTCTACCTGTTGCATCGTCATAAAAACAAAAATTTTTCAGTTACTCCGTCAGCGGGAAGAAACTACACAGGTTTGCATTTTTCGTTGAAGTTGTAACGACAAGTTTCACTCTCATGCTTCAAGTTGATCCGGACTAACCTGAGACTTGAAACCCGGAAACTACTTGAAGATATCAATTCAGCGGCCCCTACGGTCGCGTGTTTTCACCGACCGCATTCAAAGTCAATGAAACAACGAAATCGTGGTTGGTTAGAAGACACAACCACAGGGCAATTGAGGTTTACCTGAAAACTATTTAAAGATGTTCACCTGACCCTTCAGAATGTCGTCGATGGTTTCACGTTCACGAATGAGGTGGGCTTTCCCTTCGGCGATCAGCACTTCGGCTGGCCGCACACGGGAATTATAATTCGATGACATTGCGTATCCATAAGCACCCGCGTTGAGCAACGCAATAATATCCCCCTCACGCACTTCACTCATCATCCGGTCGGCACCAAGTGTGTCTGTTTCGCAGATGTTTCCGACAACGGTATATGTTTGAGCTGTTCCTGCGGGATTGGACACGTTGACTATCTCGTGCCAGGCATCATACATCATTGGGCGGATCAAATGATTGAGGCCTGTATCAACAGCAACAAACGTAAGACCAGGTGTTTTCTTCACAACCGATGCGCGCGAGAAAAGGAATCCCGCTTCACTCACGAGGTACTTACCCGGCTCGATCCACAATTCAAGTTGGCGGCCTCTACGCGTTTCATAGGTCGTAAACTCCTGCGACAGATGTTTTCCAAGCCTGTCCATGTCGGTAACTTTATCGGACTCTTTATAAGCTACCTTAAAGCCTCCTCCAAAATCGATATACTGCACATCTTTGAACTCGTCGGCGAATCCGAAGAGTACCTCGCTCATCTTCATAAACACTTCCGCTTCCAGTATCTCGGATCCAGTGTGGATGTGAAGGCGGTTGATGATCATACCGTAACGGCTCACGATGTCTTTGAGGTCAACGAGCTGCTGAATCGAAATACCAAACTTTGCATTCTCGTGTCCGGTTGAAATCTTCAGATTGCCCCCGGCCATGATATGTGGATTCAGGCGAATACCACACGGATATTTGTTGCCGTACTTTTTACCGAATTTCTCTAATGATGGAAGGTTATCGACGTTCACCTGGAGACCGAGCACAACTGCTTCCTCAATCTCGCTGAAGTCAACACCATTGGGCGTGAAGTTGATGTCGTTGGCCTGGTGGCCAGCTTTCATGGCGATTTGTGCTTCATTAAGAGACACCGCATCCACCCCGACGCCGTGTTGCTTCATTAGGGCCAGAATGGAGAGGTTGGTGAGCGCTTTGGCGGCGAATTTTATTTTTAGCCGCGCTCCCGAAAACGCCGTCTTCAATGAACCGATCTGTGTGATGATCTTTTCAGCATCATAAACATAAACGGGTGTTCCAAACTGACGGCAGATCTCCTCGATCGAGATGCCCTGGATGGTGAATTGATTACCGCTGAGCTCCATTGTAAATTAAGAAGGCCAGCTTGTGGCTGACCGCGCGCAAATATACAGAATGGCATTCCCGTTGCTATCTTGCCTTATGAAATTGTTTTTTCGGGAAGCAGGTACTGGTACACCTTTGATCATCCTGCATGGATTGTTTGGAAGTTCCGACAACTGGTATTCATTGTCAAAAGTTTTTGCCTCCCATTTCAGGGTTCTCGCTGTTGATCAACGTAACCATGGTCAATCGCCACACACACCCGAACACAATTACAAACTTTTGACGGAGGACCTCGACCGGTTGATCAGCGATGAAAAACTCGCTAACCCCGTTCTAATTGGTCATTCGATGGGCGGGAAAACTGCGATGAATTTTGCGATCGCTCATCCCGCCAAATTGAGTCACCTCATCGTCGTTGACATCATGCCAAAGAGCTATCCTCTTCATCATGATAATATTCTTACAGGACTAAAGGCTGTAGACCTGGATGCGCTGCAATCGAGAACGGAAGCAGACGACATCCTGAAACGGACTATTCCCAATGAGGCCGAACGTCAGTTCCTGCTGAAGAACCTTTCCCGAAACGATCAGAAAGGATTGGAGTGGAAGATCAACGTTCCCGTACTTGATGCAAGCATTAATGCAATGGGAGAAGGGCTGCAATACGACGGCCGGTTCGAAGGACCTACCCTTTTCGTCAAAGGTGCCTCATCGAGGTATTACAAACCCGGTGATGAGCAGCAGGTGGAAAAATATTTTCCAAATGCAAAATGGGCTACACTCGACACCGGTCATTGGGTGCAGGCGGAAAAACCTAAGGAGTTTGCGGAAAAAGTTTTGAGGTTTCTCGGAAAGAAATAAAAAGATTCACGGTCGCGAAAGCATGCAACACAAGTCCGGCATTCTTGTGAATTAGTTCTTTCGTACGAAGTACATAATGAGCGAGAGAATAATGCTGATGATGATACAGGTAACGATCGGAAAATAGAATTTGAAATTCTTACCCTCATAAGCGATGTCACCTGGTAGTTTGCCAAACAAGGGGATTTTCCCCACATATTGGATCAACACTCCGGCTATGATCAATACAATACCAACAATGATCAAGACCTTACCCATACATTGCCAAGTTAGCCATTCATGAAGACAAAAGGCAAACTGTTAGTGATCCCCTCAGTGATTGCCGATGGCACTCAACACACCGTTATTCCTCCACAGGTTGCGAATGCTCTTCCTTCCATTGGCTTCTTTCTTGCAGAAGACGTCCGGACTGCCCGCAGGTTCTTGTCCAGCCTGCGTGTGTACCCATCTGTTGAAACGTTGCAGTTTGAAGTTCTGGACAAAGACACCACATACGATCAGTTACCCGGTTTGATGGCGCCAGCTATGGAGGGGCATGACATCGGTGTGATTTCCGAATCCGGATGCCCGGGCGTTGCCGATCCGGGTGCGTTGGCGGTCCGTTACGCTCACGAAACTGGAATAGAAGTAATTCCTCTTGTTGGTCCTTCTTCCATTCTACTTGCATTGATGGGTTCGGGGCTCAATGGGCAGCGATTCGCCTTTCATGGTTATTTACCGATTGACGTTCAGGAAGCAACCAGTCTGATCAGAAGCCTTGAAAAAGAATCGGCGCAACGAAACCAGACCCAACTCTTCATAGAAACGCCATACAGGAACAATCACCTGTTTGAATTGCTGGTAAAATCATTATCCCCAGCTACCCGGCTTACAGTGGCCATCGACCTTACCGGTTTTAAACAATCGATTCAAACCCTTCCAATAAAGGATTGGAGAAAAGGCAGCCATAGTTGGGAAAAACTGCCGGCGATATTCCTGTTCCTTGCCTGATATAGTCAGCAGCGTCTTATTGAAATCAGTCAGGACTTTTTAACTTTGCGACCGCTAAAAATCACCACCACAATGCCCTATTTATTTACCTCCGAGTCAGTATCAGAAGGTCACCCCGACAAAGTTGCGGATCAGATTTCAGATGCCCTGATCGATTACTTCTTAGCGTATGACGCGGATTCCAAAGTTGCATGTGAAACCTTAGTGACAACCGGACAGGTTGTTCTCGCCGGTGAGGTGAAATCCAAGGCATACCTCGACGTGCAAGATATTGCACGCGAAGTGATCCGGAAGATCGGTTACACTAAGAGTGAATACATGTTTGAAGCCAACAGCTGTGGTATCTTCTCCGCTATTCACGAACAATCCTCAGATATTAACCAGGGTGTTGAGCGAAAGAAAAAAGAAGATCAGGGCGCTGGTGACCAGGGTATGATGTTCGGTTATGCGACGAGCGAAACCGACAACCTGATGCCTTTGCCACTGGAACTTGCACACTCCATCCTTCGCGAACTGTCGGCCATCCGCCGCGAAGGCAAAGTGATGACCTATCTCCGTCCCGACGCAAAGTCGCAGGTAACGATTGAGTATGATGATGACAACAAGCCTTCCAGGATCGATACAATCGTTGTATCAACACAGCATGACGATTTTGACAAGGACAACGCGATGCTGGCAAAGATCAAAGAAGATATCATCAACATTGTGACACCTCGCGTGATGAAAAAGCTTCCAAAGCGTGTTCAGTTATTGTTTGGTGATAAGATCAAATATCACGTCAACCCAACTGGTAAGTTCGTGATCGGTGGCCCGCACGGCGACACTGGTCTTACTGGTCGCAAGATCATTGTAGACACTTACGGTGGAAAAGGCGCACACGGTGGGGGTGCATTCTCCGGTAAAGATCCCTCCAAGGTTGACCGTTCGGCGGCCTATGCTACACGTCACATCGCAAAAAATCTTGTTGCTGCCGGTGTGTGCGAAGAAGTACTTGTTCAGGTGGCTTACGCGATTGGCGTAGCAAAACCGGTAGGACTTTACGTAAATACTTATGGTACGGCAAAAGTGAAGATCAACGATGGGCAGATCGCCGGTCTGGTCGAAAAGATCTTCGACATGCGTCCTTACTTCATCGAAGAGCGTTTCAAACTTAGAACACCGATCTATTCTGAAACTGCGGCATATGGCCACATGGGTCGCGAACCTAAATCTGTTGAAAAGACATTCAACAAAGGCAAACACAATGAGAAGAAGATCAAAGTCGAGTTGTTTCCGTGGGAAAAACTTGACTACGTTGATGCCGTGAAAAAGGCATTCAAGCTGTAAAAGACATCAAACAGAAATACTATAGGGAGCTCCAGCGGGCTCCTTATTTTTTTCTGGACAGTTTCATGCCTGTGAAATACCCTTCTTTGATCAGCATCATCAGTTGCCCAGGCGTAGGATTGATCTGGTAAAAAGTATCGTCGCCTCGATGAAGCTCCGTTACCTTTACTTTCTTCGACAGGCGCTTCAGTGTCTCCTTCCGGTTTTCTTCCTGAAGATCGATGGATAAAAACTCGAGCGATTGATCTGAATGTTTTTTCAGCAATCGCAAAACCCATTGATCTCCTGACCTGAAATTGATGAAGTAATAATCCTGGTAGAATTTAATGACCAACGAATCGCTGATCACGCCGCGGCCAAGCCAATCTTTATCGTTGCTGTCGGTAAAACGATAGCCCCACGATTCAATAATGAGTGTGTCCCGCTTGTCGCGGTCGTCGCCTGTTTCGGGAACGAATCTTCCCCGAACGTCAGCTGGTACTTCCCTTAATGCTGCAACCCCGGAAGGTTGTGGTTCTTTAAAAGAAACTTCCTTACACGAGTATAGCAGTAAAGTCCAGGCGCAAAGGGGGATAAGAACTCGCCATTTCATTGACCAAAGCTAGTTTTTTTCTCCTTCTGAAGTTTTTGCAATTCTTACCGCGTGGGATCAAACCGGAATCAAGGTTGTTCGTATATGTTCTGAGCTTCATTTTGTAACTTTAAACCGCATTTATAAACACCGATTACAATGAAACCCAGACACTTCGTAACCGCAACGTTGACAGCATTGTTACTGTCCACCGCAGTGCAGGCTCAGGTGCTCAACCGTATCAAGAACAAAGTAGAGAACAAGGGCGAGCAAAAAGCTGGAGAAGCAATCGACAACCTGTTCAACGGTAAGAAAAAAAACCAGAACAGCAATGGCGCAAACGGTAACGGCAATGGCAATGGTACTGGCAACGGTAGTAGTAATGGTGGCGGAAACAATCCATCCAATAAAGGTGGCGGCGGATTGATCTCTACCCCTCCGGACGTTCCTCAAAACCTCGCCGATGCCGATGCGGCGTATAAGAAGAACAGCTATGGTGAAGCGCGTTACGCGGTACAACAGGCAATGCTCGGCGTTGAGCTTGAAATTGGAAATAAAATATTGAAGTCGTTGCCGGAAACAATTTCCGGTCTTCCTAAAGAAGCAGAATCGGACCAGGTCACGAGCACTGGTCATGGCTGGGCAGGGCTTACAATCCATCGCGAATACAACGATCAGAAGGACAAACAGCTAGGTGTCACGGTTGCCAACAACTCGGTATGGATGTCGAGTGTAAATGCATACCTCTCCAACGGCGGCTACGCACAGCAAACCAATGGTGAGCAAAACTGGAAGCAAACCAAGGTGAAAGGTTACAAGGCCATCATTGAATATTCCGACGGTTCAGGGTATAAGCTCAGTGTTCCGCTGGGGCAATCATCACTGATCCTGTTTGAAGGCGTAAATTTTGCCAATGAGCAGGAAATGATGAAAGCGGCTGAGGCCGTAGACATTGATGGTATCAAGAAACAGTTGGGAGAGAAGTAAGAACATCAAACAGACATGGTCATGAAAAAGTTAATCTATATCATCACACTCATCTCTGTGACGGCAACCGCGCAGGAGTTTGATAAGAACCTCGCCACTGCCAAATCATCTTACAGCTCTGGCGACCTGGAGAACGCGCGCTTCGCGATGGAACAAATGCTTCGCGACCTGGATATGGCCATCGGCAAAGAAATTCTGAAGCTTCTTCCTTCACAGGCAGGCACGTTGAAGTACAACGAAAAATCGGATAACCTGACAGGCGGCGCGGGTTTTGGTGGCGGTTTGTTTGTACATCGTAGTTATGGTGCTGACCCAAAAACGGCTTCAGTCGAGATCATCAACAACTCTCCCTTGATCAATTCCCTACAGGCAATTCTCACGATGCCGGTGTTGGGTGGCATGGCACGCGATGAGAACCAGAAGCAGATCAAAGTTCAGGGATACAAGTCATTGTTGAACCGTAATGTGAACAGTGAAACAGGAAAGACAAACTATGAACTACAGGTCCCGATGAACAACACGTTGCTCACGGTGAGAATGGATGATACCACAGAGCAGGAGATCACCGGGTTTGCAAATGGAATTGCGCTGGAAAAGATATTGGCGATAGCCCAGTAGTTAAAAGATGTTAGCTATAAGCTGGGTTAGTCGTTAGAGCTTGGCTTGACCAATAAGTCCGATCGTGAGGTTCGGGAAGTCGTAAAAGTTGGAGGGTAAAACCGCAAGCCCAACCTACCTAAAGCAGCTTGTAGCTTGCGGTCTGTAGCTTATCGCCTTCGCGTAGCATTGCACTACTAAAAGCTATCAGCTCATGACTACCAGGTTATCATTAGATCTCCTTCTCCAACTGTGCCACCTTCTCTCCTGCTTCCGCTTTTCCACCCGACGCCGCTAGTTTATACAATTCGAGTGCTTCACGCTTGGTGTTCTTCTTTTTCTTTGGAGCAAGTTTAGTGCGACGTGCTGCTTCTTCCAGCGCTTGTGCACGCAGGAAATAGGCTTCCGCCTGCTCTATCTTAGATTGATCGAGCATCTCCTGTATTCTTCTTTCCATGTTGGCGACATCTTCTTTCATGGTCGTGAGTTGCTGGGTTTTGTCGGAAATGTCGGTGCTCTGAACAGACACAGTATTGACCAGGCTATCATTTTCTGATTTATACCTGGCGATCTGTGTTGACAGCTCATTCAATGCGCGCGTACGTTCTTCAAGATCCTTTTTCAGTTTCTTGATCGTGTTCGCCAACGATGCAGACGAGCCTTTGTTCTTCCTCAATGCCTTTTCCAGGTCATCGATCTTGCTGTAGCTTGCTCTGACGAACTCGTTAATGTCTTGCATTCTTCCCACGTAATCTTCATAAGGCAACCCTTCGGTCATATTTGCGCGAAGTGCATCACGGTTGGTATCGATTGAATCGATCAACAACCCAACTTCCTGCAGCGTTGTTGCCATCTGACGGTTAAGGGTCAACGCGGCCCGCAACGAATCAACTTCTTGTTGCAGCGCAACTTGCTTTTTCTGATCACAGCTAAAAAGTACGCCAACTAATACAACAGGGATCAACAATCTTTTCATTCTTACCTTTAGTTTGGTTTCAACAAATAACGCGAAAGGGGTGGTGTGCATAATGATACACGCGGTCAAGCGGCTGGATTGGAACGATCAACCGACTTAAGACCGGATAAAATTTTGGCCTTGCCTTTCACATACCAATCGATTTTGAAACCTTCTGCCATTTTTTCCCGTGTAACCGTTCGCCGGAACTTGTTGTTCAGGGGCTGCCGGCTGTGGACGACAAACGGCCCATAGTTTACCCGTTTAATTGGCTATATTTGAGGTTCCCGATGAGGACTATCTTACTATACCTATTCGTTCTGCTGCTTTTTATAGGCAATGGGTTTCTGGCCCAACTGGCTTCCATGGCCACGCCTGTATGCAAAGTATCGCCGCACGGTAATGCTATTACCAAAGGCATACCAATGGCCGATGCAGAAGAAAAATCAGAGGAGGACAACGTTGAAGACAACGATGAGAAATTCAACCTCGACCATCGTTGGGATTCCCGCAGCCTTAGCAAGATCACTGACCTCAGGGTAATCTATTCCGAAAAATTCTTCAAGAGTTTAGGGAAGGCCGTCTTTACTCCACCACCAAAAGGAAATTCTTTATTTATAGGTTAAGCATTCATTGCTGAACACCTGCATTGGATAGCGGCGCAAGCCGGTTCTATTCACGACGTCTTTTTCCTTCTCTTAACTCAAGTTTCTTTTTCGATGAATTTGAAAGAATATTTTTCGCACGACCTGCTGGCATCTATAGTTGTATTCCTGGTGGCTTTGCCGCTCTGCCTGGGAATCGCGCTGGCATCGGGCGCACCACTTCACGCTGGTCTTATTGCCGGTGTGGTGGGCGGTATTGTAGCAGGCTCCTTAAGCGGCTCGCCATTAAGTGTGGCTGGCCCAGCTGCAGGTTTGACTACCATTGTGATTGCGGCAATCAATGATCTTGGCTCTTACGAGATCTTTCTGTGCGCGGTGGTGCTCGCAGGAGTTATCCAATTGACCCTTGGTTTTATTAAAGCCGGCGCTATCGGCCATTTCTTCCCTGCATCGGTAATCAAAGGAATGCTGGCTGCAATTGGTTTGATACTTATTCTTAAACAAATTCCCCATGCCGTTGGCTTCGACCACGACTACGAAGGCGATCAAAGCTTTTTTCAACAAGATGGCCTTAACACGTTCACCGAGATCATTGCCGCAATGGATGCATTCAGCGCTGGAGCGGCCATCGTCAGTCTTGTTACAATTGGGATCATTCTCATCTGGGGCCGGCCGTGGTTGCAGAGAAGAAAGATCTTTTCCCTGGTACCAGCGCCACTGGTAGCCGTGATAGCAGGCATACTGCTTGCACTGTTCTTCGCCAACTCAGTCCCCGAACTTGCCATCTCACAGGAACACATGGTCGATGTTCCCAACTTTCTCGCTGCTGGCACCGCGCTCGACTTCCCTGATTTCACCAAGATGTTTAACAGGAAAGTTCTCATGGCAGGAGTTACTATTGCCATAGTTGCTTCACTGGAATCGTTGCTCAGCATTGAGGCATGCGACAAGATGGATCCGCTGAGGCGGATAACACCTTTGAACCGCGAGCTCAAAGCGCAAGGTACAGCGAACCTCATTTCAGGCTTACTTGGCGGACTCCCCGTCACTTCGGTGATCGTACGCAGCTCAACCAATATCGCTTCCGGCGCGAAATCGAAAGCGTCGGCGATCACACACGGTGTTATCCTTTTGCTTTCCATTCTTTTAATCCCAACCCTGCTGAGGCTTATCCCGCTTTCATGCCTCGCAGGTGTCCTGATTCTCGTTGGGTTTAAACTAACGCCACCATCCTTATACAAGCAAATGTATGAGAAGGGGTGGGCTCAGTTCCTGCCGTTTATCATTACGGTCTTGGCCATTGTGTTCAGCAACCTTTTAATCGGCGTGTTCATCGGCATATTGGTTTCTGTCTTCTTTATACTTAGAACTAATTTCCGCGCAGCGATCCTGCTTGTCAACAACGGAAAGGACTACCTGCTCAAATTGCGCAAAGACGTATCGTTCCTCAACAAATCGACATTGCGAAATATCTTCCTGTCGATACCCAGCAATTCAACATTGCTCATCGATGGCAGTGAAGCTCATTTTGTAGACCAGGACATTAAGGAAGCGATCCGCGATTTTATTGAAACCTCAAAAGCAAAACAAATCCAGGTACAATTTAAACACCTTGACTTATGAAGGATAAAGACAAACCTCTGAAAGACTACCAGCAACTTCTTCTTCAGAATAAGGCTTGGGTAGCGAAAAGAAAACAGGACGATCCTGAATTCTTTAAGAGACTCTCGAAAACGCAAACGCCGAAATTTCTTTGGATCGGTTGCTCCGATAGTCGTGTGCCGGCAAACGAAATTACAGGCACAGAACCCGGCGAAATATTCGTGCACAGGAACATTGCCAATACCGTCGTGCATAGCGATATGAATCTGCTGAGTGTTCTCGACTACGCGGTAAATGTGCTATTAGTCGAACACGTGATTGTTTGCGGTCACTACGGATGTGGTGGTATCAAGGCCGCTATGGGCCAGAAGCAATACGGAGTAATTGACAACTGGATCCGTCACATCAAAGATGTGTACCGTTTTCACCAGGAGGAGCTTGAAGCAATCAATGATCCACTCGAACGCGAAAACAGATTCACTGAGCTCAACGTGATTGAGCGTGTATATGACCTTAGCAAAACTTCCATCATTCAGAATGCCTGGTCGAATCGAAACGGTCCTTACATCCACGGCTGGGTTTACGATATAGCGGAAGGTATCATCAAGGATCTCGACGTTACATTCGCCGACAACTCCGAATTACCGCGCGTGTATCGCTTCGAGAAAATCGGCTAGCGCGTATTGCGGCGATGGTAATTCCCGAAGAAGGTGATGCAATGTCTGGCGTCAACGCGGCCAGTCATTGCATTACCTCTCGCTATCGCCTTTTGAAGGGAAACAGGACCTGGCACCTGTTAAAACTTTAATTGATCCAATCTCAACCGGCCGGCCTCAGACTCCTGAGGAACATCGTAATTGGCCTGACAAATTTTTTTGAAGGAAATAGGGGTAACTGTTGACCTGGTTGTCATAACCCCAGAGCCTCAAAACCGTAAATTGCACTGGGTTTATGCAAAAACAGTGGATTTAGAGGAAACACAGGCACTCTTGGCCCTGAAAGAGGGTAATGAAAACGCTTTTGAGATGCTTTTCCGAACTTATTACAACCCGCTTTGTAAATATGCCAGCTCGTACCTCAACGATAAAGACGAAGCCGAAGAGGTCGTTCAAGCCGCCTTCATTAACATCTGGGACAAGAAGGACCAGATAGAGATCCAGACGTCCGTGAAATCTTACTTATATAGAAGTGTACGCAACTCGTGTCTGAATGTGATCAAACATGAGAAAGTGAAAAAGTACCACGTCGCCCACGAGATGGCCGTGGGAGATGTCAGCTATAATAATGCATCTCAATCGGTGATCGCGTCGGAGTTGGAGCAAAAGATCACGGAAGCAATGAAGGTGTTACCGGAACAATGCCGCTTGGTGTTTCAGTTGAGCCGGTTCGAAGAATTAAAGTATGCGGAAATCGCACAACAACTGAACATATCG
>WUUC01159312.1_pt1 | contig 12896 bp, 10 predicted proteins | sample 6278441 | NCBI WGS metagenome assembly WUUC01 (sample SAMN13675441, study PRJNA597444) | soil metagenome | isolation source: soil | place: USA: Washington | collected 2017-10 | reverse complement strand
CCACATTCGGATTTACGATCCCGTGAAAGGCAAATGGTTTGGGGAGGCGGAATGCCGTGAGCGGTTTGCCGTCGAACCGGCGCGCGTCGTGGAAGTGATGGGCCTGATGGGCGACACCACCGACAACATCCCCGGCGTGAGGGGGATCGGCGAAAAGACGGCCATGAAATTGATCGCACAGTTCGGGACGATCGACAATCTCCTGCGCCGCGTGGACGAAGTGACTCCTCCCCGCCTCAAAGCTCTTCTCACCGACCAGGCGGAGAACGCGCGTCTCAGCCGGACGCTTGCCATTATTGACACGCACAGCCCGGTCGAGTTTCACGCTGAGACGTATCAAGTCAAATCACCGCATCAGGACCTGTTTGCAGATCTGCTTCGCGAATTGGAATTCACCATCTTGTTAAAAAACTTTCAATCCGCCAGTAAACCGGCGGCACCCCGAATTCCGCGCACTGCGACCATCGAAGACGAGGCCTCGGCGGAGCGCTTTATCGCCGGCTTGCCGCAAGACGCGCCGTTAGGCGTCCAGATGCTCGCCGCCGGAGGGCCAGGAGGTCAACGCGCCGCGCTCGGCTTCGCTCTGTCGACGGGCGGCATGACGGCGTTCATCCCGCTGGACTTGCGTGCGGCATCCATGACGACGCTCGTAGGCGGGACTGACCGCCTGAAAGTGGTGCACGATGTGAAAGCGACGCTGCTGGCTTTTCACCGCGCGGGCTTGGTTCTGGAGGGCCCGTATTTCGACACCATGATTGCCGATTACCTTCTCAATCCTAATCGGCGGGATCATCAGCTCGAGACGATCGCGCTCGAACTGTTGAACGAACGACTGCAGCCTTCCCAGCCGGAGTCACCGCGGTCGCTGTTTGAGGTTGACACAGCTTCGCGGGAGGATACGGCTCAGGCCGCGACGGCATTGGCTCGTCTCGGACCGGTGATGAGCGACCAATTGTCTGAGCAAGGCAGTATCAAGCTCTTTTCTGAGGTGGAGATGCCGCTCGTGCCGGTCCTCGTCGAAATGGAGCGGAACGGGTTTTTATTGGATGTCGAAGCGTTGCACGCCTTGAGCAAAGAATTAGAGCTCGAGCTGGACCGCATGATGGAAAAGATTGCGGGGTTGGCCGGCGGTGAGTTCAATATCAACTCGCCGAAGCAACTGGCCGCCGTGCTCTTCGAGAAACTCGGCCTGAAGCCGGTTCGGAAAACCAAGACGGGGTACTCGACGGACGAAGATACGCTCACCCAGCTGGCGGCTCAGCACGAGCTGCCCTCGGCAATCTTGAATTGCCGCAGCATCAGCAAACTTAAATCGACGTACGTCGATGCCCTACCCCAATTGGTGAACACACAGACGCAGCGGCTGCATACCTCTCTCAACCAAACAGTCGCGGCGACAGGAAGGCTATCGTCCACCGAACCGAATCTGCAAAACATCCCGGTCAAAGGCGACTTCGGGCTGCGGATCCGCGAGGCGTTCGTCGCCCCGCCCGGGCACGCGTTGGTGTGCGCTGATTACAGCCAGATCGAGCCGCGTCTCCTCGCCCATCTATCTCAAGATCCTCGGCTGCTTGCCATCTTTGCGCAGAGCGAGGACATCCACATGGCCACCGCCATGGAAATTTTCAATCTCCCCGCCGAGCACATCACCAAAGACATGCGACGGGCGGCCAAGACGGTCGTGTTTGGCATCGTCTACGGGATCAGCCCCTTCGGCTTGTCCCAAAACATCGGTGTTCCGCAAGCCGAGGCCAAGAAATACATCGAGACGTTCTTTGAACGGTTTCCGGCGGTCCGCGCACTCATGGACCGCAATATCGCGGAAGGAAAGACCAAGGGCTACACGACGACGATCCTCGGCCGTCGCAGGCCCATTCCCGAATTACAAAGCGCCGACCCTGTTCAGCGGAGCTTCGGTGAGCGGATGGCCGTCAACAGCCCCATCCAGGGTTCGGCCGCGGACCTGATCAAAGTGGCCATGATTCGTGTACACAAGACACTCAAGGACGAGCTGCCGCACACAAGGATGATTCTCCAAGTCCATGACGAATTGATCTTCGAAGTACCGGAAACGGAGATCGATCGCGCCAAACAACTTGTGAAAACGGAGATGGAGGGGGTGGGGACACCGCTCGGTCTCTCGGTCCCGTTGAAGGTTGATCTTGGGGTGGGCAAAAATTGGCGTGCCGCCCATCCATAGGGAGACTGCGTCTAATCTTCCTTTTCTTCGGCCTGGACGTTCAAACCTGTGCTCCGGGTCGGGCCGCTCCTTCAGGTCGTTCCGCGCAGAAGCCGCTTGGCGCGGGGTTGCGTGTGCCCGCTCTTGGCACCTCTCTTGCCATCCTCCCTTCATTTTGCGCCGTCCGATAAAGATCACTAGGAAAGGGGCGACTATGATTCAAGCCATCGAGCTGGATAAACAGACGAGTGCCTTCGTGCGGCAACTGGAAGAGCAGCGACGCATAGAAAAAAATCTCATGGTCGAACGAGTGCGCGGTTCGAAGGAAGGGTTGGATGCCATATTTCACGATATCAAGGAACGAGTGGATGCGCTGGAGCGGATGACCAGTTCCGTAAGCACCAGCTATATCGCGCCGATCGGCGGCAGCCAGGTAACGACAGACAGCATGTCCTTGCCCGGCATGGTTAGCTTTGGCGACCGAGACGAGATGCACTGCAAGCATGACCGGATGTGCTTGCTTGAGGATGCGAATTACTTGCGTTTGAGTGCGAATCCTCACTATGTGGAGCGCGTGCTTCCCAACAAGTCGGCTCATGCCCGTGCCGCGGCGAATCCCTCGACATGGGACAATTTGGGGTACGTGCATGTCGGCTATTCGACGGCGCTTGTGCTTCCCGCCTCATTGGACCCGACGACTGTGTCCATCATGTCGCGGTTGAACGCGTTGTTCAATTGGGTCGAAGTCAACGCCGTGGCCGACGATTGGTATGCGCATGTGGCCGCGACCGCTCGCCTGTGGATGGCGTATGACGGAGAATTTCGTCAGACGCCGCCAGCACAGTTCGTGAATCTTCTGGCGACGCCCCAACAGGTGAAGACGCTTCAAAATATCGACTCACTGGCTCCCGGCGCCGTCCTGACTATGCAGTTGAACGTATTGCCGGGCAGCGGCACGACCATCACCGTTTATGAAACCATCGAACTTGTCGCCACGACGCCCAACGCGCATGCCTATATCGACGGTGTCTTTGCCTGGGAGCCGGTGGCCGTACAATTGCGCGCTGGTTGAAGGAATGAGAACGGCGGCAGCACTTATGATCGGTAGAAGGTATCCACAATGTGGGAGGTATTGAACAACATGGCATCGCGTCTCGTGTAGGCGGCGTGACCATAGTAATGGTCCCGGGGGTTGGTCGATCCGGTGGAATCTTTATAGTCAACGAGTATACAGCGGCCCTCGCTGGGAAACCGCACCGCTCGCCTTGCGCATTCCAGCCAGCGTTCGAATCCATCGAACGGCTCGACCAGCTCCCAAATGGCCTTGTTGGCGGCCTTCGCTTGTTCAGTCGTCGGGGAGGCATCGCTTCCGGCCACCGCGAGTTCCTGCACATAGTCACCGCCCCAGGCCAGAGGCATTTCCATTGTGATTTGAGGCAATTCCATTTTGGCGAGCCACGTTTTGGCATCCGTCCGCAGGTTGCGGTGATTGACAATGTGGAGCAGCTTTCCGAGACCGGAAGGGTCCCATCCATAACGGACGGGTTGGCCGAACGTCACGACGTCCAAGGAGGCGCCGTTCAGCAGGGAGGCGGACGACAACAGGGGATCGAGTGTTTTCAGAGTGCCCGCGAGTGCCACATTGCCCGTTTGCTCAGCATAGGACATGAGAATAGCGAAGAGCCTCGATCTGCCGGTGATTTGGCTGGGGCAGAGCAGATTGGATGCCAGAGCGAGCACGAGACCAGCGTGTCCGTGCCCTTGAATCAGGATGCGATCCGCCGACCTCAAACGGCGGGCTTCGGTATGCATCCTGAGTTCGTCAAGAAGACGGACAGCGGCGACGGCACGGCCAAGATGATGATGTTCGGATGACCAAAGGCTTCGAACGCACGTGATTGGTTTGATCGACGCCTTGTTGATCGCTCGCTGCACCTGGTCCAAGACGGCGTCGGTAAAATTACCCGCGTCGCCGACCTGTCCGTCGAGCAGTTTCTTCATGGTCTCGTCGTTTGGCAGCGGAGGCTTCAGTCCGCCCGGCAAAAGGGGAATACCGTTGCCGGGTTGGCGCATGGCGGCGAGCAGCGCATCGAGACCGGACACTCCCCGTGAGTATCCCCGCTTCAAGCCTCCCACATCATCCAGGCGCTCGATGCCGAAGACATCGGTACCATGGATTGAGCCGTGCATGAATACGACCATCCGTACCCCGGCTTGAGACAGGGTGAGGCCGTGTCGGCTCATCGCCTCGGTCCAGTCAGGTGAATCTGCTGACGGGCCGGACGTGAATTCGTCGATCGTCAATCGGTCGCCCGGGCTCTTACGCGACAGCTCGTCATGTTGGAAATTATTCTCAATCGGCATGGCGTCATGTCATACCCGATCCGGGTACTGCGCTGCAATGGAGGCGTGCTGGCCTGCTAGCGCCTGTTGACAGGGGCCGAGTCCCGACGACCGTCGTCAGGCTGGAGTTGCTCGATTCGGGTTTTCGGCATCACGGCGGTAGCCGAGCAGGTGTGCGTCTCTTCATCAATGCGACGATCGACGATTTGTACTCCCTGCAAATACTCCTGCACGATCTCTTCACGAGTCAATTGGATATCCTGATCCGCGCTTCTGCCGGACTGTTCGCGGATGCGGTCGACCATATGTTCCTTGACGAGAACGCGTATCTGTTTTGCCAGATCCGTGCGAGCGGACAGCTCAGACACGCGCTGACAAACGAGAGCGCCTTTGCTCAGATCGCCTTGACCGTTTCCGATAAGATACCGATCCGACGAATAGCCGACTGGGTGAGGATCGTTGATGCCGGGTTTGTGAGTTGAGGTCGTGAGGCCTTTCTGCTCTCTGTTTTGCTGCAGATACTCAATTGCTGGTTCGGAACCGTGGCCGGCCACGCCGGCCTCAGCGGCAAAGGCCGTTAACGCCCAGCCTGCCAGGCAACTCACCAGGACCGGAACCCGTATCATCATGTGCCGGAAGCCGCCTGCCACAATTATTACCTTCCTCGACCGCCTCGTGCGCCGCCTGTTCGTCCTCCTTCAGCTCGGCCACCACGCCATGAACCATGTGTTCCTATGCCCCCGAAGCTGCGAGGGGTGATGTGATAGGGCACGCGTGGCGCGACAAGCGGTGCAGGAATCTGGTTGTTGTTGGGTGGTAAACGGCGCGTGACCGGCGGCCGGGCAGCCGGCGGGACGACGTCCGGCGGCTGAAAATACGGCTGACGCGATTGGATTGAGCGAGAACCGCGGGAGGTGCTTGGCGGCCCACTGGACGCCCGTGGCGGCTGCAGTGCTGCGGCCGGCGGCTGCAGAAATTGCTGAAGGGTCCGCATCGATTGCGAGTCTGACGGCGCCGCAGCCTGTCCCGCGGCGGGCGCGCTCGAAGCGGATGACCGCAGGGCGTTCAACCGCCGTATGTCCATCAAGGATCGAGAAGCCGCCGGCACGGGAGCGGTTGGTGCCATGTGGGTTTGATCAGTCCCGGATGGCTGATTGCCGAGATGAACCGGCATGGTCGCAGTGGTGTGAGAAATCTCATTCAGCGTGAGGGGCACCGGCCGAGCGCCCGGCTGCTGAGGGGCCGGCTGCATTGCTGTCGGCGCCGGGACGATGACGCGCTGGGCGACCGGCACGTGAGGGCTGGCGGGATAGAGGCGCTGAGCCGTGCTCAAGAGCGTCTGTGGGTGGGGCATCCCAAGCCACGGCATTGGATACATCAGCGGCCCGACGATGACCCAGTCGGTCCATGCCTGCGAAACCATGCCATTGGACTGGACCCGGTTCAAGATGTCCTGCCGCTGCAGGCTGACCTGTTGGACCTGTTCGGCCGTTGTTGCGGCCAGCAACGACCGAGTTGCACTCTCCAATTCCTTGTGCAGATCGTCGATTTCGCTTTTCAACGCTGCGAGTTGATGCCGGGCGTCCTCATTTTCTCGAAAGGCCAGAATGGCTTGAGCCACTTCTTCGGTATCAATCTGCGACGTAAGGTCTACATCCACGACCACCGTGTCGCCATCGATGGATAGGGTGGTTTGCTGGTCGAGCACGAGCACGAGACCGGCGGTATACGATCGAATCTCGTCTTTGGTTACGTCGACGCCTTCGACGACGGTGACGCTTTCCAAATAGGTTGCCACCTGTTCCAGCGCATTGCGTTTGGCGGCTTCCGTCGCGAGACGCACTGCGTCTTCTTTGGTATCGCGGTCGCCCATGCGAAATTCGCCCTGCGACAGAACGATCTGCACCTCGGCACGGGCCGATGCACAGAAATATGCGAGCGTACCGGTGATGCAAAGAGTGAAGAGCAGAGGACGGGCCGAAAGTATCAGCGTGAGTGCGGCAGGGAGGATACGAAGCCGCTTGGGCATGGTCGTCGCCCTTTCAAGCAAGACTGACGCAACACCCTTGTCTCGTTGCCGCCGAGAGTCAGCATACCACCTTGCAAACCCTTTTCTCCAGCGGCTTGCGACGCCTCGCGGCGGCTTGCCTTCCCGAAAATTCGCGTGCTAATGTAACCATTCCCTTTGGAGATTTCGACTTGTGGAGAGGGATCTTGATGACGACGATTTTTGGGAAGGTGTGCGTGCTTGTCGTAGGTCTATACCTGGCATCGGTCGTAGGGTCGTCCGCCGCCACGATCCATCCTCCTCCTCCGGCGGATGAGAAGAGAGCCCCGGCGAGTCCTCTCAGTGAGCATGTGATTCTCTTCGTCCTTGAAGGGTTTGGGCAAGATTCCCTCAAAGGCGGCGCCATGCCGACCGTGAGTAAGTTGGTCAAAGACGGGGCGGTGACATGGTCGGCGGCTACGGTGAAGCCGGCACTCCGCTTACCGACGATGGCGTCGATCATCACGGGAATGCCCGTCGAAAAACACGGAATCAACTGGAATACCTTTGAATTTAGCCGCGGCTACCCGCGGGCGCCCAGCGTCTTCGATTACCTCGATTTGAGCGGAGGCAGGGACAGCGCCATCTTTTTCATGGACGAGTCGCTCTATCAGCTGGCGCGACCTGAACCCTATACGGACTACCAGATGTGCGGACCCTTGAAGCCTGAATGCAGCTCAGACCGGATCGTGTCCTATATCCAGCAATATTTTCGAAAAGCCACCAGCGGGCATGGGTATGGCCACGCCGTTTTGTCGCTTCCGCACTTTCTTGTGGTGCATCTGCCCGAAGCAGGACGGACGGGGGCGGTCCATGGATGGAACTCCAAAGGGTACCGCGAGGCACTACGGAGTGTCGATAAAGCCATCGCGTCGGTGTTGGATATCTACAAGAGCCAGGATCTCATGAAGCGGACCACTGTATTCGTGACCTCGTTGAGCGCGGAAGGCAGGGATGCCGGGGTGGAAAAAACCGCCAATGAGACACCTGTCGTACCCTGGATTGCTTCAGGCGTCGGCATCAAACACGGGCATGCCATTCATCAGCCTGTTTCGATCCTGGACACCGGTGCCACCGTGATGCGCACCTTGGGATTGCAGACGCATACGGAGTGGGACAGTCGTCCAGTAGAGGAGATTTTTCAGTTCGCCTTTGTGGCGGCGGCACCTAATTCCAACGTGCCGTAGTCTCGCAGGCCATGGACAACAAGACACTCGAGGGGTGGCGATGGGTCGTAGGCGTAATCGTGTCCGCACTCCTGTGGGGAGGAACTGTGCTGCCGGTTCCGATCGAGGCCGCAGCGCCTCCGAGCTACACGAAGGAACACGCGATTATGATTGACCCGACGGTGCTCGATCCGCCGTCCTGGTGGTATGTCCCGGGCGTCACGCCCTCCATCTACAACTCGGATCCTGAATCGCTGGATGCGTTCAAGACCACCGATAAACGGACGCTCGCCTTGAAGCCGGGCAAGTACAAATTTATCAGTTTTACTTTTGACTTCCCGTTTTCGGTGAATCTCGAAGGCAAGTTGGATTTTGCGTCGTCGTTGGATCAGTGCGTGGAAGGACGCGGGACGCAAACGTTAGTGGTGCGCTGCAAACGGACGTATCCCTATGGCGGCCAGCCGGACTATACCTATCAATAAAGAGGACACGGAGATGACACAGACGCTAGAGGATCTGCTCGACGCACTCGAGGACGTCGACGACGCGACCCGGGAAGAAGCGGCGAAGGCACTGGGAGCCATGGCGGACCCCAAAAGCCTCGATGCGCTGATCGGCGCCTGTGAGGACGAGTATTGGGCCGTCCGCGGGCATGCTGCCGCCGCTCTCGCGAAACTCGGCGGCGAGCGGGCGATGGAAGCATTGGTGGGACTCTTTAACGACTCGATTATGGAAGTACGCAATCAGGCCGTCGATGCGGTCGCGGCATTGGGTGCCGGCGCCGTAGAACGAATGGTTGCCGCGTTGAAAGATGAGCGGTGGCGTGTGCGAGAACATGCCGCTAAGACGTGCGGAGAGATTCGCGACCGCAAGGCGGTGGACGCCCTGATCATCGCATGCCGGGATCGTGATGGCGCCGTGAAGAGCGCCGCGGCGGAAGCGCTTGGGAAGATCGGTGATCCGAAAGCTGTCCCCGTGATGATTAAATTGTTTCGCGACACGTCGAAAATCGTGCGGGAGACCGCAGGCACGGCTTTGGTCTATATCGGTCAACCCTCGGTCGATCCGCTGATCGAATGTTTCAAGGACAAGGATTTTGTCGTCCGGTGCCACGCGGCGCGCGCGCTCGGCGGCATGACCACCGACTATCAGATTGGCAGAACGTGGGTACGCGAACCGAAGGTCGTTGATGCCCTCATCGCGGCCCTCAGGGACCCGGATCGCGCCGTCCGTGAAGATGCGACGATTGCGCTGGGCATGATCGGCGATCCGCGCGCCATCGATGCCTTGATGGAAGCGATGAAGGACGGTGCAGTGAAGCGCCATGCCATCGCCTCGCTGGGCATGATCGGCGATCCGCGCGCATTGGGCCCTGTGCTCGATGCGCTGAAGGGCAAAGGCATCAGGCAGGATGGCACGCCAACGCCTGGCTGCATTGTGAGCGAGGATGCCTTTATCAAGGAAGCCGCAGCCACGGCGCTGGGTCAGTTTCGTGATCCGCGCGTCATTCCGGATCTGATCATGCTGCTGAAGGACGGCGTGCTTCGCGAAAAGGCGAGTGCGGCGCTGGCTGCGATCGGCGATACTGCCATTGAACCGCTCATCGCATTTCTCTACGATCCCAAGGCCTCCGAGGTTTCGGCCGAAGGCGAACGGGTGCTGTCGTATGCGTCGGTGCGCCTGAGCGCCAAAGACGCATTGCGGCAACTCGTGCTCGAGACCCTGGAAAAGCTCGGCTGGACGTTGCCTCAAGACGATCTTCCCGTGGATTCAAGCTTCGTCGATAACGCCAGGGTGGACAAGCCGCTTGGCGAAGCCGGACGATTCGGGCCTGCCGGCGACCTCGCGAAATAGCGGGGCCCGTCAGCGTGTTGCGGTCTCATGAGTGCCATCCGGGGAAATCGCTATGGTACGCTCACCAATTCCGAGGGAGAGCCCTGTGGTGGATGCAGTCGCTGAACAAATCGCTGCTTTGCAGGACGACGATTGGGCGATTCGCGAGGAAGCGGCGGCGGCGTTGGGCGTTTTGCGAGACCCCCGGGCCGTTGGGCCGTTGATCGGCCTCTTGCGCGACACGGATCGGGCGGTGCGTGAAGCGGCCATCGGTTCCTTGCGAGCGATCGGTGAGCCCTCCGTACCCGTCCTCGGCCTTTGCCTGTCAGATCCGCAGGTTGGGGTCCAGGAGGCTGCATCCTCGGTACTGGCAGCGATTGCAGACGAGCGAGTGCTTGAACCGCTGATCGCGGCGCTGCGGAGCAAGGACTGGATCGTCCGAATGCACGCGTCGAAGGCGTTGGGACGGATAAAAGACAGGAGCGCCATCAACCCCTTGATTCCTCTCCTCCAAGATAAGGTCAAAGCGGTGCGAGAAGAAGCCAGCATGGCATTGGCAGAAATCGGAGATGCAGCGCTTTCTTCGCTGCTGGACGCCTTGAAGCATTCAGAATGGCTGGTGCGGCTGCATGCCGTGGAAGCCTTGGGAAGGATGAGGTCGGCTTCGTCTGTCGAACCGCTTCTGTGGGTGCTGTTCAATGACCGGGATCAGGCTGTCCGAGAAGACGTCGTTCGTGCCCTCGGGCAGGTCGGCGACGCTCGGGCGATGGAGTTTTTGATCACCGCCATGAAGGAACCGGGCCTTCGGCCGCTTGCCGTCGAGGCTCTTGGACAGATCGGAGATCGCCGTGCCGTACCAGCACTCATTGCCGTGCTCGAAGGGACCGACCGCCCGGACGGGCTTCGCACCGTCGCCGGATGTGGCGATATCTGGGACGAAGAAATGTTGACGCAAGGAGCGGCCGTGCGTGCCTTAGGCCGCATTGGCGATGATGCCGCCATTGCCTCACTGCTCAAGGCATTGGAGCAGACAACGACCCGTGCGGATGCCGCAGCGGCGTTGGTGAAATTCGGTTCGAAGGTGATTGCACCGCTGGTGACGATCATGAGCCAGTCGTCCGAGGAGAACCTGCGCTTTCATGCGAAAGAGGCGCTTGCCGCCTTGGGGTGGCGCGCCGGACGCATCTAGGTGAGTCGGTCGGGTGGCTAATGTCGAAGGAAACCATCGAAACGCTCGTCGCAGAGTTGGTCCACGAAGAGGACTGGCGGCGCATGCGGGCCACGGCTGCCTGTTTGGCGGGTGGTCCACGAGCAGTGCAGGCCTTGGTCGAGGTTCTGCGCTCTGGAACGGCGGATCTGAAACGGGAAGCGGCGGCGATGTTGGCACGGATCAAAGATCCGCAGGCGGGGGTCGCGCTGGTCGGCTTGCTCGAAGATGAGGACGTCGCGATCCGGAAGTGCGGGGCAACCGCCCTGGAGCAGATGGCCGGGGTGCTTGACGTCGAGACGGCCTCTGCCTTGGTCGCCTTGCTGCCGAAGGCGAAAGAAGGGGACACCCGGACGTTGCTGACACATTTGATCGGAGCCATCCCAACCGCGGTCGTCCCTCTCTGCCAGATGATGAAGCATGCGGACACGGACGCTCAGGTGACGGCGGCAACCATGCTTGATCACCTGCTCGACCCCAGGTCCGTGGATGCGTTCATCGACGCGATGGCGCAACCTGCCGTGCAAGACATCGCTGTCGGCACCCTGAAGAAGCTCGGCGCCATCCGAGAGCGCATCGACGACTCGTTTAACGCATTGCGTGAAGTCGAAGGGGCGAGCGAACGAGAGGAAGCACGCATGGCCACGGTCATCAATCTGCTGGGCATCGGCCGGCCCATCGTCGAAATCTTGATTGAATATCTGGAAGACGACGATTGGCTGGTACGGGAAGCGGCGGCAGATCTGTTGGGAAAAATCGCGGATGTGCGAGCGGTAGAGCCCTTGATGAAGCGATTGGAGCAGGACAAGGATACGGGGGTCAAGGAACTCGCCATCAAAGCCCTCGGGCTCATCGGCGATGCCCGTCCCACGCAACTGTATCTCGAGGCGATCCCCATTCGGCCGCTGCGCGTCTATGCGATGGAGGCATTGGCCAAGATCAAGGACGTAGAAGTGCTGCGTCCGCACAAGGAGTTGTTCGACCGATTGCGAACGGATCGCGACGGCCTCGTGGCCTACAATGCCGGATTGATCGCCGATAAGCTGGAGGCGATCGACGCCGCCCATGCCATCAGTCAGGAAGGACGCGGCAATGAGTGATGACGGTCAGGTAGAACGGATCGAACAATTGATTGGCGCGCTCCGTGATGACAACGAAGCATTGCGCGATCATGCGATCGCCAGTCTTAGCCAGTTGGGAGAGGAAGCCATTGGACCGTTGATCGGTTTGATGGCTGATGAAGACGTCTTGATCCGTGAAGCTGCGACCGTAGCGGTTGTCAGGATGGGACCTTCGGTCGTGGAGCGGTTGATTGAAGCGATTGAAGATGATGAATGGGCCATCCGGGAACAGGCTGCGTCCGGCTTGGGCAAACTGAAGGATTCCCGCGGCGTAGAGCCTTTAGTGAAGGCGCTGAAAGACAAGGACGGGGCCGTGCGCACTGCGGCGGTTTGGGCGCTTGAGCGCATTGGCGATGCCCGCGCCGTCCCTGGTCTGGTCGAGGCGTTGACGGATGGGACGGTGCGGGAGGATGCTGCGCGCGTATTGAAAAAAATCGGCGACGTCAGGGCCGTTGATGCATTAATCGACGGATTGCTGGGGAACAATTGGATGGTGAAACGGCATGCGGCGGAGGCATTGGGGAAGATCGGTGATGCCCGGGGCATTGAACCGTTGATTGAATCGCTTCGCGACGAGGATTGGCTCGTGCGGCGCAACGCGGCCGAGTCGCTGGCACGGCTGGGAGCGAAGCAGGCGATTGATCCCTTGCTTCCGTTACTGGAAGACGAGAATACGATGGTGCAGGAAACCGTGGAAGGCGTGCTGGCGAGCTTGGGTTGGAAACAAGCGGCTCAGTAGCATAATGCGGCTCAGTAACATTTTTTTCGACGTAAAGGATAGACATCATGGCTGACGAAACTCCGGTGAAACTGATTCAAATCGGGCCAAAAGGCGGGGTGAAGAAAGACGGCTTCAACCTGGTCACTGAACGCGTCGTGGCCGTGAATCCCGAGGCCAAGCAGGTGGAAGTCGAACTCCTGGCCTATGATGGAAAAACCGTCGTCCTCGACGTGGACGAGGCAGCGCTCGAGGAGCTCAAGCAGCTCAAGGTCGGCGATG
>WUUC01205759.1_pt1 | contig 12899 bp, 11 predicted proteins | sample 6278441 | NCBI WGS metagenome assembly WUUC01 (sample SAMN13675441, study PRJNA597444) | soil metagenome | isolation source: soil | place: USA: Washington | collected 2017-10 | reverse complement strand
TTCGCACCTGGGGTAAGCCCGACTCGTACTCAAGCGAGCGAGGGCGAGCACGCCGCCCTGGAGGTTTCCCATGCACTGGATTTCATCGCGCTGCGCCCGCGTCACGGCGCACATGCACGACGGCGAGAGCTCCAAGGACGAGATGTGCCTCGCCGGAATGGGTCGCTTTCCCAGTGGCGGCAAAACCGTTTGTGCCAAGGGAGGAGGTCTATCATGCGCCTGAAGCAATCCGCGTTTTCGTTGTTTTGCTTGCTCCCCTGTGCCGCGTGCACGGGCACCGACCCAGACACCGATACCGTCGATTCAGGCGGCGCGTCGCTTCCCGACGGCGGGCCCGGCGCGATCGGCTCGGATGCGAGCCAGCTGCCCGCAACCGACGGCGCTGCGCTACCTGGGAACGCCGGATCATTCGACGCGCAAGCCTCGGCCCCAGAGGGAGGCGCGCCTACGAAAAGCGACGCCGGACCCCAAGGCAGTTGCCCAGACAAATACGTCACGGCCGAGCGCACGCGCATGGAGGTTAGCTGGCCGGATACGGCCGGCTATTGGGGCGGCAAGGGAGACCTGGTGGCCTGGAACAAGGTCACGTATACGCGAATGGCTGATGGTTCCACGAGGGTCGAAGCGCAACCCTGCGGCCTCACGCAGCCAGCCATCACTGCCAGCCCGCTGCTCGGCGACGGCCAGTTGCTGAACGATGTACCGCTGAGCACGTTCGAGAAGCCCAGCATGCCTCGCCTGACAGGCCGCGCGACATCGCGAGATGGCAAGCAGGTGATCGAAATGGGCGCCTACGTCCTCGGCACGTCGCTGAGCGATCCAGACGGCCCGTGGCCGTTCCGCGCGTCACTTCAGTCCGTCGACCACGACGGCGATGGCAAACCAGGTGTCACTGCCATCGCGAGGCAAGATCCGCCGTTCCTGTTGCCGCCGGTCGATCTCCTGTTTACACAATTCCTCGAACAAGCCTACACCGCTTCGCGCGTCCACTACCGTCTCACGGCTACGAGCGAGGGTTGTAGCGTGCCTGTCGAGGGCAGCGTCGAGCCGATCGCGTTCGACTACACGGTCATCGGTTGTCGCATCAAAGATGGCGGCGAGTGCGGGGAGCGCGAGCTGAATCTGATCGAGAACCAGAATCCGGTGTTCACGCTCGGGTCCACTGGTCAGTGGAATGCAGTCCCGATCGCGGCAAGCGCGAGCTGCGCCGACGTGCGTAACGCCTTTCCCAACTCGGGAACGTAGGCAGTCGAGATGGACACGAGTGGCAACCGAGAGGACCGGGGTGCCACGCCCCGGCTAACTCCAAGTCAAACACGAGCAAACGAGGGCGACAAGGCGCCCGGGAGGTTTCCGATGCACAGGATCTTGTCGCGCGGCGTAGGCACGCTGGCGCACGCGCTTTGCTGTACGCTTTGCTACACGATGATCGCGCTCGTCGGCGCCGGCTGCGAAGGCACCCCGTCCAGCGAGGCTCCTGATGGTTCGGCCACCGTCGTGACTACACCCGACGTCACGGTCGCAGACGCAAGCACGGAAGCCGCCGCCCCCTTCGTCCCGGCAGCGGATGCCGCAGCGTCCGCCGCGGACGCAAGCGTTTCCAACCCGGTGGCGGCGCCCCGCGACGCGGTCGACGCGAACGGCGTGCGCGGCGCGCTGGTCGACATCCCGTTCCTGGCCGACATGGGCGATGGGAAGCAGAGCTTGATGCTCGTCGACTGGGAGATCCCAGCGGGCCAGGAGATCTACTTCTGTGGTCGCATCACGCTGTCCGAGGACGTGTACTTCAACGAGTTCTATCCGATGAATCCCGTCGGTACGCATCACACCGCGATGACCGTCGCCGATAGGCCCAACGCGCCGGACGGTGTCGCGCTGTGCGACGTCAGCGAGATCGGTCGCCGCAGCATCGGCGGCTCGGGCGTCGGCACCTTGGGGGGGAGGCTGCCGGACGGTATGGCCATGAAAGCCGAACGCGGCAACCAGCTCATCCTCAACCTCCACCTGTTCAACACGACGGACGCCCCGCTGCGGGGTCGCAGCGGGTCGCTGGTCTCGACGGTCGCGGCCTCTCAGGTTACGACCCTTGTGGACGGCGTTGCCGCAGGGTCGACCAAGCTCAAGGTTCCTCCCGGCCAGTCGGTGCAGACGAGTGTTTGCACCGTCCAATCCGACTACACGATCTTGCGCGTCTTTCCCCACATGCACGAGATGGGAAGGCACATGAAAGTGGTCGCCAAGCGCGCCGTGGGCGAGCCGGTGGTGCTGCGCGACGGGCCGTACGACTTCACGCATCAGTTGACCTATCCCATCGATCCGCCGCTCAAAATGGCCGCCGGGGACACGATCGAGGTCGCCTGCACGTTCGACAATACGACGGGCGAGGAGCTGCACTTCGGCGAGAGCAGCAAGGACGAAATGTGCATCGCGGCGCTCGCTCGCTTTCCTGCCGGCGGCCTATCCACTTGTTCCTTCTGAGGTCCGCCGATCGCAGGCAGCGCGACCTGCTGCGACGCGTGCCAGGCGCTTCCCGCGCCGTGAACACGTCTTCCGCTGGGGCACCCGGATCGGGGGTGCGCGCGTCTTCGAGCCTGGGCTATGCTGCGCAGGCCCGCATGCGCCACTCGTTCGACGGCTTCGAGATCGACCCCGATGCGGGGCGGCTCTGCCGCGCGGGCGTCGAAGTTCCGCTCGAGCGGCGCGCGTTCGAGATGTTGTGCTATCTCGCCGCGCATCCTGGGCGCTTGATCACGAAGGACGAGCTCCTGAGCGAGGTCTGGCGCGCAGCCGTGCTCAGCGATGGTGTGCTGGCGAACACCGCGGCCAAGGTGCGCAAGGCGTTGGGGCAGGCGCCGTCCGCGCGCGAGCCGCTCGAGACAGTGCGCGGGCGCGGGTTCCGCTGGCGGGCGGCGCCCATCGAGCGAAGCACCGCGAGCTCGCCCAGTCCGGTCGAAGCCGACCCGTTCGTGGGCCGCAGCGCGCTCATGGAGCGATTGGTGCAACTCGTCGACGGCGCGGCGCAGGGCGAAGGGCAGGTCGTCTGCCTGGTAGGCGAGGCGGGGATCGGCAAGACGCGCACGCTTGCGGAGCTTGGCAAGCACGCGCGTGCGCGGGGCTTCAGCGTCTGGGAGGGCGCCGCTTACGACGGCGGCGTCGCGCCAGCGTACTGGTTGTGGGTGGAGATCCTGCGCTCCGCGCACGCGGACCTGTCGCGCGCGATGTTTCGGCGTCACGTGGGCTCCCACAGCTGGGCGCTCGCGCTGCTGGTTCCCGAGCTGCTCGACGCCGACGCACGGCCAGGCAACGCAGACGCGCCGGCCACGCGCTTTCGCCTGTTCGACGAGATCGCGCAGTTGATCGCGTCGGCCAGCAACGATGCGCCCCGGCTGATCGTCTGCGACGACCTGCAGTGGGCCGACGACGCCTCGCTCGAGCTGCTCGCGTACGTCGCGCGCTCGCTCAAGAAGCGCTCGGTGGTTCTAGCCGTGGCCATGCGCGAGCACGACACGCGCGCGCAGGATGCCCGGTCTCTCGCTTTGCAGCGACTGGAGCGCGGCGCCACACGGGTGGTGCTCTCGGGCCTCTCGATGGACGAAACGGGAGAGCTGATCGCGGAGCTGCGGGCGCGCAACGCGGTGGCGGCCGGGGTCGCTGGCGCGCTCCACCGGCGGACGCAGGGCAGCCCCTTCTTCGTCCGCCAGATGTTGGAGCTGATCGCGCAGCGCGGCGAGCCGCTCGACGAGCAGACTCTCGATCGTCTCGGGCTGCCCGAGGCGGTGCGCGGGGTGTCGCGTCAGCGCGTCCTGGCGCTGAACGACGACGCGCGAGTCGTGCTGCGTGCAGCCGCGGCGGCCGGCGCGGACTTCGAAGCCCAGCTGCTCGCCGATGTGCTGGGGTTCAGCCTGGAGCGGGTGCTCGCCGCTCTCGAGCAGGCGCGTCGCAAGCACGTGATCGCGGGCGACCGTCTGGTCCCGCATCGTTTCACGTTCGACCACGTGCTCCTGCGCGAAGTCATCTACGATGACCTCGAGCTCGTGGAGCGCGGTGCGCTGCATGCGCGCTTCGCCGAGGTGCTCGAGCACAGGCCGCTGGACGCAGACCCGCGCCGGCTCGGAGAGTTGGCCCGCCACGCGTTGCTCGCGGTGCCGTCGCAACTGGACGCCTGCGTGTGTCACTGCCGGAACGCCGCTCGCGCGGCGCGATCCGCACTGGGTTATGATGCGGCCGCCGAGATCCTGCTCAAGGCTTGCGATAAGCTGGCAAGCGAGGGGGGCGACGCACGCGTGCGCTGCGAGCTGCTGCAGCAGCTGGGTATTGATCGGTTCTGCGCCGGCAATATCCGCAACGCCTGGCAGGCGCTGCTTCGTGCGGCAGCGCTGGCAGAGCAGATCGAGGCTCCGGATCTGCTCGCGCGTGCGGCCTGCCGGCTTGCGATCTGGCTGGAGATCGGCGGGGGAGACGAAGACGAGGCGCGGCGCTACGTGGACCGGGCGCTGCAGCTGGTCAGCGAGTCCGATCCCGACTTGCGCGCGACGTTGCTCGCCTACCGCGCGGCCATGCTGTGGGACCTGCCGGCCGACGAGCGACGCTCGCTGCTGCACCAGGCGGAAGCGCTCGCGGCACGCCACAACCAGCCCGAGGTGCTGATGGATATCGCGGTGTGTCGCGTGAACCTGAGCGATCCCACCCAGCTCGAGGAAAACCGCGCCGCGATCGCGCACTATCGTCGGATCGCACAAAGCCACACGGCCATGCCCGCCACACTGCGACTGCTGCGGAACTTCACGGTCTCGCTCAGCGACTACCAGCGCCTGCTTACGCTGTGCGATCTGGATGCGGCGGACGCCGTGCTCGAGCGCTGCCACCAGCTCGCCCAGGAATCTCAGGTGATGGCGCTCGAACGAGTCGCTGAAATGATGGGCGCCGGCCGCGCGCTCGCCGATGCCCGATTCGCAGACGTGTCGGTCGCGGTGCAGCGCCTGGCCGAAGCTGCGGGCGTGACCGGTGGCCTGGGGCTGGTCTGGCAGTTCTACGCAGCGCGCCTCGCCGAAGCGCAGCGCGGGTTCACGGGCCTGCAAGAGATGGTCGCGAGCATGTCGTCCAGCGATCGCTTCCGCGAGCTACGGCCGAGCCAGCGCATGACCGGACTGCTGGGACTCGCGCGCGTGAACGCAAAGATCGGCGCACACGCGACCGCGCGACGGCTGCTGTCGAGCATCGACAGTGAGCTGCTCGATTGCCTGCCGTCGCGCCACGGCGATCTGTGGGTACTCTGCTTGCTGGCGGAGACGTACCATGCGCTGGGCGATGGCGACGGCGCGGCCCGCCTCTACCCGCGACTTCTGCCCCACGCGGCGCTGAATGCAGTCGGACCCGCCTTCGACTACGAAGGTGCTGTCGCGTACTACCTCGGGCTGCTCGCGGAGCTGCTCGACTGCCGCGACCACGCCGCGCGCCACTTCGAGGACGCCGAGGTCGTGAACCGCAAGTTGCGCATGCCGCTCCACGTCGCACGTTGCCAGGCCGCGCGCGCCGCGCTCGGCTCGATCGAGCGCCGGCCTAGCGGCGGTGTGAGCTCGTGATAGGCGCGGGTCTGGCTGCGACCCGAGCACGTCCGCAGGTGCCACGTCGGAGGGGCTGCGCGCGGCTTGCGCGACGGCACGGCGTTGCTTGACTATATGCGTGGTTGGCTATATAGCTAATCAGCAATGAACAAAGAGACTCAGCTGAGCGATGTTTTCTCCGCGCTCGCCGATCCCACACGGCGGGCGATCCTGGCGCGCCTTGCCGAGGGCCAAGCCACGGTGTCCGAGCTGGCCGAGCCGTTCGGCTTTGCGCAGCCCACCATCTCGAAGCATCTGCGCGTGCTCGAACAGGCGGGGTTGATTCAGCAAGGGCGAGACGCGCAGCGCAGGCCGCGACGCCTGGTGCTCGGCGGTCCGCTGAAAGAAGTCGACGTCTGGCTCGGACCATTCCGCGAGCAATGGGAGCGTCGCTTCGACGCGCTCGAATCGTTGCTCGAGCAGAAGAAGAACAAAAGGCGCAGCAAGGGAGAGCCACGATGATGACGAAGACCAAGACCCGTATCGACCGCAACACGTCCACGATCATTTTCCAGCGCGCGTTCACCGCGCCACGTGAGGATGTGTTCGATGCGTGGACGGATCCCGAGCAGATCAAGCTCTGGTGGGATCCCACCGGAACACCGCTCCGCGACTGCGCCGTAGACCTGAGACCAGGCGGCCCGTTCTGCTTCACCACGGCCTCCGACCACGCGCCGCCCTTCGCGGGCGTGTATCGCGTGATCGAACGACCGGCGCAAATCGTGTTCGAAGCGATGGGCGCGATGGGTACGGTTCAGCTCGACGCCCAAACCGGCACCACGCACATGACCGTAAGCATTCGCTGCGCGTCGGCCGATCACCTCGAGCAGTTCCTGAAGCTCGGCGTCGATGTCGGCACGGATCAGACGCTCGACAACCTGGTCGCGCACGTTGCCCGCTGACGGCTGCCGCTAGATCATGTCTAGAAGACTTCCACAACCCGGTAAGGGGCGTGGTCCAGGTGGAAGTGGTTGTGGTGGCCGGGCCAGGCGGGGCCGAGAACTACGCTGAAAAGATCGGGGCGCGCGATCAGCGCGCGCGCCAGATCGCGCAGAAACGCGGAATGCGCGGCGCCCGCGCCGGTGGCGTTCCAGTGCCGCTGCAGCCGCACCTCGAAAGCGCGGCGCAGCGCAGGCGCTAGCCCGGACGGCGATGGAGCGTCTCCTGCGGACCGCCCCGCGCGCGGCAGCGGGCCGAAGTCGAACCCTGCGATGTCGATGGCATTGCCCAGCGCGTGCTCGCTGACCCAGGTCGGGTAGCGGCGCATGCGTCGGCAGCTGTAGGCGCCGAGATGTACGATTCGCCGCGGCACGCGACCGTAGTGCTGCTTGGCCAGCTGGCTGACGATCAGCTCGAAGCCAGGCAGACGCGCGCGGAAGAGCGGATGGACCCGCAGCGGCTTCTGATAGCGCAGGTGCTCGCCGTGGTAGCGCACGAGTACGGGCGTCCCGCCCTCGCAGGGCAAGCGCGCGCCTTCGGGTAGGGTACGTGGCAGCTCGTCGAGTGCGTCGGCCATGAGCTGGATGTCGCCGCCCGCCGCGGCAAGGGAGTTCGGGCAGATGCTGCACAGCAGCGCGCTCAACAGCGCGGCAGCCGCGCTCTGGCGAAGCGTGAAAGCCATCGCTCGTCGGACGCGCCAGCTCGGTGTAAGTTCTTCGCATCTCTGTGAGCTCAATCACGGGGTTGGAGGCTCGCCATCAACGTGCTGGAGAATTTTCAATCATCTTCGATGGGAGAGCCGCGCGATCCAGGGGGTGATGAACCTGGGGCGGCATCGCGCGCTGGCGCGGACACAAGCTTCCCCGCGCGCGTGCGCGAGTGGTTCCTGCGCGCGGGGGCGCTTGCGCAAGCGCGCGGTCGGCAGCTGACGCCTCCGCAGAGAGGCGCTCTCAAAGCGGCACGTCAGGCCGTCGAGCTGGCCGATCGGGCGCTCGACTTGCCCGAGGGCTATTGCGCCGGTGCACCACTCGGCGCCGCGCTGGTGTTGTATCAAGAGGCGATCTGGTGGGCCCTGCAGGTGGTCTCCGAAGGATCATCGGAAGGTCAGGAGTCGCTGGCGGGCGCGTGCGAGGCCAACCTGGGACTGCTGCGCGCGTCGGCCGGCGACGAGCGGCAGTTCGAGCATCTCCGCACTCATTTTCTCCAAGCCGGGCGGCGGACGTTCCATGCGCTGGACGCCGAGAGTCTATTGGGCTTGGTCGCGGACGCGCGCGATTTCTGCCAGGCGTTGATCGGGCGCGTGGGCGAGCCCGAGACCCACTTGCAACGGGTGACGCGCCAGCGCTGGCTGCGGCCGCTCGCGGGACTGCTGCCGGTCGCGTTCATCGTGCTCGGCATCGTCCTCGCCCAAATGCCGAAGAACATCGCCGCGAACAAGGTCTGGACGGCGAGCAGCCGCGCCTGGACGTTCCAGCGCACGGGCAACACCAACGAGCGTGGCGCCGACGCGCTGATGTTTCACACCGCCGAGGAGCACAACCCCTGGCTGAAGATCGATCTTGGCGCAACGCACAGCGTCCGCGGTATCAAGCTGGAAAATCGCGGCAGCTGCTGCCAGGAGCGCGCCATTCCGCTCGTGGTCGAGGTGAGCGTCGACGGCAAGAGCTGGACCGAGGTGGCGCGCCGCAGCGAGCACTTCACGAGCTGGAAGGCGAGTTTCGGTAGGGCGGCCGCCCGTTATGTTCGGCTGCGCGTGCTTCGCCACACGATGTTCCACCTGGAAAGCGTCGAGGTCCTGGGCAGCGCCGACCCGCAACCGGGCGCGCGGAGCTGAGCCGCTCAGGCCGATTCCGGGCTGAGCTCGTTCAGATAACGCCTGAAGTTCCACACGTAGTGCGCTGCGGACTGCTCGAGTCGCACGCGCTCCTCGTCATTCAGTTGGCGGGCGATCTTGGCAGGTGTGCCCATCACCAAGCAGCCGTCGGGGATCTCCTTGCCCTCCGGCACTAGGGCGTTGGCGCCGATGATGCAATGGCGCCCGATGCGTGCGCCGTTGAGCACCACGGCGTTGATGCCGATCAAACTGTAGTCGCCGATGATGCAGCCGTGGAGCATCGCCATGTGGCCCACCGTCACGCCGCGTCCGAGTGTCAGCGGGACGCCCAGGTCGGTGTGCAGCACGCTGCCGTCCTGAACGTTGGTCTCTTCTCCGATGATTATCGGCTCGTTATCGCCGCGCACGACCACGTTGAACCAGACGCTGGAGCGCGGATGCATGACCACCGAGCCGATCAAGGTCGCGTTGGGCGCGACGAAGGTCTCTCCATGGCGAACGACATGCTTTTCGCCGAGCTTGTAGATCACGTGCTCTCCTTTTCCCCGGCCTCCGCGCGGGCCATTTGCCAAGCCGATGTTTGCACCGTACACGTGCCGGGTGGTGCGGTCCAAAGAGCCCGGTACGCTTTCCGCGGCGCCTTCCGAGACGTCCTCCGACGGCAGAGTTGGCAGCAGGGTTGGAGGCAAGGGAGGCCGCTATCATCACGGGGATCTGCGCAGGGCGCTGCTCGACGCCGCCCTGGAGCTGGTGAAAGAGCACGGTCCCTCGGGCATCACCCTGCGCGAGGCCGCGCGCCGCGCCGGCGTGACCCACGCCGCGCCCTATCGTCACTTCGCCGACAAAGAGGCGCTGCTGGCGGCGCTTGCCGAGGAGGGCTTCAAGAGCCTGCGCAGCGAGCTGGAGGAGGCGATCGCGCAAGGCCGCGAACTCTCCCCCAGCGAGGTCATCGGCGTCGCCTACGTGCGCTTTGCCCGTAGGAACCCTTCGCAATTTCGTGTCATGTTCGGCTCCGAGATCGGCGACAAGCGGCGCTATCCCAGCCTGATGCAAGCGGACCAAGCGGTCTTCGACCTGCTAACCGAGGCCATTCGGCGTGCCCAAGATGCAGGCGAAGTGCCACCCGGCAATCCCGCCCGCATGGGCCTCGTGTCCTGGTCCATGCTGCACGGGGTCGCATCATTGGTGGTCGATGGTCAGATGGAACGTGCCGGGGTGCGCGACGATGCGATTGAGGATTTTGCCCGCCGGGTGGCCAGAACGGCCAGTGCGGGGATGAAGCAGTGGCCCAACACGAAGTAACATGGGCGCGTGGCATTTCGAGTTCTCTTGCTGGTCATCTCACTGGCGCTGGGCTCACTCGACTGCGCGCGTGCACCGGCGCTGGAGCCCGCGCGCATGCCGCAGGAGTCCGGCGAGCGACGCAGCACCCTGATGGAGCTCAGTCGCGTGCTGTTCGAGGGCCTGCGCGGCGGGTCGCTCGAGCATAGCGTAGCGCCCGGAAGCGAAGTCGATCGGCTGGTCGTGCCGCAGATGCGTTTTCGCATCGAGCGCGAGCGCGCAGGCCGGTTGGACCGCGGCCTACTCGGCACGTTCCGCCGCGATTGGGCCGCTGCCAGCTTTGCGGGCTTCTGTGCGCAAGGGGCACGTGAGGAACCCGCCGCACGCGGTCTGGGCCTGCAGCGCCCCGCTTGGGTGCTCGACCGAGTGCTGGTCGTCGCGAACCTGGGCGGCTCCCGCTCGGCGTCCTGGCTGGAGGGGCGCTTCGTCTACACGGCGCAGGGTTGGAAGACCCTGAGCTTGACGCGAATCGAACAGCCGAGACGCAACCATGCGGATCTCGAACTGGCTCCCTGCGATGTGGAGGCAGGGCTGCGCTGACCACTACATATTGTGGGGGTCAGGGCGTGAGCTCTACCATTCATCGCGCAAACGATTGCAATCCCGCATGCCGGATGGTAGCTCGAGGACTGCCACTAACTCGCATTTGGCGTCTGATTTCCGTATTGCTGTTGTACCGACGCAGCGCTCGCGCCCAAGCGTGACCGCCTGAGCCGCAAAGAGCGCCAAATACCGGGGGGAAGAGCGCGGACGAGGGGACCTGATGAAGCTCAAGATGCTGGAGATTTGCGGCTTCAAGTCGTTCGTGGATCGCACGGTGGTGCGTTTCGACCATGACGTCACGGGCATCGTCGGTCCGAACGGCTGCGGCAAGTCCAACATCGTCGATGCCATGCGCTGGGCAATGGGCGAGCAGTCCGCCAAGCACCTGCGTGGCAAGCACATGGACGACGTCATCTTCAACGGCTCCGAAGCGCGCGGCCCGCACAGTTTCGCCGAAGTGACGCTGACCTTCGACAACGACGCGGGTAGCTGCCCGCCCGAGTACAGAGACTACGCCGAGATCGCGGTCACACGTCGGTTGACCCGCGATGGCGACAGCACCTACATGATCAACAAGACGCCCGTGCGTCTGATGGACGTCACCGCCCTGTTTCTGGGCACCGGCGTGGGCACCAAGGCCTATTCGATCATCGAGCAGGGACGCATCGGCCTGATTGTCACCGCCAAGCCGGAGGAGCGGCGCCACCTGATCGAGGAGGCGGCGGGCATCACCAAGTTCAAGGCCCACAAGCAAAAGGCCGAGCGCAAGATGGATCAGACGCGTCAGAACTTACTGCGCGTCAGCGACGTGTTGGGCGAGCTGGACAAGTCGCTCGCTTCGCTCAAGCGCCAGGCGCAAAAGGCCGAGCGCTACAAGGCTTACCGGGAAGAGCAGCGCGACTTGGATCTTTGGATCGCGAGTCATCGCTATCTGGAGCTGTTCGCGAACCGGTCTGCGGTGCAAGCGCAGCTGGCCGCCGCCAAGGAGTCCAACGAGCAGCTGCGCAGCGAGCTGGCCATCGTGGACGCGGAGCTCGAGACCGAGCGCCTGAGCCTATCGCACGAAGAGCGGCTCGTGCAGACCGCGAGCACGCGCGCCCACGAGCTGGAGAGCAAGGTCCGCCTGCTCGAGGCGCAAATCAAGCACAACTTGGAGCGCCTTTCTCAGCTGCGTCACGCCGAGCAGGCCGCTGAGCGCGAGCTCGGCGAGATCAACGCACAGCGGGCGCGCTTCGAGCTGGAGCGCGCTGAGCTGTCGCAGGGCTTGAGCGATCTCGAGGAGGTAGCCTCGGCCGAGAGCGCCGTGCTCGAGCGCGAAAGCGAGCTCTACGACGGACACAAGCGCGCCGCCCAGGCCGCCGATCAGTCGGTCAACACGGCCCGCGCCGGCGTTGCCGAGGCGAGCACGCAGATCGCGCGCGCGGAGGCTGTGCTGGGCGGATTCGAGCGGCGCCGCAGCGATGCCTATCAGCGGCTCGAGCGGCTGCGCAGCGAGCGCGAGGACCTGGAGATGCGGGTCGTGGAGCTGTCCGAACAGACCCGCGAGCTCAGCGCGCGTCTCACCGGCTTGCGCAGCGACAAGCTGTCGAACGCAGAGCGCAAGACCGAGCTGGAGCAGGAGCTGGTCAGCCTCCGCGGCGAACAGCGGGAGGCGGAGCAGCGCACCGAAGAAGCACGCGGCGAGCTGGCCGACAAACGCTCGCGCCTGCGCTCACTCGAGCAGATCCACCAGCGCTTCGAAGGCGTGGGTGCGGGCGTGCGCGCGCTGATGAAGCGCGCCAGCAGCGACGCTTCGCTCGGTGTGCTGGGAATGCTGGCCGATCGTCTGGAGTGCCCTTCGCAGCACACACAGGCACTGGCGGGCGCGCTGGGAGACCGGCTGCAATACGTGATCACCGAGGAGTTTAGCCACGGGCTGCGCGCGGTGCAGACCTTGCGCGAGCAGAAGCAGGGGCGGGCCACGGTCATTCCGCGGCGGCCGCGCGCGCGCGCGCTGCCCGACCGCGAGCGGCTCGCCGGTGAGGGGGTAGTCGGCTGCCTGGCCGAGTTGGTGCGCTATCAACCCGAAGACGAGACGTTGGTCAGGAACCTGCTCGGCGACGTGATCGTCGTGGACGACCTGACGGCGGCGCAACACATCTACGCTGCCGGTACCTTCGAAGGCACCCTGGTGACACGCCAGGGCGAGGTGCTGGGCGCCGATGGTCGGCTCACGGGCGGCAGCGGCGAAGACGCCGGGGCTCACCTCCTGGAGGTGAAGCGCGAGATTCGCGAGCTCGGTCCCGTGGTCGCCGGCCTGGAGCTGCAAATGAGCGCTTGCCAGACCCGGGTGGGTGAGCTGCGCAGCGCCATTGCCGGCAGGCAAGCAGAGCTCGAGACCACGCGTGGCGAGGGGCACGACGCGGAGCTGGCGATCGTGCGCGCAGACAAAGATCTCAAGCGCGCCGAGGAGGAGCTCTCGCGCGCGCGGGACCGCGTCGACCAGTTGGCGTTCGAGACCGACGATCTGTCGTCCAGTCTCGCCGAGCAGGGCAGCGAGGAAAACGAGGCGCGCGCCGAGATCGCGCGCGCCCGAGCCGTTCGTGAGCAGGCGCAGTCCGATCTGCTCGGCTTCGAGCAGATCAGCGCCGAGCGCCACC
>WUUC01165568.1_pt1 | contig 12900 bp, 10 predicted proteins | sample 6278441 | NCBI WGS metagenome assembly WUUC01 (sample SAMN13675441, study PRJNA597444) | soil metagenome | isolation source: soil | place: USA: Washington | collected 2017-10 | reverse complement strand
TGCGAGCGGCGCGCCGGCCGAAATCCCTGTCAGCCGGCCGTCTTCCCGAGCGCCGCCGGTGGCACCGCCCTCCCCACCACCCCCGCCAACGCCACCACCGTCAACACATACGGAATCATCTGCACGAACTGCGACGGGATCGCCTGCATCCCCTGCAGCTGGATCTGCATCGTCTCGGCAGCGGCGAACAGCAGGCAGGCGAGTCCCGCGCGTGCCGGATCCCACCGCCCAAAGATCACCGCCGCGAGCGCGATGAAGCCCCGCCCCGCCGTCATCTCATCGGTGAATTGATGCTGATCGAGGGCGATGTACACGCCGCCGAGCGATGCGAGGGCACCGGAGAGGATCACCGCCGCGTAGCGAATCCGCGCCACGTCGATCCCGACCGTCGTCGCCGCCTCCGGGTGCTCGCCGACGGCGCGGACCCGGAGCCCGAAGGGTGTCCGCGAGACGAGAAACGCGACGGCCGGGATCGCGAGGAGGCCGAGCCAGACGAGCGGATTCGCGAACGGCGACCAGAGCGTCGTCTGCTCCTCGACGGCGAACCCAGGGACGCGTGGCGAGTTCGACGAGCTGTCGAACACAAGCTTGAGAAAGAACCGCGTGATGCCGACGGCGAGCAGATTCACCGCGATCCCGACCACGATCTGATCTGCCCGGTAGCGGATCGAAGCGACCGCGTGCAGCAGCCCGGCAGCCAACCCCGCGGCCAGCCCGGTCAGCACGCCGATCCACGCGCTCATCGTCGGGTCGATTCCGGAGCCGGCGGCGTAGTATGCGCCGAGCGTCGCGCAGAAGGCGCCGACGAGCATGAATCCCTCCAGGGTCAGGCTGACGATCCCCGCGCGCTCGGCGAGCACGCCGCCCGATGCGGCGAACAGATACGGGATCGAGATCCGGAGCGTCTGGATCAGGAAGGCGAGCACGATCATAGTGCAGCCCGCGCGCGTGTCGTCAGCAGGCGACGAACCTCCGGGACGGCGGTCGCGACGGCGAGAATCACCACTCCCTGAAGCACCTCGACCATCTGCTTCGGCACGAGCGCGTGAATCGCCAGCCCGCCCTGTGAAAGGGTCGCGAAGAAGAGCGCGGCGAGGACGACACCCAGCGGATGATTCCGGCCAACGAGCGCGACCGCGATGCCGAGGAAGCCGGCCCCGCCGGCGAAGGCGTCCTCGTAGTAGTGCTTGTAGCCGAGGACGTGGTTGATCCCCCCCAGTCCGGCGAGCGCGCCGGATATCGTCAGCGCCCGAACCCAGACCCGGCCGACGTGCACCCCACCATACTCGGCGGCGTCGGGCTGCAATCCGACCGCGCGAAGCTCGTAACCGGCGCGGGTGCGCTCGAGATACCACCAGACGAATACCGCCCCCGCCAGGGCAAGGAAGATCGTCGCGTTGGCTGCCGACCCGTGGAACGCATCCGACCAGTCGGCGAGCCGCGACACCGCACCGGCCCGAATCTCGGGCGTGTGCACCGTCTCGGCGACGTTCAGCTTGGCGGCGACGATCCAGTTCAGCAGCGCGAGGACGATGAAGTTGAGCATGATCGTGACGATCACTTCATGCGCTCCGAATCGGGCCTTGAGCACCCCGGGAATCGCCCCCACCAAACCGCCACCCGCCGCGGCCGCCAAGACGCACAGCGGCACCGCGATCGCGGCCGGCGTTCCCGACGCCAGCGAGAGCCCGGCCACTCCCGCCGCGAAGCCACCGGCCGCGAGCTGTGCTTCGGCGCCGATGTTGAACAATCCCGCCCGCAGCCCGACGGCCACGGCGAGGCCGGTGAAGATCAGCGTCGTCGCCTTGAACAGCACCTGCCCGAGGCCGTAGGAGTTCCCCCACGTCCCCTCGAGCAGCAGACGGTACACCTCGCCCGGCGCCTGGCCGAAGGAGAGGATCAGAACGTCACCGACGACGAGCGCAATGAGCAGCGCTACGACCGGCGGGAGCACCGACTCCTCGATCGCGCCGCGCGCCGGAATCACGACGGCGTCTCCGCCGTCGCCCGCCCCGCGCCAGCGGCGCCGGTCATGAATCGGCCGAGCATCTCCTCGGTCGCTTCGGCGCGGCGAACGATCGCCGCGAAGCGTCCCTTGTACATCACCGCGATCCGATCGGCGAGCGTCATCACCTCGGCCAATTCGGCCGAGACGAGTACGACCGCCTTCCCCGTCGCGCGCGCCGCCCGTAGACGATCGTGGATCTGTTCGATCGCGCCGACGTCCACGCCGCGTGTCGGTTGCGCAGCGACGAGAACGCTGAAGTCGCGCCCCATCTCCCGAGCGACGACGACTTTCTGCTGATTGCCACCCGAGAGTGCCCTGCCCGGCAGTGTCGGATCGGCGGGGCGGATGTCGAACGCCTTCACCCGCTCGGCCGCGTTGGCAGCGATACGCGTGCGGTCCAGGACTCCACGCCGGCTATAGTGGCGCTGTGCACCGAGGATCAGGTTGTCGGCGATCGAATACTCGAGGATCAGCCCGCGCCGGTGCCGGTCCTCGGGGATGTGCGAGAGGCCGTGCTCGGTGCGCGCGCGCACCGACGCGTCGCCGATCTCCCGATCACCGATCCGGATCGACCCCGAGGCGATCGACCGAAGCCCGGCGAGCGCCTCGACGAGCTCCGTCTGCCCATTGCCCTCGACCCCCGCTACCCCGAAGATCTCGCCGGGGGCGACGGTGAAGCTCACTCCGTCCACGGCTCGCTCGGTCCGCGCTCCGGCGACGACGACATCACGCAACGTGAGCGCGGGCACCCCGACGGCGGCCGGCGTCGCGGGGGTCGTGGTGGCGGCGGTGGTCCCGAGCATCGCGCCAGCCAGCGCAATGTCACGTCCGACCATCGCCCGGGCGAGCGCCGCGGGATTCGTCTCGGCGGTCGGCGTGCGCACAACCGTCTCTCCCTGGCGCATCACCGTGACGACATCGGAGACCTCCATCACCTCGTCGAGCTTGTGGGTGATGAGGACGATCGTCGTCCCGCCCTCGCGGAGCCGAAGGAGGATCCGCCAGAGGTCGCGGATCTCGGGCGGGGAGAGCACGGCGGTCGGCTCATCGAGAAGGAGAATCGTCGCCCCGCGATAGAGCGTCTTGAGGATCTCGACTCGTTGTGCCTCGCCTACCGACAGCGAGGCGACGAGTCGCCCCGGCTCGATCGCCAGCCCGGTGCGCCCGCTCAGCTCCGCCACGTCGCGCTCGGCACGCCGGCGATCGAACATCCCGCGCCGCGTCGGCTCTCGCCCCAGCACAATGTTCTCGGCGACGGTCAAAGTCGGGACGAGCATGAAGTGCTGGTGCACCATGCCCACCCCGGCGTCGATCGCGTCCTGCGTCGACCAGCCGGTGACATCGCGCCCGCTCACGTCGATCGTACCGGCGTCGGGCGCGAACATCCCGCTCACGATGCGCATGAGCGTCGATTTGCCGGCACCGTTCTCGCCGACCAGCGCGTGGATCTCGCGCTGGGCGACGTCGAGCGATGCCCCACGGTTGGCCATGACGGCACCGAACGATTTCACGATCCCGCGCGCGGCGATGGCCCGCGCGGCAGGATTCGGTGGGGGTGCGGCGGGCTGGGCCGCAGCGGTCACCGGCGCGCGGCTCCCAGCTGCTCGCGCGTCGTCGGCACGGCGATCCGGCCGGCGATGATCTCCTGCTTCAGCGCCTCGACCCGCGCTCGTACGCTGTCGGGAATCAGCTCGCGGTTGCGCTCGTCGTAGACGTAGCCGACGCCGCCCTCCTTCAGACCGAACGAGTGGATCCCGCCGGCGAACGTGCCATCGCGCACGCGCTTGATCGCATCGTAGGTGACCGCGTCGACCCCCTTCACCATCGATGTCAGGATCCGGCCCGGCGCCTCATCGAACTGGTCGGAGTCCACGCCGATCGCGTACGTGCCGCGCTCGCGAGCTGCCTGGAAGACGCCGAGCCCCGTCGAGCCCGAGGCGTGGAAGATGATGTCCACGCCGGACTGATACTGGCTGAGCGCGAGCTCCTTGCCGCGCCCGGGGTCCCTGAACGCCTCCGGCGTCGCACCGGCATAATGCACGGTCACCCCACACTGGGGACAGACGTGCGCGACACCGGCGCGATAGCCGGCCTCGAACTTGTGGATCAGCGGGATGTCCATGCCGCCGACGAAGCCCACCTTCCTCGACTCGCTCACCAGCGCGGCGAGCGCACCGACGAGAAACGATCCCTCCTCCTCGCGGAACTTGAGCGCGGCCAGGTTGGCCGGTGGAGGAACGATGTTTCCCTGCGCGTCGGTCTGGAGCGCGTAATCCACCCCGGCGAACGCGACGTCCGGATACTCGCGCGCGAGCTGGGTGAGATCGTCGGTGAAGATGAAGCCGACGCCGAGGACGAGATCCATGCCCTCGGCGGCCAGCAGCCTGAGCCCGGCCTCCCGGTCGGACCCTTCGCCGGGCTCGACGTAGCGCACGTGTGCGTCGAGCTCGGCGATCGCGCGGTCGGCGCCGGCGTACGCTCCGTCGTTGAACGACTTGTCCCCCCGCCCGCCGACGTCGAAGACGACCCCCACGTCCACCGACCCACTCGACTCCGCCTCCGCCGCCCCCCGCGGCGTGATGAACAGCAGCGCGATGTGGGTGACCAGCAGCACGATGACCGTGATGAGGAGCCTGCGCATGGTGAGAAACGATCACTCCGCGGCTGGGGAAGGGCAAGAAGGAAACGGCGGTCCGGAAGAGCAAGAAGGAACAGCGGACCGGAAGGCCAAGAAGTGAGGCGAAGAGCGAGAAGTGACATCGATTGCGTTCGCCAACTGCAACGGTAACGACAACTGCCGGGAATGGAGACACGGAGGACCACGAGGGGCACGGAGCACGACAGGACAACGACAACCGCCGGTACTACTGCGATGCGGGGCTTGAACGGATGCCGAGAATCGGATCGGAGCGCCGAGCATGGCATCGGCGGTCATTGCAGTTCCTTCGTGGTCCTCCGTGTCTCCATTCCCGGCAGTTGCAGTTGGCCAAGCCCGGCCCATTCAAGTAGCCCCCGCACGTCCCCCCGAAGACCCTGCCTTTCTTCTTGCCCTTCGCTCTCTTCTCTCCCTTCCGGTCAGCGCGTTTCTTCTCGCCCTTCCAAACTCAGAAGATCGTACTCGGCGTGCTTCCGAATCGCGGGTTGACGATCGTGTTGTAGATCGACCCGAAGCTGTACACCAGGCTGATGTCGCCGAAAAAGCGGTACGGCGTCTGAAGCTGCCGGCGATTCAAGAGGATCTCCTCGTCTGTCGCGTCGCCCAGCGGGACGTAGATCTGGTTGTAGATCGTCGCGGCGCTCATGAAGAAGTTGATCGAGAAGCCGCGGAACAGGCGGATGTTCGCGCTCCCGAACGCCGAACCGGCGTACAGGCTGATGTCGTGCAGGAACTGCTGGCCCGATATCGACGCGCTTGCGCTCCCCCACGGTTGAGTGAACTCGTACGAGACGAGCACAGTGTGGTCCGGGCGTGTCTCCGCCGTCTCGAGATAGAGCGTTTCCTCCCGGTAGTCGAAGCGGTTGACGCCGGCGGAGTAGAGCACGGTGAGCTGTCGCCGCGCGGATTCGGCGTACGGGAAGAGGCTGTATTCGAGCGCCGGTCCCGCACGGAAGGCCATGTCCAGATTCCGGCGCGTCCCCGCCGACGCGGATGAGATCACACCGGCCGAAAAATGGGGGCCAATGCTCCTCACCTGCATCGCGCTTCCGCTGGCCGAGTACGAGTAGTCCTTTCTCACCCGCCCGGCAGGGAACTCCTCGCTCGGTGGGAAGGTGAACTTGCTCTGGTCATAACTGCCATTGGCGGAGATCCGCGTCTTCCAGAGCTCCGTGGTGCGCGTCGCCGTCAGCGAGCTGTTGCTCGAGATGAACGACCTCGATTTCTCGCCATCGGCGAATGCCCCGACGCTCGTCCGGAAGACCCAGAAGTTCCATGGGTCCGCCGTCGGCGCGGCCGCCGCTGACGCCGCTCCCCCGGACGGGGCCACGAACGAGATCTGGATGCGCCCGCTCACCGGGGTCCGGGCGACGTAGCGCATCAGTCCCATCTTGAGGTATCGGACGAGCGTGTTTCGTGTCGAGTCCTGTGTCTGACCGGGCTCCGATGCGAACACCAGCGTGTCGGCGGCGCCGGCGAATTCCTTCAGTCCGATGAGATACATCGAATACGCCGTTCCGCCCGCGCCGGTGGCCTGCGTGGCGAAGAGCACATGGACCTGGGCATCTGCACGCTCGCGCATGTACTCGATGAACGCGATCTCGCGCCGCAGATAATCCAGGTCGCACGGGCAGTTGTCGACGAACACTCGGAGGCTCGTCGGGCCGCCGGTCGCGGGCGTCGCCTGGGCGAGCCCGGACGATGAGACAATGGCCAGGAGCCCAATGACGAAGGTGCAGCGTCGCATTACTCTCTCCAGGAGCGGGTAGCGCCGGGTAACCTACGTCGCCCGCCGCCGGCTGTCACATGGACAGTAGACAGGACTCCCACGCGCGCGTATTTCTCCGGTCCCCCGTCAGAGGTCAGACGTTCCGGCATGCCCGAACGCGTACGCACCCGGTATCTCGTCGTCGGCAGCGGCGTCGCCGGCCTGCACACCGCATGGCGGGCGTCGGAGAGCGGCGATGTGCTCGTGCTGACGAAGCGGTCCCTATTCGACAGCGCCACCGCGTATGCCCAGGGCGGAATCGCCGCCGCGCTCGGCGCCGGAGACTCGCCCAAGCTGCACCGGCAGGACACGCTGGCCGCCGGCGCCGCGCTCTGCGACGCCGCCGCCGTCGCCGTACTCGTCGAGGAGGGACCGGCGCGAGTGAACGAGTTGCACGCAGCCGGCGCGAAGTTCGATCTCGACCCGAGCGGGAAATTCAAGCTCGGGCGTGAAGCGGCGCATTCCCGCCATCGCATCGTTCATGCGCACGGGGACCAGACCGGCGCCGAGGTCGCGCGGACGCTCATCGCCCGCGTGACCGAGAGCGAGCGCGTGCAGGTCTTCGAGCGGGCACGCGTCCTCGATCTGATCATCGAGGGAGAACGGTGCTGCGGCGTGCGGGCGAGCGTCGCCGGCCAACCGGTCGACATCATCGCCGACGCGACCGTCCTCGCCACCGGCGGCTGTGGCCAGGTCTTCCGTTACACCACCAACCCGGTCGTCGCCACGGGCGACGGCTACGCGATCGCCCACCGTGCCGGGGTGAGACTGGCCGACATGGAGTTCGTCCAGTTCCACCCGACCGCGCTCGACACCCGCGAGAATCCCCTCCAGCTCATCTCCGAGGCGGTGCGCGGGGAGGGCGCGATCCTCGTCAACGAAGCCGGTGTGCGCTTCATGCCGAAGCGCCACCGCCTCGCCGAGCTCGCCCCGCGCGACATCGTCGCCCGGGAGATCTTCCGCGAGCGCGCCGGAGGGAGGTGCGTCTATCTCGATGCGACGAAGCTCGGCCGCGGGTTCACGCGGCGGTTCCCCGGGATCTACGCCGTCTGCCGCGCCCGCGGCGTCGATCCGGTGAAGGAGCTCATCCCGGTTACTCCGGCCGCCCACTACATGATGGGCGGCATCGTCACCGACCTCGTGGGGCGATCGAGCATCCCGCGGCTCTACGCCTGCGGCGAGGTATCGCGAACGGGGGTCCATGGTGCGAACCGGCTCGCCTCGAACTCGCTGCTCGAGGGACTCGTCTTCGCCGAACGAGTGGCGCGCGACCTGGCGACGACGCCGGAGCTCCCAGAGCCCCCGCGGAAGCGCAAATGGAGGGTCCCGGTGCTCACCGATCGGGGGGCGGCGCAGGTGGCGGCGGACGATGTCCGATCGGTGCTGTGGGATTACGCCGGGATCGCCCGCACGGCGAAGGGGCTGCACACCTGCCTTGAGCGGCTGGACGCGATCGAGGAGCGGCTCCCCGAAGGAGCGACGGAGGAAGCCAACATGGTCGACACCGCCCGGCTCATCGCCGAGGCGGCGCTGCTGCGCAGCGAGTCGCGCGGCGGACATTATCGGTCGGACTTTCCACGATCCAAGCGCAAATGGCGCGGGAGACACATCGAATGGTGAAGACGACAGCGATCGAACCAGCTCGTGAAGCCGGGCGGGTGACGATCGACCGCCCGGAGGCGGGAGAGTACGTCGCCTACTACGGCAGGTATATCGCCGCCGTCCCCGACGGTGACCTGCTCGCTCTCCTCCGCGACCAGCTCGCCGAGACCGAGGCGCTGCTTCGCGAGGTCGGCGAGTCGCGCGGGAGCTACCGGTACGCACCCGGCAAGTGGAGCGTGAAGGAGATCGTCTCCCATGTCGCGGACAGCGAACGGATCTTCGCGTACCGGATGCTGCGCATTGCCCGCGGCGATCGCACGCCGCTCCCCGGGTTCGAGCAGGACGACTACGTCGCACCGTCCGCTGCCGACGGTCGAGCGCTGGCCGAGTTGGCCGCCGAGTTGCGGAGCGTGCGCGCGGCGACCGTCACCTTGCTCGGCGGACTGCCACCCGAAGCGCTCGTCCGCCGTGGCATCGCCAACAACGACGAGGTCTCCGTGCGCGCGCTGGCGTGGATCATCGCCGGTCACGAGCGCCACCACGCGCGAATGATCCGAGAGCGGTACCTGCCGGCGCCGGGGTAGAAACGGCGTTATCTTCCGCCCCATGCCCGCCACCGCCCCGCTCGCCCGGCTGCACGACGAGGTCAAGCGACTCGCGCGCGAGCGCAACGCGGTCATCCTCGCCCACAACTACGAGCGGCCGGAGGTCCAGGATGTCGCCGACTTCGTCGGTGACTCGCTCGGGCTCTCCCGCGAGGCCGCGAAGACGGGCGCCGATGTCATCGTCTTCTGCGGCGTGCACTTCATGGCCGAGACGGCGGCGATCCTGTCGCCCAACAAGACGGTGCTCCTTCCCGACCTCGCGGCCGGCTGCTCGCTCGCCGCGACGATCGACGCCGAACAGCTCCGGGCGTGGAAGCGAGAGCATCCCGGTGCGATTGTCGTGTCGTACGTCAATACTACGGCCGAGGTGAAGGCGGAGAGCGACTACTGCTGCACGTCCGGCAACGCGGTCGAGGTGGTGAACTCGATCCCCGCCGACACGCCGATCCTCTTCCTTCCCGATCTGTTCCTCGGCAACCACGTGCGCCGGATGACCGGGCGCACGAACATGCACGTGTGGATGGGCGAGTGTCACGTTCACGCCGGGATCGATCCCGAGCACATTGCGGCTCAGCGCGCCGCGCACCCGGGGGCGGAGTTCCTCATCCACCCCGAATGCGGCTGCTCGACGAGCGTCCTCGAGGCGGTCTCGGCGGGGGACGTCGAGGCCGACGGTGTGCAGATCCTGTCGACGGAGGGGATGATCCGCCGCCCCGCGATCTCCGAGGCCGAGTCGTACATCGTCGCCACCGAGGTCGGGATCCTGCACCGGCTGCGGCGCGAGAACCCGACGAAGACGTTCTACGCCGCGAACGACAGGGCGGTGTGCACATACATGAAGGTGACGACGCTGCCCAAGGTGTTGACGGCGCTCGAGCGGATGGAGCACCGCATCACGGTGCCCGCGGCGATCCGCGTCCGGGCGCTGCGCGCGCTCGAGCGCATGGTCGCGATCGGCGGGAACACGCCGCTGTCGCCGGCGCCGCAGAGGACCGAGGACCCGGGAGAGTGATGCCATGGCACTGCAACGCGAGCCAGCCCGCGACGACAGGGGAATGAACAGCGAGAAGCGGCCGCAGGGCCCGCGCATCATCACCCCCCTCGGCACGCCCGCGGCGAAGCGCGAGCGGCTGCTCAAGTTTCCCCTTACCCCGCTCGAGCTGCGCGCCGCTGTCAAGGCCGCCCTCGACGAGGATCGCGCCTTCGCCGACGTCAGCACGGCGGCGACGATCAAATCGAGTCGCCGTGCCCGCGCGACGCTCGCCGGACGCGCCGACGGGGTGATCGCCGGGGTTCCACTCGCCCTCGAGGCGTTCCGCCTTCTCGATCCCCGGACCACCATCCGCGTCGATGTCGAGGACGGCGGCCTCGTCGCCGCCGGTCAGGCCGTGTTCTTCGTCAGCGGTCACGCCCGCGGCATCCTCTCCGCCGAACGCGTGGCGCTCAACTTCATGCAGCGGCTCTCCGGCATCGCGACGCTGACCAGGCGCTACGTCGACGCGGTGCGCGGCACGAACGCGCGCATCCTCGACACGCGCAAGACGACTCCGGGGTGGCGCAAGCTCGAGAAGTACGCCGTACGCGCCGGCGGCGGAACGAACCACCGGATGGATCTGGCGACATCGGTCCTCATCAAGGACAACCACCTCACGGCGGTCGACGGCGACGTGAAGTTCGCCATCGCGAGCGCCCGCAGGATCGCCGCGCCCGACGCGAAGGTCGAGATCGAGTGCGAGACCGTCGAGCAGGTCGACACGGCCCTCGCCGCGGGCGCCGACATCATCATGCTCGACAACATGTCGCCGACCACGATGAAGGAGTGCGTCGCCCGCGCCCGCGGCCGCGCCATCCTCGAGGCGTCGGGGGGCGTGACTCTCGCCACCGTGCGCGCGATCGCCGAGACGGGAGTGGACTGGATCTCCGTCGGCGCGCTCACCCATTCGGCGCCGGCATTGGACCTCGGGCTGGACTTCACCTCCGTCTGACAGGAGACGCCATCGCTGACGACTGACACCTGACCGCTCGGACCTTCAGTCGTCGGTCGGTCGTCAGCGATCAGCGCTCAATGGCGCGCCACGATGTCCGACCTCCTCGCCGCCCGGTCGCAGATGGCGATGTCCCTCGCCTTCCACATCGTCTTCGCCGTCGCCGGCATCGCGATGCCGGTGCTGATGGTGATCGCCGAGCGGCGATGGCAGCGGATGGGGGACCGGGTCGCTCTCGACCTGGCGAAGCGGTGGGCGAAAGGGACGGCCATTCTGTTCGCGGTCGGCGCCGTCTCGGGCACCGTGCTGTCGTTCGAGCTCGGCCTGCTCTGGCCACGATTCATGGAATACGCCGGCGCGATCATCGGCATGCCGTTCTCGCTCGAGGGCTTCGCGTTCTTCACCGAGGCGATCTTCCTCGGCGTCTACCTGTACGGGTGGGACCGCATCTCGCCGCGCGCGCATCTCACCGCCGGCATCCTCGTCGCGATCAGCGGGACGCTGTCGGGGATCTTCGTCGTCATCGCCAACGCGTGGATGAATACGCCGGTGGGATTCGATCTCGTCGACGGCCGGATGGTGAACATCGATCCGATCGCTGCGATGACGACCCCGGCGGCGTTCCCGCAGACGTTGCACATGACACTCGCTGCATTCGCCGCGACCGGGCTGGCGGTGGCGGGAATACACGCCTACTTCCTCCTCCGTCAACCGACCCACCCGTTTCATCGCCGCGCGCTGGTGATCGGCCTCATGGTCGGCGCCCCGGCTGCCGTTCTCATGCCGGTGAGCGGCGACATCAGCGCCCGCTATGTCGCGAGGTGGCAGCCGGCGAAGCTCGCGGCGATGGAAGCCCACTTCGAGACCGCACGCGCGGTCGGACTCTGGATCGGCGGCATTCCCGACGAGGAGGCCCGCAACGTCCGTTGGGGGGTGCAGATCCCCCGCGGCCTCTCCCTGCTCGCGTTCCACGATCCGACGGCCGAGGTGGCCGGGCTCGACCGGTTTCCGGAGAGCGATTGGCCACCGGTGGCGATCGTTCACATCGCGTTTCAGGTGATGGTCGGGCTCGGGACCGCGATGGCGCTCGTCTCCCTCTGGGCCGGATGGCTCTCCTGGCGGAAGCGTGCGCTCGTCGAGCAGCGTGCCTTCCTCCGCGCGCTCGTGATCGTCGCCCCGATGGGATTCATCGCCATCGAGGCCGGCTGGATAGTCACCGAGGTGGGCCGGCAGCCGTGGATCATCTACGGTATCGTCCGCACCGCCGATGCCGTGACACCGATGCCGGGACTCGTCTATCCGTTCGTGCTCTTCACGCTCCTCTACTGCTTCCTCGGCGTCATCGTCGTCTGGCTGCTTTATCGGCAGATCGTGCGCGTTCCGCCGGAGCACGCGCTCGACGCCGCGCTCCCGCCGCCCCCCGCGGTACGACCGCCCGACTCGTGGCTCACCACCGACGCCCCGATCACCCGTGACTGAGCTCGTCAGCCTCCCCGTCTTCCTCGCCGGCGTCATCGTCGTCTCGCTCAACGCCTACGTCCTGCTCGCGGGCGCCGACTTCGGCGGCGGCGTGTGGGACATGTTCGCCGCCGGCCCCCGCCGAGCCCAGCAGCGCGCACTGGTTGCGAACGCCCTCGGTCCGGTATGGGAGGCGAATCACGTCTGGCTGATCCTCGTCATCGTTCTGCTCTTCACCTGCTTTCCGCCGGTGTTCGCCGCGCTGAGCATCACGCTGCACATCCCGCTGGCGCTCATGCTCGTCGGGATCGTGATGCGTGGCGCCGCCTTCACCTTTCGAAGCTACGACAGCCAGCGCGATACGGTGCAGCGGCGGTGGAGCCGGATCTTCGCCATCGCCAGCCTCATCACTCCGGTGCTGCTCGGGGTCTGCGTCGGCGCGGTCGCGGCGGGGCGAATCCCCATCGGGTCGTCGTTCGGCTTCACGGCGGAAGCCTTCGGCGATTCGTACATCGCCCCATGGGCGACGCTGTTCGGTTTGCTGATCGGACTTCTGGCCCTCGCCCTGTTCGCGCTCGTAGCCGCCGTCTATCTCACCCTCGAGACCGCCGACCCCGAGCTCAGAGACGATTTCCGGCGTCGCGCGCTTGTCGCTCAGGCGGCGGCGTTCGCCGCTGCCGGGATCGCACTCCCATTCGCGCACGGTACCGCGCCGCTCGTTCACGAGGGCCTGCTCCGGGGCGGCACTCCCGCCGTCATCATCACCGGCACCGCGATCACCGTCGCGGTCACGGTGTGGGCACTCTGGACCCGGCGCT
>WUUC01209836.1_pt1 | contig 12903 bp, 8 predicted proteins | sample 6278441 | NCBI WGS metagenome assembly WUUC01 (sample SAMN13675441, study PRJNA597444) | soil metagenome | isolation source: soil | place: USA: Washington | collected 2017-10 | reverse complement strand
GGTTTCTGGCGGTCCGACGCGCGCGCTCAGTTCGACGTGAGAGACGCCAACCCCCGGATCGTCTCGGCTCGAAGCTCGCCGCACCGCGGCACCACATTTTTACAGTGGACAGCCTCGGATTCCGATCCAGCGACGTTCGAAGGGGCGCCTTTTAACTCAGGTTAGCGCCCGCACCACGCGCTTGCCCCGAGGCTCCAGGGAGACGGAGGCAAATGCAATGCGCGTAGTAAGGACAGACATAATGACGCGGGTGGCCAGCGCAGTGGCGCTGCGAGTGGCGGTCGCGGGTACAGCGCTGGTGGCGTGCGAAGTGCAACCCGTCGAGCCGGACGCGCTGGTCGCCGACGCTGAAGCGCCGACGGGAGCGGCAGATGCGAGCCCGGCCCGCGACTCCGCCGTGCTCGACCAAGGCGATGGGTCGACGACTGCAAGCGATGCAGGCGCTGCAACGGATTCCACGCTGGGCCAGGATGCAGCGGAACCAGATGCCAGGGATGATGGAGGCCTGGTCGACGCGGCGCTCCCTCCCGAGCCGATGCTCGATCCGGGCACGGGGGCGTGGGTCCCCGTTGCGCCCGAGGACGTGCGCTCGGTCTGCCGCCTCGATCCCGACGCACTCGCACGCGCGGACAAGGCGCTCAACACGCCGTGGCTCGCCGTGCGTTACGGCCGTCTGTGCCACGCTTACAAGGTCGACGAGGTTGTACCCGCTGAGGGATTTTCCGCGGCAAAGATTCTAGGCGCAACCGTCACGGGCGCAGTCGCGTATCAGACGCGCATGCTCGAGAAGCGCGGACCCAAGACCGGACCGTTCAGCGACACCGACCGGGCCGACGCTTGGTCAGACAACATCCCTTACAACCAGGACGCTCAGGTGGGCCACGTGCTCGGGATGGTCGCTCAGAGCGAGGACCTCTCGCTCGGCAAACGCCACCGAGAGTACGACATGTTCGGCTGGGTTCAGCTGGACTCGCTGGGGCCGATGCTGAATGCCGCCATCGCTCAAGACAAGGCGCGCCTCGGCGCTGATCTAGATGTGTTCGTGAAGCGGTTCTTCTTCGAGCCACTGGGCATGCGCCAGTCGACCTGGAGCGACGGGTTCGCGGACAAAGCGTTCGGCTGGACCTGGGTCACGACACCGTCCGACATGGCGCGTCTGGGACTCTTGATCTTGCACGGCGGCGTCTGGAACGGACAGCGCATCCTCGACGAGGAGTGGGCGTACCGGATGACTCATCCTGTGTTCGAGGACGCGGACACCGGGTTCGGCTACTGCACCTGGCTCAACGCCTCCTCCAACTGGACCATGGGCGATGTCCCAGTGCCCGAAGGCTGGACCGACGTCGGCAAGAAACCGCGCTTCCCTGGGCCGTGCGCACCCGTTTCCGTGTACAAAACCCACCCGCACGGCCTGTCGGATGCACCGGATTGCAACTATGACGCACCTTATTCATGCGCGCAGACCTATGACGTAGGGGTATGGCAGAGCATCGCGGGCTTTGGGAAGGTCATCCAGGGCCATCCTGGTCTCGATCTGCTGCTCGTCGGCTGGGACCTTACCCTGGACGATTTCTTCGCCATGCCTTCCGCCGGTATCTTGTGGGACGCAGTCAAGCCCGCCGTCATCACCGCAGACCCGAAGTACGCGGGCGACGAAGCGGGATTCTGCGCTGCGTACGGGTCGAACCAATACGCGCCCGATCTTCGCTGACGCGCTGCGCTCAGGCGCGGGGCCGTGCGTGCGCGCGTCAGCAAGTGGACCGGGCCAGGTTAGCTCTTGGACAAGTAGCGGTGGAGCGGGCCAGAGGGGCCGTAGACGGGATCCATCGTGGGCGGCGGCAACGTGCGATGCGGGAATCGGCTGCGGGACGCTCTTCGGGACGACCCCGCATCATGTCGTACTCGCGCCCTTCGGCATAGCAGCCGACCACGCAGAAGTCCGCGCTGGACTCGAGCCGCTTGTGGGCGGTCCCTGCCGGCAACAGCAGCACGTCGCCCGCCGCGAGCTCGAGCGTGGGGCCCGCGGGCCCGCCCAGCTGCACGCGCGCGCGACCTCGATAGCAGCCGAGCACCTCGTGCGCGGTGCTGTGATAGTGGTGGTAGTCGTAGACGCTGTCCCGCCATCCCGCGGTCCAACCGTTGCGATGGAACGTCTTTTCGATTTGGTCGGGCGCGCCCGCACTGGGGCTGTCGGCGAAGGCGCCGCGATAGAGCAAGGCAGGCAGGCGGCTTCCTGGAAAGGCGCCGTCGTCCGCGAGATGGATGGCTTCGACCTCTGCCACGTTCATCCCGCAGCCTGCCGCGAAACAGCAGCGCCGGCGAGCGTGAAGGGTTGGTCGTCCGTTCTCCCGATTTGGCGCGTGGCAGCTTGGCCGTCGCGCTCAGCCCTGCCTCAAACTATCGCACCCGTGCGGGCGCTCTGCGCCAGCGCCGCGCCAGTTTGCTCGCGATTTCTGCCGAATCCCAGCGAGCGCTGGCCTGGCTTAGCAAGCTGCACCGTGTGGCACGTGTTCTGCCCGGGGAGCGCAGGCTCGCGTTCTCATCAGAACTCCCACGATTGGCAGCACATCACGTCCTCTCCTTCGAGGGACCGGACCAGTACGCACGCGCTGGCGGCATCGCCACGCGCATCACCGGCCTGACCCGGGCACTGGCGGACGCGGGCTTCGATACGCACCTGTGGTTCGTGGGGGATCCGGAGACCGGCCACTGGTCCCTCTCCGTGTCGATGAAGGCAAACTTCACGTGCTCTCTTTCGCGCGAAATGCCCGCTGCGCCCGCCTTCGGCGGCTCTGGGGAGCTAGCGCCAAGTCCATCGCTGGTTGATGCCGCCGTGGCAGTCCCACATCTGGATCACGCTGCCATTTTCCGTACCGAAGTTCGCGACCTCGAGGCACTTGCCGTTCATCACGGAGCGAACGGTGCCGTCGGAGGGTAAAATCCATTGCTGATTGATACCGCCGTGGCAATCCCAGATCTGCACCCTCGCGCGGTTCGCGTTGTCGAAGTTCTCAATCTCAAGGCATTTGCCTGAACCTTCGCCGACGAGAGCCTTGGTCGTGATGTTGTACCCGAAGACCTGATTCGTAGTCGGACCCGTCGGGCAATCCCAGAGCTGTACCTTGGTCATGTTGGCCGTGCCGAACCCGATCACGTCGATGCAGCGATTGGAGCCTTCCGCCCTGAACGGGGCGGGCGCACCCAAGACATAGGGATAGGCTTGCGGCACTCTCTCCCGAAACGCCTGGCGTGCACCCAGCACGTCGTCGGTCTGCAAGACCGTGTGCCGCACGTCTCCGCACATGACGGAGCTTGGCTGGTTTGGTAGGCATCCCCCTTCTTCTTTGTATGTATCGTTGAGGCCGAACACGTGGCCGAACTCGTGGAGCGTGAGGTAACGGAAGTTCTGTGACGACTCGCCCAAAGTTACGACGATCGGAGGGCCCGGTTGGGTCTGCCCAGCATCTCGGTACAGGTCTACCGAAACGTCCCAGAGCGGGACGTTGTCCCACCTCGGACAACCGAACTCCACGTTCCTGAACAGCCTCACGGTCGATGCGGGTTGCGCAGCATCGACCCAGGCGGCCACCGCCACCCTGATATGGTTCTGCAGCGTTGCCAGGGACATCGTCGCGCCTGTATGCCGGGTTACGCAGACCCTGAGGTCGTGGTCGACGACGGCGGGATAGTAGTTCCATACCGGCGTGTTATCTACGCTATACGGCTGCGTAATCAGCCCGACGTCGTCGTCCGGGGCTTCTTCACTCTCGTTCACCTCAGCGAAGCATCCGGAGATGAGCAGCAGCGCGCCAACAGCTGGCGAAAGTGTCGCCTTGAGTCGATCGATGAGCATGGTCTCTTGTTCCTTGGGTTATCGGTACGGGTTAGGTGAAGCCGCAGCGCGAAGCCTTCCGTCCGAAAGAAGTATTTCCTCAAAGCCGGTCTAGCTTGGTTGCTAGCTCCCCCTCGGCATTGCACGCGCATTGGCGCCTCGATAGGCATTTTTGGTGCACGGGTGTCGGCTGGGTGCGACACGCTGCAGATGCCGCCAAAGCCTGACAGACAACGTGCTGACGCAGTGCTGACGCAATGCTGACAAAACACTGACGCGAGGGCGCGGAGGCGCGTGGTAGTTGGGTTTGCAGTCTCAACCACCCGCTGTGCGTGAAAACGGAAATTGTCATGCCCACAGACGATATCGACCTCCTTGCGCGCTGGCGCGGCGGCGACAACATAGCCGCGAGTGCTCTGCTCAAGCGCCACGTTTCGATGCTGAAGCGCCTCTTCGCGACCAAGGCTCGCGGCTACGAAGAGGACCTAATTCAGAGCACCTTCGTGGCCTGCGTTGAGTCGCGCGACGCGTTTCGCGGCGATTCCAGCTTTCAAACATACCTATACAGGCTGGCGCGCACGCAGCTGTTCGCGCACTATCGCAAGGAGTATCGAACGCGCGCCCCTGACTTCACTGTGACCTCGGCGTGCGCTTTGGGCACTTCGCCCAGCGCCGCGCTGTTGCGACGCGAAGAACGCGACCTCGTCGCGCGGGCTCTCCGGCAAGTGCCGATCGACCAGCAGATCGCGCTCAAACTCAGCTACGGGGAAGGACTGTCTGCACCCGAGATCGCCGGCGTGCTCAGCGTTGCAGAGAATACCGTCTACAGCAGGCTCCACCGAGCGAAAGCCAATCTGCGCGAAGCCCTGGCACGGATGTCCGACACTGGCTCTTAGCCGCTACAAACGTGTCCTCGCATGCACTGAACGCAATCCACGGGACGAGCCAAGCGCTACGGTTTTCACTGGGCTGGGCAGACCAAACGATGGGGAAGGACGGTGCACCCCATCCAGAAGCAATCGCAGCCATCGAAGCGCACCTCACCGGCCCGCTCTGCTTAACTAAATCCAGCACGAGCGGGCGCCACGATCCGAAGCCAGAAGCACCGGCGGTGCCAGCTCCCGAAGAACCAGATCCGAAAGACAATATAGCAATTTTTCGAAATACAGCGACGCGGCGCTGCCCTACAAACGGATTCTCCAGAGGAGGACCGTTCATGAACGAGGCTCAACGCCCCGCCACCCGTACACTCGCGCGCAGGTCGATTGCCACTGCGCTGCTCACGTTGTTCGCAGTCGGCAGTTGCATCGATCCAGCAGCCAACGATACGCCCGCAAGCAAAACGGCAGTCCAGCAAAGCCGGCTCGACCCCCAGGACATCGGTGTGCGCAGCGAAGCGCTCGTTGAACCCCCTATCGTGTGGCCAGTCGTCGTCGTGCAGCTTCGCACTGCACCGAATGACGCATTCAACTTCTCGCCCACTGGGCGCACCACCGGGGATCTGCTCTTCGGGCCTTTCCCGAGCATTCGGGACTACTATCGAACGCTCTCGAACAACCAGCTCAACGTCACGCCGGCAGATCAGGGCGTGTACACCGTGGTGGTCAGCGCGGCGCTCGACGCCATGGCGGGCGTGACGCCGTCTACGCCGTGGGTCCAGGCGCAGGCACGCCGCGTCACCTTCTCTCTCGAGCAGCAGGGATTTCGGTTCTCGAACTTCGACAACAATGGCGACGGGGAAGTCACGAGCCGCGAGCTGGGCATGGTGATCATCGATGGAAGCGACCAGAACACCGGGGCCAATCGGCCCACGTGGGATGAGGGTACATATCCGAACAGCTGTCCTGTCGCGCAGAACAACATTCGATACTGCGGCGACATTGCGTTCGTCGGGCACCACTCACAGTTCATGAACTACGTCCACGAGCTCTCGCACTCTCTGGGCATGGTTGACCTCTACGGCTTCTGGAACATCACGTGTTACGGCAATGAGGTGACGATGGCCAGCTGCACGGCGGGCGTCCGCGATGACCAGGTTTTCTTGTACTATCCTGATCCGTATCACCGGCGAGGGTTCGGCTGGATGGGTCCGGGTGCGGTTCAAGATATCAATGTGAGCTCGCAACCTAGCGGCTCCCAGCGCATTCGGCCCGTCTCGCGCACGATGGCCGTAGGCGCCGGGGGCGTGCATGCGCTGTACCTCAACAAGGGCAATGAGTCCTTCATTCTGGAGCTGCGTCGCCGGGACGGGAACTATGATGACAATGTTGCCGTTGAAGGCGTGTTGGCCTGGTATCTCAAGACGGATGGCGCAGGAAACCTAGTGCGCACCCGCTTCACGGACGCAAAGGCCACTGATCCCGGTTACAACTTCGGGCCTGAGCTCGCGCACTATCCGGTGCCCCCGGACGGCTGCCACCTCGACGAGCTTTACGGTAGAGGGATCGTCGAACCGCTGCAGGCGAACACTGCCTACAGATTGCGTTCAGAGAAACTGGGTTGGAACCTCGCGGTTACAGTCAGTCCCATCGCTGCTGACGGCCTCGTCACGGTTAGCTGGGCGCCCGTGGCGGACGACAACTGGTGCCCCACGCACAATGCCCACAGTTCATCTTTCGTGGGGTCTCAGACGTCGAATGATCTGAGCGTGGTCCGCGCAGTGGGACCCAATGCTGGCAGCGCGGATTGGACGGCCGCGGCAGGCTGGGATCGACACCAGCTTCCGCCAAGTTCCGCGGGGCTAGGCTATATCGCCACGGTCAGCCGAACACCGAGCACGCTCGACGCCTTCGCGATCGATGGTGCAGGCGCCGTTGTTCAGAGCACACGCAACGCGGCTGGGACGTGGTCGGCTTGGACGCCGCTCACTGCAGTGGGTACTGCATCGCCGAACGCGCGGGTGGCCGCTGTCTCGCGCAAATTAAATCACCTGGACATCTTCTTCGCGACGACGCAGCTAGGTGAGCTAGAGACCATGTTCATGGATGGTGGGAATGTCTGGGGACGCGCCACAATCCGCGGGAACCCGGGGCTGCACGAGTTTTCTTTGGATCCGCTCGCCGGTCCTGTCGCCGTTTCGCGAAGCGCGTATCGAATTCTGGTGTACTTCCTGCAGCTCAACGGAGGAGTCCGCGTTAAGGAGTGGCGTCCGAGTCTGGGATGGTTCGGTGAAGGAACCGCGCTGGAAAACGTCAAGAACTATCATGGAATGACTGCCGTTGCTCGCAACCGTGAGCTGGTGGAGTTGTTCGTGAGCAGCGACGATGGCACGCTGTGGCGTTCGATTGGTGACATGCAGGGACAATGGTGGGCGGCGAACACGCTTAACCACCAGCCTCACAGGATCACGGCTGCTCAGATGGGGCTGAGGCCGCGGTCGCCGCTGGCAGCAGTGAGTCGCACGCCCTCTCATGTCGACGTGTTCGGTATCAACCTAGAAGGACGCATCGTCAGCACCTTCAACACTTGGGGATCTACCGGCTGGTTCCCGGCGTTTCCGCTTTCTGGTCCGAGCTTGCTCGCCTCGGGTCCAAGCCCGCTCAGGACGGAGCTGGGCGCCATAGCGCGTTCCGCGGACCACTTGGATGTCTTCGCCGCAGACGGCAGCGGCGGCATCACATCCGTGTGGTGGGACGCGAGCTCCGGCTGGGCGAGCGAGTTCGCTTTGCCAATGGCGAGTGACCTCGTGCCTGTGCCCGGCGACTTCGACAGCGACCTGCAATTCGACGATCTCGGCGTCTGGCGACCGTCGACCCGCATGTGGTCCGCAAAGCGCCGAGACGGCACCGCCATCTTTGGAGATAGTCAATGGGGGCTGCCTGGCGACATGCCGCTCGTGGGTGACTTCGACTCGGACGGAAGCGCAGACGATCTCGGCATCTGGCGCCCCTCGAACGGACTGTGGTTCGCACGGCGCACGGACGGCAGCGTCATCTTCGCGGACTTCCAGTGGGGCTTGAGCGGAGACGTACCGCTCGTCGGGGACTTCGACAGCGATGGGCAGCTCGACGATATGGCCGTCTGGCGCCCCTCGAACGGCATGTGGTTCGCACGGCGCAAGGACGGCAGCGTCATCTTCACGGACTTCCAGTGGGGAGCGCCCGGAGACGTGCCGCTCGTCGGAGACTTCGACAGCGATGGGCAGTCCGACGATATGGCCGTGTGGCGCCCATCGAATGGAATGTGGTACGCGCGGCGCAGCAACGGCAGCGTCATCTTCTCCGCCCTTGAGTGGGGAGTGAGCGGAGACGTGCCGCTCGTCGGGGACTTCGATAGCGATGGCCAGCTCGACGACATGGCCGTCTGGCGTCCATTCGAGGGGAACTGGTTCGCGAGACGCAGCGATGGCAGCGTCATCTTCAGCGCCATCCAGTGGGGGCTCTATGGCGATGTGCCCTTCGTTGGCGACTTCGACAGCGACGGACGGCGCGATGATCTAGCCGTGTGGCGCCCTACGACGGCAAGCTGGTACGCGAAGCGGATCGACCACACCCCCATCTTCGTGGATCTGATCAGCCGATGATCAATGACGTCGGACAATCGATTCTCGCCGAGCAACCCGTTCAGAGTTGCCACGAGATCGAACATCTCGTCTCGCGTCGCTTCCTTGGCCTGATAGGAGGTGCATCGCGATGCACCGCTGCGCAAGCACTACAAGCGGGCACGCCGGGGCTGAGCTAGCGAGCCGGACGCCCGCCGCGTGACGCTACGGATGGAAGTGAATCGTCAGGGCCACGGGTCCGCTGCCGCCCTTGGGCAAGGAGCGCTTCAGCACGCCGCTCGAGCAGATGGGCGCGCGCTCGTTCTGCACCGTGCTCGAAGTCACCTCCAAGGCCGGCTTGGCGCTGGGCGTGAGCTTGAGCTGGAACACCAGGTCGCCTTCGGGCGAGCCCTTCTTGCTGGCGCGGCGTCGGCAATCGAACAGTCCGGGCAGGGCGTCGCGCACGCCGTTGTGAATGTGCTCGACGGCCGCGCGCCCGCTCGGCCCCTTGGAGGAGACATCGAACGAGACCTCTCCCTGCAGACTCGCGCCGTGCGATGCCACGCTCCCATCGGGCTTCTCTTCCACAGCGACCTTCGCCGCCTGTTCGCCCTGCTGCCGGACTTCCCCGGCACCTGCCGCAGCGCTGTTGGTCAGCTCCAGGAGCAGGTTGGCCTTGGCTGGACGCGGCACCTCGCTGACGTCGATCTTGGCGAACGCCCGATCGACGCAGCGCTTCATCGGCTTGAACGTCCCGGCTGCGGGCGCGCTGGCCTTGATGGGAGCCTTGCCCTCGAGCAGCGTCAGCTCCACGGTCAGGTTTCCCACCACCTCCGGATTCTCTTTGACGATTTCTCCGTAGCAGCGCTTGAGCTCCGAGAGTGGCCCGCCCAGCACCTTGGCGAGCGCGTCTAGCTTCTTGCCGCTGGTGCCGGTGGCTCCCTCGATCGACATACGCACGTCGGATCGCGTGGTGATCTTGCCGTGCTCTCCGACCTGCGCAACGGCCGAAGCGCTGATCAAAGTACCGGCAATTACCAAAGCTCGAAAAGCTCGCTGGGGGGTCATCGCAACGCAGCCTATCACGCCCCCGGGCCGGCAGTGACCCGCAAATTTGGGCGTATTCTGGGCCTGGTGCTGGCCGTCAACGCAGCGTGGCTCATCCTACAGAAGTACACGGCACGCGGGCGCTTTGGGGGTTCGTCTACTGACCGAGCGACGAGTCGCCGGGCAAGAGCACCACGATGGTCATGTGGCCGGCTCGCACCGGCGCGCTGAGCGACGCCATCAGCGCGTCCTCGTAGCTGGCCGTCATGGGCCGACGTCCAGGCGGCACGTTGATGATGCCGCCTGCGCCGCGATCCGCCGTGGCCGTGGCCGTGAAGACCGGATAAAGATCGGGCCCGGTGGTGTACCAGAAGGCCGTCTTTTCGTCGGCGCCCTCGACCGCGAAAGAGACGCCACGCGCCGTGATCCCATTGCAGCCGAATGCGCGCAGCTGCACCAGACCGCGCTCGTCATCGACGTCGGCGCCGCTGGAATACACCAACAGGTTCACGTTCTGCGTGCTGACTACGACCACGTTGGTGACCAGCTCCCTGGCAATCGGCCAGCCGAAGCGCAGCAGGGTTGGATAGATGCCGGACCCACTCAGCTCGAAGTAGCCCTGAAAGCCGCCCAAAGAAGGCGCCACCTCCAGGTGCACCACGCCGTCGTCATCGGTGAGGTGCTCGGGCGCGCTGGTTGGTTGACAGCGTTCCGAGTCCTCGGCGCGGCATGCGCGCACGGCCAGACCCGCGACCGGGATCGCGTCGAGTCCCTCCACGAAGCGCAGGTGCACGGGAATCCGCACACCCGGGTCGGTCATCGGCCAATCGAACTGCCGGGTGCACTCGAGCTGCGCGTGCGAGTCGCACTCATTGCCGCACGCGTTCAAGAACACGCACTGCTGATAGGGGCCGCCGATGTCTCGTTCCTGGATGCTCTGCGCGAGCCACTCCACGTGCTCCGCGCGACAGTCGTATTGATCCGCGGGATTGCGCGCCTGGGACACACAGCGCGTCAGCGCTGCGCATTCGGCGTCCTCGCGACATGCGACGTTGACGTCGCTGCACTTGTCCTTCGCGCATGCGACGCACTCGTCGCTCAGGCTACCCTCTTCCCACAGATCGATGAGATCGGACGGTGAGGCGTCTTGCCCGCCATCCCGAGTCTGGTCCTCCGCGTACGTATAGATCTTGTCGATATCGTAGCGGCACGCCGAGGCCGGCAGGCTCAGAGCCAACCCGGCGGCTAGCCGGGCGAGCGCGCGATGATTCGCAAGCATGGCTCAAAAGGCTCCGCGCAGAAGCAGGCTATCGCGCCCGACGCCCAGCGACAGATTGCGCTCGCGGGGCCACTCGAGGCCCATCAAGACCGCGAAAGCCGCCAGCGCGGCGCCGGACACGCCCAGCGAGGCGTTGGTGAGCATTTCATAGCGCTTCACGCGATCGGCACCGGTATTGTCCCGCGTGCAAGGGCTGCCGGTGTCTGCCCGCTCCCGACAGCGCCGGTCCAGGTCGTCGAGCTTCTTGTCTCCGAGGCGCCACATCAGACCCGCGGTGCCGCCGAACAGCGCACTCGCGCCCAGCGCGATCCAGGTAAACTTCAGCCCATGCCCCACGAAACCGTCGTGTGCCTGGCGCGGCCTGCCAGCCTGCGATGGAGTCGAGCCGGTTTCGCGTTCCGGCTGCGGCGGCAGCGCCCCGCTGGCGTCGCGCTGTACCGGCGCGGCGGTCGACGCAGGCTGCTCGCGCGGCAGCAGTAACGACACTTCACCACGCTCGCCGCCCTGCACGTTGAGGCGGATCGAGGTCGCTTGGCGGCCCGGCGCCGAGGCCGAGACCACGTGCTCGCCAAACGGCACCAGCAAACGTCCGGCTTCGTCGCGGTTCGGAGCCCCGCCATCCAGCAGGACATAGGCATCCGGTGGGTCCAGCTTGACCGTGAACACGCCTACGTACGTGCGTGCGCGCGCAAGCAGGCTCTCGCACTCCTTGCGCTGCGCCTCGGTCAACGGCTGGCGTGTGTCTTCCAGCGCCGCCTTGAGGTTCACGACGGCGTTCAGGTAGTCGCGCATTTCGAACGAGACCACACCCATGCCGCGCGACGTGCGCGCGTTCGGATTGCGCTCGTGGGCGTGCATGAAGAGCACGCGCGCTTCCGGCCAGTTCTTGTGCTTGAACTCGCTGAGCGCTTGCTCGATCAGCTCCTTGTACGCAGGGTCCTCCGCGCCGTCTTGCGCGCCAGCGCTGGCTGAACCGAGCGCGAGCGCGCAGCTGCACACCGAGGCCAAGAGGAAAACCCGGCCTGCACTCAGACGTGAATCAGAATTCATCGACGGAAAGTCCCTTTGTTCGGTCGCCGGGAATCAGCTTGACCGGTCGGGCTTTCGCAGGGGGCGGTGGCCGCGCGCGCTTCACCCGGTCGGGCAGGGCAGGCACCTTTGCCCGCACGGGCTCCATGATTGCGTCGGGCGCGGGCTCGTCGGAACTTTTCTGCAGGTCGGGGCCGCTGGGCGGGACAGCGTCGGATCCCAGCACGACCAGATCGTCGGCCGGTGCGGGCTCGACCTTGGTGCTCGCCATCTCGGCTTGCGGCGGCGCGACCTGCCGCGTATCGGCGGGCAGCAGCGTCGCCCGGGCAGCGGCCGGCAGCGTCGCGGGGACGGCAGGCGACGCCTTGGGCCAAGCAGCCTCGGCCACGTTGCCGGCCTGGCGGCCCATGATCCAAAAGCCCAGGCCGAGCAGCGCGACCGCCACCAGACCGACCATCGCCCACCCCACGCGCGATCGCGCCACGCCGGACCCGGGTCCCACGGGCGTGGGACGGGCGACCGCGGCATTCACGCTGACGGCCGCGCCCAGCATCGCCTCTGCACTGGTGGTGCCCGCATTCAGCGAGGGCACCGAATCGCCACCCAGGCCCAGACTGGGCGTGCGCTTGGAGCTCAGGGTGCCGCGCGGATCGCGCAGAAATGGATTGGTGTCGGACGAGGGCGAGTTGCGCACCTCGAGCAGACTGTGGTTGAAGCGGAAGCGCCCGGTCGTATCGGCGGTGTCGCGCAAGCGTACGCCTGGCGCGAAGGGCAAGAGGGCGCGGGCAAAGTCCTCGAGGTCGCCAAAGCGCCGATTGCGGTCTCGGTACAGCGCACGCAAGACGATCGCGTCCAGCTCGGCGGGCAGGTCCGGGCGCAAGATGCGCATCGGGACCGGGTCCTTGGTGCCGATCTTCAGGATCACCTCGCCCAGGCTCGAGCCATCGAACGGGAAATGGCCGGTCAGCGCGCGGTAGAGCAGCACGCCGAAGCCGTAGACATCCGTACGCCCGTCCACCTGGTTGGTGCCATCGACCTGCTCCAGTGCCATGTAGTGAGGCGTTCCCACCAGCGCGCCCGTGCGCGTCAACGAAGAGTGGGGAATCCCGCTGGTCCCTACCGACTTCGAGACACCGAAGTCGACCACCTTGGGCACGATCTGGCCGTCGAGCTCGCTGAGGATGATGTTTTCGGGCTTCAGGTCGCGGTGCACCACGCCCGCCATGTGGGCCGCGT
>WUUC01041063.1_pt1 | contig 12905 bp, 9 predicted proteins | sample 6278441 | NCBI WGS metagenome assembly WUUC01 (sample SAMN13675441, study PRJNA597444) | soil metagenome | isolation source: soil | place: USA: Washington | collected 2017-10 | reverse complement strand
CGAGGAAAATAGATCTTCTTAATGATCAATGAATTATTCAACATGCTGTTGGCAGCGCTCGTCAATCCCAAGGCGAAAATATTCCACATCAAAAGTCCTGAAAGCACATACACGGGGTACTCAAGACCGTGGGTGTCTATGGTGAGCACTCTACCGAGGAACAAGGTGAAGATGATCATCATCATCAGCGGTTGAAGGATGGCCCACAGGAATCCAAGTACCGTCTGCTTATATTTTATTTTAATGTCACGCCAGGCAAAAAAGTACACCAGTTCCCTGTGCCGCCACAATTCCCGGATGTTGAACATTCCCCGCGTTGACGAGTCAATCACATCTACAATGACATCGGACTGAAAGTTTTTCATACCATCAACTCGGGAATTCCACATCTTTGCGTCAAAGTTATATGAAAATACTTTTCCTCGTACCCTACCCCAAAGGGAAGTCGCCCTCGCAGCGATTCAGGTTCGAGCAATATATTCCTCTGCTTGCCTCAACACACCAGGTCGAACAGCACAGCTTCCTCAATGATTCCGGATGGAACATCATATATTCCCGCGGGCGCTTCATTGCCAAAATGATGGCAACGACGATGGGTTTCTTCCGGCGTTCGATGCTGCTCAGGCACGTAAAAAACTTTGACATTGTTTTCGTTCACCGTGAAGCCGCGCCATTCGGACCGCCGGTATTCGAATGGATCATCGCCAGGGTATTCCGGAAACCATTGATCTACGACTTCGACGATGCCATATGGACCACCGACCAATCGAATGAGTCGCTTTTATCGCAAGTCGCGAGGTGGCGGCGGAAAGTAAGATACATCTGCACGATCGCGGCAAGAGTGAGTTGTGGAAATTCCTATCTCTGCGAATATGCTAGACAGTACAACTCCAACGTAGTGTTCATGCCCACTACGATCGATACAAAATATCATCAACCTCAGCAAAGGGTTCGGCGCCAGAACAGCATCGTGATCGGCTGGACCGGTAGTCATTCTACGTTGCCTTACCTTACTCCGTTGCTGCCAGTGATCGCGGCGCTTCAAAATAAATTTCATCACCTCCTCTTTCGCGTTACCGCCAATCGCGATCCGAAACTTCGGTTACATGCATACGATTTTGTAAGGTGGACGGAACAAAACGAACTCGACACACTCGCCACATTCGACATTGGTGTGATGCCACTGCCCGACGATGATTGGACAAAAGGAAAATGCGGCTTCAAAGCGCTTCAGTATATGGCGATGGAGATACCCGCAGTAGTATCAGCCGTGGGGGCAAACAGGGAGATCGTCGACCATGGAATAAACGGGTACACGTGCAAATCGCACGAAGAGTGGTCCAGGTACCTGGAACTACTGGTTGTTGATGCTTCGCAGCGAAAAAAACTTGGCGATGCAGGAAGGCAAAAAGTGATCTCGCACTACTCGATGGATTCCAATGCGGGCAAATTCCTCTCTCTCTTTTCGGTGTCCAGCAGCATAAAAAGTGCTAACAAGTAAAACGGCAACAACGGAATTTTATATCGCGACAATGTGCCGAAGTTAAAGGTCGAAACACCTACTGCAAACGCAAACGTTACACTGAAGAGAAAGCAGAACAAGATCGCCGGGTCCGTAAAGATCCGCACAATTCCTGAACGAACCCGAACAAGAACATACAGCGACATGCCCAGCAACACGAGACCTTCCATTGCTGATAAGAGCATAAGCGGATTTGTTACTTCCCAGATATAAGGCCTGAACAAACTTACGTTGATCGATTGCGGTGCCAGGGCGATCATACTCTTCCATGTTCCATCAAGGTCGCCAAGTGTATAACCTGAACCCGCTTCACGACCAGTCCAGAAGCGGATGTCGTAGGCTGTGATTTGCGCTGTGCTGGATAATGCACTGAGAGAATATTTAGGGTTCGCCTCCGAGGCTATCACGATCGCATAGTATCCCAACCAGCCCGACATCACGAGAACAAAAGGCATGATCATCACTTTGGTTACTATCGATTTTATCCTGCTGTAGTGATGAAAAAAGATCCACGTAATTATTGATGGCATGAAGACCAACAGGATGTATATCTTGATCACGAACAGAAAATATAATGTGATGCCGAGTGCCAGCAATCCAAACAACCGGACTTTACCAACTATAAACAAACGGTACACCAACCACGTTGCGATGCCGAGGCAGGCAAGTGTAATGGTGTCTTTCAGAACACCCGATCCCCAGAAGATCACCGAAGGAATGAACAGCGTAGCGATCGCTGCGGGCAGATGCATCGATGGTCTCAAAGAATAAAATGTGATGAATAGCAACCAACCTCCCGCAAAACTCAAAACGGCAAACAACACCGCGGTCGCCGAATAGGTGGAAAAGGTAATCAGGTCGAACAGTAAAGCTATTTGAATAACAGCAAAAGACTGGGGATCGCGATAGAAGGGAATACGTGATACAAATTCATAAATACCAACGTAATCATTCGGTTGATTGAACAACAGTTTAAGCCCCTTCACCGGGCTTTCCATAAATGCCTGCCAGATGACGCGGCTTCCGTGTGTGTGGAAATTAAAAGTATCCCCGCCATCGTAGTAGAATTGGTAAAGAATACCCAGCGCCAGAGCGCCAGCGATCTTGACCGTAAGCGCCGGCAAAAAGTATCTCCATGTAAATTCATCCGTTACCCTTGGCCTGATGTACCATGCAACCGCGTAAACCAGCAGGATCAGGATTGGTGTAACGATGAAATCGCGGAGATCCACATCTAAAACTTTAGAGTACTCAATTTAAGATCCGGGCTAGTCGCCCTTCTCCAGGTTTTTTAATCGTCTCTTGGCGTCTTTGTTGGCTTCGTCTTTGCGCCCGGAACGTTTGCGCACTTCTGTAAAATACTTTTTCGCCGCAACTTTATCACCTTGCGATTGCGCAATTTCACCCAGGGCAATCATCGAATAAAGGTAATAACCGGATTCGGTCGCTTCGTTCTGTTCAGCATACTTCATTGCCAGTTCATAGTACTTTCTCGACTCCGGGAGATTCTTTCGCATCTGGTACAGTTGTCCCAGGTAAAACGCTGCATACCTCCCGCTCGTGGCTTCGTATCCTGTCATGGCACTATCGATGCGGGTGATAATTTCCTTTGACTCGCGCTCCATATCATTGTGCATCCCCCTGCTATACAACATCCTCGCGTAGTAACGGTGGAAATATGGATTGTCGGGGTAAGTATTATGCAGGTACTCCGACAATTGAAAAGCACGGGGCTGATCATTCTCGTAACTATTGAGTATCCGCATCAACCATACCATCGCTTCAGTCCTGGTATAAAATGCGTTGTATGAAACCTCCTTGAGCTGTTTCAATCCAAGCGCTTTGTCGCCTTTCCGGAAAAACCACAACAATGGTTTAGTAGCCGGGTAATTTTCGGGAACCCAAACAGAAAAGTAATTATAGAGCGCATCACCAAACAACAACTCGGGGCTGAGGTCGGCTTTCTCTTTGCATTCCTCCATGTAATCAATAGCATCCTTTCCCGCCGAAGCGGCTTTTCGCCAATTGCCGCGCTCTTCATCAGAATATAACCGGCCTTTGAAACCGTACGCCGCCGCCAGGAAGAATGCCGCTTCGATACGGTACTCCGGATAATTTTTGTGCAGATTATTTGCAATCATGATCGAACTGTCCATGTAGGCAAGAAAACGCTCATCGTACGATGTGTTCCGGGTGTCAGGCATGATCTTCCACCATTCGCTTAGGCCCATGAGAAAATACGGGAGCGGGTGCCACTTGTACTTTTGTTTGAACCAGTGGAATTGCATTTCCGCTTTTTCAAACTTAAAGTTGTACATATCGTTCAATGCCTGGGTGGCCTCCATCTGGATCACCGGGTTGGAGATCAGAATGATCGTGGTGTCCTTATTAGTAGTGTGAGTCTGTGCATTGACTCTCTTTGCAACGCACGCCAGCACCAAAACTATTGCCAGGGTACTGGCAATACGCATTGTGAATGATAGCTTTGCGGTCATCATGATCTGGCTAAATAAACGAAAAAGACTGACTTTAAGGTTCCAGGACCCCAGATCAAAACACCTCGAATGAGTACGCGCGAAGATTCTGCATCTCTTTTTGCCGCCGACAAGAAGCTCACGTTCCTTTTACTTTGCATTGCTTCCTTCCTCCTGTTGTTCATCAAGATCGAATTACTGGAGAAAAATACGGCCGCTTTCGAATTTCTCGCCGACCGTCCTGAAGGAATGGTGCTTCGTGTGGTTGCCGGGTTGAAGTATGTTTCCATCCCGCTGATCTATTTGTGGAAATTTACAGTCATCGGTTTCGTCATCTGGATCGGCTGCTTCATGTATGGCTACCGCGTTACATTCAGTCAATGCTGGGGACTCGTCGTCGTGGCGGAATATATTTTCCTCATCCCCGAGATACTCAAGATCTGCTGGTTCCTCTTTGTGGTTGGTGACCCAACCCTTTATGACATCAATGGGTTTTATCCACTGTCACTCATCAGCCTTTTTGAATACGGCGACCTCGATCCCAGATACGCCTACCCTTTACGTGCCTTGAACGTCTTCGAAGTTTTATATTGGTTCGTATTGGTTGAAGGCATCCACCATTTTGCACGCAAAGAAAAATCGCAGGCATGGATCATTGTTGTTTCATCCTACCTGCTGCTCTTCGCGTTGTGGCTTTGGTATTACATCATCGTGTACTAGCAGGTTTAGAGAAAAACTTTTTGATCAGGTCGCATACTTCCACGACTTCAACTTCTTTCATTCCTGGCCAGATAGGAAGGCTAATCTGTTTGTCCGCCAATTGATCGGCGATTGGAAACGACCCTTTAATATCCGACTCCTTATAGTGATGTTGTCGCTGAGCAGCTAATGGGTAGTGGACAGATGTGCCCACACCTTTGCTTTCTAAATACTTTCTCAGGCTATCGCGACCAGCAACGGCGATAGGAAAAATATGGTACACTGCCTGACCTCCAAAAACGATCTTCGGTATGGTTACTTCATCCGCGTTGTTGAGATGATGCTGGTACCATGAGGCGATCTGGCGACGCTGCTCTGTCCACGTCTTCAGTTGACGCAGTTTGATCCTCAGCACTGCTGCCTGCATTTCATCGAGCCTCGAGTTAATGCCTGGCACATCATCAACGCCGGAACGCACGGACCCATAATTGCGAAAAGATGTTGCGCGTTGCCATGCACGCTCATCGTCAGTTACCAGCGCGCCTCCATCTCCAAGGGCACCAAGGTTTTTTGTGGGGTAAAAACTAAAGGCATTACATACACCCCACGTACCCGTTTTCCTACCATCGAATGTAGCGCCGATAGCCTGCGCGTTATCTTCGATCACAAACAACTTTTTGCTTTGTGCCAGTTGCGTGATTGTGGCCATGTTACACGGTGAGCCATACAAATGAACAGGAACAATTGCTTTCGTTTTATCCGTGATGGCCGGTTCGATCGCGTCGGCGCTGATCAACCACGTTTCCGGACTGACGTCGACTGGAACAATTTTCGCCCCCGTGCGGCTCACCGCCATCCATGTAGCTACACAGGTGTGCGCAGGCACGATCACCTCGTCTCCACGACCCACCCCCATCACGACCAGCGCCGAATAAAGGGCATCACTACCATTGCCCATCCCGGCAGTACGCTGCACACCAAGCCATGCCGCCAACTCTTCTTCAAATTGTTGCACTTGCGCACCCAGTATAAACTCACCCTTATTAATCAATGCCGCGAACGCCTGGTTCGCCTCCTGACTAATGGCGTCATGTTGCGGTTTAAGCGTATAATATGGGATTCTCAGGTCCATTACGAAATCCTTTCGGGTATATCCAAATTATGCATGCCGTACGTTTATAAACAATCGAATTCAGTAATTTCGCCCCTTATCGTTCAAAAAACCGACCAATGACTTTTCAGAAAGCAAACAATTTCACCGGCTGGCTGGTATTTGCAATAGCGTTCGTCACTTTCGTCATCACTTTTGAAGAAACCGCAAGCTACTGGGATTGTGGAGAGTTCATCGCAGTTTCCTATAAGCTGGAAGTTTCGCACCCTCCCGGGGCGCCTTTGTTTATGCTGGTAGGAAGGATCTTCTCGTTCCTCGCGCTAGGCGATGTTACCCAGGTGGCATATTGGATCAACATGGTGAGTGTCGTAGGCGGCGCATTCACGATCTTATTTTTATTCTGGTCGATCACGCTTCTTGGAAGAAAAGCGATTGGCGTATCGAAACTTGAAGACCTCTCGGGTGACCAGACGCTGATGCTTATGGGCGCCGGCGCCGTAGGGGCGCTCGCGTATACTTTCAGCGACTCGTTCTGGTTCTCTGCCCTGGAAGCCGAAGTTTACTCCATGTCCTCATTCTTTACTGCACTGGTTGTGTGGATGGTATTAAAGTGGGACGTTATCGAAGACGAAGCAAAAGCTAACCGTTGGCTTATTCTGGTTGCTTATATGATCGGCTTGTCGATCGGGTTCCACTTGCTGAACCTCTTAACATTGCCCGCACTGGGATTGATCTACTATTTCAAGAAACATCGCGTTCATGTTTGGGGCGTCATCGCAACACTTGCTATCAGCGGCATGCTGGTGTTATTCATCAACGATCTCATTATTCCCGGGCTGCCTACATTAGCGGGTCACTTCGAAGTATTCTTTGTGAACACGTTGGGTATGCCGTTTGGGTCGGGCGCGTCCGTGTTTGTTCTTGCACTCATTGCGGCATTGACCTGGGCCATCCGATGGAGCCAGAAAGCCAACCGCCCAACGTTGAATACATTCTTCCTGTCAATGGCTTTCATCCTTGTTGGATACTGCTCTTATGCAACGATCGTCATACGCGCAAACTTCGACCCACCAATCAACGAAAATGCCCCGAAAGATGTAATGACTTTCGTGCGTTATCTCAAGCGTGAACAGTATGGAAGCCGCCCATTGCTGTACGGACCTTATTTTACCGTTGGCCAGCAACAACCGATTGACTATGTCGAAGGTGCACCGGTATACACAAAGGGAAAGGATCGTTATGAGATCACCGATCGCAAAGGCGAATACGTTTATGACAAGTCAAATTACACGATTCTCCCACGCGCGTGGAATCCTGAGCACAAAGCATCGTACGAACAGATCTTAGGAATTCCGGAAGGTCAAAAACCAACATTCGCCCAGAACCTGAACTACATGTTCACTCACCAGATCGGTACAATGTACATGCGCTACTTCATGTGGAATTTTGCAGGGCGCGAAAGCGATGAGCAAGGCGCGAATTGGCTCGGGCCATGGGATTGGTTCGATGAAGTTCCGAAAGCAATCTCGGAAAACAGAGGCCGGAATAATTTCTTTATGATCCCGTTTGTCCTTGGTCTCATCGGTATGTTTTACCAGGTTGTTAAAGACCCGAAAAACTTTGCGGTATTAGGACTATTGTTTTTTCTGCTTGGCATCGCCATTGTCATTTACCTTAATTCGCCGCCGGTCGAACCGCGCGAGCGGGATTACATCTACGCAGGCTCCACCTATGCCTTCAGTTTCTGGATCGGCCTGGCGGTGATCGGTATTTCAGAAACGCTCAGCGGCGTATTGGGCAGGCTTCGAACCAGTGCAGTAGTAGCCACCGCAGTTGGCCTCGTAGCACCGGGTATCATGCTCGCCCAGGGATGGGATGACCACGACCGAAGTGATCGTTTGTTCTCTGTTGATACTGCACGCAACTACCTTGAATCATGTGCGCCGAATGCTATACTGTTTACCGGCGGCGACAACGACACTTTCCCGCTGTGGTATGCGCAGGAAGTAGAAGGCATTCGCACCGATGTTCGCGTAGTAGTATTGAGTTATTACAACACTGATTGGTACATCGAGCAGTCTATGCAAAAGCATTACGAATCGGAACCATTCCAATACACACTATCATTAAAGCAGTACCAGCAAGGTGGCCCTAACGATTACCTGCGTTTCGCCGATCTGAAGATGAACGCGATCGACGCACGGCAGTACCTGGAATTGCTCAGCAAGGATTTCGACAAGCTGCGCTACGAAAACAGTAACATCGTGCCCAGCAGAAATTTTGTGCTGCCGATCGACACCACACGTATCAAAAGCCTGGGCATCGTACCAAAAGAAAAAGAACACCTGATCGAGCCTTACATGCAGTGGCGTTTAACGAAGAACGCCCTCGAAAAGAAAGATCTCGCGATCATGGACATCTTCGTTACTTCCGACTGGGATCGCCCGATCTATTTCAATCAGACGTCTCTCTCGCAAATACTTATCGACCTTAAACCGTACGCGGTCATGGAAGGCATGGCGTCGAGGTTGATCCCTGTTCGGAATCCTGCACCCAACAAGGACTACGTGAATACCGCGGTGGCGTACGATAACATGCTTAACAAGTTTGCATACCGCAACCTCGACAATCCTGAAGTCTATTACAATGAGGACTACAGGGGTTTCGTGCTCAACCATCGCAGCGCATTAAACACGCTCGCAGAAGCGCTCGTCGATGAGCATGAAGCGGAGACTGCCGGTATAGGCGAAACTGTTGTGATCGAAGGTCAGATGGAAACAAAAAAAGCAAAAGCGAAGAAGGTCATAGAATTCAACCTGGCGAAAATGCCGGATGTCGCGATTCCATATGACATCACGGTCACCACAACAATTGAACTGATGCTGCGTATCGGAGAACGGCAACGCGCAGTCGAACTCGCTGAAGTAATGGCCAATCGATGTGTCGAGATGATCACATATTGCATCCGTGAGAACAAAGGAATAACCATGGATCTACGAAAGTCACTCTTCATCCTTGGCGACCTCGAGCGCATTATGGACGAACGTGGTGAAGCCGAACTGGCAAAGAAATACAAGGATACATACGAGGCGTTCTACGAAGAACTAAGACACCTCGAAGAGTAATTCATTGGTTATTGGGTATTGGTTATTAAAAACAATAATATCCAATACCCAATGAACAATATCCAATGACCATTTATTACTTCCTGCAAATCATGAAAAGATCCAGCGCTTGACGTGCCTGGTCTGTTACCACGTAGTCCATGTGATGAATTGATTTGACCAGGTCGTCGGCAGTATTCTTCAGGTTGTTGCGATTTCGTCTGTTCAGCCATTCGTATGGTACTCTTAGTAACGAAGCGGGTAGGCGGTACTGTAAGTTGAGAACGTCCCATCTCATCATCCGATCAACTGCTTTTTTATTTCGTTGGTAATACTCCATTACTTTCTCATTGCCAGTGATCCCTTTTGTCTCAACTGAGGGGAAATATTTCTTACAAAGAGTAGTGAGTTCATCCGCCGTATATTCGCGGATGTGCCAGGGATTGCGGCTCAATGACATGGGCCGGTTTGGTGTTGTGATCAATGCTATTCCGCCGGGCCTGAGCACCCGGAAGATCTCTTTCAGGAAAAAGCTGTCGTTTTCAATATGCTCGATCACCTGGAAGGTGATAACTGTGTCGAACGAGCTATCGGGAAATGGTCGCAATGGCGGCAGGTGGTCGGCGTGAAATTCTGACGTGGGATATTTTTTCCTGAGACCTGCGATGACCTCCGCTATTTTATCGATCGCAGCGTAGCGGCTTACATTGGGAAGCATCAGGTCTATTCCCCTCCCTTCTCCACAACCAACTTCTAGAAGTTCACCCTTAACGAGTTCCGCAGCAGCAACGTACGCCTTCAGCAAGCGTTGGTGAATCGGGTTGTCCGAAGGAATCTGATCGGATGTAATCTCGGTGGTGAAGGTCTTAGCCATAATGAGGAGCAAAAGTAAGGCTATTTTGCCCGAGACGCTGCGCCCTTCGGCCCGTTGAATACAAAAACACGGAGGTGCGCAGAGGTGACACTTGGGACTTTTGATACATCGCATAGCGCATCGGAGCCATAACGGGAATTTTCTCCGCGCGCCTCCGCCTCTCCGTAAACCTCCGCGTTTTTGCATTTAACTGCCGAAGGCGCGACACTCCCTCCAACAATAGTATCCTTGAAATTATCGTTGTAATTTTAAAATTATTCTGTGATGAAAAGTTTCTATTGGGTTGTTCTGATGTTCGTCGCGGGCACTGCTGCCGGTCAATCGATCGCCAGTACCAACATGAACTATCTCTACGATCCCGCTTTCAGGGATGAGGTGATCATGCGGGTCGTGAACACCGGCGATTCCATCCAGGTCCATTACCAGATCGACCCCGCACTGACCATTGTTGGCTGGGAGCGACGGCAATCCTACAGCGAACGCGGTGGCGAGATCGTCGAAGGTGCAGATAATAATAGATACAATGGTGTTTTATCTTTTCCGCGGCCTGCCAAATCATGGTTACTTGTAGTGCGTGTTTCCCTGAACGGAGAAAGCCTTCGTCAATATTTCAAACCTATCGAGAGTGCATTTCCGGTTAACAGTTTCATGCGCACTCCGGACAATAAAATAACCGGAAAGTATTTCAATGGTGGAAAAGGAAAGATTGAGTCGCCGACGCAAGAACCAGTAGTATTTTTTTACAAAACCGACTTTCCTCCGGCCTCTCCTCCATTCTCAGGTCGCGATCAATCATCACGAGCAATTTTCAAACACGATTCCGTCTACACGATCGACAGAAATGAAGACGTGATTTTCACGCAGAGTGGCCTCTACCTGGTGCAACCAGACAGTAGCTCTTCTTTTGGTTTTTCATTTCGAGTAGAACCAAGACCATACCCAAAGATCAACCGCATACGCGACCTTGTTCCACCGCTGATCTATCTCTGTACCCAGGAGGAATATGGCAGGTTGCTGGCCGCCGGGGAGGACAAGTCGAAGTTTGACAAGGTGATACTGGAAATCACCGGCGACAAAGACCGTGCAAAAGACCTGATGAAATTCTATTTTCGTCGTGTTGAGCAGGCCAACACTTTGTTCACATCGTATAAAGAGGGATGGAAGACCGACCGGGGCATGTTACTGATCATATTCGGCGTCCCTGATGAAGTATTCTTCAATAGCAACAATGAACTGTGGTCTTACAACGATCTGAAACTAAGATTCAACTTCGTGCGGTCGGGAAGTATTTATGACCCCGACAACTACGTACTTATTCGTGAACGGCGCCATTCGGAAGTTTGGTATTACACGATCGACCTTTGGCGTAAAGACCAGTTGAACAACCAGAAATTTTGACCCTCACCCAAGCATGGAAAAAAACACAATGATCTTCGGAACACGCGCAGTAATGGAAGCTGTACGTGCAGGCCGGGAGATCGAGAAAATATTTATTCAGGCAGGACTTAATAACGACCTGATCAAAGATCTCGTAGCCGAAGCAAGGAAGAACGATGTCCCGTATACATTTATTCCTCAACAGAAGCTCAACAACCTGTCATCGAAAAATCACCAGGGCGTGATCTGTCTTCTCGCACCTGTCTCCTATGCGAAGTTGGAGAACCTGGTCGATCGGGCATTCAGTGAAGGCCGCGATCCTTTCTTCCTGGTGCTAGACAGGATCACAGACGTCAGGAATTTCGGTGCCATCTGCCGTACGGCGGAGTGTGCAGGCCTCGACGGCATTGTGATCTCTGAAAAAGGAAATGCACCGGTAACGGCCGACGCAATCAAAACATCGGCAGGAGCACTGAATCATTTACCGATTTGCAGATCGAAGGACCTGAAGGGTACAATACGTTTCTTAAAGGAAAGTGGGCTCCGCATTGTTGCCTGCACTGAAAAAAGCAACCAGGAAATTTACGGCGTGAGTATGAATTCGCCGTTGGCGCTTGTTGTCGGTTCTGAAGAAGACGGGATAGCACCCGATATACTTCGCCTCGCCGATGACGCGGTAAAGATCCCGATCAAAGGAAAAGTGGAATCGCTTAATGTGTCAGTCGCAGCTGGTGTTGCGATCTTCGAAGCGGTAAGACAGAAACTCAGGTAGTTTTTAGTTCGGGGTTTACAATTACACGGTAGACCCCGCTGGGTCCTGAACTGGAAACCATGAACTCGGAACTAAGAACTTAGAGATAGTTTGTACCATTCGGTAGTCCCTTTACGTCGGCAACAAACCTACGGAACATATCTTCCTTGTCTTTCTCGCAAATGATCACCACGTTATCGAATACACCAACGAGATAACCGTCCAGCCCCTGCACGACAACAAGTTTATCGTTAGGCGCCTGTATCACCGAGTTCTTTGTATCGTAAAGTAAGGCGTCGGCTTTTATAAAGTTATTTCCCCCATCGCGATTGGATATCTCGTGCAACGATGCCCACGATCCAAGATCCGACCACGAAAAATTGCTGAGTGCAACAAACACGTTCGAAGCTTTCTCCATGATACCGTAGTCGATAGAGATATTTTTACACTGTGAGTATGCCGATTGTATGGCTTCTTTTTCCCGTGGTGTGAAAAAATGTGGTGCTGCTTCCTCAAATACTTCGGTCATCTCCGGCAGATATTTAGCGAAAGCCGAAAGTATGGCCTGCACACCCCAGATGAATATCCCCGAGTTCCAAACGAAGTCGCCGCTCTCAATGAATTTCTTTGCCAGCGCGATCTCCGGTTTCTCCGTAAACGTCTTAACCTTTTTCAACGGAGCATCACTCTCAATGTATTGTATGTAACCGTAGCCCGTCTCAGGACGCGTGGGTTCAATACCAAGCGTAACCAGATTATTTTGCCCCGACGCATGCTCCGAAGCCTTTTCAAGAGTATCCTGAAACGCCTTTTCGTTTAGTATCAGGTGATCTGAAGGCGTGACGATGACAACAGCATTTTTGTTCCGTTTAGCGATCTTATAGCACGCATAGGCAATGCAGGGCGCCGTATTTTTCCTCATGGGCTCCGTCAGTACCTGGTCTTCTGAAAGATCAGGGAGTTGCTTTTTGGTGATCGCGCCGTGCTCGTCGT
>WUUC01194522.1_pt1 | contig 12909 bp, 11 predicted proteins | sample 6278441 | NCBI WGS metagenome assembly WUUC01 (sample SAMN13675441, study PRJNA597444) | soil metagenome | isolation source: soil | place: USA: Washington | collected 2017-10 | reverse complement strand
CGCGCGCCGCGCGGCGCTGCAACCGGTTCAACTCTCCCTGATACTTCAGCAGCTCGCGTTCGAATGTGCGCTTGTCGAGCCCCCTTGACATGTCGAGTTGCGAAAGGACGGTGGGCCCCGCGGCCGACGTGCGCTTTCGTGCGGCACTGTGTTTCGGCCGGCGGCGCTGTGCTCGCGACAGCGCCTGCTGCGAGAGCCGGCGGTCGATGGCACGGCGCAGCGCTTCAACGACGGTGATGCTGCGATATTCCTCGTCCCCGCCCTCGACGATGGTCCACGGCGCCTGCGCGGTGCTGGTGGAGCGAATCGTCTGGTCCGCGGCATCGATGAACCGCTCGTACATCTTCCAGTGCTTCCACTGAAGCTTCGTCACGCGCCAGCGCGTCAACGGATCCCGTTCGAGCATCGTGAGCCGCTTCCGCTGCGCCCTTTTGCCCAGGTGCATCCAGAACTTCAGAATCAATGCCCCGTCGGCGGCGAGCGTGTTCTCGAAGTCGGCCAGCCGGCGAAGCTGGTGTTCGAACTCGACGCGCGATATGCGCCGATACGCCCGATCGACGACCGGTCGTGAGTACCAGGCGCTGAGGAACAGACCTATTCGGCCTCTCGGCGGCAGCTCCCGCCAGAATCGCCAATGCTGCGGGCGTTCGCGTTCCTCATCAGACGGTTCCCCAAACGCGCGGGTGGCGATCCATCGCGGATCCATCCACTCGTTGAGCAGGTTGACCGTTTCTCCCTTGCCGGCGCCATCGACGCCGGCAAACAGGACGATGACGGGAAACGGCGCGCCACGGAGCTGCTGCTGCGCCTCGAGGAGCGCGGCGCGCAGCTTCGGCGCGCGTTTCTCAAACGCGGGCTTCGAGATCTTCCGTCCGAGTTCGGCGGCTTCAAACATTCGGCCCGTCACGCAGTTGCCTTCGCCGGGCAGTCACATGCCGGTGACGGCCACGCGTCTGAGTCATAGACGGCGCATTCGTTGCACGGAATCTCTGGGCGTCGGGATGTCGACATTTGCAGGGTGTCTTATATGCCTACACATCGCGCTGACCTGATTCGGCTGGTGTCGGTCGTATTCCTCAGTTTGATCACTACGGGATGCGAGGCGATCGGAACCATCTTCGAAGCCGGCGTGTGGGTGGGCGTAGTTCTGATGGTGCTCATCCTGGGAGTCGTCGGATTCGTTGTGGCGAAGGTCCGGCGGTCCTGAGCGCCGCCTCTGAGGGGTGTCGATCAACCCGGATCGTGCGATCGTAAGTGCAGGTCGAGGCAGTCGTGCGTTCACTGTTTCGTTTGTGCCACATGTAATTCCGGTTGGACGATTTCTCCGGAACCGGAGTAGGCCTCGAACAAGCCGATGACAATCGCGATCACGAGCGGGCCGAGCACGAGCCCCAGCAGGCCGAAGACGCTCACGCCGCCGAGCAGACTGATGAACATCAACAGACCATTCATCTGAGCGCGGCCGGCGAGGATCGCCGGACGAAGGAAGTTGTCGATGCTCGACACGACAACGCCACCCAGAACCGCCAGAATCACACCCTTCGCGACCTGCCCGTCGGCAATCAGCCAAATCGCTGCCGGCAGCCAGACCATCCACGTCCCCACAAACGGCAGCAACGCAAGGAAGCCCATCATCACGCCCCAGAACACCGGCGCATCGAGACCGAGAATCGCGAACAAGATTCCTCCGGCAACTCCCTGCAGCGATGCAATCAGTCCACCAGCGGCGATGCTGGCGTAGATGACGTCGCGTGTTTGCCGGATCAGACGTTCGCGACGCAGCTCTTCAAAGGGCAGCGCGCGACGCATTTCCCGCATAATCGTCTCCGCATCCCGCAGAAAAAAGAACAGCGCGAGCAGCGTCACGAACAGTTGAAAGAAGAATACGACGAGATCGGCGAGCAGACCGCCGACACGCGCGGCGAGAAAGCCTCCAGCCCTCGAAATCGCCGCTTGAATCAGGGATCCCAGATCTATGGCCGCCGCGCCGGGAATCAGACCGCGAATCCGGTCCCACCCATACTCCGCGACCGCGAGTTGCCCGGCGAGCGCCTCCCGGTCCAGTCCCGAAAACGCAGCCCGGCTCTCCTGAACGAATGCGGTCAGGAGGACGAGTCCAGGCCCCACAATCAGCACCGTGACGGTCAAGGTGCTGAGTGCGGCGGCGCGCGCGCGTCCGTATCGGGCCACCGCGTTCTGGTGCCAGGGGTACACGAAGATTGCCAATACCGCCGCCCACCCGAGCGGGCGTAAGAACGGCGCAAAGATACGCACCACGAAATAGCCGAGCAGGATGACGAAACCGTAGAAAAACAGCGAGGCGACGCGCGCTCGCTCCGTGGCCAGCGGGTTCTGCACAGTTGCTGATGCGATGATACAACCGTGCCGATGGGTGCGGCGGTGGCGGCACCCGTCGAATTTCCGGAGTTGACGCGCGGATCGCGCGGCGCTACCCGCCGCGAACAGCCTGGCGTCATGTATGGTGGGAGCCGCAGTCGCGGGGGAAGCCTCCGTCAGGCGGTCACTCTTTTTTCGCAGGGCTTACTGGACGCGGAGCTCACCGACACAGTGAGGGATAGTGACAGATCGTGACTCGCTATGCTCCGAGTCTGAATCGCTGCGCTCGAGCCGACTCAGGAATGTCCGTCGACTGAGCCCGGATCGGAGCGGCCATGCATCGGCCGAATACGTCAGACATCAACTGTACGTGGGGTGGGACGAGGTCACTCGCGCGGACGTGCTGCTCAAGGTGACGGCCAGGCCCGGCCTCGTCTACGAGCAGAACCTGTCGAACGAGATCGCGACGCTCTCCAGGATCAACGGCGAACTGCCGGCGTCGCGGTATTTCCCCCTCGTGCTCGATCACGGACGACTGTCCGATGGGCGCATGTTTCTGACCATGTCGCTCTTCGCCGAGTGGCCGCTGGCGACGACGATCGGCGAGGAGCGCAGGCCCGAGCGGCTTGTCGGCCATGTGAGAACCGCGGTGGCGGTCGGCACAGCACTCGCCGAATTGCACCGGATTGGCGTGTTCCACGCCGACCTCAATCCGATGAACATCCTGTACCGCCAGGAGAAGGGCAGGCCAGTGATCCGGATTGTCGACTTCGAGTCGGCCTACGACGTCGCACGCCATGCACAGGGTGTCTTCTACAACCCTCCGACAACGTCCGGGTTCTCCGCGCCCGAGATACCCGACGCCGCGCCCGACGGACGCGCGGATGTGTTCTCGCTCGGAGCGGTTCTCTACACGACGATCGCGGGCTATCTGTGGACGTGGCGCGCGGACGTGGCGGCGCACATCGCGTCGGATCCCGCGCTCGACGCGGACCTCACGACCATCCTTCTCACGGCGGTGGACCGGGATCGGGACAGGCGCTATCAATCCGTTTGGGACATGTGTGCCGCGCTGGCGGGCTACCTGGAAACGATCTGGCCGGGTCGATCCCCGTCGGGATGAGCTCCCCGCTGCGCGCCGTCCACGAGGGCGCCGTGAACTCTACTGCAGCGCCACCCCTTCGTAAATCACTCCGTCCTGGTCCGAGAACACGGAATACGAGCATGCATCGAGTTGATCCTTCACTACGGCCATATAGCTGATCCCGTCGGTCGTCACGCGCACATCAAACCCGGTTGGAATGGGCTCCACTCCGTTCCCGACGGCCCCTGGCGACTGCGGCTGCGTCGGTAGGCTTGCCAGTGGATGATACGCGCTGGTTTTTCCAAACAGCCGCGACTGCGCGGTATTGATCTGACGCGTCAGGCGAATTGCGGCGGCTCGCCGCATAGTCTGATCCGGCGTTCGAGCCGCTCCTGGTGAACATTGTTGCTGGGCATCGCCAACCGATGTCCCGATCAATACCGATCCGAACAGCACTGCCGTTATCACCTGCTTCATTGCTGGCCTCCTGGTTTAGACGGCGAATCTCCACGTGTCGCCTGACGCCCCCGCCCTTCGCGCGTGACGAGGCGGCGGAATCAACGTGCTCGGAACCGACGGGAGCTGGCGGCGACGCGAAATCCAAAGCGCTCACGGATGAGCGCTCGTGATTGCGGGCAAGCGGCTATCTCTGTCTCGCCACCGCCACCTGGTCGCCTCCGCCGGCGGCTCAGATCGATTCAATCCGGTCCATTGCGAGCGCGATCGGTTCCGGGTCGCCGGCGAACTCCATCTGGCGACGAACCATCTTGGAGTACGCGCCCCCTGCTCCCATCAGCTCCTGGTGCGTGCCGCGCTCGATCACGCGGCCGTCTTCCATCAGCAAAATGAGGTGGGCCCGGCGGATTGTCGACAGGCGGTGCGCGATGACGAAGGTCGTGCGGCCGGCGAGCAGCGTTGCCATCGACGCCTGGATCAGCTGTTCGCTTTCGGTGTCCAGGTTGCTGGTGGCTTCATCGAGGATCAGGATCTGCGGTGACGCGAGGATCGCGCGCGCGATTGCCAGCCGCTGCTGCTGCCCGCCTGACAGCTTCACGCCTCGTTCGCCGATTGTCGTGTCGTATCCCTCGGGCAGCCGCTCGATGAACTCATGCGCGTTGGCGCGCCGCGCCGCATCCTCCACCTCCTCAGCCGTTGCGTCCTTGCGGCCATAGGCGATGTTTTCGTGGACGGAACCATCGAACAAGAAGACGTCCTGCTGCACGATGCCGAGCAGCTCGCGGTAGCTGCTCAGACGGAAATCGCGAACGTCAGTGCCGTTGAGCAGGATCCGCCCGGAGGTCGGATCGTGGAACCGCGCGATGAGATCGGTCACGGTCGTCTTGCCGGCACCGCTGCGCCCGACAAGTGCCAGCACGGAGCCGCCCGGCACGACCACGTTGAAGTCGCGGACCGCCGGCCGTCCCTCGTGGTATGCGAACTCGACGTCCTCGAACCGAATCTCCCGCACGACGCGCGGAGCGTCGGTCGCGCCTGCGCGATCCGGCTTGTCGTCCTCCATCGCGAGCACCTCGAACACGCGCTCCATCGCCGCGAGCGATCGCTGAAGCTCGGAGAACGAGTTCACGATGTTCCAGACGGGCCCCATCAGGAGGAACGTGTACCACTGGAACGCCATGATGTCGCCGATCGTGGCGCGTCCGACGACGTTGAGGTAGCCGCCGTACCAGACGATCACCACGTTGACCGCCGCCGTCAGCAGCCCCCACGACGTCCAGATCACCAGCTCGCGCCGGTGCGCGAACAGTTCCTTGCGCAACACCGTGTGGCGGCCGAGCAGGTAATCGAGCAGCTCGCGCGGCTCCCGCGCGAAGGCGCGGACGACGCGGATGCCTGAGAACGTTTCGCCGACGCGGCCGTCGATCGCTTCGACGTCCTTGCGTGTCGAGCGATAGATCGGGCGGATGCGGCGGGTAAACATGAAACTGAGCGCCATCACGCCGGGAATAATCGCGAGCGCGGTGACGGCGAGCCGCCAGTTCATGACCGTCAGCACCGTGACGGCAATGATCAGGCGGATGAGCGAGATGCTCGGCGAAACGACCGCCATCTGCAGCAGGCCGCTCGTGGTTTCCACGTCGCCGGTCAGGCGCGAGAGGATGCCGCCTGTCTTCATCTCCCAGAGTTTCGGCAGCGGCAGGTGCAGGAGCCGATCGAACAGCGTCCGCCGCAGAGTGAGCATGACGCGCGCGTTCAGCAGCTTCTGGCGGTAGTCCTTCGCAATCTTCGTGAGGCTGGAGAGGACAATGACGGTGACGAACGCGCCGCCGGCAAGATTCAGGCGGCGCAGGCGCGCCGCCGTGTCCAGAGCGTCGTTCAGTAGAACGCGATCGATGATGAACCGAATGAACAGCGGCTCGATCATCTCCATTCCGGCGACGAGCAGCGCGAGGAGGAACACGCCGCCAAGCTGGTACCGGTGCGGCCAGAGCCACCGAAGGTAATCGCGCAGGTACTCGCGTGTCTTTCCGGCGAGCAACGGCCCGGACGGTGAGGCCGGCTTGGGCTGCTGCGGGTCTTCCAGGCGGTGCTGTTTGTAATCCTGGACGAAACCCCGGTAACGCTCACGCGACGTACGGGGGCGCATCGCGAGATTTTACGTCAGCCGTGTTTGCCTGCGTCGGGTTGCGTCCTCGTCTCCTTGCTCGTGACCATCACAAACCGAGCGGACCTTCTTACCCGAACACTTCACAGCGCTGTCCACCCACATGTCTCATTTGTCGACGCGCATTCGTTGCACGGATCTCTGCGCGTGCGGGCTGTCGATGTCCGAGTCGTCGGCTTGTAGGTGATGGCTTCCTAATCGCTTACCATCGGCGTTCAACGGGGAGCTTCGAGCTTGCCGCACTCAGTGAGGTGTCCCTCCTCGTTGTAGCCACGCGCCGAACGCATTCATCGCGCCGCGGTAGTTGCAGGTGAACTGCCGAAGGCGCTGGCGCCGTGCGACCACGACCTCAGCAGGTGTCGCCGCGCAGCTTCAGTGCGGACGGCAATGGCGCACATGGCGGCGTCGCAACATAGGTGCGTCCCTCGCGTTGTCAACTGACAGCGCAGTCCAGCGGATTCAACGGCTGACTCCGCATGAGATGCACGTCGGCACTTGAGTTGCTTGCGAGGAGCCAACAATGGAGGTGACATGCGACGCTTACTGCTCACGTCGGTCACGGCCGTGCTGATCGCGGGTCCAGCCGCAGGGCAAATGGCACCGGATCTCAGCGGCACCTGGGAAATGGATATTGAACGGAGCGTTTCGGCAAAAGGCAGTCACAACCCCGACGATCAGCGGATCACGCAGGAGACGCTTGTGATCCGTCAGACGCAGCGTGAGCTCGTGATCGAGCGTCAGCGCGGCAGGGATCGTGACGTGATTACGTACTCATTCGGCAATCAGGCAGAGCTCGCGGCGCCGCCCGCTGCACCGGCGGGCACGACCGGAATCGAGCCGAGCGACACGGTCGGTACCACGTTGACGCGCGAAGTCGGCGAGAATCTCGGGACGAAGGTCCAGCAATCGCACGCCGAAGTGCAGGACGGAAAAGTACTGACGAAGACGGTGCTGCAGATCAACGGAAAGTCCGTTACGACCGACGAGTCTCTCAGCCTCACCGCCGGCGGCCGTGAGTTGGTGGTCCTGCGAATGCTGCAGGTCCATCACGGCTACGCGGACGCGAAGCCGCGTGCCACCGCGCAGGACGTCTACGTTCGGAAGGATCGCTAGCCGCCGCGACGTGGCGCCGGCCACAGGCAGCCGCGGCCGCTACTCTTCCAGGTGTTCCGTTCACGGTGAGTGCCGCGCGGGGGTAAGAAAAACCGCCGCTCAGTCTACCTTTACCCGCCGCAAGTCCGAAGCGCATCGACGAGAGCGCCACATGTCGACGAGCCGAAGGAGCTTCGGGCCGATCGTGCCATCGCCGGGTATTAGTCGTCGATGACGAAGGTGACCATCATGTTGACCTGATACTCCGTGATCGAACCGTTGCTCACCCGCACCTGCTGCTCTTTAATCCACGCGCTGCGGACGTTGCGGAGCGTCTTGTTCGCCCGGGCAATGCCGTCGTTGATCGCAGCCTCGAAACTCTTGGTCGAGGTGGCGCTGATCTCAGATACCTTCGCTATCGACATCTTGTCCTCCTATGAACGCGGGATTGTGGGGATGGTGTGCCCTTCCGGATGGCAGGGTACAACATCTGCTGGCGGCGGGTTTCGGTGCCTGACGCTTCGCCGGTTTGACGTAGCGAATTGGCGGAGCGGAAGCCGCAGCGCCGCGCACCGAGTAGGACAGAACCACGATGCCGCTCTTCCGAAGCGTCTTCTGATCGGTTAGTACGAGCTTCGCCATCGCGCCTGGAGGCAGGAGCGGAATCCCGTCGCCGAGCAACACCGGCATGACCGCGACCTCGACCGTGTCGACCAGGCCGGCATCGAGCAGAGACCGAAACAGCTTGCCACCGCCAAACAGCCAGATATCGCGTCCCGGCTTCTGCTTGAGCGCGGCAACGTCCTGCCCAGGATCGTGATTGACGACGCGAACGCCGGGAAAGGTCGCCGGCGGGAGCGTCTTCGAGAAGACAATCACTTCGAGGCCGCGCATCGCGCCGTTGCCTCCCGGCGCGGTCATAACCTCGTAGGTGTTGCGTCCCATGACGACGGTATCGAATTCGCTGTACAAGGCCCCGAAGTCGATCGCCGGATCCATGACAATCCAGTCGTATTCGCCGTGCGGTCCGGCAATGAATCCGTCCAGGGTGGCAGCCACCTGATACCGCAAGCGTCTCGTCGTCGCCATGATCCTCCGGTTCGACGCCGGCGATATTACTCCGAGCCACCGCTCTCATGAAGGTGTGGCCGCAACCTGTGTCGCCAACTTGCGCGCCACTCAACTGCGTTCTGGCACAGCACACGACCGCTTCGCAGATGACGACGCCCGCTGCGGTGCCGCTGACATGCTGCGCCAACAGCCCGAGCGGGGTCGTTCATCTCTCGTGACGCCACATCACCAGCCGCCGGTTCCGCTCGACGCACTGGTGCCGCTTGTCGAACTTCACACCGCCCATTCACGTGCGCGCGTTTCCCGGGCGGTCAGCGCTTGCCCCCGCCGCCCGAACGTGGCAGAACCGTCCAGTCGAATTGAGTCGATACTGCGATACCGTTGTGTACGAACGTGACGGTCACGCGCGACGTACCCACCGTCGTCACCTCACCCCGGATGACGCCGTCCGCATTCATCGCGAGCCCCGGCGGCAGCCCCGCGGCTGTAAACACGCCCTTCCGATCTGCAGACGACCCGCCACTCACGCGGAGCCGGAGCCGAACGTCGTCACCGACCATGTTGGTCTGCGGTCCGGGATTGACAATGCGCACGCCGGTATTTGGCTCCACCGTCATCGTCACGGTGGCCGTCGCGCCGTTGTAGTTCACGGGGTCAGCGGGACTGAAGGCGACCGATAACTGCTGCGTCGCCGTCAGCACGGTTCCGAGCGGCGGCGAGTAGGTGAACGTGCCGTCGACGTTCGCCGTCGCGTTCAACTGGTCGCCCGTCAGAAGCGTCCCTGCGACGACCGGCGCCGGCTGCGGCCATGAGAGGACCGGGGTCGCCTTATTGATCGTGACTGCGACCGCGCCGGATGCCGCGTTGTAGTTGACGCCGCCCCCAAAGCTCCAGATCGCAGTGCCCCCCGGCACGTTCGTGAAGGTGGCGCCAAGGTCGAGCAGATCGCCGAGGTTTTCGTCGACCACGCCGGTGGCCGAGCCAGTCGCGCCATGCGCCGCACCGTCGTAGATTCCGCTGAATCCCGAGACGTCGATGACGGCGTCCGCGAGATTGATCGTGATTGCGGCGGTTCCCTGGGCCGCGTTGTAGTCGGCGTTCCCGGCAAAGCTCCAATTCGCCGTGCCGCCGGGCGCGTCGGTGAATGTGTCACCGAGCGTGAGCAACGAGCTCAAATCCTCGCCATCGACACCCCTCGCCGTGCCCGTCGCTCCGTGCGCAGCACCGTCGTAGGTCCCGGTATATCCGGAGACCTCGATGACCGCAGACTTCTTCACCTCGCCCGATCCCAATGGCGCCACCGTCACCGTAACCCGCGCGCTCTTCAGCTCAACGGTCGCATCGCCTGATGTGGCAGCGGCAAACACGAAGAGGCTGGTCGTGATCGAGACGGGGACGACCGTCAGTCGTGAATCGGTGAACGTCACCGTTCGTGCCAGTGATGGATCGGTTCGGAAGATGCCAAGTGACGCCGGCTGTCCAGCGACGACCCAACTGGAGGTGCCGCGAGCGTCGGCAACCCTCAAGATAGAGCCCGTTCCCGTCTGTTCGTACGTGATGCTCGAGACGTAATAGTTCTCCGGCGCCACCACGTTGAAGCTCAGGGTGTCCACCGCGACGCGATTACCGAACGCTTGTGTCGACGCTCTGAATTCGTCGTCCAGGAAATTCCCGGAATCCCGGCCGCTCTCGAAGCCGATCTCCAGCGTGTTCGGGGCCTCTGGAGGCACGCGCGTGCTGTCGGCACTGAAGAACTTCAGCGGCACGGCGTCGCGCACGTCGCTGAACGTGACGTGTTGCGCTCGCGCTGGCATGGCGAAACTCAGGACGCTGATCGCAACGGCTGCGACCGATACGGACGAAGACTTTAAAATCATGCCGCGTTCCTTTGATGGCGATGTTGCGAAGTAGAGGTGGCGGGTGGCAGGGCACGCGGTTCCGCGCGTGCCGGCGCGCCCGCCGGCGGACCCGAAGAGTCGATCCTCAGAGTCGGTCCTCTAATCGTGCATGCGGGTGGGCGGGGTACCTATACCCGGAAAGTGGGGGATACAGGAGTGGCAGGGTGCCAGCAGCCCCCCCCACTTTCCGGGTGTGGCGGCGGACTCCGGCTGCACTTTTCACCGCCCTGCAGGCATCCCATCGTCACGCGGCACGACGCACCATCAGCGAACGCCGGATTTGGTCATCACGAGCAGACGTCTTCTTGCCGCGAGTGCAGCTCTGTCCGCGTCAGGATCGCCGCCAAACGTTGTCCCTGTGGCAATGGTGATGACGGCCGACCTGTGGCTTGGTGACGTCGCGCATTCGGCCTGTCGCTATTCGATGGGCGGAATTCGTTGTCAAGTCCCGGCTTGCTGCCGCATCATGAGCTGGACAAAGATGAAAGTGCTGCACTTTGATCTCTGGATGGCCCACACGAACGGCATCTCTGCACGGCCACTGAGCAGGTGCATGACTTACCGGGGCCAGGGCCAGGGCCGGAGCTCGCATTCGAACACGCGGAATGTCGGGTCTTTTCGTCGGAGGGCGACATGGCGACCCCAAGACCTTCAATACAAAGTCGGCCCTGCACGTTTGGTGGATGTGAGGGACGCATGATTCTGAAAAACGTGGAGAACCGCGACCCAATCGCGGAGCCGATTGCCGGCCGGCCGCCCGCGCAAGGGGACTGGTTTTGGCAATGCGACCGGGAGCCGCGGCATACAGCGCCGCATGAAAGTGGCGGCACTTGATCTGCAGGGTGCGAAAGCCTGGTTAAGGCCGATCCCGGCAAAATTCGACACTGTAGAGTCGTACGGAAATCCAACATGGGAGCGGGAATCGGATCGGAGTGGGCATGATCGATCTGAGGGACGCCGTGAGTCTGCTGCAGGCGAAGCGGAAAGAGCTGGCGGATCAGCTGGCTGCGGTGGACAAGGCGCTCGCCGCGCTGAGCGCTTTCGCTGACGCTGCGACAACAGCGCCTCACGGGAATCCCCCGCAGCGGACAGAAAACGCGCCAAGCGCAGTCGTTCCGACGAGGCTCAAGCCACCCCGGACTCTGTCCGAAGAGCACAAGCACGCCCTGAATGAAGGCAGGCGGAAGGCACGTCATTCGAGGGACGCGGCCGCAGGGCTTGCGAGGGAAATGGCAGATCCCTCGGCAGCCCTGGCGCCCGCGTTAGGTGCTGACGGTCGGCAGCCTCGCTTGGTGAAGCGCACAAAACAGTAGTCGGTTGTCCTTCACGGGCGCGACGCCACGCTGGAGGCCAGCAGCCGCTGCCTTCTGGCGGCGGCCGCGTTCGTGTACCGCTCGCCGCCGTCCCGCCGGTACTCATCCTCCACGCGCCGCCCGCCATACGTAACTTCAACCTTCTGAGTCCCTGCTGTGTTCGATCGGCGGGGTGCACAAAGCGGTGCGTTGTTTGGTGCGAGTACAAACTCACCGCCTGCGACGTTTACTGTCACAGGAACCGCTGACAGTGCTCGGTTGTGAATCGAAACAGGACCGACCGGCCCGGCTCAGCCTTCCCGAGAGGAGGATCCCGCCGTCTCGCGTACGAAACGTTGTGACGTAGCCCCCCAGATCGTGTACCGGCGGTCGTGGAGCTTTGCACGTCACACATGAACGCCTTGCAACGCGACAACGTGAAGAACACTCGTTGCGAGTCAAGCGCGATCGCGTTCACATCATCCGAACACAACACGCAAGCAGAAGGAGCATGGTAATGAGAACTAGCAAACTTGCAGCGGTGGGCGCAACCGTCGTACTGATGTCGGCGCCTGCCGTTGCCTCCGCGCAGAGTATTTTCGACGACTCGGTTTCGACATGCACCGGCATCAACTGTTCGAGCCTGAGGCTACCAGCCACGGTGTTCGCTTTCGGCCCAAGCGCGGGAACGTTCACCATCGATGCTTTTGCCGCCGCGGGCCAGTGTGTGCGCTTCGACGTCATCAGTCCGTCGGCTCCCGACATGGAGTTGGTCGTGGTAGCGCCGAACGGCTCGGTGTTCCGCAACGACGATCGCAATGGCGCCCTCGATCGCCGTCCGCTGGTCAAGATCGGGTCAGCGCCGAACAACGGGTGGTATACAGTGCACGTCGCTCAGTTTGCGGGCGCCGCGACGGAAACCAACATCGTGCTGATGTACGGCACGTATCCCGCCGGCAATCCGAACTGTGGCACGCCGACCGGACCGTTGGCAGCAGGTACGCTCACACTGAACGGCGAAGAGCTGGACGATGCGGCAAAGACGGAACCAGCAGTGGCGCCCGTATCGAAACCGGGTCAGCCAGGCGCCGAACGCTGACACTGGCGCGTTCTGCCACGACTGTTTGCTCAGAAGAGAGCAGCAACGCGCGCTTCAGGGCGCGGAAGGAAGCACTCTAGTTGGCCAGCCCCGGTTCGTACGGACGGCCGGGGCTGTATCGGCACCAATCGACCGCCAGAGTTCCGCCACGAAGCGGTTTGCTCCAAGATTGCCGGGAAGTCAAACGGCCGAATCGGTAGCAGCCAGTGCCACCTATCTGAAGAAATCCGCGAACGAACCGTGATCGAACAAGTCCTCCGGCTTGACAACTTTAGTCTGCCGGAAGCCGGAAATCGGGCCATCGTGTTGCGCATCGACTGGCCCCTGGTGGGCTGGCGCCGATCGATGGCGCTGCCAGCCTGAATAGCCAACGCGCTCGACCTGGCGGTTGACCCACAGCTCGTGCATGACCT
>WUUC01012925.1_pt1 | contig 12909 bp, 9 predicted proteins | sample 6278441 | NCBI WGS metagenome assembly WUUC01 (sample SAMN13675441, study PRJNA597444) | soil metagenome | isolation source: soil | place: USA: Washington | collected 2017-10 | reverse complement strand
TCGCGGCGACATCGCGCATCCCGCTCTGGTTGCCGCCGGAATCACCGATCAGAATGATGTTCTTGAACCCGCCCCCTTTCAGGCTCCGCGCGGTGTGTTCGAGGACCATCATGAACCGATCGTTGGGAAGGGTGATCGTCCCCGCCATGCGCATGTGCGACGACGGCGGGCTCCAATCGCCCTCGGGGACGTACGTCATGATTGGCGCGACGAGGGCGTCGCCGAGCGTCCGCGCGATCCGGTCCGCGGTGTGCTCGAGCACGAACCTGTGCTCCCCCATGACCATGTGCGGGCCCTTCTGCTCCGTCCCGGCGGTCGCGATGATCGCCGAAGTCTTTCCGGCCGCCATCAGGTCGCGCACCTCATCCCAGGTGAGCTCCTCGATAAAGACCGTGTTCGGCGGCTGCGGCGCCGATGATGCGGCCTGCGCCGACGCCGGCGCCAGCGGGAAAACGACTGCCAACAGCAGCAGGAAAGCGTGTCGCTCCATGATGGTGCTCCTCTCGCGGGTCATGCCGTCGGTGTGATGGGCTGGGCCGCGCGCTCCGTCTCGGCACGGGCTTCCAGTACTCGATCGACCTCCTCGCCGAGCGCCGTCGCCGCCGCGAGGTCACTCGTAATGCTGTCCAGTGATCCCGCTCCGGCACGGAGACGCAGCAGGTTCAACCGCATCGTATCGAGGGCCGTGACGACCTCGGTCAGGCGCGCGTCCGCCGCCTCTCGCGCGCTGCGCAGATCTTCGAGCAGCGATCGCTGCTGCGCCGCGGACCCCGGACGCGCCGGTGCACCCTGCGCGTCCGCCATCGAGCGATCCAGCTCGGCGATGCGAGCCCGCGCCATCCGCGCCTGACCCTCGAGCCGGCGGAGGACGTCTGGAAGGTCGCGCAACTCCCGGCGTGAATGGCGGGGAAGCGCTTCGAAGAGCGATTCCGCCGACATCGCGATCGCGAGCTCGGTCGGCCGATCGGCCGGTATCGCCCGCTCGCCGATCCGTGTTCCGGCGATCCGGCCGAGGAAATGCCCGACGGGACCGCGCCAGAACGATTCCCAGAACGACCCTTTGCCAGTGCGCAGACGTCGCCACCGATTGCTGAAGATGGTGAGCACGATCCCGGCGTATGTGGAGAGCACGCCGACCTCGGCCCCGATGCCGAACGGCGCCGCGATACGGCCGAGCACCATCGAAGCGAAGGAGATCCCCGAAATGGCGAGTGCGCCGAGACCTGCGTAGTGGAAAAACCGCTCGCGCGGCGTTGGGCGAGGGCCGAAGACGTACAGGAACTCCTCGCGCTCGCGGTCGAACGCCACTCGCGCCCCGGCGACGATGTCCTCCACGCCGTACCCCTGCTTGAACAGCGCGCGGAGTCGCTTGACGATAATACCGATCGGAAGTGCGAACATGGTGGTGCAGAGGACGACGACGACCGCGTCCCTTCCAATCCCCATGGCGCGTGCCGCGCCGCTCTCCACGGCGGCGATCAACAGCGGCACGATCATTCCCGGAATCACGGCGAGCGGTCCGTTGCGCCGCCGATCGAGGAAGACCCGGATCGGAACGGGCACCGTGGGACGCTTCTCGAGCTGCGGCTCGAGTGCCTCGGCGAGTAGCTCACCGCGCTCGTAGCGCGCCTCGCGCTCCTTGCGCAGACAGCGATCGATCACCGCCGAGAGTGCGGGTGGCACGCCCCGGGCGACCGATGCGAGGGTTGGCGGCGGCTTCGTCACATGCTGGGCGAGCAGCGCGTGGGCGTTCGATGCCGTGAACGGCAGGCGGCCGGTGAGCGCGAAGAATCCGACGACGCCGAGCGAGTACAGGTCGCTGCGCCCGTCGACCGCCTCGCCGCTGGCCTGCTCCGGGCTCATGTACTCCGGCGTGCCGAGCAGCTCACCGACCGCGGTCTCTCCATGCGCGTCGACGACGCGCGCGATGCCGAAGTCGGTGACCATTGCACGGCCGGTGGCGTGCTCGAGTAGAATGTTCGCCGGCTTCACATCGCGATGCACCACGCCCTGCGCGTGGGCGTAGGCGAGGGCCCACGCGACCTCGCGCAGGATGCGTGTGACGTCGCGGGGCGGGACGGCTCCGCGTGCGGCCACTCGCTGGGAGAGTGTCTCGCCGTCCACGTACGCCATGACGTAGAAGACGAAGTCGCCCATCTCCTCGACGGCGTGAATCGGGACAATGTAGGGATGGGAGAGCCGGGCGGCGGTGCGTGCCTCGCGCATGAAGCGGCTGCGCAGCGGTGCGTGCGCGGCGAACTGCGGCGGTAGGAGCTTGATCGCGACGAGCCGGTCGAGCCGCACGTCGCGGGCGAGATACACGACGCCCATCCCGCCGCGCCCCAGCTCCCGCTCGAGCGAGTATCGTCCGACGATCGCTTCCTGAAACGAGAGGAAGAGCGGGTCCATGGCGGGCAGAGGGGGGGAGGAAGTCTTAACGATAGGGGCCGGCGGACGCGGGCAGCAATAGCGGCGGCCGCCACTGGCGCCGCGCGGTGACGGCGCGTTCCTTCTCGCTGGTCCTCCACCTGCGAGGTCTCTTGGATCGCCGGGCCTTTCTCTCCGATCTGGCGCGCACGGCCACACTGTGCGCTGCCGTGCCCAACGTCTGGCGCGTGACCGCGCGCCCGCGGCTCGCCGACGACCCTTTCCAGCTCGGCGTCGCATCGGGCGATCCGACGCCGACCGGCGGGGTGCTCTGGACCCGCCTCGCGCCGCGCGCCCTCGAGCCCGACGGCGGGATGAACGGCCAACGGACAGTCGTATCGTGGGAGGTCGCCGGGGATGAGGGCTTCTCGCGTGTCGCGCGGAGCGGGCGCGTGACCGCCGCCCCGGAGCTCGGCTACAGCCTGCACGTGGAGGTCGGCGGGCTGGCGCCGGATCGCTGGTACACCTATCGGTTCACGGTCCGCGATGCGGTGAGCGATGTCGGCCGTTTTCGCACGGCGCCGAGCCCCACTTCCCCGACCCCCCTGCGGCTGGCGGTCGCATCGTGTCAGCACTACGAGGAAGGGCTGTTCACCGCCTACGCCCATATGGCGCGCGAGGAGCTCGACCTCGTCGCACACCTCGGCGATTACATCTACGAATACGCCGGGATCGCCGGGCGCGTGCGACTTCATTCCGGTCTCGAGATCCGGACGCTCGACGATTACCGGCGACGCTACGCCCAATACAAGAGCGATCCACTTCTTCGCGCGATGCACGCCCGGTGTCCGTGGCTCGTCGTGTGGGACGACCATGAGGTGGACAACAACTACGCCGGCCTCCTCGGCGAGAACACGATGGAATCCGAGGAGCAGATGCGCGCCCGGCGCGGAGCCGCGTACCAGGCGTGGTGGGAGCATCAGCCGGTGCGGGTGCCGCGCGCCGCGTCGTGGGCCGACCTGAACATCACCCGCCCCTTCACCTGGGGCTCCGTCGCCGACTTCTGGCTACTCGATAGCCGGCAGTATCGCTCCGACCAGGCGTGCGGCGATGGGACTCAGACCATCCCATGCGGCAACTGGGCCGATCCCTCGCGCACCCTGCTCGGCCCGGCGCAGGAGCGGTGGCTCGCCGACGGGTTGGCCGCATCGCCAGCCCGCTGGCAGGTTCTCGGCAACCAGGTGATGGTCGCTCCGCTCGACAGCGCGACCGGCCCCGCTGTGCGCGTCTCGATGGATCAGTGGAGCGGTTACCCGGCCGCGCGCGAGCGACTGCTCCGGACGATCGCCGAGCGCGTCCCCAACCGCGCGGTGATCCTCAGCGGCGACATCCACTCGGCGTGGGCGAACGAGCTTCGCGTGGACTTCGCCCGACCGGAGACTGCGCCAGTGGCCGCCGAGCTGGTGGCGACGAGCATCTCATCGGGGGGCGATGGGGCCGACCGCTCGGGCGCGGCGAGCGACGCGCGCCTGGCCGAGAACCCACACATCAAGTGGCAGAGCTCCCGGCGCGGGTACATCTCGTGCGCGGTGACTCCCGATTCCTGGATGGCGCAATACCGCGTCGTTCCCTTCGTGAGTCGCCCGGACGCTCCGCTCGCGACACCGGTGGCGTGGCGACTGGCGCGGGGGCGGCCAGGCCTGGAGCGCGCCTAGCGGTCCGGCCGGCAGCTCCGGATCACTCGTACTTCTCCCCTGCCGGGTCGCCGTTCTCGTCTCGGGCTTCGATTCACACCGGAATCCTCAGCACCGCCTCGCACCCCTTCGCTCCCTTGCGGTTGGCGAGAGTCAGCGTCCCCCCGTGCGCCTCGGCGATCTGCCGCGACAGCGCGAGCCCGATCCCGGTGCCCTGTCGCTTCGTCGTGAAGAACGGGGTGAACACATTCTCGGTGTCGGTGAGCCCCGGGCCTTCATCGACCACGTGCACCTCGACATGTCCATCGGTCTTCGCCCACGACACGACGACCGCGCCAGCCGTCTCGAGGGATGCGTCGACGGCGTTGACGACGAGATTGATCAACGCCTGATCGAGCTGATCGCCATCCGCCTGGATCTCGAGTGGCGGACCGCCGAGCACCCGGACCGGAAGGCGCTTCTCCAACTCGGCGACCCGGCGCACCCAGTCGGCGACCTCCAGGGGTGCGCGCTGTGGACGTGGAAGCCGCGCCAGCTTCGCGTATGCGGCCATGAATCGATTCAACGACTCGGCCCGCGTCGAGATGACATCGAGTCCGCGCGTCAGATCGAGGTCACGATCGGGTGGCGGTGGATGCTTCGTCAGTATCGCGCGCAACGACCCGGCGATCGACTTGATCGGAGCGAGAGAGTTGTTGATCTCGTGGCTGAGCACTCTCACCAGACGCTGCCACACCTGCCGCTCTTCCTCGCGCAGCGTCTTGCTGAGATCCGTCAGCACGAGCAACTGGTGCGGCACTCCACCCTGGCGGAAGGTGCTCCGTCGGAGCTCCCAGCGCCCGACGCTGGCGGCGGGAAACAGGGCTTCGACCACCCGTCGCGGCTCCCCGGTCAGGCAGCGTTCCAGCCCCAGCTCATCGGCGCTCCGTCCGATCAACCGCTCCACGGGCTGTCCCAGCAGCCGTTCGCCGGCGCGATTGACGAGCCGCAGCCGGCGCGATTCGTCGAGCGCAAAGACGACCACGTCCACCTCGGCCATCACGCGCCGCAGCAGCGCCGTCGCTTCGAGCGCGCCCAGGTGCTGCTCCCTCAGCGGCTCGCTGAGCGCGTTCACCTCGGCGAACGCCAGGCCCAGCGCGTCGTCGATCTGCGCGCCGCGCGCCCGAATCGAGTAGTCGCCCTCGCGCAGAGCGGCGAGAAGGTTGGAGAGGATCTGGAGGGGCCTGACGACGCGCTCGCGCACCGCGAACGCCGAGGCCAGCCATGCGCCGCCCAGCAACACGGCCGCCGTCCACTTCGCCTTCGCCGAGTAGTCGTGGACCCAGAGGAGTATCATGAGGACGACGAGCGCCGGAATCCCGCCCGCCAGCGCGAGCAGGAAGATCCGGCGCTCGAACGTCAGGCGCGAGCGCGTGCGTGGGTCGCCCAGCTCATAGCCCATACTGCTGGATGCGCCGGTACAGCGCGCTGCGACTCAACCCGAGCGCCTCGGCGGCCCGGCTCACGTTGCCGTCGACACGGGCAAGGGTCTTCCGGATGAGGAAGCGCTCCGCTTCCTCGAGCGTCATGTCGTCGAGCCTGGCATCGCCGTCGCGCTTCGCGCGAAGTTCCAGCGCGGCGCTGTCGACGACCTCACCGTGCGCCATGAGCACGGCACGCTCGACCGCATGGCTCAGCTCGCGTACGTTGCCCGGCCACGGGTGAGCGAGCAGGAGTTGCATGGCGTCGGGGGAGAAGGTGGTGACGCGCTTCCCATACCGGTTCGCCTGTTCCTTCAGGAAGTGCCTGGCGAGGACAGGGATGTCGTCCTTGCGCTCGCGCAGCGGCGGCAGCTTGATCTCGACGGTGTTGACCCGGTAGAGGAGATCCTCTCGAAAGCGCCCTTCGGCGACCTCGGTCTGGATGTCGGCGTTCGTCGCAGCGATGACGCGAACATCCACCTTGCGTGTCCTCGACGAGCCGACCCGCTGGATCTCACCGCTCTCCAGAATGCGGAGCAGCTTGGCCTGCTGCTTCATCCCGACGTTGGCGATCTCGTCGAGGAAGAGGGTGCCGGTATCCGCCAGCTCGAAGCAGCCCACGCGATCGGTCTTCGCGTCGGTGAACGCGCCCTTCACGTGGCCGAACAGCTCGCTCTCGAACACGCCCTCCGATATCCCCCCGGCGTTGACGGTGATCAGCGGCTTACCGGCGCGCGCCGACGCCGAATGCAGCCACCGCGCGACGACCTCCTTGCCCGTCCCATGCTCGCCGGTGATGAGGACGTTCGCGTCCGACTTCGCCACCCGCTCCATCACGTTGAGCACGGGCTGCATCGACTTCGACTGGGCGATCAGAGTCGGCAAGCCGGGCCGGCGCAGCCGCTGGTTCTCCGTCTCCAGTTTCTGTCCCATGCGCAGCGCCTGGCCGAGCTCGATCTGGGTCTTCATCGTCGCCAGCAGGCGCGCGTTGTCCCATGGCTTCTCGACGTAGTCGCGCGCCCCGAGGCGCATCGCCTCGACGGCGCTGTCGATGCTCCCCCATGCGGTCATCACGACCACCGGCAGCTGCGGGTCCGTCGCCTGGATCCGCGCCAGCAGGTCGAGCCCTTCGCGCCCGGAGGTGGTGTCACGGGCGTAGTTGAGATCCATCAGAAGCGCGTCGTACTCGGCGGCGTCGAGCGCGGTCACGACCTCACGCGGCGAGCTGGCGGTGTCGATCCGAAACCCCTCGCTCTTCAAAAGGAGCCGCAGCGCCTCGATGACGTCGGGTTGATCGTCGGCGACGAGAATGCGTGGAGAATCGGACTGCACTTGCACCTCGGTTCGCGTGCGTCACTTGGCGGCGACGACATCGTAATCCCCGAACTTCACATCGCTGAGCAACTCTGGCGCCAGCTTCTCCGTGAATCGCTTCGTGATCGCGGCCTCCCGATGTGCGTCGCTGGCGCTCTCGTTCGCGAACACCATGACGTGCATGAACCGGTGCGGATTCACGGCGTCCTGGAGCGAGAGGTAGGTGGTCGTCCCGGGCTCGCTCCGCCGCATCTCGTCGGCGTATTCCCGGATCGCGGCCATCACGCGGTCGGTGCTGCCCGGGCGGACGAGGTAACTGGCGGTGATGCACAGCGGCATCGAGGACCTCCATCGATCAGGCCGGGAGCGGTCGGGCCGTCACCCGAATCCGCCCTCCCGGCCATTGGGTGGCTGATGGAAGATAGGCCCCACCCACACGGTCCGGAGGAGGCCGATCGTCACGCCGGCGCCGCCGCCGCGACCTCGCCCTGCTGGACGACCTTGTCGTTCACGATCCACCCATCCATGAGCTCGATGATCCGGCTTCCATAGAGCGCGTTCGTCTCCGAGTGCGTCACCTGAATGATCGTCGTCCCTTCCTGGTTCAGCCGGCGGAAGAGTTCCATGATCTCCTTCGCCTGCGCCGAGTGCAGATTCCCCGTCGGCTCGTCGGCGAGAATGACCTTCGGACTCGCGACCACCGCGCGCGCCACCGCGACGAGCTGCTGCTGCCCGCCGGAGAGCTGGCTCGGATACAGATCCTTTTTCCCGACGATCCCGAACCGGTCGAGCGTGTCGGCGACCAGCGCCTCGCGCTCGCTCCGCTTGATGTTCCGGTAGGAGAGCGGAATGTCGAGGTTCTCGGCGACCGTCAGACTGTCCAGCAGGTGGTACTGCTGGAAGACGAAGCCGATGTACTGCTTGTTCAGCTCCGCGCGCTGCTTCACCGACAGCTTGTGCACCTTGTGATCGAACAACGAATACTCGCCCGTCCACGCGCCGTCGAGCATGCCGAGGATGCCGAGAAGCGTCGACTTTCCGGCGCCCGAGGGCCCCATGATCGTCACGAACTCGCCCTGGCGAAGGTCGAGGTTTATCCGGCGGAGAACCCACGTACGTGTGGGCCCGGTGTCGAAGTACTTCTCAATGTTTCGCAACGAGATCATGATCTCCCCTCTGGGCAGCGTGTCGGGCTAGGTGTGCGATCGCAACGCCATCGTTGGATCGACGCGGGTCGCCCTGGCTGCCGGAAGATACGTCGCGACCAGTGCGACGGCGCCTGCGCCCAGGGCGACGAGCGTGTAGGTGAGTGGATCGCTCGGACTGACGTCGTACAACTGCCGCTCGACCAGCCGCGTGAGCGCGAACGCGCCGGCCAGGCCGACCACGATTCCGGCGCCGGCGATAAGCATCCCCTGCCGAAGTACGAGACCAAGCACCGCCTGGCGCTCGGCGCCGAGGGCCATTCGGATCCCGAGCTCGTGCGTCCGCTGCGAGACCGAGTACGACATGACGCCGTAGATGCCGATCGCCGCCAGGACCGCCGCCAGCGCGGCGAACAGCGAGAGGAGGAGGGCCGAGAAACGGGCCCCGGCCCGTGAGGCGGCGACGACTTCCGTCATCGGCCGGATGTTGTAGAGCGGCTGGTCGGCATCCACCCGGCGGATCGCCGCGCGCACGGCGGGGGTCAGATCCGCCGGATCGCCGCTGCCGCGCACGAGAAGGGACAGCCCGGGGAACGTCTGCTGCCCCATCGCGAAATAGAGCTGCGTCCGGCGCACGTCGGTGACGCCCAGCTGCTGGACGTGGCCGACCATGCCGATCACCGTCCGCCACGCTGTGCTGTCGCCGACGTCGCGACCGACGCGCTTGCCGATCGGATTCTCGTTGGGCCAGTGCTTCCGTGCGAGCGTCTCGTCGATGATGGCGACCGGGGCACTCCCCACGACGTCGCGCTCGTCGAACGTGCGTCCCTGAAGGAGGGGGATGCGGAGCGTCTCGAAATACCCGGTGGACGCGATGCGAATGTCGCCGTGCGCGAAGTCGCTCGGCGTCGGCGGCTGCCACCCCTCCGCTTCGAAACCCCCTGTGGAGATCGAGCCGGACATCGGAATGTTCGAGATGAACGACGCACCCTGCACACCGGGGAGCGCCCGCACCTCTTGGAGGACCCGCTGCTGGAAGGCGCGCTGCTGGTCCTCGGTCGGGTATTTCGACGGCGGAATCGACATTTGAACGGCGAGCGTTCCAGCAGGCTCGAATCCCGGATTCACGCCCTGTACGCGGCCGAAGCTTCGGACCATCAGTCCCGCGCCGATCAGGAGCACGAGCGCCAGCGCGACTTCGGCCGCCACCAGCAACCGCCGGATCCCCCCGCGCCCGAACGCCGGCGAGGCAGCCCGCGTGCCCTCCTTCATCACGTCGTGAAGATCGGGCTTCGACGCCTGCAGTGCTGGAAAGAGCCCGAAGAGAATCCCGGTGACCAGGGAGATGCCGAACGTGAAGGCGAGCACCCGCCCGTCGACCGCGATCTCGTGGAGCCGCGGGATGTTCGCCGGCTGGAGCGCTACGAGCGTGTCGGTGGCCCACACCGCGAGCAATACGCCCCCGATCCCGCCGAGGAGGGCGAGGACCACGGTCTCGGTCAGCAGCTCGCGAACGAGCCGGCCCCGTCCCGCCCCGAGCGCGATGCGGATCGCGAGCTCCCGCTCCCGCGATGCGGCGCGGGCGAGGAGCAGGTTCGCGACGTTGGCGCAGGCGATCAACAGCACGAATCCGACGGCGCCGAGCAGGACGAGGAGCGCGGGCCGCACGTCGCCGAACAGACCCTCTCGCAACGGGGTGACGGAGAGGGTCCAATCGTCCTCGGTGGAGGTTGAATCCATGTACTCCCGGCGAACCGACGCCGCGATCCGCGACAGATCGGCGCGCGCCTGCTCGAGCGTCACGCCGGGTTTCAGGCGCCCGACCATCCCGAGATACTCGTTGAACCGTGCGCCGCGCTGCTCCGGCGTGAAGGCGAGCGGCGTCCACACGTCGACGGCCGTGCTGATCCGGAAACCCGGCCGCATGACGCCGATGATCCGATAGGCCTCGTTGTTGAGCGTGATCGTGGTGTCGGTGATCCCGGGACTCGCCCCGAAACGGCGACGCCAGAGGCCATCACTGATGACGGCCACCCGATGGTTGCCGAGCTGCTCCTCGTCCGGCCGGAACCCTCGCCCGCGCTGGGTTTCGACGCCGTAGGTCGGGAAGTAGCTGGCCGTCACACGCGAGCCGATCAATCGCTCGGGCTCTCCCCCGCCGCCGGTGAGGTTCGCGTTCCACCCGGTGACGATCGCCGTGCTCGAGAACACGGCGTTCTGCGCCGTGTAGTCGAAGTAGCCGGGTGCGTCGACCGGCGCGTCCACCTTCATCTTCCGATACTCGTGACCGATCTGCACGAGACGGTCAGCATCCGCGAACGGCAACGGCTCGATGAGAACACCGTTGACGACCGAGAAGATCGCGGAGTTGGCGCCGATCCCCAGGGCCAGCGTCAGGACGACGATCGTCGTGAACGCCGGCGAATGGGCGAGTCGGCGAAGGGTGTAGCGGAGCTCGGTCATTGGTGAAGTCTCTCGTCGGCGAAAAGCGAAGGCGCGCTCCGACGCTGTCAGAGTCAGCGGGAAGCGCGCCCAGAACCCATCAAGAAGGGTCCGTCAAACGACAGCGACGCTCTCGTCCACGACCTGGCCGTCGAAGAGGTGAATCGACCGCTGCGCGTGCTTGGCGTATCGCGGATCGTGCGTCACCATGCAGATCGTCGCGCCACCCGCGTGCAGCTCGCGGAGGAGCTCCATCACCGCCTCACCATTGGTCGAATCGAGGTTTCCGGTGGGCTCGTCGGCGAGGAGAATCAGTGGATCGCCGGCGACCGCGCGCGCGACGGCGACGCGCTGCTGCTGACCGCCGGACAGCTGCGATGGGTAGTGGTTGGCGCGATGCCCCATCCCCACCCGCTCCAGTGCGGCCTTCACGCGCTCGCGACGCTCGGCGCTCGGCATGTCGCGATAGGTGAGAGGAAGCTCGACGTTCTCGAACACGGTCAGGTCGCCGATCAGGTTGAACGCCTGGAAAATGAATCCGATCTGGCGATTACGGACGTGCGCACGCTGCGAGGCGGTCAGCCCACTCACCGGCTTCCCGTCGAGCAGATAGAGCCCGTCGGTAGGGGTGTCGAGCAGGCCGAGGATCGAGAGGAGCGTCGTCTTGCCGCCGCCCGAAGGACCGGCGATCGCGATGTAGTCGCCGGCGTTGATGTCGAGATGGACGTTGGAGAGCGCGTGCGTCTCCACCTCGTCCGTGTAGAAGACCTTCTTGACGTTCTCGAGGTGGATGAGGGGCTTGTTTCCAGTGTCCATGGAAGGAGGTCCTGGCGGGAGGTTTGGTTGGGGGAAGAGGGTAGCGGCCCCCGAAGGGGGCCGCCTCAGGCTTTGACACCCACGACCCACAAAACGGCTGGGTCGCGGGAGAGTTTCGTCAGCGCTCGATCCGAACTTTCTCGAAGCCGTCGTGTTCCGCCATGTCCGAGAGGATCACGACATCGCCGGCCGAGAGGCCCGAGCGGACCTCGACCAGCTGCACGGAGCTCTTTCCGAGCCCTACCTTCACCCGGTAGGCCTCCCCGAAGTCGGGAGTGATCCTGAACAGCTCCACCGTGCTCTCCGCCTGGCCGAACGCCGGCCGGCCGACGAACAGGACGTTCGGAAGCCGCTCGATCTCGATGCGGCCGTCGACGTTCAGGTCCGGACGCGCTCCGGGGGGCAGCTGCCCCTCGAGCCGAACCTCCACTCCGACCGTTCCCCCTTGCGACGCCGGCTCGATGCGCTGAATCACACCCTTCACGAGACCGTTCCGGGTGTCGACCGTCACGACCTGCCCGAGGGTGACATCCCGCATCTGCGTTTCCTGGATGCGAAGGATCGCCTTGAGCCGCCCGGGCTGCACGATCTTGGCGATCGTCTGACCCGACTGCGCCCACTGACCAACCTCGAACGGGAGCTCCGTCAGCACGCCCGACGCGCCGGCCGTCACGCGAAGGCTGTCCACCTGCCCACGAGCGAAGACGGCCAGGTCACGCGCCCGATCGATCTGCGCCTGCTGAGCCGCGACCTGCCCAGGAAGCGAACGCTTGAACAGATCGAGCTGCTTCCTCGCGATGTCGAGTCGCGTCTCGACATCCTTGAAGTTCTCCTTCGACCGCTCGTAGTCGGTCTGCGCGATCAGCTTGCCCTCGTTCCAGAGGCGCTCGTTCATGTCGAACTGTCGCTTGGCATCGGCGTGCGCCGACTGGAGCTGAGCGACCGAACCCTCCTGCGAGAGCTGCTGGCTCTCGAGGTTCGTCCGCAGGTTGACCATCGCGTTCTGCTCCAGCGAAAGCTGTCGCTCGGCCTCGAGCAGACTCCGCTGGAGATCCGGGTTGGAGAGCACCATCAACACGGTGTTGGGCTCGACCTCCGCCCCAGGCCGCTTGAAGACCTGCTCCACGCGTCCCGAGCTGATCGCCACCAGCCATCGGATGTCCTCGGGGACGAGCGTCCCGTTCCCGCTCACCTCGCGAAGGAGCTCGCCCTGCTCCACGGTGTCGATCCAGAGCGTCGCCAGCTCCACTCCTGGCGCGCGCTTCTCCAGATTCGAAACACCTACCGTGACCAGGGCAATGGCGACCACGCCGATCCCCGGCAAGATGAACTTCTTGTGCTTCTTGGGTGGTTCGCGGGGGATGTCCACGGTTCCGTCCAGGGTCAGATGTCAGAGTTCTAGAGGAAGATACCAAGGGAAGCTTCGTGCCGCTTGACCTCAGTCCGGAAATTGCTGCGCCAAAAGGGGTTACGGAACCACCACCGGCTGAGTTTCAGCGCAATGTGTCCCGGGGTGGGACCGTCGAGTCCCACAACCGGACAGCGCCCCCTTCCGGTTGCCCGACAACGTCGCGATTAGTCTCCCGGATATGCCTGCTCTCTCTGGCCGATTGGGCGTCTGCGGCCTAACCTGCCTCGGCGTCGCCGGACTCGTCATTGCCTGCAAGGCGG
>WUUC01116946.1_pt1 | contig 12913 bp, 16 predicted proteins | sample 6278441 | NCBI WGS metagenome assembly WUUC01 (sample SAMN13675441, study PRJNA597444) | soil metagenome | isolation source: soil | place: USA: Washington | collected 2017-10 | reverse complement strand
TCACAGCAGGCGCGCCCGGCGGAATCGTGACTGACGTTTTGCCGTTGAACGTAACGGACCTGTCGGTGCCAGGGACAATGGCTGAACCTTGCGCAGTACGGGCCAGATGAACGGCTCCGACAAGAAGCACTTCCTTTCCATACTCGTTTGACAGGATCAGACGCACACGATTGCCCCCGACACTTACCCTTGCTATCTGGCGGACGGTTTTGTTCGACAGCGCCGTTGGAATACCCAAAGGTAAAACAAAATCCTTGTCCCAGACCGGTTGCGGGCTGGCGGCCCAGGTGCCCGCCCACTGCGGCGTTTCGGCCGCATATGTCAGTGCAGCCGATGTGGAAAGCATGGCGGCAAAGAGGACAGCGCTTGAGGTTGCAATACGTTTCATCGTTATCTCCGTCAGGTAGTTGGAAGAGCGAAGGGTAAGCTATTGCGAAAAGCGCATGAAGACAGCATACTGGAACATGATTCATTCCAAATTGGAATAGCATGGACCAGCTACGCTCAATACAAATCTTTATCCGGGCATTTGAGCTTGGGGGTTTTTCGTCTGTCGCGCGAGACCTGAATACAACGCAGCCGACGATTAGCAAGGCAGTGGCTGCCTTGGAAAAGGAGTTGGGAGTGCGCCTGTTCGAGCGGACCACAACCAATCTGACGCCGACCGAACAGGGCAAGCGGTTTTACGCTCGCGCCAAGGGGGTACTGGAAGAATATGGAGAAGCAGTAGCGGATGTACGGGGCCTGACGGAAACCCCCGCCGGATTTTTACGCGTGAATGCCCCAGTAGGGTTCGGCCAGTTCAAGCTCAATGCCTTACTCCTGGAGTTCATGGAAAAGTATCCCGAGATCGATCTTGAACTCATTCTTAACGACCGCTTTGTCGATCTCGTTGAGGAAGGGGTCGATGTCGCGCTTCGCCTTGATGGAACCTTGCCGCAAAATGCCATCGCGCGGGGAATCGCGCTATCTCCACGCTATCTGGTCGCATCGCCGGCTTATCTGGAAGCCTGTCCAAGGATTCGGCATCCGAACGATCTGGTAAGGCATCAGATAATCCGCTTTGCCTGGTTGACCAACGGAGACCTGCTTGAGCTTGAAAGAGCTGGCGAAAAAATATCGATCGCCGCAAGCGGCCGCTACCGGGTCAACAACGCGTTAGCAATCCGGGAGAGCTTTGCGCTGGGAGTCGGATTGGGGCTTGCGCCGGAGTGGCTGGTCGAAGACCTGATAACAGGCGGCCAGCTGCTTCGTGTTTTGCCGGCATGGCATGCTTCAACCCAGCGCCTGTCCTTGCTGTATCCGTCACGCCGTTACCAGCCCTTGCGGGCCAGGCTGCTCATTCAATTTCTCGCCGAACGCATTCCACGGATACCCGGATTTCGGCCATGGTCCGAGCCGATCAGGGCTGTCTGACAGTATCGCATCGCCACAAGCCAAGGCGCGCTTGAAAAGCCGCCGCTACGCCTGTCTGGCTGCACTTCTTTTGGCCGGGGGCGAAGCGGTATTCCCGGTGTCCGCCAACGCGCGCACGCGTACTCGTCCCTGCGTCAATGCGCGCAGCAGGATCTTGTAGGTATCGAGGTCGAAAGCCGGGCGTGCCGGCGCTTCCTGCAGCAGCTGCTGGATCTCTTGTTCCGAACGCGCAGTGCCGAGACAGCACCAGTTGTTCACCACATGGACGTCCTGCCGGCCGTCGGCGCCGGTTTCCACCAGCCCGACCGCACCTGTGTATGGCCAGGTTTTCACCTTGAGCCCGGCCAGCGCATTTTCGAGCCGCTCCTGATGCTGTGCAACGGGTTCCTTGCCGACGCAGGCGCCACGGCAGCGGCGCAACTGATGCCCGAAGCAGGGCTTGTTCGCCTGCGCGCGGCTCTCCAGCCCGAGCATTACCAGACACAGTTCATGACTTTCCGCCAGAGCGCGCAGCGCGTCTTCCGCCTTGCGGCGGGATCGGAACAAGCCGTACAGGCGTTCGGCGCTGCCGAAGTCCTGCTCGCTTGCATAGGTCAGCGCCGGTTGCAGATGGCCTGCCGTCGTCGGGCGTAATTGCCATGCGCATAATTCGCGCTGGCGACGCAGCGCCAGATTGTGAATCGGCTGCATGTCCTTGATCAGTTGCGCTTCGAGCAGCAGCGCGCCTACTTCGCCGGCAGTCTCGCGCCATCCGAGCCGGCGGATTTCACGCGATATGCGCATTTCCTTGTACGCTGTGTGATCGGCGCTGAAATGCGAAAGCACGCGCTGCCGCAAATGAATGCTCTTGCCGACATACAGCGGCGCATCGTTCTCGCCATAGAACAGATACACGCCGGGCGTATCCGGGACATCGTCCAGCAGTTCCGGCGGCAGATGGGACGGTATGCTGGGTCGCTGTAATTGTTCCTGCGCCGCATGGATTAGCATGTCTGCAGGCACCATCGTTTCCAGTTTGCGCCAGTACTGCCACAGGATGTCGGCATCAGCCAGCGCACGGTGGCGCGTGTGAGCCGCCAGGCCATGCCGTTCGACCAGCGCGTCGAGGCCGTGCCTGGCCTGTTCGGGAAACAGCTTGCGCGAAAGTTTGACGGTGCATAACACTTCGCAGCGGAATGGAAAGTCGATCCGCTTGAATCCATTGCGCAGGAATCCGTAATCGAAGCGTGCGTTGTGGGCAATGAACAATTCTCCCTGCAGACGATCCAGCAGCTCTTCCGCCAGCATGCGGAAGGTTGGCGCTTCCTGCACCATGAGGTCGGTGATGCCGGTCAGTTGCTGGATGAAGGGCGGGATCGGCACTTCCGGATTGACCAGCGTGGACCAGCGGGAGACGCCGGCCGGCGTCACTTCAACGATGCCGATTTCGGTAATCAGATCGGATACGGGATTCGGCCCGGTGGTTTCCAGGTCGATGAAAATCAACTTGCCGTAGTGTGTCAGCATGGAGTCATTCCAAGGTCGGCCGCAGCAGTGGCGGCGGTATGACGTTGGTACGCAGCGCCGATAGCCGGGATGGGAAAAGCAGAAAAAGTAAAAGGGATCAAACGATATCGATGTCAATGTGCCATGTCAGGCTTCCGAAATGACGGAGCACAGCCTTGCATTGACCGCAAAGGTGCCAACAGGTTCTCGATAGCTTGCCGGTTTAATCACGCATTTTTTCGATCGATTGAAGGATGCGGTGAATGCCGGTTTGAGCCTGCGCAAACAACGAAATGGTGGGCCGAAACTTTGATACTTATTCAACCGCTTGTGCTTCAAAATAGAATTCATGCATCAACTCATGCATCGATCGCAACATATCAATAAAAGAAGAGAACAAACTGCTTCACGGTGAAGTTTGCCGATTCATCTATCTGACGGAGGCCGCTATGCAGTCGCAAATCACCGATTGGGGCGAAGCATTGCTTGCATCGCTGACCGGTGCACTTGCCATGTTCTTCAGTGCGATACCCAAGGTGCTTGCCTTTGCCGTGATCATCATCATCGGCTGGCTGATTGCCTCCGTGATCGAAAAGGCGGTGAAGACCCTGCTGCATGCAATCAATTTCAATAACCTTGCCGAGCGTTCCGGTTTTGCCGATTTTGTCGGCAAGCTGGGCGACCATGCCGACACATCGCAAGCCATCGCGCTGATCGTCAAATGGTTCATGCGGCTGATGGTGCTGGTGGTGGCGTTCGATGCGCTCGGGTTGCGTGCCGTATCGGATGTGCTGCGGCAATTGCTGCTGTGGTTGCCGAACCTTGCCGTGGCGCTCGTCGTGCTGGTGATCGGTGGCATTGCCGCGAGCACGTTGTCCAGAATCGTGCGTGCCGCTGCATATCAGGGCGGACTGGAAAATCCGGATTTTCTGGCGAAACTGTCCGGCATCGCGGTCTGGGTATTCACCATTGTGGTCGCGGTCAGCCAGATCGGCATCGCCACCGCTCTGGTCCATACCCTGTTCATGGCGGCGGCCGGCGCAGTCGCTTTGGCGCTCGGCCTCGCGTTCGGGCTCGGTGGGCGGGAGACGGCAGGTGAAATCCTGCGCGACTGGTATCGCAGGAGCAAGGAAAGAGCACGGGGAATCGAGAAAACCCCCGATATCGCCATCGACATGTCGAAAAGCGGCGGCGATCCGACACAGAAGGCGCATCGCGGCTGAAGCCGGTACGACGGATTGACGGGGCTTATTCGGCCTGGAGCGGATTTCAGAATGGTATACGGAAGACAAGTCTAATCTTGCGCGCCGTTCTGAAGGCCGCTTTAGCCGGGCCGATAACCGCGTTAACCGGCCTTCACGCGAATTTGCACATCACCGAGACGGACTGTCTGGCCTGCGCGGATTTTGCAGGTTTTTCGCAATTCCGCCTTGCCGTCCACTGATACTTCGCCGCTGGCCACGATGGCCTTGCCGGCACCGCCGCTATCGCAGATGCCGACCAGTTTCAGCAATTGGTTAAGTTCGACGTACTCGCCGTTCAGATGGAATATAAGTTGTTGCATAAAGAACCTATCCTTGTGGCGCGAGCGTTTGTGCCGCCTTGTCCAGCCACATCGCGAGATGTGCCTGCAAATCTTCCTGGCTGAACGAGCAGCTTTCTTCGGTAAACAGGCTGCCCGCTTCCATGCGGCCCAACAGATCTTCCATTACCTGGCCATAGCGCGGCGGCAAATCCGCCAGCAATGCGGTTTGCGCACGCCAGGTCTGGCAAAACACGGCGATGCTGATGCGCTTGTGCTGCAATTCGCCAAGAGCGGTGCGCATCGATTGAACAGTGTGGGCGTGTAACATGAGAGAAGCCGGTTTGAGAAGGAGAAGGATTGAAAATGGTTACCCCGATTCTATCTCTCTTTGCAGCCATCCATAACAGGCCATGCCTGAAATGCAAAGCGGGTAAGTGTGTATCCACTCACCCGCTTTGCATTTGTACCCGGAAATTCGCTCTAGTCGTGCCTGTGATGTTTGTCCTTATGCTTTTCCTTGTGCCTGTGTTCCTTGTCGTGCCTGTCTTCCTTGTGCCTGTGCTCCCTGTGCTTTTCTCTCCAGGGACGGCCGTAGTGCTCTTCCACATAGACATGCTGGACGTACGGGCGATCGGCCCCCAGCACGATGGGGACGCCACCGACCTTGGCCGATACCCGGATACGCGAAGGCAAGTTGACGCCGACACTCCAGTTGCCGCCATTCATCCAGAACCAGACGTTTTTCTCGGGAGCGTAGTACACCTGTTGTGCGGGGTAATAGACGTAGCGGTATTCACGCTCCTTTTGCTTGGCGCGATGTCCGTGCGCAGGTGCCCAGGGCGGCGGATCGGCCTGGACCGGCATGCCGATGCTCATGCCAAGCGCGATCAGCGCTGCGGCGATCAGCGTATGTTGTTTCTTCATGATGGGACTCCCTTTCAAAAATGCGGACAAAGCGCAATGCCTGAACACTATGGTTGTTCATATTGGCAGAAAAAGCCGGAACAGATTGTTGAGGAATGTAACAGGAGAGTCAACGCGTAACCGACTTCAGTCTCTTCCTGGCGTTCGCATCATTAAGGCCGGTTGATATTCACAGGCGACATGGTTGATATCAAAAAGCGCAATTGGATTTATATCTTGAGTCTGCCTACACTGGAATGACTGAAGACGCTTTATGAATATTTTTGACAGGAGCATGACATGTTGACTTCGACGCTGAATCTTTCGGCAATCCCCGGCGCCATCTCCATCTATGCAAGGAATATCGGCGTTGCCGCCCGTGCCTTGGTTGGTGCTTTGCTTGCAGTTGCGCCGGCGCGTCGCGCAGACGCTTGTCCAGCAGCGGATGCCGCATTGGGCAAACCGGCAGTTGACAATATATCGCTGTACCGCTTGTATTGCCTTGCAAGCCGTTCCAATTCTTATGAGTCGGTGTCGCCTGCGATCGTGCAGGAGTTGCGCCTGATTGCCGGACGCGGGTAATTCCTGAATGCCGAGCGCATCGGGCGAGGCCGTCGCTGCCTGGACCGATGCTATCTCGGCGGCAGGACGTTCCTGAACGTCAGATTGATGCGCGGCCCCTTCGTTGCGCGTTCCTTGTCCACCGCATGACGCCAGAATTTTTGCGTCGTGCCCGCCATGACCAGCAGGCTGCCGTCGGCAAGCTCCAGGGAAACCGTCTTCTGGTCCTTTCTCGTTTTGTGCTTTAACTTGAAGGTACGCGTTTCGCCCAGGCTGAGCGAAGCAATCACCGGCTTTTCGCCGAGCACGCGCTCGTCGTCGCTGTGCCAGCCTACGCTGTCCTGTTCATTCCTGTATAGATTGACGAGCACGCTGTTGAAGCGGTGTCCGGTCGCCGCTTCGATATCCTCCTTGATGCGCAGCAGGGTGCCGGTCCATTCATGCGGCTCGAGCCGGAGGCCAGAATATACATAGCAGGCACCTGCGTCGCCATACCAGGCCGACAGCCGCGGCTGCAGATGCTCCTGCCCTGCAATCAGGATTTTTTCCTGGCGCCAGATGACTTCTTCCAGCAAGCCATGCATGTACTGCCCGGACAGCGGCTTGCGGTAAAACGAAGGCATGAACTTTACATCCGCGTCGGGTAGCGGGATCGGTTCAAGCACCGCGTCGTCGAAAAGGTGCAGCGTATCGTTCATTGTCGTTCATGCATTGGCAAATCGCCCTAGGCAATTCGCCGGAAGCGAGGCATGTCCACGCCGTTTACATTGACGCTCTCAAAGAACATCTCCGCATGGCGGTGGACCAGATGCGGCCAGTCGGTTTCGTACAAGGGACGATAAACAACACAGACTTCGCCGGTTTCCGTATTCTTGCTTAGACCGAGAGCAAAATACTTCTTTCCCTTGTAATGTTCATATACGCCGGGTGTGAAATCGATGGTTTCCATTTGCTGATCGATAAAAAATTTACAATAGGAAATGTTGATCCGATGGTACGGGCTTTGCATAACGACATTATTTGTGAGCAGAGGACATCATGAACCGTCTTCCGCCTTTTCCTGTGCCTTTCATCGGCTTCTCCGCATGCGCAGCACTCGTTTTTTCATCCGCATCTTACGCTACGCGCATGGCAACGTCGCCGCCCAAGACAGGTAATTTTTACCTTGCGCAGAATAGCCGGCCTGTATCCGAAAAGGAGCCGGCAGTCTCGAAGGAGCCGGACAAGGAAAAAACCAGGAAGCCGCCCGTGATCCGGCATGTGTCTCCGCGCAAAGGCGAGACCATAACCGGCACGCCAACGACAATTTCAGGAACCTTCAATAGCGCCGGCGGTATTGGCATCGATGTAAAGAGCGTCAGAATGAGGCTGGGCGGTACCGATGTCACGCAAAGCGCCATCATCACGCCGCAGTTCTTCGCTTACCGTGCCGACTTGAAGCCCGGCTCGTATCCGGTGGAGATTACGGGAAAGGACATGTCCGGCAACAGCATACGGTATGCATGGACGTTCGACGTCGCCTCGGCAGAACCGGTGGCAGCCGGCGCATTGCCGCTCGAAATTCTGAACTATGCCGACAATGAGGAAGTAGGCGGCCGCGTCATTATCTTGAGCGGGCGTACTGCGCCGGATGCGCGTGTCGATGTGCAATTGCAAGCGTTTTCCGCACTTGCCGGTCTCGGGCTTACGCAGCAAGCGCTCAATCAGTCGATGCGCGCCGATGCGGGGGGCAATTTTTTCTTCGACTTCGAGCCCAAAGTGGCCGTGCCCGGCACACGGTATGAATTTACCTTCACCGCCGTCAAGGATGAGTTGCGAACGGAGAAGAAGCTGATCCTGTTCCAGAAAAAATAATTTGCATCGCTTCGCGCATCACTTGGGCCAGAGAATCATCTGCGTGCAGCGAAACGCGGCGATCAGCCTGCCGTTATCGCGATGGCGCACCAGCGCATCCCATACCTGCGTACTGCGCCCCAGGTGCGTCGCCTTTGCCTCGCATTCGACCACGCCTTCGCGGGCAGTGCCCATGAAGTTGCTTTTGAGTTCAATCGTCGTGAAGCTGATCGCGCCTTCCGGCAAATTGGCCACGCATGCATAGCCGCATGCCGTGTCCGCCAGCGTGACCACCGTGCCGGCGTGCAGGTAACCGTTCGGTGCCAGATGCGATTTTTTGACAGTCAGCTCCGCTGTCAGAAAACCTTCGCTTACTTCGTTGACGACGATGCCCATATGCTCGGGCAGGTATTCCTTGCCGATCTGGTTGAAATGTTCGGGATTCAATGTCGGGCGCATGAAGGCTCCTATGTCGGTTGCCGGAAGAGGCGATGCCAGTATAGCCAGTTGTCCGGATCCATGCGGAATGCGAACCGATAGGTGGAAATGGCATGAGAAACACGGACTCGCCGGCAAGCTTGCCGCTTCAGTGCTTGCCAGTCTGAAAGTTGTTGCCAAAAGTCGCTTCGAAAGTTGCTTCTTATTCGTCTTAGGACGCCAAATTCTTGACCTATCCTGACGAAACCATCGAACAAACGGAATCATTTCCTTGTCGAACAAGACGTTTTTTCAAGGAGATGTTCATGCAGACGACTTGGATCATCGCCGCGGACAGCACCCGCGCAAGAATATTCGAAGCACACGGCACGCAGGAATTCCACGAAATCGAGGACCTGCTGAATCCGGCAGGACGGGAAAACGATCGCGACATCAATACCGATGCGAAAGGGCGATTTTACGGAAAGGGTGAGCGGCATCAGGGCCATACGGCTGAACCGGACATCGATGCGTCTACGCACCAGACGGAATTGTTCTCGAAGCACGTGACCGAATATCTGGACAAGGCGCGCGTCGAGCACCGGTACGACGAGCTGTTCCTGATTGCTTATCCAAAGTTTCTCGGAATGCTGCGGGAGAATTTAAGCAAGGAAGCGCAAAAACTGATCAAGGATGAGATACCGAAGGATATTTCCAAGCTGGGCGAAAGGGAAATTCACGACTTCTATGTGCAGAACCGATTGCACTGACGAGCAGGCGCAGCCGGTGTAAAAGAAGCCATGAAGCCGGCTGCGCACAAAGCAGGCAGACGATTTAGCGGACGTGATGATCCAGCGACGTCTGCAGCCTGAGCGCCCGCGAGGTGTAAGCGCCGAGTTCCGTCATGATGCGAAGATGTTCGGTATTGAACCGGTGCCGTTCATCGTGCGTCAGAACCCAGATGGCGCCGATGGCTTCGTTCTTTTCGCCATATAACGGCATGACGAGTCCTTCCACGATGGGAACCGTCGTCTTTAGCCAGGTGAAGTATTTCTCGGGAAATGAAAACAGCTGCGGCGCATTGCGCGCCATGCAGACGCCCCCGGGGCTGTGATTGCGCGGCGAGGTGCCGCCTTCGCAGCGGGAGAGCTTGCCGACCATCGCATCCCAGGAGAAGTATTCGCCGTCGTCGTTGCTTTTCAGGACGCTGACACCGCTGGTGCCTGCACCGCAAAGGTCGATTGCCAGATGACAGAGTGTATGGAGGATCGCGCCCGTCCCGTAGGACATTTCATGAGCCAGGGTGAAGTAAGCGTCGCTCTGCTTGCCGGGATCGATGCACTGTCCCTGTCGCTGGTAAAGCTGTTCGGTAATCAGGACATCTTCCAGTCTTACCTTCTCTGCCGTCATGACGCGTCTCCCCTTTTTCTTTTTATGAGCGAACGGCTTTCACTTTTGGTGAAGCCGCTTTCGGCTGAAAACAAGAAAAACAACAGCGACTTATTGCAAGCATGAAGCGCCTGTTTGTTGTTGTTATCAGGCGGCTTGCGTACAGATGAACGGCAATTTTAAATAGGCTTTGGCATTGACTCAATATCTTTATTGACGGCGGGACCCGGGTTGGATGCGACGGGAAATCCGTTTCGCCCGGTTGCCTTGGCCTTGTAGAGTTCCGCGTTTGCGCGGCGCACCGGATTGGCCCTGCATGTGTGTGCGTCGCCGGCGGCCAAAGCATCCGTTAGAAGAGGAGATCCTTAATGTCGCCACTTGCATGGCAACATTGGTTCAAGGAAACATTTTGCATAAGCAAGTTAAAGAGGGAGTCCAGGACGAGGTGTTCAGGTAATCCTGGCTATTTCACCACGGCAATTGTCTTCGAACGGCCGGCAGATCCCGAAAACTGGCCTGTGGCAGGCTAATATCCCGTCCGGTAACGATACCCCTTGTAATTGAGCACCATTCCGGTCGGTGTCAATTTCTCCAGCGTGAAATCCGGCGCTATCCGATCGCCTTCCCGCAATAGCTTTTTGTTAATCAATACCGTGCGGTCGGCCTTGTTGGCGGAATAAATATAGCCGGTAATGCGCAATGCCGGTATTTCGCTTTGAATGGCTGCCGGCAGTTCATGCAGCGCGACTGTGCGTTGTTCGTTCGCTGGTTCCTGATCCTGCTTCGGCTGCGGCTCCATTTTCTTCTGTCGGGGCAGGGCGGCCGGCGTCGGCTTTTTCTCCGCAAGTTTTTTCTCCACCGGTGGTTTGGCGGACGGCGATGTTTTTTTAACCGCTTTTTCCTTCGCTTCTTTCTCAGGCGCCGCAGTAACCGGTGGCGTGGCGGAAGAGGGAGGCGCTGACGAGGAAGTTGTTGGCGCAGGGGGGGCAGGCGGCGTGTTCGCGGATACGGGGGCCGGCTGAGCAGGCAACGCCGCCGTTACAGGCGGTGCGGCGGCGCCCGGCGCCGGCTGCCAAGGCCTGAACCAGGCGAGTGCAGCCAGTGCGGCCGACAGTGCAGCCAGCGCGATCCAGGGCCATGGTGCAGCGTTGGACGGGCGCGTTCGGACCAGCGGCACAATCACAGCCGGTTGCTCGGTATGCAGATTCGGAATCGTACCGAGATGGCGTTCCGATTCCGCCTTCTTGAGTGCGTCGAGAATATAGGACATGTATTACTTTGCGATCGCTGTTTGGTCCGCGCTGCGGCCGGTTGTGAGGCGAGGTTCGTCATAACCTGCGACACGATTGAAATGCATGAAGGTGGCCGGGCCGACCACGCCGTCCACATTCAATCCCTGCGCGAGCTGGAATTCCCGCACGCGCCTGACCATGTTCTTGTCAAACAACCGGTTTTCGCCGGGAGGCGGTTCGCCGCCAAGCTTTGCCAGTTGCGCAGCCACCCAGTCGACTTCCGGACCGCGGTCGCCGTGCTGCAAATCCTTGCGGTAGGACCGAGGCGCGCGCCAGAAGGTGGCAAAGTCTCCGCTAAAGTAGCGCGTCAGCACAACCATGCTGATCGTTTGCCTGGCATCGCCGACCTGAATCGTCGCATGGGAATCCACCAGTGCGGTAAGAATCACATGGTAAGCATTGCCAGCCTCGTCACGCATGGCGAGTATTGCCGGACGATCGAGCTGGCGCAGCCCGGCCAGCCCGCCGCTGCTTTTATAGCAATGCAAATCGTTGTCGCGGGCTGCCAGGCAGGGAGCGTTGTCCGGCAATACCGCTCCCCACATGCTTGCCAGTTGCCGGTACGCCTCGTCTTCATTTTTCCACCCGATGCCGGAACTGCCGTCGTGCTCCGAGATGATCTGTGCCACAACCGGCTGCGCCGCATCGCTTACGGAGGTGACGCTGCCCGGCGCAAACGGGATCGCCGCGTTCTGTACTGCGGCCGCAGGTTTTGTTTCCGATGCGGCTGTGCCAAAGACGAATGGCATGCTGCTCATATCGTGGGTCATGGTCCATGCAGCAGCCCAGGCAACCGCCGCGCTTGCCATCACGCCTGTTGCAGCAATCGCTCCCGTGCGCCGCCATATGCGCGATGTGATGGCCTTGCGCCCGAATACTTCTGCGGCCGCCTTGCGGATGATGGCGCGGCTCACTTCGCGCTTGTCTTCGGCGTAAGCGCCGAGCAGCGCGCGGTCGCATAGCAGATTGATGCGCCGCGGTACGCCATGGGTCAGTTGATGAATCTGCTTCATCAGCCGTTTCTGAAACGGCAGTGCAGTCGTCAGCCCGGCAACCGCAAGGCGGTGCTGTATATAGCTCGCGGTCTCCTGCTCCGACAAGGGTTTCAAGTGATAGCGTGCGATTACGCGCTGTGCCAGTTGCTTGAGCTCCGGCCGGTCGAGCATGGCGCGCAGTTCCGGCTGGCCGATCAGCGTGATCTGCAGCAGCTTGCGCTCGCTGGTTTCGAGATTGGTCAAAAGGCGCAACTGTTCGAGCACATCGGCTGACAGGTTCTGCGCTTCATCGATGACCAGCACATTGTTCTGTCCTTCCGCATGGGCCGCCAGCAGAAAGTCCGTGAGCGCATCGACATAGTCCTTGACGGTCGCCGCATCGGCCGCATCCTTGCCGTCCTTCTTATTCTTATATTTGACGCCGAATTCGTCGCAGATCGACTGCAGCAATTCATTGACAGTCAGCTTGGGATTGAAGATATAGGCCACATTGCAATTGGCCGGCACCATTTCCAGAAAGCCGCGACATACCGTGGTTTTGCCCGCGCCGATCTCTCCGGTCAGCAATACCAGCCCGCCGCCGCTGTTGACGCCATAAAGCAGATGCGCCAGCGCTTCGCGGTGGCCCTGGGTCATCAACAGGTAGCGTGGATCGGGGGCGATCGAAAACGGCGCTTGTTTCAGGCTGAAAAATTGATTGTACATATGGCGCGATAGAATCCGAGCGACCAGAAATGGATCGAAAAGGCTAGCACAAATAATTGCTGCCACGATATATGGATGCGCAAACATTTGACTTTTCTCTAAGGCAATTGCAATGGACAGCGGCCGGCAAAGCTACTGGTATAAAGATTGCTGCTCTGGGGTTGGAGCGTTTATCCCGTTCTTTTAAGGCTGAATCGGTCTTTGGGCGATTGCATGGCGATGAAATGCGGATATCCCATGAACGGGCCGCGTTTGTACGTTTGTAATTTCGTCGTCACAGGGATTTTTTTGCAAGGGTATTACATGACTGAAACAGGCAAGACCGGAGAAGGAAAACCGATTCAACAAGTTATCGCGATCAGCCCCGACATTGACTTTGAGTATGCTTATCA
>WUUC01080300.1_pt1 | contig 12913 bp, 14 predicted proteins | sample 6278441 | NCBI WGS metagenome assembly WUUC01 (sample SAMN13675441, study PRJNA597444) | soil metagenome | isolation source: soil | place: USA: Washington | collected 2017-10 | reverse complement strand
CGAGGTGGAAGTACCGGTAGGTGAGCGCTCCCACCTTCGGACGGTTGTCGTTGCGGCGGTCGAACACGTCGGCCACCGTCGGCAGCTCGAGCTCGTCGGGAGGACTGCCGTTCAGCGCGCCCTTCACCTCGCCCTCGCGGTTGCGCATGAAGATGTCGACGACGCCGTGACGGCGCGGGAACTCACCGGTCCCCATCGTCGAGTGGATCGCCGGCGTGACCGAGGGGGAGGAGCCGACCATCACGTCTGCGACCGACGTGCCGCCGCCCATCAGCGACGCGAGGTACGGCCACGTGCGCGGCCACCGGTCCAGCACGTTCCACCCGCCGCCGTCCCACACGACCTGCACGATCAGGCGCGGAGCGCGCGGCCGCTCGGACTCCGGGACCAGCGCCTCTTTGATCGCGCGCCCCGAACGTTCCTTCGGCCATCCCATGCGCAGGAGCCGCGCGACCGTCGGCGCGAGGTCGGCGAGCGTGATGTTCCTGCGGAGGTCGAGCGTCCCCTGCGGCTCGATGAAGCCCGGCCCGTAGAACACCAGCGGTACCTCCTGCACGTACTGCCACGGGCCGGAGTGCGTCGTCGAGAAGAACCTGCCGAAGAAGTGGGGCGTGCGCGGCACGAGGAAGAGGTCCGGCGAGCGTCCGCGGTAGTAGCCGCGCTTGATCCTCCTCAGCTGGTCGAGCGGCAACGAGCAGCCGGACTCGAGCCAGGCCGGACGTTCTCGCAGCACGATCGGGGGCGGCGTCGCTACCAGTGCCAGCGCCTCCGCACGGCCGGGAAGCTCGCCGCTCGCCTGCGACGCCGTCGAGCAGGCCCCCGCGAGGAGACAGAGAGCAATCCCCAGGGCGCGCAGCCTCATGGGCAGGTCAACCCCGCGCACTGCCGGTCCCTCTCGAGCTGCGTCTCGAGCTGCTTGATCACGACGGGGCTCGGATCGTTGCTCTCGTCCGCGTCCCCGAGGACGTTCTTGGTCTGCCACGGGTCGTCGACGAGGTCGTAGAACTCGCGGAACCGGAGCTCGCCGTTCTTGAAGTAGTACTGGATGTACTGGTACTCGCGCGTCCGGATCGAAGCCCACGTCGGGCGGTGCGAGGACCAGCTCCCCCACTGCTCCGTCAGGATGTGCGAGCGCTCGAGGGGCCCGAAGAGCGAGCGGCCGTCCTGCTCGAGCTGGAGCTCCGGAGGAAGGCCCGCGACGTCGAGGACCGACGGCGCGATGTCGATGTTCCCGACGATCCTGTCGTCGGTCGCCCCCGGCTCGACGCGTCCCGGCCACCGCACGAAGAACGGGACGTGGATCGACTCGGTGTACGGGAGCCGCTTCGCGTACAGACCGTGCTCGCCGAGCAACATCCCGTTGTCCGAGACGAAGAACGCGAGCGTCTCCTCGTCCTCGCCGAGCTCCTCGAGCTTGTCGAACACGCTCGCGACGAGGTCGTCCGCCGACATCAGCGTCCGGAGCTGCTTCGCGTAGATCGCGGCACCCTGCTCGGACGTGAAGCCGACGTCCGCGACGAACCCGGCCTTGTCGCCCACGCGGTCCTCTTCCAGCGCGGGGTTCGACTCCCACTCGGGGACCTCGGCGTCCGCGTACTCGTCCGACGAGAAGAACGGGTAGTGCGGCGCGCTGACCGTCACGTACATCAGCCAGCGCTGCTCGTCGTCTTCGGCCTCGAACTCCTCGAGGAACTCCGTGCTCTGCTCGGCGATGAAGTCGGTCGCGTACCCGTCGACGTCGCTCAGCTCGCCGTTGACGTTGAACTCGTTGTCGTAGTAGCCCGCCCTGAACAGCGCCCACTTGTCGAAGAACGGCGGATCCTCGGCGGTGTCCCACGAGTTGAGGTAGCGGCCGACGAGAGCGGTCCGGTAGCCCGCCCCCTGCTGCAGGTAGCGCTGGAGCGTAACCATCTCGTTGAGCTTGAGACCGTCCTGGTTGCGGCGGACGCCGGTGTTGTGCGCGTAGCGGCCCGTGAAGATCGAGGCACGCGACGGACAGCACTGGGGCGTCGACGCGAAGGCATGGGTGAACCGCGTGCCGCCCTCGCCGAAGATCCGCAGGGTCTCGGGCATGACCACCATCTCGTCCCGCTCCCGCTGGTCGTCGGTGATGATGATCAGCACGTTCGGGCGCTCGTCCTGGGACGACGCGGGCTCCGCCACGTAGATGCCGAACGTCACCACGCCCACCCAGCAGATCGCCAGGAGAACCAGCCGCACTCTTTGCACGGCTACATCATCCCCTCTTTTAGGCGCCCCTCTGCGCCCGGGGCGAGATGGGCCAGCCGGCCGCCGCAGACGACGGCCAGGACGGGGTTGCGGTCGGGACGGTACGCGAGGTGGTCGGTCGACGGCACGTCCAGCACGACCGCGTCGGCGCGGTAGCCCGGGTCGAGGCGCCCGAGCTCGCCGTCAAGACCGAGCGCGGCCGCCGCGTTGACCGTCGCGGCCGCGAGCGCCTCCAGCGGACGCAGCCCGTAGAGCCTGCAGGCGAGCGCGATCACGAACGGCATCGAGTGGACCGGCGACGTCCCGGGATTGAGGTCGCTCCCGAGCGCGACGATCGCGCCGCGCGAGACGAGGTCGCGCGCGGGAGGCTTCTTCGACTGACGCAACGTGAACGTCGCGCCGGGCAGGAGCACCGCGACCGTGCCCGCTTCTGCGAGGTCGCCCACCGCGTCCGCCGACGAGTGGTTGAGGTGGTCCGCGGTGTCGAACCCCCAGCGCGCCGCGAACGAAGCGGCCTGGCCGTCGGAGAGCTGGTCGGCGTGCACGCGCATGCGCAGGCCCAGCGAGCGCGCCTTCTCGTGGAGCCGCGCGGCGTGCTCCAGCGAGAACGCGATCGTCTCGACGTAGATGTCGCACGCCCCGGCGAGCCCCTCGTCCGAGACCTCCGGGAGCAGCTCCTCCGACGCGATCCCGATCCACTCGCCCTCCGATCGCCCGGGAGGAACCGCGTGAGCCGCGAGACACGTGGTCGTCACGTGCTGTGGGACGTTCGCCGCGAGCCGGTGTGCCAGGCGGAGCTGGCGCAGCTCCTGCTCGACCGTCAGGCCGTAGCCCGACTTCGTCTCGAACGTCGTCGTCCCCGTCGACAGCATCTCGGCCGCGCGGGCGTGGGAGAACGCCAGCACCTCCTCGTCCGAGGCCTCCGCGAGCAGACGCGCGCTACGGAAGATCCCGCCTTCCCGGCCGTGCAGGGACTCGTACCTCACCCCGGAGAGCCGGGCCGCGTCCTCGTCCGCGCGCCAGCCGAAGAACGGGAGGTGCGTATGGCAGTCGACGAACCCAGGGACGACCGTGCACCCGGATGCGTCGAACGTGACGTCCGCAGCCCCGCCGGACGGCACGAAGCGTTCGTCCATTGCGAACAGGACGCCGTCCTCGACCACGTCGGGGGCAGACAGGGCGTCCCCGCGGACCGGTCCGCTCCCGGGCCAGCTCACGTGCCTCCCGCCCGAGACGGCGAGCCTCATCCGTCGACCTCCACGACGCGCCGGCGCGACACCTTCTGGTAGAGGAGCGTCCCGTCCTCGGCCTCGATCCTCTCGACCTCGCCGCGTTTGCGGAGGTATGCCAGGTGCGCCAGGGCCTCGCCGAGCGCGAGCCTCCGCTCGAAGTGCAACAGCTCGGAGCCGAAGACCTCGTCGACGATCTCGGTCGCGCTGCGCGGCTCGCGCCGGATGACCTGGAGGATGTTGCCGAGCCTCCTGTCGTGATGGCGCGCGATGACCCGCGCCCGGTCGGCTCCCTCGAGGAACGGCCGCCCGTGGCCCGGAAGGACCATCTGCGGGTCGAGCTCCTCGATCTTCTCGAGCGACTCCAGGAACTCGCCGAGAGGGTCTTCCTCACCGCCGCGTTCGAAGTCGATGTGCGGCGTGATCGTCGGGAGCAGGTGGTCCCCGGAGATCAGCAGGCCGTCGGACTCGCTCCACAGGCACACGTGCGAGCGGGCGTGTCCCGGCGTCGCGACCACCGTCCACGTCCGGCCCCCGACCGAGAAGGTCTCGCCGCCGTCACAGGGATGGGTCGCCTCGACCACGCCGGAGACGAACGGGCGCCAGTCCTCGAACTGCGTGAGCTCGTCGAGCTCCTCCCGGCTGGCTCCGTGGTCGGCCAGCAGCTCGCGCAGGTTGTCCTTTGCCCCCTCCGGGTCGCGATAGAGCTCAAGATCCTCGTGCGCGCAGCGGTGCATCCACAGCTCGCAGCCGGTCTCCTCGACGATGCGCGCCGCCATCCCGTAGTGGTCGACGTGCGTGTGGGTGACGGCGAGCCGCGTCGTCGAGTCGACGCCGGCACCCGCGGCCGCGTACACGCCGGTCAGGTCGTCCCAACCATGGTCGCCTGCGGGCTGCGGGTTCCTGATGCCGCAGTCCACGAGCGTCGCGCCGTCATGGTCCGCGAGCAGATAGGCGTTCACCGCGCTCAGCCCCGGGAAGGGCAACGGCAGGACGAGACGGAAGACGCCGGGCGCGGGCTCGCGCCGTCGATGCTCCACGGGCAGACGCTTACTCGTGTACTTGCTCTTTGATCTGGAAGCTCACGCGCACGAGCACGCGATAGACGACCTCGTCGCTTTCCACCAGCCCCTCGATGCGTTCGACCTCGAACGACGTGAGGCCCTTCAGGGTGAGGCTGGCGCGGTGCACGGCGCTCGCGACTGCATCTTCGATGGTCGACCCGGTCGCGGTGAGGTCGATCGACTTCTCGACGGACATCGGCCCTCCCTCTACGTGTGGCGAGCGGCCTTTATACGAGAAAACCTGGCTTCGGACGTGGTCTGAAAAAAAACAAAGCTCCCGGCCAGTTCGGGAGCTTTGTTCATCCTGCCAGAGGAGGTGCAGGTGTTGCCGTGGGAGGGTGGTGCGGTGTTGCGGGGGAAAGCTACGAGTACTTTTGCAACGGCGAGACGAAGGTCGGGGTCCGGTGACACGTGACCGAGGGACGGGCCCTGGAGGTCATCCTCCGGCAGTCCTTCGCCAGCACGTCCCGGGAGATTGCGAGCCACCACTTCACTGCCGGCACGCTGAGCGACGCTTCCTTCGGGCCCGACATCCAGGCGCAAGATCGTTCGCTCATCTCTCCTTACCTTTCGGCTCGTGGTCCTGGTGTTCCTCAGGGGGTCCACTGCATTCGCTAGTCGGGAAGTTCGTCATCTCGTGGCCCTCTCCTGCCGTTTCCCGTCAAGAAAAACCGCCTCTGAGCTGCCCTAACGTCAGGAATGCCCGAATTAGACCAGATAGATTCCCGGACCCCCGGCGGGTTAAACGAAGCCGCGAAGCTTGTCCGCGTCGGCCACGCGTTCGACGGCGATGTCGAAGGCGGCGTCGCGCAGCGACGTTCCGCTCTCGGCTGCCCTGGTGAAGACGTGGGTCGTCGCCTTAGTCATCCGCTTCTTGAGCTGGAAGTTCACGTCGTCGATCTCCCAGCGGAACTGCTGGATGTTCTGCACCCACTCGAAGTACGAGACCGTGACGCCGCCGGAGTTCGCCAGGATGTCCGGCACCACCGTGACGCCGCGGCCGTGGAGCATCTCGTCGGCGGCGGGCGTCGTGGGGCCGTTCGCGGCCTCGACGACGAGCTGCGCCTTCACGTCGCCGGCGTTGCGCGTGTTGATCACCCCGTGGATCGCGGCCGGGACGAGGATGTCGCACTCGAGCTCGAGCAGGTCCTCGTTCGACACCTCGGCCCCCCCGGGGAAAGCCGCGACCGAGACGGCCTCGGCGCCGTGGAGTATGAGCTTGTCGAGGTCGAGCCCATCCGGGTTGTAGGTCCCGCCGCCGACGTCCGACACCGCGACGACCTTCGCTCCGGCCTCGGCCGCGAGCGCGGCGGTCCAGTAGCCCACGTTGCCGAAGCCCTGGATCGCGACGCGCGCGTCGCGGAAGCTCACGCCGATGCGCTTCGCCGACTCGCGGGCGCAGATCACGACCCCTCGCCCCGTCGCCTCCTCGCGACCCGGTGAGCCGCCGAGCTCCACCGGCTTACCGGTCACGATCCCGGGTGAGTAGCCGTTCTTCTTGCCGTACTCGTCCATCATCCACGCCATCGTCTGCGCGTTCGTCCCCATGTCGGGCGCCGGGATGTCCCGGTTCACCCCGATGAGGTGCGAGATCATCCCGGTGAAGCGTCGCGTCAGCCGCTGCAGCTCGCCCTGCGACATGACGCCCGGCTCGCACTGGACGCCGCCCTTCGCGCCGCCGAACGGGACGTCGATCAGCGCGTTCTTCCACGTCATCAACGCGGCGAGCGCGCGGATCTCGTCGAGGTCGGCGGACTCGTGGAACCGGATGCCTCCCTTGTACGGTCCGCGGGCGCCGTTGTGCTGGATCCGGAAGCCCCGGAACACCGTCACGCGGCCGTCGTCCATCCGTATGGGGATCTGGACCGCGAGCTCGCGGTAGGAGCTGGCGAGCACCTCGCGCATGTGGTTGGCGAGGCCGAGCCTGTCGGCGGAACGATGGAAGAAGTGGGTCGCCGCCTCGAAAGGCGTCATGTCGTCGGTGACCTCGACCCGCCGCCTCGGCGCCCCGATCGGATCTGCGGCCGTCTTGACCTTGGTCTGGGCCACGCTGCCCCCCGTTCGTTGTCTCTTCTGTCCTTGGCCGCTCGCCGAGGCGACCGGTCTTGTCCCTGGCCGCTCGCCGAGGCGACCGGTCGTTTGCCTCGTGAGACTACTTCGCGGGAGAGATCGCCTCCACGTGGCCTTCGCCGAAGGTCTGGACGACCGCGTCGCGGCGCCCGGACAGGAAGCGCATCGTGTGCTCGTAGCCGCTCGCGATCAGCTTCTCGGAGTGCTGCATCGACGAGAACGGGACGTAGAAGTCGAGCGACGGGGTCGGCACCAGCACGAGCTTGACCTTGTCCGCGAGGAACGTCTGCTCGAGCGCCATGCGCTGCGACCTCGCCAGCGAGAACGCGTGGAGCAGGTAGTCGATCGGCCGGTTCAGCGGACGCCGCTGGTGGCCGTGCGAGGTCGAGTTCATCACGTAGATCGTCTTTGCGCCGAGGGCGATAGCGGGAGCGATCGGCACGTTGTTGGCGACGCCGCCGTCGATGTAGCGCACGCCGTCGATCGTGACGGGCGGGTAGATGCTCGGCATCGCGGTGGACGCGAGCAGCGGCTCGACCACCGGTCCCGACGTGAAGACCTTCTCGCTCCCCGTCTCGAGCTCGGTGGCGATGATCGCGAGCGGGACGCGGGCATCTTCGAACTGCGGGTTACCGATCCGCCGCTCGACCATCCGGCGGAGGCCGGTGTTCTCGAAGACCCTGTCGCCGCGTGCGAGGAAGCGCGCCCACGGTGCACGGAACCGGCCCGGCGGGAACAGCTCCGCATCGGTCATCGAGAGCCAGAGCCTCTCCATGGCCGCGGGACCCTCCGGACCGGGGTTGAAGGCGAGGAACGTCGCGTTGATCGCGCCGACGCTCGTGCCGACGAGGAGCTGCGGGATGACGCCGTGCTCGTAGAGGGCCTTCACGGCGCCGACCTGCAGGGCTCCGAGCGGACCGCCGCCCGAGAGCACGAACGCGACCCGGTCCTGCCGGCGCGCGGCGAGGCGGCGCAGCCACTGCGCCCGGGACGGCATGGAGCGGCCTGGAAATGTCACCCTTTAATGATCGGACAGGACGAGGTGCTAAGTAAGCGCTTTTCGCGGGTTAGCGGGACGCCTTCTTGCGGGCCTTGGCAGCGTTCGACTTCGCCGTCTTCTTGGCGGCGGCGCTGCGGGCCTTCGCCGTCTTCACCGCCGACCCGCCCTGAGCCTTGGCCGATTCCTTGGCTACCTTCGCCGCCTTCTTCGTCGCGTCGGCCGCCTTCTTCGACGTCGCCTTGAGCGTCTTCATCTCCTTCGAGCTCTTGACGACGGATGCACCCTTGCCGGCCGACTTCACCGCGGTCTTGACGAGCGCCGTCCCCGCTCCGGCGGCGGCCTTGACCGCTTCCTTGGCGACCTTCGTCTGCTTCTTCGCCCGCTTGGCGTCCTTGGTCTTGGCGACCTCCTTGGCGGTCTTGCCGGCCTGCGTTACGGCCTTGGACCCCACGGCCTTGAGGCTCTCGGCGGCCTTCCCGATCTGCTTGCGAGCGTCGGCAACCTGCTTGGCCGGTTTACGCGCCATCTCAAGAACCTCCTCGTCGTCTCGTGCCCAGCCCCGTCCGTCCCCGCAAGCGAGGGTAACCGCTGGGCGCGGCGCACGGCGCGCCGACCTAGCGGTCGAGGTGCACGCGTAGCCAGGTCCTCTTACCGCACGAGGGGCAGCGGAACCAGGAGAAGTGGTAGCGCAGCAGCGGCGCATGGAAGTGCACGGGGAACATCAGCGCAGCGAGCTCCACGTAGGAGACCCGCGTCTCCTCGCGGCACGACGAGCACTCGACCGTGCACGTGAACGGCTTCCTCTCCTCCGCCGCGCTGTAGAGCGCGTGCTTCCCCGGCACCGGGGGACCGGTCACGCGGCGTGTTCCTCCAGGTAGGCCGCGTGAAGGCGGTAGGCCTCGGCCCCCTGGTGCGCGGGTGCGAACGAGATTATCGAACGACCGGCCTGCGACGCCTCCGCGAAGCGGATCGACTTCTTCACCGGCGGCTCGAGCACGGTGACGCCGTAGCGCGTCCCCACGTCGGCCAGCACCTGTTGCGCGTGGCGAGTGCGTCCGTCGAACAGCGTCGGGACGACACCGATCACCTTCAGACCGTCGTTCGTGAAGTGCCTGATGTCCTCGATCGTCTCCAGAAGCTGGCCGACCCCGCGGTGCGACAGTGCCTCGCACTGCAGCGGGATCACGACCTCCCCCGCCGCCGTCAACGCGTTGATCGTGAGGATCCCCAGCGACGGCGGGCAGTCGATCAGCACGTAGTCGTACGCGCCGCCGAGTTCCCGGAGCGCGCGTTGCAGCGCGTACTCCCTCCCGGTCTTCGCCAGCAGCACCGCCTCGGCCCCCGCGAGGTCGATGTTCGACGGCACCAGGTCGACCTCACGAGCGATCACGACCTTCTCGGGCGGCAGACGTCTGACGAGCACGTCGTTCACGGTCTCGTCGAGCTCGTCGGGATCGACGCCCATCGAGTAGGTCAGCGCGGCCTGGGGGTCCATGTCGACCGCGAGCACGTTGCGGCCGCGCTCGGCGAGCGCGGCGGCGATCGACAGCGTCGAAGTCGACTTCGCGACGCCGCCCTTCTGGTTCGCGAAAGCAATGATCCGCATGCGACCGTCCTACGGCTGCGGCGGCGCGGCGCCGTCGCCGGCATCCGCGGCGTCGTCCACACCGGGGACCTGCAAGCCGACCGCAGCGAGCATGCCCTTCACCTCGTCGACGCGCCAGCCGCGGTCGCGGAGCTCGAGGATGATCCTGTTCGTCAGGTCGCCGATCTCCTCTTCCTCGAACGACTCGTATCCGTCGAGGAACCCGCGGGCGTAGTCCCACGACACGTACTCGTGCGGGTCGGGATTGAACGCCGGCTCGTGCACGGGTGACTCGCCCTCTTCGAGCAGCTCCTTGAGGTTGCCCGCGAGGAGGTCCCATCCGAGGAAGTGGTCCTCGTCGCAGTCGGGGCAGAAGAAGACCGCGCCCTTGAGCCCGCGCGGCCCGAGGAGCTCCTTTAATACCTGGACGTCCGTGAGGTCCTGCTGGAGGAGCTCGCGCTCCTCTTCGTTTATCGGCGCGCCCTCTTCTTCGGGGAACTCGTCGTTCTCCATGACCTCATCGTAAGCCGCGGCGGCGCGCTGTCGAGAGAGAGCCGCTTCTCGTCGCTCTGTCCCGTTTTGCCCGCATTGCCCGGCAGACGATCCCCGCGGCCCTTGCCCGTGAGCTTCGCGACCTAGGTGTTTCTGCTTACAGCCAAATGATCATTCCGGTTCATTCCCTTGGGAGCCCATGCATGGGAGGTTAGTCTGCAATACGTACACGAGGTCCGGAGCGTTAACCGATGCCGATACCGCTCACCCAAACGAAGGAGAGACCTCTGGTTCTGGTGGTCGACGACGACCCCGACCTGAGGGCGCTGGCGAACGTCCAGCTCGGCGAGGGCGGCTTCGACGTCCTCCAGGCGGCGAACGGCAGGGAGTGTCTCGCGCTCGCGTCGACACATTCTCCGGACGTGATCCTCCTCGACATCATGATGCCGGGCATGGACGGCGCCGAGGTCCTGACCGCGCTCTCCGGCGACCCCGTGACGAAGGACATCCCGGTGGTGTTCGTGTCCGCCCTCTCCTCCCCCGAGGACAAGGTGCGCGGGCTGGAGAACGGGGCGGTCGACTACATCACGAAGCCGTTGGAGACGCGCGAGTTCGTCGCCCGCGTCGGGGTCGCCGCGCGCCACCACCGCCGCGTCCAGCCCGAGGCGACCGACACCGGCATCGGCAAGAGGGAAGACTTCGAGCGCAGGCTGCGTGAAGAGATCGCACGCGCGTCGCGGAGCAACTCCCCGCTCGCGGTCCTGCTGATCGACGTCGACGGCCTCGGAAGCGTCAACGAGCTCCACGGCCTCGCGGCCGGTGACGCGTTGCTCGCCGAGATCCGCTCGATCCTGGGAGGCACGCTGCGCGTGTCCGACTCGATGTACCGGTACGGCGGCGACGAGTTCGCGATCATGCTGCCGGACACCGACCTGCCGACCGCCGCCGTCGTCGCGGAACGGCGCCGCGACTCCGTCGCAGCGATGCGGTGGCGAGGGGGCCGCGTCACGATCTCGATCGGCATCGCGGAGCTGCAGAACGGGCACGCCGCCGAAGACCTGACGGCGCGCGTCCAGACAGCTCTGCACCGGGCGAAGGAGTCGGGCGGCAACCAGCTGTGGAGGGCCGACGACCCACGGCGCCACGGGCTGGGCCCATCTTCGCTCGCACGCCAGCTCACCGAGAGGGAGCTCGACATCCTCGTCCACCTGTCGCACCGGCGCACCGAGCAGGACATCGCGCGGCGCCTCGGCATCCGGCCCGGGACGGTGCGGAGCCACAAGGCGCGCATCCGCCGCAAGCTGCACGTCGCTCCCGATCTCCGGCTCACCGAGTACGTGCGCGCGCACTTCAAGGACCTCGAGTCCCGGCCGGAGCAGGACGCGAGCTAGAGCCGGCTCAGGTACGCGTCCAGCAGGGGCTCGCCGGCGAAGATCGCCAGCACGGTCCCGAGCACGAGGAACGGCCCGAAGGGGATCTGCATCTTGCGGTTCCCTCCGCTGATCGACATGACCGCGAGACCGATCAGCGCGCCGGTGAGGAACGACAGGAACATGCCGAACGGGACGAGCCCCAGCCGGACGTATCCGAGGAACGTGCCGAGCACGAAGCCGAGCTTGACGTCGCCGAGCCCCATGCCCCTCGGCGCGACGAGCGCGATCACGAAGAAGGTCCCGCCGAAGATAGCGGACCCGACCGCGGCGTCGAGGAGCCGCCCCGGCTCCCCGTCCACCAGCGCGGCAGCGGTGAGCCCGGCCCACCCGGCGACGAACGACGGATAGACGACACGGTTCGGCAGCAGCTTGTGGTCGAGGTCGATCACGGTCAGCACGACGAGAACCCAGAGGAACGCGGCGAACACGAACGTCTCCACCGACCAACCGAACTTCGCGGCGCTGAGGGCGAAGAGGACGCCCGTCGTCAGCTCGATGAGCGGGTAGCGCACGGAGATCGGGTTCCCGCAGTGGCGGCAGCGGCCTCGCAGGACCAGCCAGCTGACGACCGGGACGTTCTCCAGAGCCGTGATCGTCGCCCCACAGCGCGGGCAGTGGCTGCGGCCGGTGACGATGTTCTCGCGGCGCGGGATGCGCCATGCCGCGACGGTCCCGAAGCTTCCGAAGATGAGTCCGAGGATGCCGGTGAACGTGACGAGCAACGCCGTCACGGACGCTAGTCGGGGTCGCCTATGTGCTGGCGGATGCGTCCCAGCAGGGTGTCGGCCTCGAACGGCTTCATGATCACGTTGTCCGGGCCGATCTGGTCGTCGAAGATCTCGTGTGCGTCGGGCTTCCCGGTGACGACGATGATCGGGATGCCCGAAGTGGCCGGGTGCTGCATCATCTCGTCGTACATCCGGCCCCCGGAGACGTCCGGCATCATCAGGTCGAGAAGGATGATGTCCGGCTTGCGGAACTCCGCCTTGGCCAGGCCCTCGAGGCCGTCCCGCGCCTCCATGACCTCGTATCCCTGCGTCTCGAGGATGAACTTCTCGAGCTCCCTGACGGCCTCTTCGTCTTCCACGATCAGCACTCGCTTTGTCATGGGGGAAAGGTATCAAGCCCCCGGGGGCGCGTGGACGCACCCACCCTCGTTGGCGTCGGTGCCGCGCGGCTCACTCCCAGAGGCCGCGCACGGGGGCGGCGGGAGGTCGCCGGCCCAGCACGGCTTCGACCATGTGGACCGTTCGCACGGTCGCTCGGACGTCGTGGACGCGCACAATCGAGGCGCCGCCCGCCACCGATAGCGCGACCAGCGCCAGCGTTCCCTCCAGCCGTTCGTCCGGCGGGAGGTCGAGCGTCTCGCCGACGACGTCCTTGCGCGACGGCGCGACGAGCAACGGGTAGCCGAGGGCTGCGAGCTCCTCGGTCCGGCGCACGAGCTCCAGTGAGTGCCACGTGTTCTTCCCGAAGTCGAGGCCCGCGTCGACAATGATGCTCTGTGGATCCACGCCGGCAGCGAGCGCCTCTGCTACGGACGCAAGGAGCTGTTCTCGCACGGTCGCGACCACGTCGTCGTAACGGGGGTTGCGAGGCCGCCCTCTGATCTGGCCGCCGTGGTGCATAACGACGAGCCGGACACCCGCCGCGGCCACCACGCCTGCGAGATCGGGATCGGAGAGGCCGGTGACGTCGTTGACAATGCTCGCTCCGGAGCCGAGCGCCGCCCGCGCCACCACTGCCCGCGACGTCTCGACCGAGAGGGGCACCTCGACCTCGCGCGCCAGCGCGTCCACGAGAGGCAGCAG
>WUUC01051079.1_pt1 | contig 12914 bp, 12 predicted proteins | sample 6278441 | NCBI WGS metagenome assembly WUUC01 (sample SAMN13675441, study PRJNA597444) | soil metagenome | isolation source: soil | place: USA: Washington | collected 2017-10 | reverse complement strand
TCTGCCGCAACATGCTGCGAGAGAGCCAGATCGCCGCGCACACGGGGATCAGAGCCGTGATCACGATGGCCAGGGCCAGGCGACGACGGATTCGACCGCGCATCGGGCGACGATAGACCGCCCAGGCCCGCGCTGGCGCGGAAAATGCGGGTCCTTTACTCTTACTCGCGGTCGATGAGCTCGCGGGCTTCGGTGTAGCGCTCGGCAGCGAGCTGAGCGCGGGCTTGCCGCGTCAGCTGCTCTGCCTGGGCGGCAGCAGCGCGATCGGTCGCAGAGGGGTTGGCCGGTGCGGTGGCAGCGCGGCTCACTACCTCCATTTTGCGCAGCGTCGCTGCCGGGTCGCCCGGCACCGGCGTCACGTCGAACGTGACCTGCCGGTCGACGGCGTAGCGCCTGCCGTCGGGCCCCATCTGGTATTGCACGCGGCCGTTGGCGATTCCTCCCGCCAGCGCGCGTTGTGCCTGATCGTCAGCCCGCACCGCGCGGTCGTTCCGTGCCAGGGTCTGGACCTGGCGCTGCTGCTGCGTGTTCAGCTCTTCGGCCCGGAGCGCGGAGCGTTCACCCGCCGCCGGGGGATAGGCATTCAGATCTCTGCCGCTCGTGAACCCCGCTTCGGAGCTGGCAGCGCCGGGCGCGCGAAAGGGCCCCGCCGGGTCATTATTTGCTACGGGGGCGCGCGGAAATGCCGTTTCGGAGTCCGCGGCAGGTGCTCGAGCCAATGTCGAATCAAAGCTGGGGAAGAGGGAACGGCGCGGGAAGGCTGCCTCGGTGTCGTTCACGGCAGCGCGAGACTCCTCGGCGGTTAGCAGAGGCGCACGCGGGGCGAAGGGCTCGGCGTTCGTGGCGAGCGCTCGAACCGGCCGCAACGCAGTCTCCGCGGAAGCACGCGGCGAGGCCGTCGGGGCGTTCACCGCAGCGAGAGCGCCGGTGAAGAGCAACGGCGCGTTCGCGAGCGTTGCCCGCGTGGCTTCCTGGGCAGCGTTCACGGGAGCGCGTGGGAAGGTCGACTCGAGCTCGCCGGGCGGCGGACGCGGGAAGGTCGACTCGGGGGCTGCGTTGGCAGTTCGGAAGAAACCCGACTCCCGTGTGCCATCGGCGAACGACCGAGGGAAGGCCGACTCGAGCTCGGACTCGGGCGGACGCGGGAACGCCGATTCGATGGGCGCGTTGCCAGAGCGGAAGAAGCCCGACTCCCGCGTGCTCTGCGGCTCGGCAAAGAGCCCCGACTGCTGGTCGAGCGCGCCCGGTGTCGTGAGCCTTGCCAAACGCCGGTCATTGTCGAGCGCCTTCAGCAGCGCGGCGTTTGCCACGTTTGATCCGGTCGCGAGTATCGTTTCGGAATCGTTCGGATCCAGGCCACGGAGCAATGTTTCGTTTGTCTCGTCCCGATCGGTGATGGCCGCATCGCGCGGAAGGGGCAACGTGCTACGAGCGAGGCCGAGGGCCTGCGCTCCAAACGTGATGACGGCCGCCGCATCGTTGACGGGGGGCCGCACGTTGGCCAGAGCATTGAGAACGGGCTCCGTAGAGTCCCGCCGCAGCTGTACCGGTTCGGCGCTAGCGAGCGCAACGGGCGGTAGGCGGATGGGATAGAGCAGCACCATGGTTCACCACAGGGTAGCCCCTGTGCCTCCAAACGGTCGAACGGTGAGGCCCCCGGGTCCTTGAGCGATTAATCGTCGCGAGCGACAGATTTTTGGCGCTGTTCCAGATCGCGGCGCAGGCTGGGCCGGTGTGTCGTGGCGTCGCTTTGGAACACTGCTTCTCGCGGCCTCGCGAAGTAGCCTGCACACGTTATGCCCACCAGCGCTCAGTGCCCGACCAGAGCGAACAAACTCAGCGCTCCCAGGCCCAGCAGGATGCAGGCGATCGCGACACCGAGGACCCATCCGCTCGGTGCCAGGGCGGGCAGCTCAGCCGTTGCATCTGCCCCGGAAACGCGGCGCTGGCGGCCGCGAACCTCGAACCAGAACGCGATGCTCAACGCGAGCCCTACCGCGAGCAGGGCCAGGGCCGCGACGCGCCGCCGGCTGTTGCGCTCTTGCAACACGTCGCGGAGCGCCCCATCACGCCCGTCGAGCAACAGCCGATCGGCGACGTCGAACGTGAGGCGCGGCTCGTTTGCCGCGGTGGTGCCCAGTGGCCAGCCCACGACGCCAGGCGAGCGTTTGTCGAGCTCGCTCGAGACCACCGCCCACGCCGGTTCGGCGCTGGTGCGCGCGCGCAGAGGCGGAGCGATCTCGAGCCAACCACTCGCGGTCCCGTCCGGCTCTGGTGTGAGGGGGACGATGGCGCCGGTGATGCGCTCTCGCTGGGTGACCAGGCTCAGGTAGGCGCGTTCGCGCACGACCGGCGATCGCACCATCAGGCCATCTGCGTCGAGCGAGGCCGTGAAAGCTCCGGGCACGATCGGCAACGCTCCGTACCAGAGCCCCTGCCTCGAACCGTCTCGGGCCACGATGCGCACGCTCACGGCGTGTTCCAGTGGACGCAACTCGGCGACGGTGATGCCGTGCGCATCGGTCGGAGGCAGTAGACCGGGCGCAACGAGCTCGGCGCCGTCGAGCTCCAGACCGACGACGGCGCCAGCCACCGGCACCGGGCCTCCTGGGCCGTTTGCCAGCCGCGTTCGGATCAGCAGCCGCCCTGCAAACGGCACCGCGAAGATGCCGGACTCGGGGGCCACGGAAACTTCGAGCGCGCCGCCGAGATTGCCAGCCGCCCAGCCGCCGTTGCGCCGAGCGCCGGCACGCCAGGCGTCCGCGCTCAGCGCGAGCGGCCCTGCCGCGAGCCGGCGCAGTGTTCCGAGCTCCTCTATCTCGAGCCAGAGCTCCGTGCGGGGTGGCGCTGCCAGCGCGAAACGCGCTTCGACGAGCCCGCTCGAGTCCGTTCTGCCCTCGAATTGGGCGTTCTCGCTGCCAGAGCGCAGGCGTGCGATGAGCCCGAGCTCGGCCAGGGGCGTGCTGCGCTCGGCGGTGGTGTGCAGTGCGCGTATGAGCACGCTGAGCTCCGAGCCCTCACGGGTCGGCCCGCCGAGAACCTGCACATACCGAACCTGCTCTGAACCGCCGCCGAGCACGGCCCAGGCCACGACCAGGACGACCGCCGCGGGAGAGATCGATAAAAGCAGGCGCAGCACGCTCTCGGAGCATACCCCGCGTTTCCCTTTGGAGCCGCGGAAGTGGCGCGATAAGCTCGGGGCGTGTCTCAACAACCGAGCTCGCGAGCAGCGTTGATGGTGGCCAGTGGTGAACGCTTCGAACGTTTGTTCGTGCCGGGTGCCGGCGCCGTGTCGACGCTCGCGCTCGTGCTCGGCATGTTCGGCTGTGCCGCCCTCGGCGCTGGCGTTTATGCCGTCTGGCTCGCTCCCGCGGCGCAGCCTGCCGGGTGGCCCTTGCTGCTCGGCGGCCTCGCGCTGGGCGCTGGCGCGTTCTTCTCCAGCTCGCAGCCGGCGGCCGTTCGTGTGGGCGAGCTCGGTATCATCGTCGGCGATCCAGCGGAAACGCCGCGGCTGTATTGGCACGAGGTCGAGGCGTTGCGCATCAGCGGCGGCAACCTGCAGATCGAGAGCCGTCACGGCAGCGTGGTGTTGCCGCTCGCCGTCCACGGGCGGGCTGCCGTGCGCATTGTCGCGGAGGCGTCGCAGCGCATCGGGAGTCGGGTCGACGTCTCGCCGAAAGCACACGAGCGGCTGCCTCGGCTGGCGGACGCCGAGGGCGAACGCGTGCCCGCCGCGCGGTTACAGCTGGCGGGGCAGAAGTGCCTGGCGAGTGGCGTGAGCATCACCTTCGAGAGCGACGCCCGGCTCTGCTCGAACTGTGCTGCGCTCTACCACTCGAGCCACGTGCCGGCCGTATGCCTGCGTTGCGAGCGGCCGCTCGCGGCTGAGCCCGGTGCTCAGGCGCTGGCTGCCGGCTGAGGTCTTCGGCTCAGACCTGGCTGATCAGTACGCTCACGTGGGGGCGTTTGCCGATCAGGCGTTCGAGCCGCCAGCCGAGGAATTTCTCGAGCTCCTCGGCGGCGTCTCGCCCGCGGCGTTGCCAGATCTTCGATTGCTTCTGCAAGAGCAGCTCCGCCTCGCGCGCCAGCCGTTCGCTGGCTCCCGGCGCGTCGAAGGCTGCCACGCCGAAGGTCGAGAGTTGCGCTGGGCTGCGCAGGGCACCCTCGCGATCCAGCACGACGGAGAGCTGCGCGATCCCGGAGCGCCCGAGCGCCGCGCGCTGCCGGAGCACGTCTCCGCTGAGCGGCTCCATCCCACGGTCGATCGCGATGCGCCCGGCACGTACGGTTTCGCCGAAGCCGAGCCGCCCCTGTGCCAGCTGTGCGACCTGACCGTTCTCGATCACGAGGCACTGCTCCACGCCGGAGCGGCGAGCCAGCTCGGCGTGGTTGTGCAAGTGGTGGCGAGCCCCATGCACGGGGATGAAGCAGCGCGGCCGCACCAGCTCGAGCATGTGGGTCAGCTCGCCACGGTTGGCGTGCCCGCTGGTGTGCAGCTCCCGCCGAGAGACGTGTGTATGCAGCTGCACGTCCAGGCGGAGCAGCTCGCTCACCATGCGCGATACGCGCCGATCATTGCCCGGGATCACCCGGCTCGACAGGACCACGCTGTCGCCCGCCGAGAGCACCAACGCCGGGTGGCTCGCCTGCGCGATGCGGGTCAGCGCGGAGCCTGCCTCCGCCTGTGTGCCGCCTGCGAGCACCAGTAGCTGTGATGGCTTGCACTGGGCAAACTCGTCGGTGCCGAGCCGCATGTCGCTCTGCCAGGCGAGGTGCCCGAGGTCGTGTGCGGCGTCCACGTGGGTGCGCAGGCTGCGCCCGAGCAGGCCGATGCGGCGCCCCGTCTTCTTCGCGATCTGCCCGAGGCTGATCAAGCGCTGCACGTTGCTCGAGAACAGGCCGACGACGACGCGTTGGCGTGCTGCCCCGATCACGTCGGCGAGCGCGTCAGCCACCTCGCTCTCGGAGCCGGCGGAACCCAGGCTGTCGATGTTGGTGCTGTCGCTCAACAAGATGTCGACGCCGCGGTCTCCGAGCGCGAGCAGCCGATCCTCGTCCGTGGGCTGCCCATCGGGCGGGTCGGGATCGAACTTGAAGTCCCCGGTGTGCAGCAACGTGCCCGCACTGCTCTCCACGAACAGGGCCGTGGCCTCGATGATCGAGTGCGACACGCGCACCGGTTCGATGGCGAACGGCCCCACCTCGTAACGTTTCCCGGCGACGGCGGGCCGCAGGTCCACCTGCAGCGTGCTCGACTTGCCGGGCCTGTCTCGGATGCGGCGAAGGGCCAGCTTGAGCGCGTGCGGAGGCCCCCAGACGGGCACGTTCAGCTCTGGCAGCAGATACGGCAGAGCGCCGATGTGGTCCTCGTGCCCGTGCGTGAGGAACACCCCGCACACCTTGTGGGCACGCTCGAGCAAGTAGCTGAAATCCGGATGCAAGAGCTCGATGCCGTGGTCATCTTCCGGAAACGTGATCCCGCAATCGATGACCAGGATGGCCTCGTCCGTCTCGACGGCGAGGCAATTCATGCCGACTTCCCCGAGCCCGCCGAGGGGGACCACACGCAAGGTGTGAGCTTCGTTCCGTGCTATCACCGACTGTTGCCTTCAGACCGCCCGTTGCCTTCAGACCACTCTGACAGCCATTGGTCTAGCGTCCAGTAGGTGTCCGGAGAAAGGGGGCGAAGCGAACGAAAGGCGCCATGGAACCTTGGCTCGGGCTCTAGTACATCTGCCTGTGCTGAAAGGTTCGTCTGGCGAGGAGCTTTGCCGAGGGTGGCGCCGAGCCGCCGAGCACCCGCTGCCCCACGGAGCACGCCGCTCCGGCCATGATGGATTGACTTCGGAAAATTGGACCGTGGTTGTGTCAAACTCACCGCTTGTTTCATCTGAGGAAGCTCAACGCTTGCTGCAGCGTGGGTATACTTACGTCGACGTCAGGAGCGAACCCGAATTTATGGTGGGCCACGTGCCGGGTGCCCTCAACGTACCGTTGCAACGTGTAGAGGGCGACCGGCTGGTAGACAACCCAGAGTTCATCGAGGTCATGTTCAAGCTGTTCCGAACCACGGACCCGCTGGTGGTCGGTTGCCGCTCCGGGGCACGTTCGCACATCGCTTTCGAGCGCCTGGAGCAGGCTGGCTTCTGCAATCTGAGGGAGCTCACCCACGGCTTGCTCGGAGCGCGGGACGCGTTTGGGCGCCGCTTGCCCGGCTGGGTTCAAGCGGGGTTTCCCGTCGAAGCTGGGGATGGGCAGGATCACTCATACGCTGCGCTGCTCGAGCGTGTGCGTGCCACGGAGCGGGGCTGAGCGTATGTGGCATGGAGCCAAGGTGGCCGTGATCGTTCCTGCCTACCAGGAAGAGCGTTTGATCGGGCGAACATTACGCGGGTTGCCGGCTTTCGTGGACCGAATCTACGTGGTTGACGACGCTAGCACGGACCAAACGGCGGAGCGCGTGTCGAGTCAGACCGATGCTCGCATCACGCTCTTGCGACACCCGACCAACCGTGGTGTCGGGGCAGCGATAACCAGCGGTTATGAACGGGCGCTGCTGGACGGCGCCGATCTGTTGGCGGTCATGGCTGCCGATGATCAGATGGACCCCGCCGAGCTTCCTTTGCTGCTCGAGCGCGTCTGGGCGGGGGGCGTGGATTACGCCAAGGGAAATCGTTTTCTACATCCCGAAGCGGCCCACATGCCGCTGCTGCGGCGCCTGGGCAGTGCCGCGCTCAGCGCGCTCACCCGTTCGGCTACCGCACTCGACGTGGACGACTGCCAGTGCGGATTCACGGTGCTCAGGTCGAGCGCTGCGCGCCGTTTGCCGCTGGCTGAGCTCTGGCCCCGTTATGGCTATCCAAACGATCTACTGGGCATGCTGGCCGCTGCCGGCTCCCAGGTCGCCGACGTACCGGTCAGGCCCGTGTACGCAGACGAGAACAGCGGCCTCCGCGCTCATCACATGCTGACCATCGTGGGCGTGATCGCTCGTCGCTGGCGCCGCTCGCGGGCAACTCGCCCTGATTCGGTGCAGCCTGCTCACGCCGAGCGGCCTTCACCGGCTGCGCGCACGACGCCGTGACGATGAAAGCATTGCCCCGGGGTCGGCTGGCGCCGAGCCCGAGTGGTCGGCTGCACCTCGGCCATGCCCGCACCTTCGTGCTCGCCTGGCTCCACGTACGCAGCCGCGGCGGTCAGATGCTGTTACGGCTCGAAGACCTCGATGCCGGACGTTGCCGGCCCGAGCTCGCTCGAGAGCTGATGCTGGATCTCGAATGGCTCGGCCTGGACTGGGACGGGCCGGTCGTGACCCAGTCGAGCCGGCTAGATGCGCTGCGTGGCGCCGCCGAATCGCTGCTCCAGCGCGGACTCGCGTATCGCTGCTTCTGTTCGCGCGCCGATCTGCGGAGCGCTGCGAGCGCCCCACAGCGCGGTGTCGACGAGCAGCGTTATCCGGGCACCTGCCGCTCGCGGTCCCTCTCCGATCCAGCGCTCGCCGGCGGTTATGCGCTCAGGTTTCGTGTGCCGCCGGGGCCCATCGACTTCGTCGACGGAATCGCTGGCGCGCAGCGTTTCGACGTCGGCGCCGAGGTTGGCGATTTCATCATCGCCAACCGCGCGGGTATCCCTTCGTATCAACTCGCCGTCGTGGTGGACGACGCCGCTCAGGGCATCACCGAGGTGTTTCGCGGGGACGATCTGCTGTCGAGCACCCCCCGGCAGATGTTGCTGTTCGAGGCGCTCGGGCTGCGCGCCCCGAGCTGGTTCCACGCACCACTGGTGCTGGACGCGTCTGGTCGGCGGCTGGCGAAACGTGCCGACGACTCGAGTCTTTCCATGCTGCGAGAGGCCGGGGTCGATCCGCGCGCCGTCGTGCAATGGGTGCTCGAGAGCTCCGGGCTCGGCGTCGGCGCACGGGTCACGCCGCGCGAGGCCTGCGTGGGTTTCGCTCTCGATCGCCTGGATCACCGCCCCGTGTCGCTCTCGGAACGGACACTGGCCGAGCTCTCGAGGGCGACCTCACCACGATGACTTCAGGCGACCTCGGCCCGCGCGTCGCGGGATTATCTTGACGACCGGGCTCGGATAACTATCTTCCGCCCCCGGTGACTGTCGAAAAGTTCGAGTGGCGTGAGGTTCTGAGTGTGCGGTCAACGCCGGCTGGCAAAGGCTTGTTCGCGCGCAAGCTTTTCAAAAAGCGGCAAGCGATCGGCCACATGCAGGGCAAGCTCATCGAGGGCGACGACTACGATCCGGACTACGTGGTGGACATGGGCGACTTCGGCGTGCTCGATCCGAAGGCACCGTTTCGCTACTTGAACCACAGCTGTGAGCCCAACTGTCAGCTGCTCGAGTGGGAGTCGACAAAGAAGAGGCCACCGCAGATCTGGGTGCACGCCATCAAGACCGTGCGCCCCAGCGATCAGCTGACGATCGATTACGGTTGGCCCGCGGAGTCGGCCATTCCCTGTCTGTGTGGTTCCGCCTCCTGCCGTGGCTGGGTCGTCGATCAGAGTGAGCTCCGCCGCGTGAAGAACCGGCGCCGGCGCAAGGCCTGAGCCGTGGCGTTTTGCATCGTGCGCGTCGCCTCGTGCCGTTACGGCGTGAGCGCCGCCTGACGTCGTAGAACCAGTTTAGGGGCGGTCGCGGCCGCCGTTTTCGATGTGAGGCCGAACCGCGTTCGGTGCCATGCGCGGCGCGCCCCGGAGCGCCCAGCCACGCATGCCTTTGCCGTGAAATGCGTGTGATGAGCTCATCGCCTCGTGAGCAAAACGTTGGCGTTCGATGGCGCGCGCGCAGGGCGCGCTCGTCGCTCGAAACGAAAACACGCGAGCTTGCCTCGAGCGATTGTCGCATGAGGTGTGCATTCAGATCTGTTGTGAACACCCATACGATCCGTACTGGCCTGCGCCGTTATGGATCGTTACGCGTTCGATGTTGCGAAGAGCAAATACGCCCGTACTATTGATGAGGGGGCCTCGTATCGACGTGCGCGATCGAGCCAAGATGTCTGACTCCGTCATGCACGTCGTACGAACAAAAAGCTGCGTGATAAGCGAGGGGAATCATTATCGTATTCCCAGGGCTCACGCATTGGACGAAACGCATGGGGCTCAAGAGACTCTCGAAGGTAACGTACTTTCCAGTATCGAGGAATTTGTTCAAGCGAACGGATAGCCGAGGCGGACTCCAGGGGGGCGTCGCTCGAAGGATCACGATATGTTAAGTTACGCGCAGATGGGCGAGCAGACAGCGGCGCAGCCGGCGGCCGCCCAGGTGGTGGTGGCCAGCGAGCATACCGAGTGGGCTTCCACGGTGTGCAAGGTGTTCGAAGAGCTGAAACTCGATGTCGCCGCCTGCAACGAAGAGGAAATTGGGGAGGTCGTCGGGTTTGGTTTTCAGGGGCTCTTGGTGCTCGTTCAGGGGCCCAAACACGAGTCCGCTGCCGAGCGCGTAAAGGTTCTGCGTCAGAGCGGTAAACGTTGCCCGGTGTTGATCCTGTGCGCCGACAACGGTCCCGAAGCAGCCGCCGAGCTGCTCGAAGCGGGGGCGGATGACTACGTTTGCCTACCTTTCAACGGTCGCGAGCTCGCCGCCCGCGCCCGCGCTCTGATTCGGCGTAGCTCGGATCAATGGCTCATCCCGGGTTCTCGCACCGAGGTGCGCATCGACCCTGACAAACGCATGGTCCAGGTGGGGCCAAAGTCGGTGAAGTTGACCCCGACCGAGTTTGCGATCTTCCAGTATCTCGCCGAACGCCCCGGCATCTGGATCTCGAGCGACCGCATCATCACCGAGGTGATTGGAACGCATCACGCGCCACGCACGGCGCTGGTTCGGGTGCACGTCCATCACATCCGTCGGAAGCTCGGCGACTGCGGCTGGTGCGTACGCGCCGAGCACGGCCGTGGCTACATGTTGTCCGTCTGAGCGCAGGCGCGCCGTAGCGCCTGCCGCCGCGTTTGACCCGGGCCCTCCGTCATCGAGGGCCTTCTCTATTCCATGTGCATCAGCGCTCTCTGGCAGCGCTCGCGCCGCGTCGCCGAGCCAAGCGTGCAGCTCATCCCTTCTGGCGCGAGGGGAGAGAGTGTGGGGAAGAAGCCGTCGAGCGGTTACTCATTTCGGTGTTCACCATCGGGTCACCTAATTGCCATGTATCGCGGACCGTCTTATCTCGGTACGGAGGGATTGGACATTCAACGGGTATGGTGATGACACATAGCGGCCGGGCAGTGGGGACCACGGAGACCAAGATTGCGGCGGAAGCCAGCAGCGAGGAGCAAACGGGGGTGCGTGTCACCGCCAAGAGGGCGTTGGTGCCTTCCAGCCTCGAGCTCAAGCTTGGCCGAGCCCGCGTCATCATTGCGCATATGGCTCCGGCAGATCCGCGCGCGCGTCTGCTCCAGGTTGCCGTTCTTCGGCGGGACGAGATCTTGCTCGAGGCGCTCCTGCGCCGCCTCGACTCGTCACCGTGACGCGGAGGCCCGGTTAGCGCCCATCTCCGTCGAATCGACGGAAATTTAGCACTAGTCCCGAGCCGGGCCTGCTCACCACACCACGCTGACGGTCGGCGGCTGGATCTCGATCTCGACCTTTGACAGATCGACGCGCACCGGCAGCACAATCGAGGCGTGGCGTTGGTCCTTTGGATCGTAGCCCGCTCCGGCGACGTCGACACGCGGCACGATCATCTCGTCCCGTAGCCCGTTGATCACCTCGGGCGGGCCCGTCACGCTGACGTCCACGCTCTTGGGTTCGGTTTTCGCCCGCGGCGGGCCGACCACGGTCACCGCGCGGCGCGCGAACTTGCGCTGCACCAGCTGGCGCCCGATGCTGACCGTGACCGTTGCGCTCGCAGGGCCGAGGTACTGGATGCGCTGCCCTGGCTGGTCGAGCGCTAGCGGGTGCCGATAGACACCATCCGTCTTGCCCGATACGTCGAACGCTGCCAGGCGCACGAACTGCATCACCTCCACCAGGCTGGCGGGACCCATGACCGTGATGTTCGTCGGATCTACCTTTACGCTCTGCACCGTGTAGCCGTCCGCGACGCGGCCCGTGATCGACGCCTGGATCGGCACGTTGCGTTCGACCACGTTCTGCCACTCGAGGTCGATGCTGGCCGGGTCGATGATGTTCACCTGCACGCCGGGAGGAACGGCGAACATCTCAGGCTCGAACACGATGGCGTGGGCGTCCCCGCGCCGCAGGTCTACCTCGACCGATGAGATGCCCTCGCTCGTCAGCTGGTCGAGCGCGCGGGTGCTGCCGCGCACGGTAACGTGGATGCTGGGAGGAACCAGCGTCATCAGCTCACGGCGCGCGTCCGTGGACGGCAGGCGCAGGATGACGTCCACCGGCAACGTACGCTGCTCCTCGTCTTCGGAGCCACGCTGGTAGGCCGTGAGCCCCAAGGCGAGCACGAAGCTCAGCGCCTTGAGCGCGAGGTTCTCGCTGAATGCCGCACGCAGCCAGCGCACGAGCCTGCCCATCATGCCCGAGCTCTTGCGCCTCATGAGGTTTCATCCGGGGCTGGAGGTACACTGCTCGCTTCGCGTGAGCCGGCGCTCACCTTGGCCTCCGACGTCTTCGCGACCGTTTTGCGCAGCGGCTTCGTGGCGGCGGTGGCCGCAGGCTCGGGTGCTGGCGTCGACGTGGCACCGGGCGGCGCCGTCGCGCGGATGCGCACCGAAGGCGGGGACTCGCTCTGCCGCTCCCCCACCGGGCTCGCGCTCGGGCGGCCCAGGCCGAAGCGCGGACGACGGAGGGTCTGCGGCAGAAGCTGCCAGATGCGGCTTGGCGTGGCCTGCTTGCTGGTGGCCTTCGGCGAGAACACGCCGTCGAGCGCCGCGCGCAGACGCGGGCCATCCAGATCGGACACGATGTTACCGTTGAAGCAGAAGCTGATCGAGCCGCGTTCTTCGCTGACGACGACCAGCACCGCGTCGGTTTCATCCGTGATGCCGAGCGCTGCCCGGTGGCGCGAGCCGAAGCTCTCGTCGATGACCCGGCCCTGCGTGAACGGGAAGAAGACACCGGCCTTGGCGACACGCAGGTCCCGGATGATCACCGCGCCGTCGTGTAGCTTGTTCATGGCCTCGGGCAGGAACAACGAGACCAGGAGCTGCTGCGACACGATGGCGTCGACCTCCGTCCCCTTGTGGGAGCCGACGAACTCGTCGAGGTTGGCGTCTTGCTCGAACGCGATGATGGCACCGGTCCGGTGCCGGGCGAGCTCGGTGGCGGCGGCAATGACCTCGTCGATCACCCGCGCCTCCTGGTAACGTCCGGTCCCGAGCCATGCTCCGCTGCCCATACGCATCAGGCCGCGACGAATGTCCTCCTGAAACACCACCACGATGATCAGGATCGCGCTCGGCAGGACGGTGCCGAGGATGGCAAACAGCGTGCTCAGCTGGAAGTATTTGCTGACCACGTACAACACGAGCAAGAGCGCGAGACCGAGCCCGATCTGCACGGCTCGCGTGCCACGCAGCACGAGCGAGATACGATAGATGAGATAATACGTGATGAGCAGGTCGGCCGCGTCGCGCAACAGCTCCGTCAAGGCGCGCTGAACGACATAACCGAAGAGCTCCTCCATCATGGCCGAGCCCTCATCTCTGCAACACCGGCCTCGGCCCGGCAAGCCTCGGGGATGGCTGACGGAGGCAGGACCGCCCTCGCTCGATCGGCCTGGCCTAGAGCGGCTTCGACCAGCAGGGCCTGGCGCATGGCGGCCACGTCGTGGATCCGCAGCACCTGCGCTCCCGCCCGCGCCGCCCAGAGCGATGCCGCTAGCGAGCCGCCGAGGCGCTCTTCGGCAGGGCTCTCGTGCAGCGCGTTGATGAAGCTCTTGCGCGAGGCGCCCACGACCAGCACCGCTCCCGCGGCGACGAGCTCCCGAGTGC
>WUUC01064732.1_pt1 | contig 12916 bp, 14 predicted proteins | sample 6278441 | NCBI WGS metagenome assembly WUUC01 (sample SAMN13675441, study PRJNA597444) | soil metagenome | isolation source: soil | place: USA: Washington | collected 2017-10 | reverse complement strand
TTATTATCGATATGCCAAACGCCATTTATTAGGCTCAACGGCACAATTACATTTGAAAAGTTAGCGCTGACTGTCATCGCATTTGGATCTCCATCCCATGTTCCCGTCTTCTCTACTATTCCATTTTTAATAGCGTCAACTGTCTTATTACTATGATACTGAAACTTATAATTACTGAAATCCGAAGTGATTACAGTTCCGTTATTCACAAAATTCGTAATTACCCACTGCCCGTCTGTCATCGCCGAAATGATTGCATTTTCTTTTATCTTTTCTATAGTCTTTTTACAGCCTGACACTAAAAAGATAATGCATACCATCAGTATAGCTTTTCTCATAGGCATAGTTGTGCCGCCAAAATAAGGTTTACTTTTTATATACGCAATAGTAGTTTAACGGATTTTGCCGGATATGGTACTACAGGTGAGCTAAATCGATCGATAATTACTTCTTTGGAAAAGCCGTTTCGGTCGTCAAAGTATTGATCCGGCTAATATGCATGTTGCTGTGTTCCGCCATAAAAATGATAAACTGATAACAGTCTATCCAGCCTTCAGACAATTGTATGAAATGACCACGCAGGTCCGCTGTTGTGGTCTTTACATACTTTAAATGCTGAGATCTCGAATTTTTGAACGCCAGCAAGGCTTCGTTAAGCGATTGCCAGGTTCCCCTTCCCGGATGCAGTGAACTTGTGACGATTTTTATTTCTTTGCTAATTGCGCTTTCAGCAACGTCTTCGTCCGACAGTTTTACCAGGGACTGTGTTTCGGGGGAGGGCGGTTCTTTCATCGCCTTTTCAAGGTTGCTCCACAGTTCCTCTTCCTGGGTGGCCAAATGGTAAATAGTTTCCTTGATGCTCCAGTCATCTGGTGATACTTTATAATCCAGTTGAGCTGCTGATAGGCCTTTGATAGTTTTGAAAAGATCCGTTTTAGCGTCTTTAAGATAACTTACTACCGATTTTCTTTCCTGTTTCGTTAGCGTATTGTCATTTAATGTTCCCGCAAAACCGGTTACTACCAGTAGCGCAAGAAGTACACGGCCTTTGGTTCTTTTAAGCATCGTTCATTAAATTAGGTTAAACGGTGGTGGTGAGGATCTGCCCTGGTATGACAGAACTTAAAGATACGCATCTTTTAAAACATCGTTTTCTTGCTTATTTTTTTAAAGGTCTTTTTTTTACCATGCCTCCTTTTGTATCCCGTATGCTGTGCATGACAATGAATGCATGGGGATCGATTTTTTCAATGGCATTTGTCAGGCGGCTAATTTCAAGGCGTGTAACAACGGTAAACAGGATATCCGTGGCCAAATAATTTTCACCTCTTTTACCAAACCCTCTTCTGCCCGAATAGATCGTCAAACCCCGCCCCATTTTTTGTTTAATAAACTCGGCAATTTCGTCGCTGCGCGGAGAAATGATCGTAACACCGGTAAATTCCTCTACTCCTTCGAGGATGAAGTCAACGGTCTTTGACGCTGATAGATAAGTAAGCATAGCGTACATTGCCACTTCCACGGAGATAAGGTATGCTGCAGCCCCGAAAATCAAAATATTGAAGACCAGGATAAAATCACCTACGCTGAGACTTTGTTTGCGGCTGAAAAAAATAGCCAGGATCTCGGTGCCATCTATCACAGCTCCGCCGCGAATCGTAAAACCAATGCCTGCCCCGAGAAAAAAACCTCCAAAAATGGCTACCAGTAATTTATCATCTGTTACTACCGGATAAGGGATTAAAACCACAGCAACTGCTAACAGCGAAATGGCGATAACGCTTTTTATACTAAAACCTTTACTGATCTGGTGCCAGCTTAATAATATAAAAGGTAAGTTGATAATAATAATGAGGGCCGCCAGCGGAAAGCCGGTTTTGTTATTGATTAAAAGAGAAATGCCCATTACGCCGCCATCAATGAAATTGTTTGGCATTAAAAAGCCTTTCAAGCCAAAACCAGCTGAGAAAATGCCTACCACAACAAACAAACCACTGCGTAAATAATCCCTTGCCGTGCGCTGTACCCGCCAGGATTGTTTTGCCTTTTGATAACGGCTTGCCGGCTGAAACTCTGTCTTTCCCAGTGCATCATTTATCTTGTGGGCGAGATTATTAATAAACCGGATACCCATAACCAAATATAGTTAAAGAAACCCGCGAGTTTTAAGATAGCTACAGGCAAATGGTTAACTTGCTTTTGGCAGGTTGCAATTGCATAATAAAAAACACTACGACCATGCAGATAGGTGACGTAATTTCTTTTCTTGAATCCGTAGCTCATCCATCCCTGCAGGAGCATTATGATAATACTGGCTTGATCACCGGCGATGCCGGCTGGGAATGTAAAGGGATTATCTGTTCGTTGGATTCAACCGAAGATGTAATAAAGGAAGCGATCGAAAAAAGATGTAACCTGGTTATAGCGCATCACCCCATTATTTTCGGTGGCCTGAAGAAAATAACCGGTAAAAATTATGTAGAGAAAACAGTTATCACTGCCATTAAAAATGATATAGCTATTTACGCCATTCATACTAATCTCGATAATGTAATCAATGGCGTAAGCGGTAAAATGGCAAAAATGCTTGGTTTACAAAATACCTCTGTCCTTTCTCCAAAAGCTAACACGTTAAAAAAGCTCTTTGTTTTCGTACCGGTCAGCAAGTCGGCAGAAGTCCGGAATGCAATTTTTTCGGTAGGTGGTGGTCATATCGGTAACTATAGCGAATGCAGTTATAATACAGAGGGGCTAGGCACATTTAAGGCCGGACCCGGAAGTGATCCCTTCGTCGGCAAGATCGGCGAACACGTCCAGGAGAAGGAAATAAAAATTGAAGTAATATTCCCCTTTTTTTTAGAAAATAAAATATTGGCGGCGATGTATACTGCTCATCCATACGAGGAGGTGGCCTATGATGTTATGAGTCTGTCCAATTCACATCCAGGGATAGGAGCGGGTATTATAGGAGAAATACCCGAAGCAATGGATGAAACGCCCTTTTTGACGCACCTTAAGTCGATCTTCCGGCTTAAAAACATTCGCCATACGAAAATCAGGAACAAGCCAATCAAAAAAGTAGCGCTTTGTGGAGGGGCGGGTAGTTTTTTGATTTCCAATGCGTTGAATCAAGGCGCCGACGTTTATATAACCGGTGATGTCAAATACCACGAGTTTTTTGATGCAGACGGGCAGGTGTTGATCGCCGATATAGGTCATTATGAAAGCGAGCAGTTTACGATTGGTTTGGTCCACGAAATTTTGGAGCAAAAATTCCCTACCTTTGCCGTCCTAAAAACAGAAGTGCTGACTAACCCGGTTCATTACTTCTAGGCCTTAAAACATCAAATAATATATGGCACACGTTAAAGAATTCTCGGTCGAAGAAAAACTCACCTCGTTGGTTACCCTCCAAAAGATCGAAAGTAAAATGGACGAGATCCGTATTCTGAAAGGGGAGCTTCCGATGGAAGTGGCCGACCTTGAAGATGAGATTACCGGATTGCACGCCCGTCAAACACGTATAGAGGAGGAGATCAATGGTGTTACCGAGTTTATTCAGCAAAGAAAGGATGCTATAAAAGAAGCTGAAGCACAGGTAAAAAAATACGAAAAACAGAGCGATAACGTAAAGAACAACCGCGAGTTTGAAGCCATCAATAAAGAGATGGAGATGCAGCAATTGGAAATAAAGCTTGCTGAGAAACATATAAAGGATGCTACCGAAGAAATCGCTGAAAAAGCGGTCCTGTTGGAAAAAGCGAAAAAGAACATAGCTAATAAAGAAACAACGCTTTCTAACAAAAAAGGCGAGCTCGAAAAAATCATCGCGGCGAATGAAAAAGAAGAAAAGCATTTTGTGAAGCTGGCAGGTGAAGCAAGAGAGCATGTAGATTCCCGTTTGCTGACGAGCTATGAAAAGATCCGTAAAAGCTATCGCAACGGCCTGGCTGTAGTGCCTGTTGAAAGGGATGCCTGCGGCGGATGTTTTTATTCTATTCCTCCACAAAAGCAAAGCGAGATCAAACAGCATAAGAAAGTGATGGTATGTGAGAACTGTGGTCGAATCCTTGTAGATGAAGAATTAAGTAACAATGTGGAAGTAAAATAATTTATAACGAAAGAATATTTTTCTTTTTTTATTTTCCCCGTCCTGCTTTTAGCCTGGCGGGGTTTTTTATTGGGCCATGTTTCAGCCTTTAGTTAATTTGCTTTCCTGATCACGGGATATTTTTATTTTCTTCAGCAACAAGATCATGCTAGAAAAACTTTCCATTCTTAACTATGCGATCATTGATAAATTGGAAATTGATTTTTCCGGTAAATTAAATATAATTACTGGGGAAACAGGCGCCGGTAAATCTATTATCGTCGGGGCATTAGGATTGATCCTGGGCGAAAGAGCGGATTCTACGGTGCTGGTCAACAAACAGAAAAAATGCATTGTTGAAGGAACATTCAGTGTTGGTAATAAAAGCGCAGTAAAATACTTTTTGAAGGCGAACGAACTTGATGCAGGGGAGGATCTTGTAGTAAGAAGAGAAATTGCGACGAATGGCAAGTCGCGGGCTTTTGTTAATGATACACCGGTCAATCTTTCGCAATTACAACAACTAAGCTCGGTGCTCGTTGACCTGCATCTGCAGTTTGATACTTTAGAACTGGGGGAAAGCGATTTCCAACGGGAGGTGCTGGACGCATTGGCCGCTAATGCGTCAATATTGAATGATTACCAGGCTGCATTCAGGCAATGGCTGCTTTTAAAAAAAGAATGCGATGATCTGAAAGGCCAAAAGCAACAATTTGATAGGGAAGCCGACTACAACCAATTTCAATATAATGAACTGGAAGAGGCCTGCCTTAAAGAAAATGAATTGGAAAATATAGATGCGGAGTTAAAAATGCTCGGGAATGCAGAGAGAATAAAAGCAGTATTGAATAAAGTCTATTTTGAATTACAGGAAAGCGATGCCCCACTTGTTCAACAAATAAGGAGCTTGTCAAATCAACTAAACATCTACCAGTCCTATCACCATGACCTGCCACTGGTAATACAGCGATTTCAATCTGCGCAGATAGAGCTGCAGGATGTGGCCGGTGAAATAGGGCGTATAAGCGACCATATCAATTACGACCCTCAGAAAATCGAACAACTAAATGAGCGTCTCTCCAATGGATATAAATTACTTAAAAAACATGCGGTTCAAACCACAAATGAACTGTTGTTAATACAACAGCAATTGCAAGAAAAGTTGCAGGCTGTTTTAAATATCGATGAAGATATCAAACAAAAAGACAAGGAAAGCAGTCGCTTAAAAGACCAGGCTTCAAAACACGCCACGAAAATTTCGGATACCCGCCAAAAACAAATAAAGCCGCTGGAGGATAAAGTTAATAAACTGTTGAACCAGGTGGGTATGCCTAATGCCCGGTTAAAAGTTGACCATAAGATTGAAGCTGAATTAAATCAATACGGCATTGACAAGATCGAATTTTTATTTGATGCAAACAAAAGCGGTCAATTTCAGCCGGTGCGTAAAGTAGCAAGTGGTGGCGAGCTCAGCCGCCTGATGCTTTGTATAAAGTCATTAGTTGCACAATCTATTGATCTCCCAACAATGATCTTTGATGAAATCGATACGGGTATATCCGGCGAGGCGGCAAAACAGGTTGGTATAATTCTTAAAGAACTTGCTTCGAAAAGACAAGTGATCTGCATTACGCACCAGCCACAGATAGCCGGCAAGGCCGATGCCCATTTTTTTGTTTACAAAGAAATCGTCAGTGACCTTGTGCAAACAAATATCCGGCAATTAACGAGTGAAGAACGAATTACTGCTATTGCAAAAATGCTAAGTGGCGAAAAGCCAACTGCTGCCGCATTAGAGAATGCCAGGGAAATGGTAATGAATTAATTTCACCTATAAATTTCAATGAAGTAAATTTGATACCTCTTTATAAGCTCTTGCTGTTTTTAATCATATTTGGTCTGGTTCTGTTGGCGGGTTATTCTTCATTTCGTTTCCTCAATAAAAAAATTAATGCGAGCGAAACAGGGCGGCAGATGTTAGCTTATTCATTACTGCTGGTATCGACTTGCAGTACTTTATTTTTGGTGGATCGTCTGTTGTTATTAAAATCTATGCTTGTCTTGTTTAATGCTGAGTAATCATTTATTACTATTTTTACCTGCAGTTAAATTTAAAATCAATTCTATGACGTATAATTTATTAAAAGGGAAAAGGGGAATTATAACTGGTGCATTGGATGCTAATTCCATTGCGTGGAAAGTAGCCGAGAAAGCTCATGAAGAAGGCGCTACTTTCGTGCTGACCAATGCGCCTATCGCGATGCGCATGGGCGAAATAAAGAAACTAGCCGAAGCAACGGGTTCTGAAATCATTCCTGCGGATGCTACCAACACAGAAGAGTTGACGACATTATTTACCAGATCTCAGGAAGTGCTTGGCGGAAAACTCGACTTCGTTCTGCATTCAATTGGGATGAGTGTTAACATTCGGAAAAACATTCCCTATACAGAAGCTAACTATGATTATTTTATGAAAGGCATTGACGTATCGGCGATGTCTTTGCACAAGATGTTGGCAGTGGCAAAGAAGATGGATGCGATCAATGAATGGGGCAGCGTAGTGGCGCTCACCTACATGGCCGCGCAGCGTACCTATCCTTTTTATACGGATATGGCTGATATAAAAGCGATGCTCGAATCCATTGCCCGCAGCTTCGGTTATCATTACGGTGTAGAAAAAAAGGTCAGGATTAATACTGTTTCACAATCCCCAACTAAAACGACTGCTGGCACAGGCATAAAGGGATTCGGTGATTTTTATGATTATGCAAATGCGATCGCACCTTTAGGTAACGCAACGGCCGAAGACTGTGCGAATTACTGCATAACACTATTCTCGGATCTGACGAGGATGGTCACCATGCAAAATCTGTTTCATGATGGTGGATATTCCAGTACAGGTGTAAGTACTGCCGTGATGGAAAAACTTGGAGTAGAATAATGCACAGTTTTTAATAATAAAGAAAGCCTCCACGCGGAGGCTTTCTTTATTATTAGATAAGCTCATCACTACCGGCTTGAGCTTCGTATCGTATTAGTATTCGTCTTCATTGAAGAGAAAATCTTCCTGGGTGGGATAATCGGGCCAGATGTCTTCAATTGTTTCATATACATCTTGTCCTTCGTCTTCCAGTTCCTGCAGGTTTTCTACCACCTCTAAAGGCGCACCGGAACGGATCGAATAATCAATCAGTTCGTCTTTTGTGGCAGGCCAGGGAGCATCTTCAAGATACGAGGCCAATTCTAATGTCCAAAACATATTTCGTAAGGTTTATATTAAAGATCCTTGTTTTGAGGTCGGGTTAATACCCCAATTTTCCGCAAATGTAGTTGTATTAACGAATTTTCCAAATCCTTAGTTGCACAGGCGCGGTGGAATAATTTCCTAAAGTTGGATTTGCTTGTCGATACTGTTTTGATGAAAGCCGGGTTTTTATGGATATTTGATTAATTTAAAAGGAATTAAAGGCATGATCTCAGGGAAAAGCATATACAAAAAATACGGGGTGGTAGAGGTTTTGAAAGGAGTAGATATCGATATTAGGAAAGGGGAAATTGCTTCTATTGTTGGCCCGTCGGGATCGGGTAAAAGCACATTGCTTCATATTTTAGGCACATTGGACAAAGGCGACAAGGGAACAATCAGTATGAATAACATAGCTATTAATTCTCTTAATGGAAAAAAATTAGCCGCCTTCAGAAATAAACATATCGGGTTTGTTTTCCAGTTTCATCACCTGTTACCGGAGTTTACTGCTATCGAAAATGTTTGTATACCCGGCTGGCTGGCTGGCAGAAAGAAAATGGAGGTTAAAACGGAGGCTGAGCGGTTGCTCAGTATGCTCGGGCTTTCACAGCGAATGGAAAATAAACCTAACCAGTTATCGGGAGGCGAGCAGCAACGGGTGGCCGTTGCCAGGGCTTTGATCAATAAGCCGGATATTGTAATGGCCGATGAGCCAACGGGCAATCTCGATTCGGTTAATGCAAAAGAATTGCACCAGTTGTTTTTTGATCTGCGAAAACAATTCAATCAAACTTTTTTAATTGTCACACACAACGAAGAACTGGCGCAATTAAGTGACAGGGTCCTGCATATGAAGGATGGGAAGATTGTATGAGAAACCAGTATAGCAATCAAGATGCTGGTGTTGGCTCTATTGAAAAAATCCCTATTATTTCCCGGTTACGTTCATAGCCTCGGTTTCCACGGAATTTCTTCGACTTTTAATAAATGGGTTGCATACCTGGCGAGCATAAATAAATAATCGCTTAGCCTGTTGAGATATTTTATAATGATCGGTTCCACTTCATGGTTTTCAGCACCGAGTCTTATACAGCATCGTTCAGCACGCCTGCAGACACAACGGGCAATATGCAAATGTGCGTTAGTAGGATGCCCGCCCGGAAGAATAAAGGATTTCATTGGCGGTAGCAGCTCATTCATCTTGTCAATTTCTTTTTCCAGTAAAGAAATATCATCTTCTTTCAGATCAGGGACCCTCAGTTTTGTTTCTTTTTCAGGATCGCATGCCAATGCAGAACCAATGGTAAACAGCCGGTCCTGCACTTCCTGCAAAACGACTTTAGTAAGGTCATCGGTTATAAGATCTTTACACAGGCCTGTATACGAATTCAATTCATCTACTGTTCCATACGCTTCAATTCGTAAATGCGCCTTGGAGACCTTTGTTCCACCGATCAGGGATGTAACACCCGTGTCCCCTGTTTTTGTGTAGATCTTCATTGCCATGGTAAAGGGATTATCGGTAAACAAATCAGTGATGAGCGTACACTCCGAGTTTCTCGTTTTTCATGTCGTTTTCTATTACACCATCACGTAGCCTTATAATGCGGTGTGCATGATTGGCAATATCTTCTTCATGGGTAACCAAAACGATTGTATTTCCCCCGGAATGAATTGTATGAAATATTTCCATGATCTCGTAAGAAGTTTTGGTATCCAGGTTACCAGTTGGTTCATCGGCGAGAATGATAGCAGGGTCGTTAACCAAAGCCCTGGCAATAGCCACCCGCTGCGATTGCCCGCCACTAAGTTCATTAGGTCTGTGATGGCTGCGGTCTGAAAGGTTGACCATGTCTAAAACATGCAGTGCTTTTTCATTGCGTAATTTTTTATTCACTCCGGCATATACCAAAGGCAGCGCTACGTTTTCCAATGCTGTAAGACGTGGAAGCAGGTTAAATTGTTGAAATACGAATCCTATCTCTTTGTTCCTTATTTCCGCCAGCAGATTATCTTCCATCTTACTTACATCATGCTGGTTCAAAATATACTTTCCTGCAGTGGGCGTATCCAGGCACCCGAGAATATTCATCAGCGTACTCTTACCCGAGCCGGAGGGTCCCATCAATGCCACGTATTCATTTTTATTAATATCAAGAGATACGCCCTTTAATACTTCCAGCACATTTTTGCCCATGAAGTAACTCTTACGGATATGTTCGAGGTGTATGATGTTATTCATAAATTCCAATAAATAAATTCAAATTCCAGTGGTATAATTGTACTTTATGGAATTCTAAATTTTACGATTTCGGATTTTTTATAACTTTTGGTACTTTAAAAAATTGTTCATCGTGGGAAGGAGCGTTCTTTAACGCCTCAGACCTGCTCACGGATCCTTTCACCTCATCTTCCCGCAAAACATTTAACTCGTCGCTCATATGAAGCAACGGTTCAACGCCATCCAGATCCAGTTCCTTCAGTTTTTCAACAAAAACGATCATCCGCTGCAAGTCTTTTTTGATTTCCTGTTTTTCCGCATCATTAAATTTCAACCGGGCCAAGTGTGCCAGTTTATCTATCATCGCGTCATTCACTTCCATCGGACAAATATAGTTTATTAAGAGAAAGGTTTTGGAGACAGGTTCCCGCGTCCACCTTTACCCTTTTTCATATCTTCGCCGCCTTATGGAAAAGAGGAAAGAAATTGTAATGAGCGGTATTCGCCCCACTGGTTTTTTGCACCTTGGTAATTATTTTGGAGCCCTGCAGAATTATGTCCGAATGCAGGAAGAATATGATTGTTATTTCATGGTGGCGGATTGGCATTCACTCACCACCCATCCTGATACCAAAGGGTTGCGAAGCAGTGTGCTGAGAGTACTTGCCGAAAATATAGCGGCTGGTCTCGACCCGGAAAAAGTAGCATTGTACGTGCAAAGCAGCGTGCCAGAAATTGCTGAGTTATATCTTATGCTTAATATGCTTGCTTACCAGGGCGAATTGGAGAAAACTGCCACTTTCAAAGACAAAGTGCGACTGCAGCCAGGTAATGTGAATGCCGGATTGCTTACCTACCCCGTTTTAATGGCAGCGGACATCCTTATTCATCGCGCCAAATATGTGCCCGTTGGAAAAGACCAGGAGCAACATCTCGAAATGGCCAGGAACTACGTACAGCGATTCAATCATCGTTATAGCGAATTATTTTCCGAGCCGCAGGCATTCAATTTCGGCCAAAGCTTATTAAAAGTTCCGGCCCTTGATGGTGGTGGTAAGATGAGTAAGAGTGAAAATCAATTAGCTACTTTATATCTTGCTGACGATGATGAGCTGATCAGGAAAAAAGTAATGAAGGCCAAAACGGACAGTGGCCCAACAGAAATGAATTCCCAAAAGCCGGATTATATTGAAAATATTTTCCTGCTGATGAAGTTGGTGAGTGATGAAGAGGTATTAGAAAAATATAATACCGACTTCAACAATTGTACTATTCGCTACGGTGATTTGAAGAAGCAACTGGCAGAAGACATGGTTAAGTTTATTACCCCTATACGGGAGAAAGCGGAAGCGCTATACAAGGATGAAAAATACCTGGAAAAGATAATAGCGCTTGGCGCTGAAAAAGCCCGTAAAAGTGCCGGCACTACGATGAGGCTCATTAAGGAAGTAATGGGCCTGAAATATTTCTAAAAAAAAAGATAGTCGACTCCAAATCCAAAAAGAAGGTTTATTTTGAAGAACCGGAATTCGGATTTTTAATTCAGGAATTTTAGCGGATTATGGCAAAAACAAAGAAACCAAAACACATTGCAGTAGCTGGGAATATCGGTGCTGGTAAAACCACATTAACGGAGATGCTCAGTAAGCATTATAAGTGGATACCAAATTTCGAAGACGTTGATCATAATCCCTACCTGATGGATTTTTATGAAGACATGCCCCGCTGGAGTTTCAACCTGCAGATCTATTTTCTCAATAGCCGTCTACAGCAACTGGTAGAAATTCAAAAAGGCACGGAAACGGTTATCCAGGACAGAACGATATATGAGGACGCTAACATTTTTGCGCCTAACCTGCATGAAATGGGCCTGATGAGCAAACGGGATTTCGATAACTACTTTCATTTTTTTCAAACATTAAAAACCCTGGTGCAGCCACCTGACCTGATGATCTATCTTCATGCGTCCGTGCCCACATTGGTTGGTCAGATACAGAAACGAGGAAGAGAATACGAGGAGAATATCCGCCTGGACTATCTTAAACGCCTGAATGAGTACTACAATAAATGGGTTGATTCCTACAAAGAAGGCCAACTGCTGATAATAGATGTGGACAAAAATAAATTCGCTGAAAATGAGGAGGATCTGGGAGAGATCATTACAAAAGTCGATGCCCAGTTGTATGGATTATTTTAACTGTTTATAGGCAATCCCGTCTGCGGCAAAAAATGTAAATTGTGAACAACAAATGCGCTGGCGATATTCGCCTACCGTGATGATTGTTTGGCAGATCCCGCTAGCTATTGGATTTTTTGCCATAAACAATAATAAAATAACCAAATGAAAGCGATTGTTCTTTTTACATTTATTTTCCTGGCGTTTTCGGCAAGCTCCCAGTCGTTAAAAGATGCCTTGTATAGCGGCAGGTTAAAGGCGGATACCGGCGCAGTGATAAGGAAAGGCGACAGTTTGAAAATCCAGGAAAACATGGCTCAAAAGATCGCAGCGGATTCTGCAGAAATCGTCCAAAAGATGATAGCTGATTCTATAAGAAAAGAAGCTTTAGCCACGGCAAAACAAAATGCGATTGCTGCCGGCGAAGATACTGCTGCCTTTTTATCTACTGATACAGAAGCCGCAACTGCGGCTGCTGAAAAAGCTATCCCGGCGGACAACAACAAAATTTGGAAATCTTTTATCGACTCTGTTACCACGGTTGTTAAATCGGAAGTGGTGACATCCGATAAATTAAAAAAAGGCGCTTATTCCGTATTGATAGAGTATGATATTAAACCCGATGGCGTGATCGATATCAACAGTGTTAAATCCGATCCTCAAAATTCTTTCCTCGAAGGCCAGATCAAAGTAAGATTAACGCTAGATGCTCCACAGTTAAATCCGGTAATCGGTGCTAACGGCAAGCCCAGAACGGTGGCCAGGAAACAGCTACTCAGTTTTGTAAAGTAGGTTCTGCTCGTTGTTATGAACGTCAGTTAATGTAAGGGGGAGTAATAATAGCATGAAAGCTGAGGAGCTAACTTCAGGAATTGTAGTCAGCGAAAGCCTTGTATTGGATCAAAAGCTCATCAATTTTCTTTAGCCATTCAGTTTGCTTTTCCTTGTTGATACTATGATTGGTTTCTTTGTCATAGCTGTTTTGCGTTTGTTCTTTTTCGGCAGTGATGTTAGTGTATATTTCTTTCAGATCCTCTTTAAAACTATTTTTATCGAATTTGTATTCCTTCATCTGCTTGTTTAATTTTCGGGCAAATATTTCCGCGATATCAAAATGCCCCTGCTCATGTGTAAGTATATAATCGGTTTTATGCAGTCCCCACGATTTGTTCTTTGAAAAGC
>WUUC01077694.1_pt1 | contig 12917 bp, 11 predicted proteins | sample 6278441 | NCBI WGS metagenome assembly WUUC01 (sample SAMN13675441, study PRJNA597444) | soil metagenome | isolation source: soil | place: USA: Washington | collected 2017-10 | reverse complement strand
TCATGCTTGGGTCCACCCCCCGGCGACGCAGCCGCGACCCCTTGAGCAGCGTCGCGCCGATGATGGGGGGCAGGGCGACCGTGCGCGAAAGCAGGTTGGCCTGGCGACGAGTGAACCCCCGCCACCGTGCCGCGGCGAGCGTGGCGCCGTTCCGCGACACGCCTGGCACCAGCGCGGCCGCCTGGGCCAGCCCAAGCGCCAACCCGTCGGCCACTTGCGCCTCCCCGCGGCCGCGAAGCTGGGGGTGCCGATCAGCGACGACCATCGCCGCGGCGCCGGCCAACAGCCCGGCGGCGGTGGCGCGCGGTCCCCCGAGGCGACGCTCGATCGGTCGCTCCAGCGCGCATCCGGCGATCCCCGCGGGAGCGAAAGAGAGCGCGAGCACGGCCGCCCGCCTGGCGTCGAAGCTGCGCAGCTCCTCAGCGATCACCCGCCGCTGGCCGACCAGCAGCGCTCCGGCAGCTCCACCGTGCAGGGCGACCTCGAAGCTCTTGCGAAGCTCGGGATCGAGGCGGTCCCATTCCCACCCGGCGAGCCACGGCAGGAGGATCAGATGGGCGGAGCTGGAAACGGGGAGCAACTCGGACGGGCCCTGGACGAGGCCCAAGGCGGCCGCCCGCGCCGGGGAGATCTCCATGCTCAGGGTCCGGTCCCGGCGGCCGGCTCGGGGCGTGCGTCGGCGTCCTTGGCCTTGCCGCGGCGCCGCCTCAGCAGGAGGTACACGCCGAGGATCAGCAGCCCCGCGAGCACCGCGTAGTCGAGGTAGTGGAGGCTCTCTCGCCACTGCTCCCACCGGTCGCCCACCTCGCGGCCGATGATGCCGAGCATCAGCACCCAGGGGATGCAGCCGAGCAGCGTCAGGGCGGTGAAGCGCCAGAACGGCATCCGCGCCACCCCGGCGGGGAGGGAGATGAACGTGCGGATGATGGGAAGCATGCGGGTGAAGAACACGGTGGCGTCCCCGTAGCGCTGGAACCAGCGGTCGGCCCGGGCCAGGTGTTTGGGGTTGACGTGGATCACTCGGTTCTTCTCGAGTAGCTCGAGCCTGCCGTAGTACCCGGCGGCGTACGCGAGCCACGAGCCGACCACGTTCCCCAGCACGCCGGCGGCGACGATCCCGAACAGGGTCATGTTTCCCTCCGAGACGTTGAACCCGGCGAACAGCATGATCGCCTCGCTGGGAACGGGGATGCACGCGCTCTCGAGCGCCATCAGGATGAACACCCCGGGCAGGCCCGTGGCGTCGATGACGTCTGTCGCGAACTCCACGATCGGGTCGACGATGAAGTCGGTCATTATGAGCCAGCAGGTTAGGTGAGAATGACCCGCCGATGACCCGCGTTCTCTAAGTCGAGATGCGCCGGGATGGAATCTGCCAGGAGGTTGAAGCCGCGCCGTCTGGCTGACCGCGTTCGCTCTACACTCGTTTCCCCCCGTGCAGCGTGTGAAGGACCCCGTTTACCGGCACCGGCTGGTGCAGTTCCTCGCCGACGCGGCGGTTGCCGCACTCGCGTTCTTCCTCGCGTTTCAGTTCCGCTTCCTGGATGTCGCGGGCGGGATCCCGGAGCGCTACTGGACGATCCTGTGGGGCTCGATCGGATTCGTCGCGCTCGGCAAGGCGATCCTGTTCACGGCGCTGGGCCTGAACCACAAGTGGTGGCGCTACTTCGGCTTCGGAGACTTTCCGCTGATCCTGCGCTCCGTTGCGATCGCAAGCGCCGTGCTGGTGGTCGTGTTCACGGTCGCGAAGCCGTTCTCCGTCGGCATCCCCCGCTCCGTGGTGATCATGGACTTCCTGCTTTGCCTGCTGTTCGTGGGCGGGGTGCGGATGGTGGGGCGATTCGTGGCCGAGCGACCGGCGCGCTCCGCGCGCCGCCGCAAGGGGCGCGAGGCGCTCGTCGTGGGCGCCGGGTCGGGTGGCCAGATGGTGGTGCGCGAGATGCTGCTCAACCCCAACCTCGGCTCCAAGGCGATCGGCTTCGTCGACGACGACCCCCGCAAGCGCGGTATGCGGCTGCTCGGGCTGAAGGTGCTGGGCTCGACGGACGAGATCGGGCGCATCCTCGACCAGACCAAGCCCGACGAGGTCATCATCGCGATCCCGTCTGCACCCGGTGTGCTGCGCGGGAAGGTGGTTGCCGCGTGCCGCAAGCGTGAGATCACGGTCCAAACCCTGCCCACCGTCTTCGAGCTGCTGCGCGGGGGCGTCCAGCTGACCCGCCAGCTGCGCGAGGTTCAGGTCGAGGACGTCCTCGGCCGCGACCCCGTCGTGATGGAGCTGGACAGGGTGGGCGCCTACCTGCGTGACCGCATTGTCCTCGTCACGGGCGCGGGCGGCTCGATCGGCGGCGAGCTGTCGCGTCAGATTGCCCGGGTGCGCCCGCGGCTGCTCGTGCTTCTCGATCACGCGGAGGACAACCTGTTCGGGATCGACCGCGAGATCCTCGCCGAGTGGCACTTCTCCGGAGTCGAGTCGGTGCTCGCCGACTGCAAGGAGGGCGACCGCATGCTGGAGGTGATGCAGCGGTTCAAGCCCGAGATCGTCTTCCACGCCGCCGCCTACAAGCACGTGCCGCTGATGGAGACCAATCCACTGGAGGCGTTAAGGAACAACGCGATCGCCACCCGGGTCACGGCGGAGACCGCGGCAGTCGCCGGGGCGGAGCGGTTCGTGCTGGTGTCTACGGACAAGGCGGTCAACCCGCACACGGTCATGGGGGCCTCGAAGGCGATGGCCGAGTGGGTGGCCGAGGCCGCCGGCGAGCGTCATCCCGGAACCAGGTTCATCACGGTCAGGTTCGGCAACGTGCTTGCCTCCTCGGGAAGCGTGGTGCCGATCTTCCGCAGCCAGATCGAGCACGGGGGCCCAGTCACCGTCACCGATCCGGAGATGACCCGGTACTTCATGACGATTCCGGAGGCGGTCCAGCTCGTCATCCGCGCGGGCGATCTCGGTGGGACGTCCGGGGACATGTTCGTGCTAGAGATGGGAGAGCCGGTTCGCATCCTCGATCTGGCCCACAACATGATCCGGCTGGCCGGATACGAGCCGGACCGCGACGTGGCGATCGAGATCGTGGGACGGCGCCCGGGGGAGAAGCTTCACGAGGAGCTGTTCAACGTCGATGAGCGCTCCGAACCGACCGAGGCGAGCCGGATCGTCCGGGCTGTGCGCGAGCAGCCGCTCGATCCCGACTGGGTCGAGCGGACCGTCAACGACCTCGAGCGGCTCGTCGCCGCGGGGGACGAGACCGGGCTCGCGCAACGCGTCGTCGAGCTGGTCGCGGAGCAGCGCGAGTCGACAGCCCTCGGAGCCTGAAGCGCCGCAAACCGCATCCTGCCAGTGACCGCGCGGCGGCGGAGGCGTAGCCGAGCACGTCGCGCGAGTGATTCGTCCATAACATGCGCGAGCGTTCATGGACCTGATCGAGCAGATCGGCGCCTTCCTGGGTCTCGTGGCCTTCCTGGGGTTCGCGGTGTTGGTGCTGCTGTACTTTCAGCAGGCCCGCGACGTGAGGCGCCTCCGGGAGTGGGCCGGCCGTGCGCCCGAGCGAGCGGCGGCCGCGGCGGAGCAGGCTGCCACGGCGGGCGCGGAGGAGGCCGGCGTTACGCCTGAGGACGCCGGCGGCGAAGGCGCCGTGTCCCTGCGCGAGAGGCTGTTCGGGAGGCGTCCGGTCCCGGGAGCGATGCGGGAGCGCCTCCCCGACGTGCGCTATCTGGCCATCGCCGGGGTCGCCGTCGTAATCATCGGCGTGGGGATCGCCACGAGCGGGTTCGGCCTGCTCGGCGGCGAGGAGAAGGGGAGCGGCGGCAAGTCACAGAAGACGGCTCCGCCGAACGTGGAGGTCGCCGTCCTCAACGGGACAGGCGTCGAGGGAGCGCCGGGAATCCCGGGCCTGGCGGACGCCGTCGCCAATGACGTGAAGTCGGCGGGGTACAAGGTCGGCGCGGTGACCGATGCCGGGAGCTCCGCCAACAGCGTGATCATGTACGAGCCCGACTCCGAGGCCGCCGCGCAGCAGGTCGCCGCCGACCTGGAGAAGCAGCTCGGCAAGACGCCGGTCCAGGAGATGACGGGGGAGATCAAGGGCGCTGCCCAGGGCGCTCCCGTGGCTATCCTGATCGGGCTGGACGACTCGCAGCTGTAGTGGTCCACTAGGGACATGGGATTCGTAGAGCAGGTCGGGGTGTACGCCGGGGTCGGCGCCATCTTCGGCTTTGCCTTGCTGCTCCCCCTCTACGTGTCGCAGGCGCGAGACGTGCGCCGGCTGCGCGAGTGGTCGGAGCGGGAGCCGAACGCGGCTGCGGCGGCTGAGCAGGCGGCGGTGGCGAGCGCCCGGGTCGCTCAGGAGGCTGCGGTGGCCCGGGCGACGGGCGCGGCGGAGGCCGTGAGGGCGGAGGTCAGGGCGGCGGCGGAGGACGCGGCGGCGATGGCGCCCAGTCCCGCCGAGAGGATCGCCGAGGATCGGCCGGCGAGCACCAGGGTTACCGCCGAACGTGAGACCGTTGCCCCCGAGCCGCCGTGGAGAGGTTGGCTGAGGCGGGGGCCCGACGCGAGGCAGCTGGTGTGGATCGTCGCCGGGGTGTTCGCGCTCGGGCTGGCCGTGGCCCTGGTCTCGCTTCAGATCGCCGGCGGAGGCGACGAGACCGGTTCGGTGCCGGACCCCACGGTCGAGCAGGCCGGGATCGTGAAGGGTGACGTCGAGGTCGCGGTGCTGAACGGAACCGCCGTCCCCGGCCTCGCGGCCAAGGTGGGGGACGACGTCGACGCGAACGGGTACACGCTTGGCGCGGTGACGAACAGCGAGGCCCCGGCGGACGAGACGTTCGTCGTCTTCGAGCGTGGCCACGAGGAGGAGGCGCAGTCGGTTGCCCGCGATCTCGGGGTGGACATGGTCTCCCCGACCGATTCCGCGACGAGCGCCGTCGCGGAAGGCGCGGACGTAGTCGTGATCGCGGGCGAGGATCGGGCGCAATTCTGAGCGCCCCGTCGGGGGTGCCGACCGCGGGTAACCTGCCACCCGTGCAGGCCAACTCCGACGCGGCCGCGCCAAGCTACCTCGCCGGGGTTCTCCTCGCTGCGGTCGTGATTGCGGCGCTCGCGTCGCTTGCCGTGATCCAGGAGGCGAGGCAGCGGGGCGAGGTGCTCGACTTGGTCGAGGTGACCCCGCGCGCCATCGACGGGTCCGGCGACGGGCGGGTGAGGATCGAGTGGCGCCAGCGCCGCTCCAGCGACGATGCCGTCGTCCGGATCATCGACACGGCTGACGACCCGGTCAGAACCCTGCTCGACGGGGGGTCGCTCGAGGGCGGCGACACCCTGCAGGTCTTTCGCTGGAACGGCAGGGCGGACTCCGGGAGGTTCGCCGACCCGGGCCGCTACCGGGTCGAGATCCTGCTCCGGGACCAGGATCGCGAGATCGTGCCCGAGCAGGGCCTGATCAGGCTGCAGCGCTCCAAGGCGCCGCCCGGGCCGGGGGAGAAGGTCTGAGCGTGGACGTGCTGTCGTGGGTCGGCGTGCTCGCGTCGTGCACGGCGGCGGGCGCCTCGCTGGTGGTACGAGATCCCCGCCTTCGCGCCGCCGCGATGCTGCTCGCCCTTGCCCTCGCTCCCGTGCTCGTGGCCGGAGACGTCTGGGAGACGGAGCGCGTCCGGGAGCTGCGAGACAGCCCCATCCAGCTCCTCGCCTTCGGGGCGGTAGGGCTGGGCGGCATCGGGGCACTCGCCGCGCTGATCCTCCGCTGGCCGGCGATCCTTCCCCTGCTCGCCTTCGGCGTGCTGGCCTTCCGGATCCCGGTCGAGATCGGGGGTGAGACCTCCAACCTGCTGATCCCCGTGTACCTCGTGATCGCCGCCGGAGCGTTCGCGGCGGCGATCGCGTCCTGGACCCGCCCCACCCCGGACAGCGCGGATCGCGCGAGCGGCGGCGGGTCGCTCCCCGCGCGCGCCGCGAAGGCCCTGCCCTGGTTGCTCGCTGGGTTCCTCGTTCTGTACGCGATCCAGAGCGCCTACACGAGCGACCCCTCGAAGGCGACCGAGACGGCCTCCTTCTTCCTGGTGCCTTTCGCGGTGCTGCTCGCGTTGCTGCTCGAGGTGCGGTGGACGTCGCGGCTCCTCACCGCGCTTTTTGCGATCGTCTTCGCCCAGGGGCTGCTGTTCGTCGCCGTGGGCGCGTGGCAATTCGCGGCACGCGAACTGTTCTGGAACCCGACCGTGATTGCGGGCAACGAGGTCCACACGTACTTCCGGGTCAACTCGCTGTTCTGGGACCCGAACGTTTTCGGCCGCTACCTGATCCTGGCGGTGCTCGCCGCTGCCGCCTACATGGTGTGGACGCGGCGCCCCGATCGGGCGATCGCCGCCGCGCTGGGGTGCGCGGTGTTGATCGCGGGACTGACTCTGAGCTTCTCCCAGTCGAGCGTCTTCGCGCTGCTGGCGGGGCTCGTCGCCCTGATCGCGCTGCGGTGGGGCGTGCGCTGGGCGCTTGCCACAGGCGCGGCCATGGTCATCGCCTCGGTGGCGCTGGTGCTGGCCGCCGGGGTCGAGCCGACGTCGAGCCGTTCACTCGAGACTCGCACCAGCGGGCGCGTGACCCTGGTCAAGGGCGGGCTGGAGATGGCGGCGGACAGGCCCGCATTCGGCTACGGCTCCGGCTCGTTTCAGGAGGAGTTCTCGGTGCGCTACCTCGAAGTTGACGAGCCCGCGGGCGCCGCGATCTCGCACAGCGAGCCGGTGACGGTCGCCGCGGAGCAGGGCGCGGTCGGCCTGATCGTCTACGGGGCGGTGGTGCTCGCGGGGCTGGTCGCCCTGCTCGGCGCCGCCCCCCTGATCCCGGCTCCCCGCGGAGCCCTGGTCGCATGCTTCGCTGCGATGATCGTCCACAGCCTCGCCTACGCGGGGTTCCTGATCGACCCCGTCACGTGGGCCCTGCTCGGCGTGGGGCTGGCTCTCGCGCGCGGGCCGATCCCATCCGCGCTCGCCGAGCGGGTCGAGCGCTCCGCGCCGGAGCGGCGGCCGAGCGTGCGGCCTTCGCTTGCCTCGCCCGGCGCCTCGTCGAGCTCATCGGGCTAGCTCCAACGGATGCTCTCCCACCTGCGCCGCCTAGCCACCACCGGCACCGCGTACACGGCCTCCAGCATCCTCTCGAAGCTGGTCGCGGTTCTGCTGCTGCCGCTGTACACGCAGTACCTCACCCCGTCCAACTACGGGGCGGCCGAGGTGATGCTGGTGGCTGTTATCGCGACCAGCATCGTGATCCGCTTCGGGGTGATCGAGGCCCTGCTCCGCTACTACTACCTCGCCGACGAGCGCCCCGACGAGGTGGTGAGAACAGGGTTCGCGTCCCTGTTCTGGACCACGACCCTGGGTGCGGCGATAGCGATCCCGTTCGCCGAACCGATCTCCGAGGCGCTGCTCGATCGCTCCGACGCCGGGCTGGCCCGAATCGCAATCCTCGGTCTGTGGATCTTCACCCTGTTCGAGTACCTCGCCACGCTGCTCCGCATCGACGAACGCGCCCGGGCCTACTTCCTGTTCAACATGGCCGGCGTCGTGATGGCGATCCCGCTGACGGTGTGGCTCGTCGTATTCGAGGATCAGGGGGCAAACGGGCTCCTGGGCGCGATCTACCTGGCCACGGTGCCCATGGTCGCCTGGTTGGTGATCACCCAGCGGCATCGGCTGGGGCTGGTTCCCGACTGGGCGCTGCTGCGCCGGCTCATCCGCTTCGGCCTCCCCACCATGCCGGCTGAACTGTCGCTCTACTCACTCAACTTCATCGACCGGATCATTCTCGTGCGCTTCGCGGGACTCGCCGAGGCAGGGCTGTACGCGCTGGCGATCAAGTTCGCTCAGGCGATCAACGTCCTGGTGCGCGGTTTCCAGCTCGCGTGGCCGCCGCTCGCCTACTCGATCCAGGACGACGAGGAGGCGCGTGGAGCCTACGGGCTGATCGTGACCTGGTTCATGGCGCTCTGCACCTTCGCGGTGGTGGGGCTGTGGCTCCTCGCACGGTGGATCGTGCGTCTGCTGGCGGCGCCGGAGTTCTTCGACGCCTACGAGGCGATCGGGCTGCTGGCGGCCGGGATCACGCTGTACGCGCTGTACCTGGTCCAGGTGGTGGTGCTGGGCCGCACCGGGCGGACGGAGTTCAACTTCCCCGCCACCGCCGCAGCGACGGCGGCGAACATCGGGCTCAACATCGCCCTTGTCCCTCGGTTGGGGATCGTCGGCGCCGGCCTCGCCCTCGTCGCGTCCTACCTGGTGGTGCTCGCGCTCATGTACGCGTTCACCCAGCGCCTTTTCCCGGTCCCCTACGAGTGGGGACGCCTCGGCCTGATCGTCGGCACCGCCGCCGCGCTGATCGCGGGGGGCGAGCTCCTGCTTCCGACCGAGGGGGCCGTCGGGCTGGTCAGCCGCACGGCCGTGTGGCTCTCCTATCCGGCGGTGCTGTGGTCCGCCCGGTTCCTTACCCCGGAGGAGCGTCGCTCGCTTTCCCGCATGTTGCGACCGTCGGCGGTCGCAGAGCGCATGCGCCGCGTCCGCGTCGCCCCGGCCGCGCCCGCGACGGCCGCGGAAGGCGGTCGAGGCCCGCGCCTCACCGAGGAGGTGTACGAGACCGAGGCCCGCGACGAGGACCGCGGCGGCGCCTGATCCCCACAATCTGACCGTGACTGCTGTCGTTGGTAGCCCATGGACTACCGAATGCATCAGTTACGGCGACTCGCCGACGCCGGCCCCTCGCCGGTTGTACTCCTCCGCCGCTTCCCGGATCCCTTCGCCGCGACCGGGTCGCAGGGCCTGGCGCGCGTGCAGCAGATACCAGTGGGCTTCGTCGCCTCGGAGCAAGGGGGCTAGGGCGGCCCGCACGACGTAGAACCAGGCGGTGAGAGCCCGCGCGGCGGCGGCCGCCGCCCGGGAGTGATGCTTTCGCATATACAGGTCGCGGTTGCGGTGGAACTCCACCACGCGACGGGTGCGGCCGACGGGATCGGAGGTGAGCTGATCGTGGTGGACGGCGAGCGCCGTGGGCACGTAGAGGACTCGCCATCCCGCATCGTGCAGCCGCTTGCAGAAGTCGGTCTCATCCGAGTAGATGAAGAAGTCCGGATCGAGGTAGCCCACCGCGGCGGCGGCCTCGCGGCGCACCAGCATCGCGGCCGACTGCACCCACCCCACCCCTCGGGTCCGACCGCCTCCGCTCTGGACGGTGAGCCATCTGTGCAGGAACAGCGCGCCGACCAGTGAGGTGCCGACGCCGGGGAGGCGCCACGCGCACGCCTTGCGCTCACCGTCGCCGCTGTGGAGCTGGGCACCGGCGGCCCCGGCCTCCGGATCGGCCTCCAGCGCCTCGATCAGGGCGCCGCTCGCGCCCGGCTGGAGCTCGGAGTCCTCGTTGAGGAGAAGGCAGTAGCGCCCCCGCGCCTCCCGCAGCAGCCGGGTGTCGTTCTCTGCCTTCCCGGCGCGCATCTCACGCGCGATCACGCGGGCCTCCGGGTGGCGCTCGCGAACGGCCGCCGCGGAGCCGTCTTCCGAGGCGTTGTCGAGCACCAGGACCTCATGCTCGAGGTTGGGGGGATGAGTGCGCCGGATCGCCTCCAGGCACGCGAGAAGGTGCTCCCGCCCGTTGGTGTTCACCACGCAGTAGGAGAGGAACAAGGTCGATAATTCTCGCCAATGCGGGTCCAGGTCGTGGATCCCTCCGCCTACAGCCCTCCATACGACCGCTCCCTGTGTGCCGCGCTGGCGCGTGCGGGAGCGGACGTCGAGCTGGTCACGAGCCGGTTTCTGTACGGCCCTGTTCCTCCGGCCAACGGCTACCGGGTGAACGAAGCCTTCTACCGGCGCGCGGCCGAGCGGGGCCTGGACGCGCCCGCCCGCCGAGCGTTCAAGCTCGGCGAGCACGTCGCGGACATGATCCGTTACCGGCGCCACTCCAGGTCCGCGGAGGTGGTTCATTACCAGTGGCTGACGATGCCCGGGCTCGACTGGGCGCTGCTCCCCCCGCCCGCGCGGCGGGACGTCGTCTGGAACCGTGCCGAGAGACCGCCTCAGGTGTTCACCTTCCACGAGCGCCCCGCGCAGGGCCTCGTTGGGGTGGCGCGCGAGCGCCGGCTGCTGTCGCGGATGGACGCGGTGGTCGCCCATTCCGAGCATGCGGCGCGGCGCGTCCGCGACGAGCTGGGCTTCCGGAGGCGGGTGACCATCATTCCCCACGGCGCGCTCGACTATCTGACCAGGCTTCCCCACGAGGCGCCGATCCCCGCGGAGCTCGCGGCCGTCGATCGCCCGGTCGTGCTGTGCTTCGGCCTGATTCGCCCTCACAAGGGGGTGGACGTGCTGCTGGAGGCGTTTCGCTCCGTGCCCGACGCCGAGCTGTGGATCGTCGGCATGCCGCGCATGTCCGTCGAGCCACTGCGCGAGCTCGCCGCTCACCTACCCGACCGCGTTCGCTTCGTGCCGCGCTTCGTCCCCGACTCCGAGGTCCCGGCCTACTTCCGCCGCGCCGACCTCGTGGTCCTCCCCCACCTCAACGCGGAGCAGTCGGGGGTGCTCCACATCGCACTGGCCTTCGGCAAGCCGCTTGTGCTGAGCGCGGTGGGCGGCTTCCCCGAGGTGGCGGAGCGCGACGGGGCCGCGCGCCTGGTGCCACCGGGGGACGCGGGCGCGCTGGCGAGCGCGCTGAACGAGCTGCTGGGGGACGAGGCCGAGCGCCGGACACTGGGGGAGGCTGCGGCGAGCGCCGCCGCCGGCGCCTACTCATGGGACGCGATCGCGACCCGGACCCTCGACCTGTACCGCTCGCTTCGGCCCTGAGCGGCCCTCACGATGCTGGCGCTTGAGATCGCGTTCTGGACGTCCGTGGCGCTGCTGGTGCACACCTACGTCACCTATCCGCTGTCGCTGTGGCTGATCGCCCGGCTTCGGCGGCGCCCGCGCACCGCGCCCCGGTTGGGCGGCGAGCGCCCCAGCGTGACGCTGATCGTCGCCGCGCACGACGAGGAGGAGGTGATCGAGCGCAAGGTTCGCAACGCGCTGGCGCTCGAGTACCCGCGTGAGCGGCTGGAGGTGATCGTCGCCTCCGACGGCTCCTCGGACCGGACCGTGGAGGCGGCGCGGGGCGCCGGAGCGGACCTCGTCCTCGACCTCCCCCGGAAGGGGAAGGTGGCGGCGCAGAACGCGGCGGCGGAGCGAGCGCGGGGCGAGCTGCTCGCCTTCTCCGACGCCAACGCGTTCTGGGCCCCCGACGCGCTGGGCCGCCTGGTCTCCCGGTTCGCCGATCCCAAGGTGGGCTACGTCTGCGGGCAGGTGCGGCTGGGCGCCGACGGCCAGGGAACCGAGGAAGGGGCCTACTGGCGCTACGAGATGGCCGTCCGCTCTCTCGAGTCGGAGCTGGGCGGGATCACGGCCGGGAACGGCGCAATCTACGCGACCAGGCGGGACGCCTACATCGTGCTCGACCCGGCGCGCGGTCACGACCTCTCGTTCCCGTTCGCGATGACGAAGGGAGGCTGGCGGGTGCTGTACGCGCCCGACGCGCTCGCCGAGGAGAAGATGGCGCCCACGATCGGCGGCGAGTTCGCCCGCAAGCGCAGGATGATGAACCGCACCTGGGGGGTGGTGCTGAGGGACGGGATGCTGTCGCCGTCGGGGTATGGCCCGCTGTACACGTTCGAGATGCTCTCCCACCGCGCGCTCCGCTACGCCTCGCCGTTCCTGCACCTGATCGCGCTGGGGACGAATGTCGCGCTGCTCGGCGCCGGCGCCGTGTACCTGCTCACGCTCGGGGTCCAGGTCGCCGTGCTGCTTGCGGCGGCGCTCGGGGGCCTGGTTCCGGTGCGCCCGCTGCGGCTAGCTCGGTATTACCTCATGGTCCAGGGCTCGATCCTCGCCGGACTGTGGGATCGCCTCCGCACCGGGTCGCGGGTCACGTGGGAAAAGGTCGAGGGGACGCGGTGAGCGCGGGGCTCCCGCGCGCCGCGGACATCGTCCTCGCGACCACCGGCCTGGTGGTGGCCGGGCCGCTGCTCCTCGTCGCCGCGATCGCGATCCGCCTCGACACGCCCGGTCCGGCCATCTACCGCCAGAGTCGGGTGGGGAGGGCGGGCCAGCCGTTCGAGATGCTGAAGCTGCGAACGATGGTGGTGGGGGCGGATCCCACCCCGGCCGAGACCTGGGAGCCGCTGCGGTCCACGGACCCGAGAGTTACCCGTGTGGGCGCGGTGCTGCGTCGGCTCTCCCTGGACGAGATCCCCAACCTCCTCAACGTCCTGCGGGGCGAGATGGCGATCGTCGGTCCCCGTCCCACGATCCAGGCTCAGGTCGAGCAGTACACCCCCAGGCAGCGGCGGCGGCTCGAGGTACGGCCCGGGATCACGGGCTGGGCTCAGGTCAACGGGCGCGCCTCGCTGAGCTGGGAGGAACGGATCGAGCTCGACATCTGGTACGCGGACAACCGCTCGCTCCGCCTCGACCTGAGGATCCTCGCGCGCACCGTGCGCCTGATCCTCACCGGACGCGGTCTGTACGAGGGATGAGCGCGGCGATGAGTACGGCGCAGGTGCTCACGGTGGAGGACGAGCGGGGCTGGCGCGAGTTCCTCCCCGCGCGGTCGAGCGTGTTCGGCAGCGTGGAGTACGCCGCGATCCAGGAGCAGCACGGGGCAGGGGAGGCTCGCCTGTTCGCCCTACGCTCGCCACGGGGACCGATCGCCTATCCGCTGCTGCTTCGCCCAGTCTCCGGGTTGCCGTTCGGCGGGAGGGTCGGTGCCGGGCTGTTCGACGCGGCGACGCCGCAGTACACGGGCCCGTTCGCGGCCGCCGCGCCGGACGGCGATACGCGGATCGCCTTCGCCGAGGCCCTGGACCGCTGGTGCGCCGAGAGCGGGATCGTCACGGAGTTCGCCCACCTGCATCCGT
>WUUC01003006.1_pt1 | contig 12917 bp, 13 predicted proteins | sample 6278441 | NCBI WGS metagenome assembly WUUC01 (sample SAMN13675441, study PRJNA597444) | soil metagenome | isolation source: soil | place: USA: Washington | collected 2017-10 | reverse complement strand
TGGATGATCAGGTGCACGCCGAAGCCGCGCCGGTTCAGCTCCATGCCGACCGAATCGATCAGGAACGGCACGTCGTCGGTCACGATCTCCACGGCGGTGTGCGGCGACTGCCAGCCGTGCGCCTCGAACTCAGGGTTGTAGATTCGTACCTTCGTGCGACCCGGCTTTCGCATCCGGGCCAGGTTGAAATGGGCGAGGGCCGCGCCGTAGATGTCGAGCTCGGTGCGCTCGGCGAGATCCTCGGGCGAGACCCAGCGGTAGTACTGGCGGGCGAACGCCTCCGCCTGCTCCGCGTCGGGACCGTGGAGGTGCTCCCGGAGGCGGGAGCAGACGGTTTCTAGGAGCGCCTCGTCGACATCCTGGACCTTCACCACGGCACCTGGGCGAGTCTACGCCTCGCGGGCGCCGCGTGAAACCTCCGCAACCGACCGGCGGGTGAGACCTGTGTAACCGGCGCGGGACCTGTCCAGCCGGCGCGGGTTCAGCCGCGCGGGCTGCGCCGGCGCTCGGCCAGCCCGCGGAGCTCCTGGGCCCGGCGCCGCGCCTGGCGTCCCTGAGCCCACAGCGCCGCGGACTCGTCGTTTTCGAGGCGTGACCAGTCGCGAACGAACTCGAAGGCGAGCTCGGCCGGCACGGCGGTCATCTCCTCGTCGCGAAGCGATTGCCGATTCGGGGCGGCGGGCTCCTCGAATCCGTCGGCGAGCTCGAGCGCGGTGTCGAGCTGCATGTCGCCTCGCTTGCCGGCCGTGTACATGAGGCGCGCGAGGGCAGCCTCGCGCAGGAACTGGGCCGCGCTGATGCCCAGCCGCTCGCATTCCTGCTCGAGCGCCTGCCAGAGATCCGGCCCGAACCGCACGGTGGTCTGGTGCATCTTGCGCGTCGCCACGACGGACCCATCCTACAGAGCGAAAGCGATATCGCTTGCGCAATCGGAGTATGATGGCGATAGCGGTAACGGCATCGCGGCTTTGTCCGAGGGCCGCGAGCGGGGGGACCGTTGCTAATGAGGGACGGCGCCGGACGAGTCACCGGCGTCGTTTCTCCTTTTCGGCTGCCGTGGACCATCCCCCGGCGGTACGCTGCTACCGGTGCCCGAGGCTCCCGCCAAGCGCCCGGACGATCCCATCGAGGCAAGGTTCCGCGGTGCGGAGCCGGCGATCGCCCCGGCCCGGGCGGCCGCCCCGGGGAGCGCTTACCGGGATGTGGTCGTGATCGGCGCCTCGGCTGGCGGGGTGGAAGCGCTGACCCGGCTGATGGCGGCGCTGCCCGCCGAGCTTCCGGCGTCGCTCTTCGTCGTGCTCCACCTGTCGCCGACCAGCATCAGCGTCCTACCCGCGATCCTTGCGCGGGCCGGCAGCCTGCCGGCGAGCGTTCCGTCGGATGGGGAGCGTGTCGAGCGCGGCCATGTCTACGTCGCGCCGCCGGACCGCCACTTGCTGCTCGCCGCCCACGGTGTTCGGGTGTCGGCGGGGCCGCGTGAGAACGGGCACCGGCCGGCGATCGACCCGCTGTTCCGGAGCGCCGCGCGCACCTACGGGCCGCGCGTGGTCAGCGTGATCCTCTCCGGCACGCTCGACGATGGCGCGGCGGGGGCGCGCGTCGTGAAGGAGCGCGGCGGCGCCGTGCTGGTGCAGGCCGACGCGCTGCATCCCGACATGCCCGACCACGCCGCCGCGGCCACCGACATCGACGCGATGCTTCCGGTGGAGGAGCTGGCCGGCCGGATCTGCCGCCTGGTGGAGGAGACGGTGGACCCGGATGGCGAGGAGAGCGTGAGCGAGCGCGAGGCACGGGAGGCGGAGGCGCTTGCGTCCGACGAGACGGCACCGGGTGCGGATCCCGCCGAGCTCGCGTGCCCGGAGTGCGGTGGACCGCTGTGGGAGCGGGAGGAGGGTCGCCTTGTTCGCTTCGCGTGCCGGGTCGGGCACGTGTACTCCCCCGAGAGTCTCGTCTCCGAGCAGGGGAAGGAGCTCGAGCGGGCGCTCTGGACCGCGTTGCGCGGGCTCGAGGAGCGCACGGACCTGTACCGGCGCATGGCCAGCCGCGCATCGGGGCGTCAGGGCATCTCCGAGCGCTTCGAGGGCCGCGCCCGCGCTGCCGAGGCGAATGCCGGCGCGATCCGTGACGCCATCGCGAGACTGGCCGGCGGGAGTGAGTTGGAGCAGGTCTCGTGAGCACGCAGCGCCGGGAGGCCCAGGCAGATCCCGAGGCGCTGAAGTCGTTGCTCGATTTCCTCAAGGAGGCGCGCGGATTCGACTTCTCCGGCTACAAGACGAGCAGCCTCGAGCGGCGGATCTGGAAGCGCATGAGCGAGGTCGGGGTCGGGGATTACGCCCGGTACCAGGACTACCTCGAGGTCAACCCCGGCGAGTTCACGGATCTCTTCAACACGATCCTGATCAACGTCACCGGGTTCTTCCGGGATCCGCCGGCGTGGGACTACATCGCCGACGAGCTGGTGCCGCAGCTGCTCGCGGAGGTGCCGGACCCGCAGCCGATCCGCGTGTGGTCGGCGGGTTGCGCGACGGGCGAGGAGCCCTACACGGCGGCGATGGTGCTGGCGAACGCGCTCGGTGAGGAGGCCTTTCGCCGGCGGGTGAAGATCTACGGGACGGACATCGACGAGGAGGCGCTGACCAGGGCCCGGCAGGCGGCCTACTCGCGAGACGCGGTCAAGGACCTGCCCGCCGACCTGCTCGCCGGGTACTTCGAGGAGGGGCCGCTCGGCTACACCTTCCGCGCCGATCTCCGGCGCACGGTCATCTTCGGCCGCAACGACCTGGTGCAGGACGCGCCGATCTCGCGCATCGACCTGCTGCTGTCGCGCAACGCGCTCATGTACTTCACGCCCGAGACCCAGTCGCGCATCCTGGCGCACTACAACTTCGCGCTCAAGGAGACCGGGTTCCTCTTCCTGGGCAAGTCGGAGATGCTGATCACGCACACCGACCTGTTCGTCCCGCACAACCTCAAGTGGCGGGTGTTCAAGAAGGTGCCGCGCCGCGGGATGCGCGAGCGGCTCGCCTTCGTGGAGCAGGCGGCCGGCGTCGAGGCGGAGCGTGCCCCGCACTACACGGAGCTCCGCAACGCGGCGATCGACATGGGGCCCGTCGCCCAGGTCGTGATCGACCGAAACGGGGTGGTGACGACGCTCAACGGGTTGGCGAGGACCATGTTCGGCCTCGGGCCGAGCGAGGTCGGGCGGCCGCTCCAGGACCTCGAGCTGTCCTACCGCCCGCTCGAGCTGCGCTCCGGACTCGAGCAGGCCTACGCTGAGCGCCGCGCCGTCACGATCGGCCGCGCGGGCTGGACGGTGGCGGGGGAGCCCAGGACGATCGAGGTCCGGGTCACGCCAGTGAGCGGCGCCGGCGGCGGGACGCTGGGCGCCATCGTCGGCTTCCACGACGTGACCGAGGTCGCTCGGCTCGATGCCGAGTACGAGCGCTCGAAACGCCAGTTGGAGACGGCCTATGAGGAGCTGCAGTCGACGGTCGAGGAGCTCGAGACGACGAACGAGGAGCTCCACTCCACGAACGAGGAACTCGAGACCACCAACGAGGAGCTCCAGTCCAGCAACGAGGAGCTCGAGACGATGAACGAGGAGCTCCAGTCCACGAACGACGAGCTCGAGGCGTTGAACGACGAGCACGCCAGGCGGACGGTCGAGATGGATCGGCTCAACCTCTTCCTCGAGGGCATCCTGGCCAACCTCGGGATGGGCGTGGTGGTCGTGGACCGCGACGAGCGGGTCCAGGTCTGGAACGCCGGCTCGACCGATCTGTGGGGGCTTCGGCCGGACGAGGCCGAGGGGGAGGAGCTGCTCGGGCTCGACCTCGGGCTGCCGATGGCCGAGCTGCGCGAGCCCGTCCGGGCGGCGCTGTCCGGCGGCGATGGCGGCGAAGTGGCGCTCGCAGCGGTGACGCGGCGCGGGCACCCCGTCGAGTGCACGGTCCGAACCCAGCCGCTGCGCGACCGCGCGGGCGCGCTATACGGCGCGCTCCTCCTGATGTCGGTGGCGGACCCGGCGGGCGGGTCGCGGCGTCGATAGCCACTTGGTCATGCGCACGGCGGTGCCGCGCGGCCCCCGGTCGATGACCACCTCGTCCATGAGCTCACCGATGAGCGCGAGCCCACGTCCGCGACTGGCGCCGGGCCGCGGCATGCCCGCATACAGCGCGTCCGGGCCGTGGTATGAGCCGCAGTCGCTCACGCATGCCTCCAGACGGGTTGCTCGGCGGGTCAGGGAGATGTGGGCGTCGCCCTGCCCGCAGCCCGTGCCGTGCTCGAGCGCGTTCGCCACGGCCTCGTGCACCGCGAGCACCACCCTCTCGCAGTCCTCATCCGTGAGGCCGAGCTGGCCGACCTGCGCCTCCACCCATCGGCGTGCGTTGGTCGCGGTGATACCTCGGATCCAACGTTCCCGGCTCCATGAGGTTTGGCCGCTCATCAGGGCTTCGAGGAACCTATACCCGGAGTGCGACGATAGATAGGTGGCGATCCAACACAGGGACCTGACCCTCGACCGGCTGGCCGATCGGCGCGATCCCGCCCAGGTGGTCTGGCTGGACGGGCAGAGCGTCGGGGGCGTCCGGCGCGAGCCGCACCGCCACGACTACCACGAGCTGATCTGGATCCGTCGCGGGCGCGGACGCCACCTGATCGACGGCGAGCCGCTGGCGGTCCGGGAGGGCACCATCACGATCATCGGGCGCGGCCAGGTCCATGTCTTCGAGCGCGGTGAGGACCTGCACGGGGCGGTGCTCCGCTTCAAGGACGAGCTGCTGCTCGGCGAGGTCCAGCGCGCCTCGATGGGCTGGATGCTGTCGGGGCGCTGCGGACGCACGGTGCCGGTGCCCGAGTCGGAGGCGGAGCCGCTGGAGGCCGTGCTGCGGGCGCTCGAACGCGAGCTGCGCCGTCCCGCCGACCCCGAGGCGCCTGAGCTGGAGCGACACCTGATCTCCGTGGTGCTGCTCTGGATCGATCGCTGGTACGAGGCGGAGCGGATGGAGCGGCCGGACGTCGACGACGCCGAGGTCGAGCTTCACCGCCGCTTCGCCAAGCTGCTCGAGCGCGACTACGCCCGCCACCACGACGCCGCCTACTACGCGGACGAGCTGCGCGTGCCCCCGGCCGCCCTCTCACGGGCGCTGACGCAGGTGACCGGGAAGGCCACCAAGGAGCACGTGCTCGACCGGGTGATGGCCGAGGCCGCCCGCCTGCTGCGCTTCACCGACCTGACCGTGGGGGAGGTGGCCTACCGCGTCGGCTACGAGGACCCGCTCTACTTCTCGCGCGCGTTCAAGCGCCACTCGGGCGAGGCGCCGATCGCCTTTCGCGCCCGAACGCAGGGAAAGTCCATGCCGGCGTGAGCACTGGCCATTGGCGGGAGGGCCCGCGTCGGTCATCCTTGACGCCATGACCACCGGCTCCACATCCACCGCGGCGCCCACGCTCCCCGCCAGCCTGCGGCTCGGCCCGGTCCATCTGATCGTGACCGACCTGGACCGCTCCGTCCCCTTCTACGAGCAGGCGATCGGGCTGCGGCTGCACCGTCGTGACGACGGCGAGGCGGCGCTGGGGGCCGGGGGAGACGACCTGCTCGTGCTGGCGGAGGAGCCCGGCGCGCGCCGGGCGGGGCGCCACGCCGGCCTCTACCACTTCGCATTGCTCCACCCCTCCCGGTTGGAGCTCGCCCGCGCCGCGCAGCGCCTGCTCGCCACCCGCACCGCGGTCAGCGGAGCGTCGGACCATGGCATCTCCGAGGCCATCTACCTGCCGGATCCGGACGGCAACGGGATCGAGTTGGCCGCCGACCGCCCGCGCGAGCGCTGGGGTGACCTGAGCGATCCCACCGCGATGGGCGGACCGGACCCGCTCGACCTGGACGGCCTGCTCTCGCTGGTGGACGGCGCCGAGCCGCCCCCGCAGGCCGATCCCGGGCTCGTCGTCGGCCACCTGCACCTTCACGTGGGCCACATCGAGGAGGCGCTGACGTTCTGGCGGGACGGGTTCGGGTTCGAGGTGATGACGCGCTTCCCGAGCGCGGCGTTCATCTCGGCCGGCGGCTACCACCACCACCTGGGCCTGAACACCTGGCGCGGCGAAGGGGTGCCGCCCTTGCCGAGCGGGACGGTCGGGCTGCGGCGCTGGACGATCGTGCTGGAGGAGGCCGGGCAGCTCGCCGCGGTGCGCGAGCGCCTCGAGCGGGCCGGCGTGGAGCACCGCGCCGACGCCGGCGAGGTGATGGTCAGCGACCCCTGGAACAACGCGGTCGCCCTCACGACGACCTCCTCCTAAGGGCCGGCGCCACGAGCGCGAGCGCCGGAAGCGCGGCACGATTCCCCAACTGACGCCGAGCGTCGAGTTAGTGACCGTGAGGCTGAGCAAATCGACACTCGGCGCGAGCGGGCTTGCAAGGTCTGACCCTCCCCCGCCTGCGTGCGGTCGCGGGCGGCGGCGCGCCTCTAGCGTTCCGCCGGATGCGCCTGCTCGCCTTCGCCGACGAGCCGCCGCCCGCAGAGCCGGCTGACCTCGTCGCGCGCAACCGCCCGGAGGCCGTCGTCACGCTCGGCGATCTCGAGCCGGACTGGATCGCGTCGCTCGGCGGCCTCGAGCTGCCGCTGCTCGGGGTGCACGGCAACCACGACGGCCCCGATCAGCTGGCCCCGCTCGGCATCCAGGACCTGCATCTCGCGCGTACCCAGGTCGGCGACTGGAGCTTCGCCGGCTTCGAGGGCTGCGTTCGCTACGGCGAGGGGGCGCACCAGTACACCCAGGACGAGGCGAGCGGGTTGGCCCGCCGCCTGCCGGGCGCCGACGTGCTGCTGTGCCACTGTCCGCCGTGGGGGGTGAACGACGAGCCGGACGACCACGCCCACGTGGGGTTCCGGGGCCTGCGCGACTGGGTCGAGGAACACCAGCCGCGGTATCTCGTGCACGGGCACACGACCCCCGACCCTCGGACCCAGGTGCATCGGCTCGGCCGCACCGAGGTGATCTGGGTGCGCGGGGTGCAGCTGCTCGAGCTCGATCGGTAGGACAATGCCCTATCGCTGGATCGAACACACGGGCGAGCTGGAGGTGGAGCTCGTGGCGTCGAGCGAGAGCGGTGTATTCGAGGCGGCCTTCGATGCAATGCGCGAGCTGATGTCGAACGACGACGTCGCGGCGGAGCGGATCGAGGTCACCGTGGAGCTGGCCGGGACCGACATGGCGGCGCTGGTGGCCGACTGGCTCGGCGAGCTGGCCTTCCTCGGCGAGACGCGTGGGCTCGTCCCCGACCGCCTATCCGCGCTCGAGCTCGGCGAGGACGGGCTGCGGGCGGTGGTGCAGGGTCGCGAGGGCTCGCCGCCGCACCTCGTGAAGGGCGCGACCTACCACCGGCTTCGCTTCGAGCAGGCCGCCGAGGGCTGGCGCGCCCGGGTGGTGCTCGATGTCTGACCTGCGCCGCATCGACGAGGTCGTGTGGGAGATCGCTGCCGATCCCGGGCGCGGCATGCGCGTGCCGGCGCGGGTGTTCGCGGACGCCGAGCTGCTCGACGCGATCGGCGAGGACGGCTCCCTCGAGCAGCTCGCCAACGTCGCCACCCTGCCGGGGGTGGTGGACGCCGTCCTCGCGATGCCCGACGTCCACCAGGGCTACGGCTTCCCGGTTGGCGGCGTGGCCGCCACCGAGGGACCGGACGGCGTGGTGTCCCCCGGCGGGGTGGGGTACGACATCAACTGCGGCGTGCGGCTGCTCGCCGCTCCGGTCGATATCGACGAGCTCGGCAAGCGGCGCGAGAGGCTCGTGCACGAGATCTCCCGCGCGGTCCCGGCCGGGGCGGGCCGCGGCGCCGGGGCGGGCCGGAGCGCGAGCCGCCTCGACGAGGTGCTGGCCCAGGGCCCGCGCGCGCTCGCGGGCGAGGGAATCGCCACAGCCGAGGACCTGGAGCTGACCGAGTCGGGCGGCTGCCTGGAGGGCGCCGACCCGGCCGCGGTCTCCGAGCGCGCCCGCCAGCGCGGCGCCGACCAGCTCGGCACGCTCGGGTCGGGCAACCACTTCGTGGAGGTCCAGCGGATCGAGGAGATCCACGATCGCGAGGCCGCGGAAGCCTACGGGCTGCGCGAGGGCCAGGTCACGGTCCTGATCCACTCGGGGTCGCGCGGGCTCGGCCATCAGGTGTGCACGGACTACGTCAAGCGCATGGACGCGGCGCTCGGCCGGCACGGCATCCGGCTGCCCGACCGGCAGCTGTCGTGTGCGCCCCGGGCGTCGGGCGAGGGTCGCGAGTACCTGGCCGCGATGGCCGCCGCCGCCAACTTCGCCTGGTCCAACCGGCAGGCGATCGCCCACCGCGTGCGGGGAGCGATCGCCAAGGTGCTCGGGGAGCGGGCCGCCGAGGGCACGCGCCAGGTCTACGACGTGGCACACAACGTGGCCAAGCTCGAGCGCCACGGCGGCCGCGAGCTGTGCGTGCACCGCAAGGGAGCCACGCGGGCCTTCCCGCCGGGCTCGCCGGACATCCCCGAGCGCTACCGGGGCGTGGGCCAGCCGGTCTTCATTCCCGGCAGCATGGGCACGGCGAGCTATGTGCTCGCGGGCCGCGCGGGCGCCATGGAGCGCTCGTTCGGGACGGTCTGCCACGGGGCCGGACGGCGGATGAGCCGCACGGGCGCGCGCAAGCGGGTCCAGGGCGCCGAGCTTCGCCGGCAGCTCGAGGAGCAGGGCATCACGGTGCGCTGCCCGTCGAACCGCGGCCTCGCCGAGGAGGCTCCCTTCGCGTACAAGGAGGTCGAGAAGGTGGTCGGGGTCGTGGAGCGGGCCGGGCTGGCGGTGCGGGTGGCGCGCCTGCGGCCGGTTGGAGTCGTAAAGGGTTAGTTAACGGCGCCGAGCGCCAGCTAGTTTCAGTCGGGTGACGAGACGACTTACCCGACAGGCGGGGGCGCGGCGCCGGCTGCTCGGGCTGCGCGTGCGCCTATGGCCGATCTTGCAGACCGCCGCGGCGGCGGTGGCGGCTTGGTACCTCGCCTCGCTCCTGGTCTCCGAGGATCAGCCGGTCTTCGCGTCGATCGCCGCCGTCATCTCGGTGGGCGCGACCTACGGCCAGCGCCCCGAGCGGGCGATCGAGCTGGTCGGCGGGGTCGTGCTGGGAATCGGGGTGGCGGACCTCCTGGTTGGCGCGACCGGCACCGGTCCGGTGCAGCTGGGGGTGCTCGTGGTGCTCGCGATGGCGGCGGCGGTGCTCGTCGGAGGCGGGCCGCTCCTCGTCACGGAGGCGGCGGTATCGGCGATCCTGCTCGTCGCGCTGGAGCCGTCCAGCGCCGGCTTCCCGCCCGGCCGCCTGATCGAGGCGGTAGTCGGCGGAGGGGTCGCGCTCGCGGTGAGCGCGCTCGCGTTCCCGCCCGATCCGGGGTTGCTCGTGGGCCGCTCGGTGCAGGCCATCTTCGGCGGGCTGGGGCGCACGCTCGAGGAGCTGGCCGCCGCGCTGTCGGGGCGGGACACCGAGCGGGCGGAGGCAGCCATGCAGGCGGCGCGCGAGATCGACGACGACCTCCGCACGCTCGAGGACGTGCTGGCGGTGGGGCAGGAGACAGCGCGCCTCTCGCCCGGACGCCGCTCCGCACGCGACGATCTGGCCCGCTACGCGCGGGCCGCCCGCCCCATCGACTTCGCGGTCCGCGACACCCGGGGGCTCGCACGTGACGTGCGCCGCTTCCTGCGCGGCGACGGCACGCCGCCGGCCGGGCTGGCGGAGGCATTCGACGAGCTGGGGGGCGCGGTGTGGACGCTGGCCGCGGAGCTCGACGCGCCGACGCACGGCGCCGCCGAGGTGCGCCGGCAGGCCGCCCGCGCCGCTACGCGAGCCGCGCAGAGCTTCGACGGCGGCACGGACCTCGACCTGGCCGCGATCGTCGCCCACGCGCGGTCGACGGCCGTTGATCTCGTCCGGGTGGCGGAGGCCGGCGCCGTGGGAGGCGACGAAGAGCCACGGCTCTCCACCGAGGAGCTGCTGGTCGAGCTGCCGGCGCTGGCGGCCGAGCGCTAGCTCACCCGCGGCCTGACCGCCTCGAGCGCCTCCTCGGTCGTCCGGTACTCCTCGACCCGGGCGATCTTGCCGTCGCGCACGAGCACGGCGTAGGTCTCGAAGACCTCGATCTCGAGGCCGCTTCCCCGCCCGTGGAGCCGGGCGCGCCATGGAACCAGTACCCAGGGTCCGAGGGTGATGAAGTCGGTCAGCTCGACCGCGGAACCGAACCTGTCCTCCCAGGGCTCGGCGATCGCGGCCACGAGCCGCCGCAGCCCGTCGATGCCGGTGTAGGTCTGGCGGTCCGGCTCGTCGGCGGCCGTGTGCCACTCCACGTCCGGGTGGTGATCGGCGAAGGCGGCCTCGAAGTCACCGCGAGCCAGGGACTCGAAGCTGCGGCGAACGAGCGCGGCGTCCTGCTGCGACATCGCGCCGCCCAGTATCGCGCCGGGCCGGGGCGCGAGTCCACCTCCGCGGCACGATGAACCGCTCGGGCCGTCCGCGCGTAGAGCACGGCAGTCGAACCGAGGGGAGACCGACGATGAAGCTTCGCTGGCTGGCACTCGCCGCGGCGACGGGCGCCGCGTGCACGGTGGCGCTGACGACCGCGGTGGGACAGGGCTCCGATCCGGGCACGCTCCACGCCACGCTGCTCGGGTCGAAGGAGGTCGACACCGAGGGCAACAAGGGGGTGGGCGACCGCAACGGCCGCGGTGGCGCCACCGCGGTGCTCGACGGTCGCAGGCTCTGCATCGGCGTGGTCGTGAAGGACATCGCTAGGCCCGTGCAGGCGCACGTCCACCGCGGAGGGTCGAACGTGGCGGGTCCCGTGGTCGTGCCGATCGAGGCCCCGACGAGCGGTGACCCGGGCGCGGCGAGTGGCTGCGTGAGGCTCAACCGTGCGGTCGCCCAGGCGATCGCGGCAAACCCGGCGAGGTTCTACGTGAACGTCCACACGGGCGACTTCCCGGGCGGTGCGGTGCGCGGGCAGCTGTTCGAGCGGAACAGGTAGGCCACTATGGCCGCGCTGGGGGCGGCGTTTGCTGCGAATCGGCGGTCGCTGGGTCAGCTGGCCGTGGCTGAGCGGTAGCTGTCGTGCCAGGGGCGTAGGCGTTCGAAGACGGCGCTTGCGGTGAGCACGTCGGCGTCGGCGTAGCGGCGCCCGATGAGCTGCATGCCGACCGGCAGGTTGCCCGCCGCCATCCCTGCCGGGATGGAGGCGGCCGGGTGGCCGGAGAAGTTGACCGGGTACGTCAGGCACCAGCCGATCAAGGGGTCCACCTCCACGCCGTTGATCTCGCTTGGGCCCTTGGTGTTCCCGTCGTCGGCGTTCTCGACCGGTGGGCAGGCCAGCGTGGGGGTCACGATCAGCTGATGGGCCTCTAGCACGGCCTGGATCGCGTCGTAGATCTCGCTGCGGAGTTCCTCGTCGCGCATCAGATCGGCCGTGCGCAGTTCGTAGCCCTCGTCGATCCAGCGCAGGTATTCCGGCGGGAAGTCGTCGCGGTGATCGGCCAGCAGGTCGAGGCCCTGGCGCTTGAAGAGCTCGAACGTGGCGATGTTGATCGGGATGATCAGCCGGCACCACAGGTCGCTGAGCTCGCGCTGGTCGCGCTCGATGCCCAGCTTCACTTCTTCGACGTGGGCGCCGGCGTCCTCGAAGCTGCGGACCGCGTCCGCGACCACGGCGGCGACCTCGGGCGCCACCGGGAAGACATCAAAATCGGGGCTGTAGGCGATGCGCCATCCACGGATCGAGCGGCCCAGCGCGGCGGTGAGGGCGGGCCGCTCGTCGAGCGCGAACGGGTCGCGCGGGTCGTAGCCGGCGAGCGCCTCGGTCGCGAGCGCCGCGTCCTCAACTGTCCGGGTGAGGGCGCCCTCGAACAGGAAGGGGTGAATGCCGGTGAACGCGTTCGGGCGGGCCACATACGGGATCCGGCCGAACGACTGCTTGTAGCCGTAGATGCCGCACCACGACGCCGGGATCCGGATCGAGCCCCCGCCATCGGTCCCCTCGGCCACGGGCACCAGACCCGCCGCGACCGCCGCGGCGCTTCCACCCGACGAGCCGCCCGTGTTGCGCGACGTGTCGAAAGGATTGCGGCTCGGGCCAAAGAGCGGGTTGTCGCAGGTCCCGCGGAAGCCCATTACCGGGCTATTGGTCTTGCCCACGATGATCGCGCCCGCGCGCTCCATGCGCTCGGCCCACGCGCAGTAGAAGTCGGGCACGAAATCTCTCAGCGCACGCACACCACCGAACGTGGTCGGCCAGCCCGGCCTGAAGTCGAACAGATCCTTCATCGCCGTCGGCACGCCGTGCAGCGGACCGACCTCCGCACCGGATGCGACCGCCTCCTCCGCCTCCCTAGCGCGCTCCCGCGCGTGATCGAGGTCGAGGTGGACGAAGGCGTTCAAGCGCTCGTTGTCTGCCTCGATCCGCGCGATCGCGGCATCCATCACCTCCACGGGAGAGAGGACCCGGCGCCTGATCCGTCCCGCCAGCTCAGCCGCCGTCAGCTCCAACAACTCCTCGTGCGGTGCCATCATGCAGCCCCTCGTCGATCGCGGCAAGCCATCGTAATCGCCGCCGGCCGATCCCGCTCAGCTGGAGCACCCCGGCGTCGTCACGGCCCGCTTCTCGGCTCCGTCCTCCAAGGCCGCGCACCAGATCGCTTCGGAGCTCCACGGCGGGCGCTGCAGCGGGTGCTCGCCTCGGTGCCGCCGGACGCCCAGCCTCGTGGCTGGACCAGCTCCTTTGAGCACCCGGAGCTCCTGGCGGAGTGACCCTGGGTTGGTTTGCTGCTTTGACGCGGGGGCGATCGCGTTTGCAGGGCCTCTCAGATGCGCCCAGGGAGACTCGAACTCCCACCCCGCTTACGCAGGACAAGGCCCTCAACCTTGCGCGTCTAC
>WUUC01198112.1_pt1 | contig 12919 bp, 9 predicted proteins | sample 6278441 | NCBI WGS metagenome assembly WUUC01 (sample SAMN13675441, study PRJNA597444) | soil metagenome | isolation source: soil | place: USA: Washington | collected 2017-10 | reverse complement strand
ATATCGATCGGCAGATGGCGCGAGCACGCCACGGCCAATTACAAAATCATGGACACCGTGAATATCAACGCCGGCTGCAAATAATTTTGAATCGCGTCCCAACGCCAGCGCAGTAAGAAATCCGCCGTAAGATCCTCCATATACGCCTATCTTTGTTGGGTCAACGTTAGTTTGTTTAGCCAGCCATTCACCCGCGGCTTTTATATCGAGGTACTCGGAAGCTCCATTCATTCCTGCCTGTGCCGGCTGATGAAATTCGAAACCATAACCTATCCCCAGCCTGTAGTTGACCGCCAATACATTGAAGCCCAGACCAGCGAGGTATTGATTAAGTGCATAAGCGTTTGAATAGTAATCTGAGTAGTGCCAGCCCAGGAGCATTTGCCGTGGAGGGCCACCATGCACATAAACAATTGCGGGTTTTTTTCCGCTACCTGCCGCTTCAAATAGATCAGCATGTACCGTTACACCATCACTGGATTTGAAAGTTACTTTCTTCGGCGTGACAAGTAGATTGGCCGGAAAATCTCTTGGGATCAGTTCTTCCCCGATCAATTTTGCAATTGCCTTCCCATTCAATGGCATCACCGCAGGGATCGGAGGCCGGGTTGCTGTCGCACTGATGTAAACTACGGATGATCCATCACCTGTTATAACAGGTGCCCATTCCAGACCAGAACCCGGAGTCATCACCTCAACCGCGGCTTTGTCGACAGGTACCCGCACAGCATGGCGACGGTCGAGGTCCAACGGATCTTTACCGGTATTCGCGCTAAACGTTAACCACTTGCCATCACCACTTAGACTGATGTGCTCTGCCATGAAGCCACCGGGCGTCAGCAAAAGTTCTTTGCCACCTGTTGCAGGAACCGAGTACAAATGCTGCCATCCATCCTGGTAGGAAAGAAAAACAATACGATCGTTGGCTGCCCAGTGAAGATTCGAACCACCATGTGTTGAAGGAAACGAACCTCTTAACGTTGCCGGCGCTTTCCAAAGTTGTGTCGCTTTACCTGTTGCTGCATCGGCTGTCCATATTGACCACGGATTATGGCGCCGTGTCAGGATCGAGTCGGGTTCATTACCTGAGCCGGGACTACGTGTGAAAACGATGCGCGTACCATCGGGAGACCAGCGTGGACTGCGATCGTGGTGGAAACTTGGTGAGATCCACTGGATCGGCGTCGTGGTATTAACATACACACCGACCAACGAATGATCGCCACGCGCAGTAACAAATGTCAATTTCGATCCATCCGGAGACCATTCCATGCTAATCACCGACCCGCGTGTTGTGAATAAACTTTTCGCAGTCGACGAACCATCGACAGGAGCCGTGTGAACCTGTCCGCCTTTGATGAACGCAACGATATCGCTTCTTGGAGAGATCGCGGGAGCATCTGCTTCGGCCAAGATTTTCGGATCGCCACCTGCAAATGGCACACTGATCACGGCGACTTTAAATGGCTCAGGTACAAAGGAAGGATTAACGGGTAGTGCGTCGTCCCAATTCGATCCGTGATCACCACCTCTCACAAATACAACCCAGTTTCCATCATCCGAAATACTGACGCTGGTAAGTTCCTGGCCATCGTCGTTGATGTAGTTAGTGAGTTTGCGCGCTTTGAACGCCGGGCCTTCCGCAACATAGATATTTCTTTTGCCCTGTTCGTCCGCAGCCCATGCAATCTTAGTCCCCTGTGCTGAGGCGGTGAGTTCGGTTGTGAAGGGATAGCTCTTTACAGCTTCGAGAGAAAATGATTGTGCCGCCAGCTGATCGCAACAGATCACTAGTGCAGCAAGGGTAAGTAAACGGCGTATCATAGTTGTTAGTTGGGGTTCGAGTTTGTTAAGATATTAACAATAACCAAACTACAACCAATGAATATGACTCGCTCGCGCCCCCCGGTGACAAATGGTCATAAAAAATCCCGCGACAGGTTGCCGTCGCGGGACATGTTGTAAGAATAATAATTATTTTTTCAGCGTCGCGTCGCCTGATCCGGTACCCACGGTGATCCTATGGGTGGCGGTACCTCGTTGCGCTGTTTTTACAACTGTGATGTTTTTGTCGTTGTGCCCTGAAATTTCTTCGGTCTTGTCGAATTCAAAAGGCGCTGAAATACTGCCATTGCGTTTATCCATCTTCATAACGATTTCGCCGGCAATCTCATGACCATTGAAGTTGAGTACGGCGTCACCGGATCCGCTATTGACCGACAGATCGTGCTTTGGCGCCGCGGCCAGCGATACTTCAGAAGTTCCAGATCCGGTATTGAAGCGGCTGGCCCCGGCAATTGTTACACCTTCCGCATCAATGTCTCCGCTACCGGTATTTAGTGAGAATGATGCATTGGCATCTCTGACACGGATGTTACCCGATCCCGTATTCAACCGGAGGTCGCCAAGAGATTTCGCCACCCTGATGCTACCGCTGCCGGTGTTGCCTTTAATGTCGCCATCGAACTGGTCGAGCTCGATGTTACCCGACCCGGTGTTGCAGTCTACTTTTCCTTTTGCGGAAGTCAGGTAGATATCGCCGGACCCGGTGTTGCCATCGAACTCAAGCGTCAACGCCGTTGCCTCAATATTGCCTGAGCCGGTATTAAAGTCGATATAAATGCCATCAGGCACACGCAATGTCCAGTCGGAGCTTCCGTCCACATTGCGCGCATTGAATCGTTCCGTGATCACCAGGCGATCACCCTCCTGTTCGATGCGAGGTTCATAACGATCATCATCGTCATAAGTATGGCGCAGGGTGACTTCTACATCGTTTCCGCCCTTGGAGATCTTGCAGCTCCCGGCGGCCGTTGTCATCCTGATTTTCTTAATTCCAGAATAGTTCTTTTTAAGTTCCTGCTGCGCAAACGCTGACGTGCAGATAATTGCTGCGGCCAATATTGTAATGAGTAATGCTTTCATGATCGGAAGGTTTCTCTTGTTACCGGCTAAAGACGAAATGGTTACAGGTCCGGTTGCATGGGGATCAAAGACTTTTCCAGAACAGCGAATTCGAGGTTTTTCTTGGGGGTGCCAAACCTTGGGTCGGTGAAATTAAATGGTTTTCGCTGCCCTGTGTCATGATACCCGCGTCGCCCATACCAGGCAATTAGTTCTTTACGCTCGGTGATCACGGTCATGAAAACCTTTTTGCAGTTTTTCGACTTCGCGAATTCTTCCGCTGCTGTCATCATTACTTTGCCGATACCTTTGCCCTGGGTATCCGGTTCTACCGTTAGCATGCCCAGGTACAGCTCCTCACCCTGGATATCTAACTCAACTACACCTGTGATCTTATTATCAACAGAGTACTTTAGAATCGTGGTACCCTGCCGTTTGATCAGGTTGGCAATCGCAGTGGCATCGGTTCGCGAGCCGTCGAGTAAGTCGGCCTCTGTAGTCCACCCGTGGCGTGAGTGGTCGCCGCGGTATGCACTGTTTACCAGGTTGCTGATCTCATCACAGTCGGTTGATTCGGCAATGGCAATTACAAAATGTTCCATGGCACTAAGGTAAACCTCAAAAAAGATTTTTGATTTTTGAAATTGTGATTTTAGATTTTGTTCAGATCAACGTCTTCAGTTGCGCGGCTACGAAGTCGGAGAGGTGGGGAATTTGGGTTAGATCCTTGTCCCAGAAATCCCTGTTGCCGAGCACTCGTTTGGCGACGAGTGCAGGTTCAGGGTTGCTCCACACATCTTTAAAGAAAGCCATGATCTCAGGAGTATCATTAACGGGTATGGCTGCTCCGTTCTGCTCGCCCTTATAAAAACGAATAAGCGCTGCAAGAGCAACCAAAAGTCTTTCAGGTAATTTATTTTTCAGTGCGATGTACTGCAGTACAGATGGTAACACGCGCACTTTATATTTTGAAATAGAATTGAGCGCAATACTTGACAATTCATGCCTGATGAATGGGTTCTGAAACCGTTCCATCACTTCGAAAGCAAATTTTTCAAGTTCTTCTTTTGACAGGTCCAGCGTCGGGATGATCTCTTCGCGCACAGCATCACGGATAAATTCACCAACCCATGGATCTTCCATCGCATCGCGCACGGTCCGGATGCCGCGGAGGTAAGCGACCGGTGTCATTGCTGTATGTGCCCCGTTCAATATTCGCACCTTGCGTGTGCGATAGGGTGTCAGGTCGCTGACGAATTTGACCTGAAGACCGGCTTTGTTGACCGGGAAAATTTTTTTTACATGGTCCGGCGCTTCGATCACCCACAAGTGAAACGGTTCCGCCATTACCACGAGGTTATCTTCGTACCCTGTCTCATTATGGATCTCTTGAATTGTTTCCTTTGGAAATCCTGGGACAATGCGATCGACAAGTGTGTTACAAAACAAAACGTGTTGATCTATCCACTCGCCGAATCCGGAAGGCCATTTCCACAAAGCAGCATACTGTTGAACGATCAATTTCAGGTTGGTGCCGTTTTTCTCAATCAGTTCGCAGGGCATCAGGACCAACCCTTTATCTGCTGCGCCATTGAAATGTTTGTACCTGTGGTATAGCAACACCGCAACCTTTCCAGGGAAACTCTCGGGCAATTGCTCTGGTGAAATGTCGGCGGACGAAAAGGCAATACCGGCCTCTGTCGTATTTGAAAAAACTAATTTCAGATCGGGGTTCTCGCCAACCTGAAGAAACCGTTGGTAGTCTGAATAGGGATTGATCACGGATGTTAACGAGCGGATCAATCGTGTTTCGCGTATTTTCCTGCCACCTTGTATGCCATTCAGCACAACATGATAAAGACCATCCTGGGCATTGATCATGTCGCCCATTCCTTGCCGGATGGGTTGCACAACCTGGATACTGCCATTGAAGTCTGCTTTTTCATTGAGCAGGTCAACCATCCAACCACAGAATGCACGCAGGAAATTTCCTTCGCCGAATTGAAGGACTTTCACCGGGTGAACTTTTCCCGGTGCAGTCTTGCTGTTCAACCTTTTTGCCATGGGTTGCTAGAATTTAAAGTAACTGCGGGCGTTGCCGTAAGAGATATCGGCTACCATTTTACCTAACCACTTTTCGTCCGCAGGCAATTCCCCGCTGTCTACGTCCTTGCCAATGAGATTGCAAAGGACCCTTCTGAAGTACTCGTGTCTTGGAAAGGACAGAAAACTGCGCGAGTCAGTCAGCATACCAATAAAGCAGCTCAGCAATCCAATATTTGACAGGGCATTCATCTGCTTTTCCATTCCATCTTTCTGATCAAGGAACCACCAACCAGACCCGAACTGCATTTTGCCTTTTACAGAACCGTCGTTGAAGTTGCCGATCATCGCGGCAAAGACTTCGTTGTCGCCAGGATTAACATTGTAAATGACCGTTTGTGCCAGCTGGTTTGTGTTGTCCAACTCATTGAAGAATTGTGACATTTGCCGGGCCTGCGAAAAATCTCCAATCGAGTCAAAGCCTGTGTCGGGGCCTAACTGCCGAAGCATCCGGTGATTGGCATTGCGTAACGCACCAAGGTGAAACTGCTGAACCCAACCGCGCTTGTGGTACATCTTGCCGAGGGCAAACAATACATGGTATTTGAATGTTTGATTTTCCTGGACGCTCACGGCTTTGCCACCGATAACGGTCTGGAAGATCTTTTCGGGGTCGTGCGGACTATCCTTTTCAAAATACAATTGTTCCAATCCATGATCAGAGAGTCGGCCACCGCATGAATGGAAGAATTCGGCTCGTTTGTCGAGAGCGGCGAGTAAGTCGCCAAATGTTTTGATATTTACTCCGCTGGCTTCAGAAAGTTTGGCGATGTAATTCCTGTATGTGGCGGGGTCATCGATAGCAAACGACTTGTCGGGGCGGAACGCAGGTAGAAGTTTCAGTTCATATTTTTCCTTTTTTACCTGTTGGTGGTATTCCAGAGAATCGATAGGATCATCGGTTGTACACACAACTTCGACATTCATGGTTTTGAGCAGGCCACGCGTTGCGAAGGCAGGTGTTGCGAGATCTTTATTACATCTCGTGTATATCGCTTTCGCCGAGTCGCCATTCAATAGTTCATCAATGCCAAAGTAGCGTTTCAACTCGAGGTGCGTCCAGTGATACAATGGATTCCGCATGGTGTCAGGAACAGAGATCGCCCATTGTTCAAATTTTTCCTCGTCGCTTCCATTACCGGTAATATATTTCTCGTTGATCCCTAATGTTCGCATAGCGCGCCATTTGTAGTGGTCACCGGCGAGCCAAATGCTACTCATATTGCTGAAGACCCGGTTAGTAGCAATATCCTGCGGCGAAAGATGGCAGTGATAATCTATGATTGGTTGATTTTTGGCGTATCCATGATAGAGCCGCTTTGCAAAATCACTTTGAAGAAGGAAGTCGTCTGTAACGAATGAGTTCATTGAGAAAATGAGATAAGTCGGGTATTATTTTTTCCTGAGTGATGAAGCGCGTACAATCAATTCCGGTTTCAAAACTACTTTTTGCGGGATAAACTTCAGGTGCCCTTTTGCTATTTGTTCAAGGAAAATGTTCGCTGCTGCATTTCCCATGCGCATGCTGTGCTGGTCGATCGCACTCAACGCTGGTTCTGTATACATTGTAAACTGCTCGTTACTGAAAGCAACAAGGGATACCTGGTCGGGGATGCTGATCTTGTTTTCCTTCAGGACTTGCATCGCTCCAAGTGCCGCCAGTGCACTTGCTGAAAAGATAGCATCAGGAAGTTCCGGCTGACGTAGAAAATGTTCCATCGCGTCGCGCCCATCCTGTAGTTGGAGATCACCTTCGGCGACAAGAGATTCATTAAACGGAAGTCCATTGTTTTCCAACGCTTCACGGTAACCTCTAAGACGTTCTTTATAGATGCTGATTTTTTTTGTGTTCGTAAAATGTGCTATCCGCCTGCATCCCTGTTGGATCATATGTTCAACCGCTTTGTACGAACCTTCATAGTCGTCAACCACTACGTGGCTCACTTCGAGGTCGCTGTTCGAGCGGTCGAACAAAATCAACGGTATACCTTTCTCCTTCACTTTTTCGAAGTGACTGAAATCATCTGTCTCCTTTGCAAAAGATGCAATAATACCGTCTACCTGTGCATTCAATAATGCATCCACCGTTTGAACCTCCTTGCTATAAGTGTCATAGCTTTGGCAGATCATAACGTTGTAACGATGGGCATTGGCGATCTCCTCGATTCCCCGGACTACAGCTGAAAAAAAATTCCGATCCACACTGGGAATGATGATGCCAATGATATTACTACGACCATTGCGCAATGCCGCCGCGAGGTGATTCGGCTGATAGTTGAGTTTCTCTGCAGCTTTCTGAACAGCGCGTTTTGTTTCGGCACTGATGCGCGGATGATTTTTCAAAGCACGGGAAACCGTAGATGCAGTTATGTTAAGCTTTCTGGCGATATCATGAATGGTAGTCTTCTCTTTTTTCATGATGCGTCAGTTTTCATTCGAGGGTTTTCCGATGGTCGCCAATATTCCGCCATCAACAAAGATCACCTGCCCGTTCACAAAGTTACTCGCGGCAGAGGAAAGAAAGACCGCAGTGCCTGCGAGATCTTCCGGATTGCCCCAACGGCCCGCCGGCGTTCGATTAATAATAAACTCGTTAAATGGATGACCCCCAACACGGATAGGCGCAGTTTGTTCGGTGGCAAAATAACCGGGGCCTATGGCATTAACCTGGATGTTGTACTTCGCCCATTCTGTCGCCAGGTTACGCGTCAGCATCTTCAATCCGCCTTTCGCGGCCGCATACGCCGAAACAGTATTTCGTCCCAGTTCACTCATCATTGAGCACATGTTGATGATCTTTCCGGCCTTTCTCTTTACCATGTGCCGTCCTACTTCGCGCGACACGATAAACGGTGCAACAAGGTTCACATCAATAACTTCGCGGAAATCCGTTGCTTCCATGTCCAACGCGGGAATGCGTTTGATGATAGCAGCATTGTTGATCAGTATGTCTATCGGGCCGTGCTGTTCGAGGTTATCGATAGCATTCCGGACAAGCCCCTGTTGTGTGACGTCAAATAAAACTCCTTCTGCACTGATACCGTGTTTGTGATATTCGGCCAACGCTGCCTCCATGCGATCCGGCGAATGACCGTTGATGATCAACGCCGCGCCAGCCTCTGCGAGTCCCTTACCGATGGCCATTCCCAACCCATGTGTACCACCGGTTATCAATGCGCGCTTGCCTTTAAGATCGAACAGTCTCATTACTTTAGTTGTCGGACCGTTATTCCTTCCATATCCCCGTAGTCAAGATTTTCACCGGCCATTCCCCAGATAAAGGTGTAGCTGCCAGTGCCTGCGCCGCTATGTATCGACCAGGGCGGAGAAATTACTGCTTGGTGATTGCTCATCCATACATGGCGGGTTTCATCAGGCCGTCCCATGAAGTGGCACACAGCCTGGTTATCCGGCACTTCGAAGTAGAAGTACACTTCCATTCTTCTGTCATGCACATGAGGCGGCATCGTGTTCCAGATGCTCCCGGCTTTCAATTCCGTGAGACCCATCTGCAATTGACAAGTGGGCAACACGCTGTTCACCAATAATTTCCTTATTGTTCTTTTGTTGGACGTTTCAGCAGCGCCGGCTTCCACTGCCTCGGCTTCTGCCAGCGAAACTTTTTTTGCCGGATAATTTCTGTGTGCAGGAGTTGAATTGAAATAAAAGAGCGCTTGACCGCCGGATGAAGAAGCGAATGTTACAGACTTTGTACCCTGACCGACATACAATGCTTCTTTAAAATCTAAATGATGTTGCTGCCCGTCTGCCGATACAATTCCCGGCGCGCCAACATTGATGATGCCGATCTCACGACGTTCGAGGAAGTGGGTGGCTTTCAGCTGGTCGAACGTTTCGAGCGATAATGCGGATCCGGTGGGCATCGCGCCACCAACGATCATCCGGTCAAAGTGCGAGTAGGTGAGCTGAACGATTCCAGGTTTGAAAAGATTGTCGACAAGGAAATGTTCACGGATCGATTCCGTGGTCATCGACTTGAAGTGGTCGGGATGCACCCCATATCGGATCGATGAATTGGTCATGCCTTTATTTTAAAATCGATGTGTAATCGGTTGCGCAATATTGACAAAAATTTTGGGTGATACAGTGTGCGGGGACTGCCAACAGCTGGGGTGAAACGGTTAGGTGGAAGTCAAAAATATACGCCTTGCAAAGCATCCTGGCCCTAATAACACAAACGGTCTTGTTAATTACAAAACATTCTGCTAAAATGCAATCGATTGCGCACAATCGGCGGTTTTCTTTTATTTTAACTGTGCGGCATTAAAATGGCAAGTCAACGCCGTTATTATCGGTTAATCATTGTGCAAATGTTCAGGCTCACTTCCTTACTGATCATACTTTGCCTTCCCCTTTTCGCGGAAGCAACTTCAGGCAAAACGCTGGTGGTGATCAATCGCACCGGCGCCAGGAAAGCAGGTGAACCCGCCGTCATTGTGTTGGACTGGAAAGAACTGACGAAACATAATCCCTCCCTTGGTACCAGCGACTTTACGATTTCTGACACCAACTTTGGTAAGGAAATTTTCAAAAAGGTTGTAGACACAAACGACGACGGGTCTCCCGACGAGGTTGTGGTAAGGATGACCTTTGGTTCTAATGAGCCATTGTTCGGGTTAGCGATTCAGGCAACATCAGGACCTTTGAGCGTTGCGAAAAACGCCTCCTTGGTCATGGATCGTCAATATCAACTCACTTACTTGTACAATCTTCAGGATTGGACCAAGAAGGATGCGAACAAAATAGAAAGCTGGCCCGACAAGATCATTGAAAGTACGATGTCGTTTTATGCCGACCCCGCCACACTTCCGATCTATGCACCAGGCGACTATAGTTATGAGTATGCGTTCTTTCTCAATGCCATGTTCGAACGATGGAAGGAAACAAAGAATCCCCTTTACTACACCTACATTAAAAAATGGGCTGATCGATTTCTTGATTCTCACGGATCGATAGATGCAGGCCAATACAAGGTTGCGGAATACAGGTTGGACGATATTCTGCCTGGTCGCGTATTTATTTCGCTTTACGAGGTAACAAAGGATAATAAATACAAGAACGCAGCGAATCAGCTGAAAAATCAATTGCAGTATCAACCCCGCACATCAAGCGGTGGATATTGGCATAAGCAAACATATCCGCACCAGATGTGGCTGGATGGAACATACATGGCAGAGATATTTTGCATGCAGTACGCTACCGTTTTCAATGAACCAGGATTCTATACAGAAGCATACCGCCAGATCAAGCTGATTTCTGATAACACACTGAACACGGAAACAGGTCTGATGTATCACGGTTGGGATGAGTCCTTTAGCGCACCATGGGCCAATCCCGATACGGGAGCTTCGCCGGAGTACTGGAGTCGCGCGATGGGCTGGTACCTGATGGCATTGGTAGACTGCCTGGATTACTTTCCACTCACCATGGTGGAGCGCAAAGAAGTTGGACGAATGTCGCAGGACCTTGCGAAGAGCATCATGAAATACCAGGACAAGAAGACCTCATTGTGGTTCCAGGTGATCGACAAAGCCCATGAGCCAGCGAACTGGATCGAGACGTCGGGCTCCGCGATGTTCGCGTACGCGATCGCCAAGCAATTCCACAAAGGTGTGCTACGCGATAAAGCTCATTTTGAAGTAGCGCAAAAAGCTTTTAAAGCACTCACGGAAGATCACATCTATTTGGACGACCAGGGTCGGATCTATATGGACCAAACGGTCAAAATAGGCACATTGAACCCGTCAGTTTCCAAAGGCGACTTTGAGTATTATGCCGGCACAGAAAGGCGACTAAATGATTATAAAGGGCTGGCTGCGCTGCTCTACCTGAGTATGGAGATGGATGAACCTTCTGTAAAAAAAGAGTCTGATTGAATCGTTCGAACCACTAACTTATACACTCAATACCAGCTAACCAGCTTCTCATGGGAGGCCTAAAAAGAATTTCAATATGAATAACTCAAGGCGATCATTCATCAAAAAATCGGCGTTGGCAACAGGTGCTGCCTTTGCCGGCGCAAATGCTTTCTCTGCGAAAAGCTATGCCAACATCCTTGGCGCGAACGGTCGCGTTAGGGTAGGTGTGATTGGTTTCTCAGACCGGTTTCGCTCTTCGTTGCTGCCATGTTTCATGCATCACAATAAAGAACTGGACTTCGATATTGTGGCCTTGTCCGACATCTGGAAAATACGAAGAGATGATGGCGTCGCCCAATTGTCTGAAAAGATGGGCCACCCGGTAACAGGCTATCGCAACAATGAAGAATTGTTTGACAGCAAGAGTGTAGACGCAGTCATCATCAGCACACCGGATTTTCAACACGCCCTGCACGCAGCCGAAGCGGTAAAGGCTGGTTACGACGCTTATGTCGAGAAACCTTTTGCCGAAACTATGGACGATGCGCGCGTTGCCTTAAAAGCGATCAAAGGATCGAACAAGATCATTCAGATCGGATCACAACGGCGTAGTGGAAAAAATTATCATGCTGCCGCAAACTTTATCAAAGAAGGAAAGTTTGGACCTATCACTAATGTGGAACTCACCTGGAATGTTAACCAACCAGGACGTTGGCGCAGACCAGAACTCGTAGCTAAAATGAAAGAGCAGGATACCGACTGGAAACGGTTCCTGTTGAACCGTCCCGCTGTTGCATTCGATGCACGCAAACACCTGGAGTACCGCTTGTTCTGGCCTTACTCTTCCGGTTTACCGGGTCAGTGGATGAGTCACCAGATAGATACGGTGCACTGGTTCTCCGGTTTGCAGCATCCAAGAAGCGTCGTTGCCAATGGTGGAATTTATATGTGGAAAGATGGTCGCGAAAATTGGGACACCATCACGGCCGTGTTCGACTATGGACCAGAGAACGACCTGAAAAGTGGATTCCAGGTTGTGTTTGGTTCACGCATGCACAATGGTGATGATGATCCCAGCGAGATATATTTCAGTAATGGCGGCGAACTGGATCTCTCCACGAACAAGGTCACTCCTTCCGGCGGGTTAGCAGAGCGTCATGCCAAGGCTATGAACATGTCGGCCAACCTGCTGCCTAGCGTCGATCTCACTGCTAGTGCGGAGAAAGTTGTCGCTTCTGCGAACACTGGTGGTGATTCACTTACCTCTTCTCACATGCGTAATTGGATGGAATGCGTCAAGAGCAGAAAGGAAACCAACGCCCCCGTCGAGGCGGGCTACTCACATGCCATCGCCTGTATGATGACGACCGCAGCCGCACGCACCGGGGCAAAAGTTACTTTCGACGAAAAGACCCAGGAGATAATGGCGAACGGGAAGGCGTTTAAATATTGATCAATTCAGGTTTCAAGTCTCAGGTTTCAAGTTGGTGAGCTATCGATTCGATAGCAAAACTTGAGACCTGAGACAACTTGAGACTTGAAACTCTACAAAGACACCCCCCGTTTCCACGGAATAAAATCATCCTGCTGAAGGTCCACTGCTTTAGCAGTAATCCTGCCACTGGCTACTTCTATAATAAAGTCGAGGATCTCCTCACCAGTTTGTTCGATTGTTTTGTCGCCTGAAATGATTGCACCCGTATCGTAGTCGATAATGTCGGACATGCGTTGCGCCAGTTTGGAATTCGTCGACAGCTTGATCACCTGCGACACAGGATTCCCTGTGGGTGTTCCGAGCCCGGTCGTGAAAAGGATGATCTGCGCACCCGACCCGGTAGTGCCTGTAGTGCTTTCAACATCATTGCCAGGTGTACACAACAAATTCAGGCCAGGCTTTTTAAGATACTCTGCATATTGAAGCACGTCCGCTACTGGTGCGGTACCACCTTTCTTTGCAGCGCCCGCCGATTTCATCGCATCAGTGATCAATCCGTCTTTGATATTTCCCGGTGAAGGATTCATATCAAAACCTG
>WUUC01095482.1_pt1 | contig 12920 bp, 10 predicted proteins | sample 6278441 | NCBI WGS metagenome assembly WUUC01 (sample SAMN13675441, study PRJNA597444) | soil metagenome | isolation source: soil | place: USA: Washington | collected 2017-10 | reverse complement strand
TGTCATTGCTGCTCGGTTACCTCACACATAGTATTGCAGGTGTAAATGACGTGAGCTTTCTAAGTGGAGGCCTCGGCTATGAGCTTGCACGTGTTTCTCACGGATTGCTGGGTTGGGGCACTTTCCTCTTCCTCGTCCTGTCGCTGTTTATATTTATCATCTATTTCTTTAATGTCACTGCTATTAATGCATTCCAGGTGCGCGATCGCAGCGCGATGGGCAACACGGGTTTGGAAGAGGACCAGCTTGCTTCAGCATATACCGACGAGCGCGATAGCTGGACGACACAAAAACCAGAGTTGATCATTCCGGAGCCAATAGCTTTCACAAAGCCTGTCGACGAGATTTTAACTGCTGTGACAAATGAAGTGGCGCTCGACATGGCGATCCCTAAGCAGGAGAAGCCGGCAAAGAAAATGTCAGAGCCATCTTTTGTTGTGGAGGAGCCAAAAACGGAAGTTGAGGCCGCAGCAGAAAAACTGGTAGAGGAAAAAGGTTTCTATGACCCTACTCTTGACCTGTCTACCTATCGTTTCCCTCCGCTTGACCTTCTGAATGAATATGACACCGGCAAAGTGCAGGTCACCCAGGAAGAACTCAACCAGAACAAAGACAAGATCATTGAGACGCTGGTTAATTTCAAGATTGGGATCCAGAGCATTAAGGCAACGATAGGTCCAACGGTAACGCTTTACGAGATCGTTCCGGACGCGGGTATCAAGATCTCAAGAATAAAAAATCTCGAAGACGATATTGCGTTGAGCCTTGCGGCATTGGGTATCCGTATCATTGCGCCCATTCCGGGTCGCGGCACGATCGGTATCGAGGTGCCAAATAAAAATCGCGAGATGGTGAGCATTCGCTCGGTCCTGGCGACAGAGAAATTTCAGAAGTCGGATAAGGAACTTCCTATTGCAATCGGTAAAACGATTTCCAATGAAGTATTGGTTATCGACCTCGCCAAGATGCCACACTTGCTTGTGGCCGGGGCGACAGGCCAGGGTAAGTCCGTGGGATTGAACGTCATACTCACATCATTGCTCTACAAACGTCATCCTTCACAACTGAAGTTTGTACTCGTAGATCCCAAGAAGGTAGAGATGTCGTTGTTCAGCAAGATCGAACGTCATTACCTGGCGAAGCTGCCTAACAGCGAAGAGGCCATCATTACCGATACGAAGAAAGTTGTTCATACTTTGAACTCACTCTGTATCGAGATGGAGAACAGGTATGAGATATTAAAAGATGCGGGAACGAAGAACCTGAAAGAATACAACGCCAAGTTTGTGGCGCGAAAGCTCAATCCCAATGAAGGTCATCGCTTTTTGCCATACATCGTTCTTGTGATCGATGAGTTGGCCGACCTCATGATGACCGCCGGCAAAGAGGTGGAAACACCTATTGCGCGCCTGGCCCAGTTGGCGCGTGCTATCGGTATTCACCTCGTGGTCGCTACGCAACGTCCGTCTGTGAACGTGATCACCGGTGTGATCAAAGCTAACTTCCCCGCGCGTTTGTCGTTCCGTGTTACCGCCAAGGTTGACTCCCGTACCATCCTGGATGCAGGTGGTGCCGATCAGCTTATAGGAATGGGCGACATGCTGTTGTCGTCAGGTTCAGATATCATTCGTCTCCAGTGTCCTTTTGTCGACACAGCGGAGATCGAAAAAGTTGTTGATTACATCAGTGCACAGCGCGGTTTCGATTCAGCCTATGTATTGCCGGAGTTTGAAGGTGAAGATGAAGGTGGCGTTCCGGAGATCGACCTTTCAGAAAGAGATGCATACTTTGAAGATGCCGCAAGGTTGATCGTCAGGCACCAGCAAGGAAGCACTTCGTTGATTCAACGTAAGATGAAATTGGGTTATAACAGGGCGGGTCGCCTTATAGATCAACTCGAAGCTGCCGGGATCGTAGGTCAGTTCGAAGGTTCGAAGGCACGTGAAGTGCTGGTGAAAGACGAATTAAGTTTGGAACAATTATTGACTGATTTAAAGGAAAAACACGGACAATCTTAAATTTGTCGGTCACCTGTTTATGAAAAAACCCTTTTTTGCCACCCTTTTGGCATTTGTTGCATTCGCAGCGTTCGCCCAGTACGATCCTAAGGCACTAGAAACACTCGATGCCATGAGCAACAAGTATAAAGAGATTGAAGCCTTCCAGGCCGACATCTCTTATACACTCACCAACGAGATCGACAAAGTGAATGAAGAGTATAAAGGAAAGATCACCGTAAAAGGAGATAAGTTTCGCCTTGTACTTCCTGAACAGGAAGTCATCAACAACGGTACTGTCCAGTGGACCTATCTTCCTGAAGCTAAAGAGGTAACAATCGATAACTATGATCCTAATTCGGACGACGTAAACCCGTCGAGGATCCTGGATATGTACAAGAAGGATTACAAGTACCTGTATGTGGCCGATAAAACCGAGAACGGAGTGGTTTGTGAAGAGATCGATCTGGTCCCCAACAAGAAAGACGCGCAGTATTTCAAGATCAAGATGATGATCAATAAAAAGGATAAGACCATCCAGAGCTGGACGATGTTCAATCGCTCCGGTGACCGATACAAATTTGCCATCACCAAGTTCAACCCAAGTGTGAAGATCGATGACACCTTCTTCGCATTCGACCCAAAAAAATACCCCGGCGTCGAGATCTCAGATCTCCGATAAAAAAGTTGCTAAGTCTTTAGGTTGTAAGGTTACAGTTGGTCCGCTGTTGCAAACACGGTCTGAACGTAGCAACTTAGCAACCTAAAAACATAGCAACTCTATCAGAATGACGCGGGATCAGCTAGTCGAACAAATTAATAAGAAGAGCAGCTACCTCTGCGTCGGGTTAGATACGGACATCGCGAAAATTCCGCAGCATCTCTTAAAGGCCGAAGATCCGGTTTTCGAATTTAACCGCGCAATCATCGATGCTACCAAAGACCTTGCCGTAGCGTTCAAGATCAACACTGCCTTCTATGAAGCGCTCGGCTCAGAAGGTTGGGATACGATGAAGCGCACAATCCGTCATATTCCTGAAGATTGTCTCACCATTGCTGATGCAAAACGTGGTGATATCGGCAACACATCCACGATGTACGCAAAAGCTTTTTACGAAATGCTGGGAGCCGATGCCGTAACGGTAGCGCCTTATATGGGTTCGGATTCTGTGAAACCTTTCCTCGAATTCAAAGACAAGTGGGTGATCCTCCTTGCCCACACGTCCAATGAAGGGGCCGGCGACTTTCAAACCTTAAACACAGGGTCGCAGTTGTTGTACGAGGAAGTTATAACGAGGTCGCAGCAATGGGGCACACCTGATAACCTGATGTATGTTGTGGGCGCCACGAAAGCCAACAAGGTTGCATCAATCCGCCGGCTGGCGCCTGATCATTTTTTTCTTGTACCCGGAATAGGTGCACAAGGTGGCGACCTTGCCGAAGTATCAAAACACGGGTTAAACAAGCAATGTGGTTTGATCGTCAACGCTTCACGGTCTATTATCTATGCCTCAAATGGTCAAGACTTTCCGGATAAGGCTCGCGATGAAGCAAAACGTATGGTAAACCTGATGAAAACCTGTCTTGACTCGAATTCTATTTGAGCAGTCGGTTGGGAATTCGGAATTCTGTCTTCAGAATTTCAAACGCCAACCACTATGCAGGAATCATTTCTTCAATACATCTGGCAATTCCAGTATTTCAATAAGAGAAATCTTTTTACCGTTCAGGGTGAAGAGATCTTCGTTTACCATCCCGGTTTGCTGAACACGCTTTCAGGGCCGGACTTCAGCAATGCGCGCGTTAAGATCGGAGGGATGTCGTGGGCGGGTACGATCGAGATACATACGCAATCATCCGAATGGATCGTGCATCGTCACCACCACGATTCTGCTTACGACAATGTTGTGTTACACGTGGTATGGAAGGACGACCGGCCGGTAACACGTGAGGACGGAACGCTGTTACCAACATTAGAACTGAAGGGAAGGGTTGATTCCGCATTGATCCTTCAATACCGGAAACTCGTTGGTAGTGCGCTGAGCATTCCCTGTGAACGGATGCTTTCGCGCGTTCAAACAATTGTACAGATCGGAATGATGGGCCGGGCATTGTATGAACGACTGGAACGAAAATCGCAGTCGGTTATCGATCTTTTGAATCACAATAAAGATGACTGGGAGGAGACGATGTACCAGCTGCTGGCCAGGAACTTCGGATTCAAGATCAACAGCGAGCCTTTTCTTCAGTTGGCCAGAGGAGTTCCCTACAGGAACCTCGGCCGCCATGCCGATCGATTACTCCAGGTGGAAGCCATATTGTTCGGCCAGGCGGGATTTCTCGAACAAAGGAGCAGCGATCCGTATCAACTCGAATTACGACGCGAATACAAGGTAATGTCTGCCAAGTACAAACTGCAGGGTGCCCAATTAAAGATGACGCAATGGAAGTTCATGCGGATGCGTCCCGCGAATTTTCCAACCATCAGGTTGGCCCAGTTCTCTGCACTCATATCGAAGCAGAAAAATCTCTTTTCGCGTGTACTGGCAGCAACGACCTACCGTGAGACAGTGGCTATTTTTGACAACGAACAAAGTGAATATTGGCAAACACACTATTCTTTTGGATCGACGACCAAAGGAGAAACTTGCACATTAGGGCAATCGAGCATCGATAATCTGATCATTAACACAGTAGTGCCATTGCTGGTGGCGTACGGGAAGCAACGCGATCAGCAGGAGTTAGTAGACCGGGCGGAAGTTATTCTTGAACAAATCGCAGCGGAGGAGAACAGCATATTGCGGGCGTTTACCAAAGCCGGATTCGACGTAAAAAATGCCTTTGATTCACAGGCACTGATCCAACTTTTTAATTCATATTGCAGTCCGAGACAATGTTTAAACTGCGCGATTGGTGCTGCACTTTTAAAGCCTGACGTGTGACCGTTGTTTTTATCCTGCTTAATGTTGTTTTGATCGGAGTGATCGCCTGGTGGTTTCGCCGCAAAACCCCACCAGCTTTAGCTACAATATACTGGCCAGCTCTTGCTGTGAAACTCGTCGCTGGGATGGCTCTTGGGCTTCTCTATAAATATTATTTCGAGGCAGGGAGCGATACATTCGGTTTTTTCAGGGATGCATTGCGTATCAACGAGTGGGCTGTGCAGTCGCCCGGCGCTTACTTCGGATTTCTATTGGGTGGCGAGCTAGGCGTTGAAATTTATAACAGTGAACCAAGGACATTGTTGTTCATTACGATTTTGAGCCTGGTGAATTTTATTTCAGGTTTCAATTACTGGTTGAGTTCGTGTTGGCTTTCCTTGTTCTCATTTTTAGGTGCATGGCAATTGTTCGAGGTACTATCGAAACATTTTCCACGCCATCGCACTGTATTTGCCATTGCATTGCTGTTTTTTCCGAGCATTACATTCTGGGGGGCAGGTATTCTGAAAGAAAGTCTTGCCTGGGGCTCGATGTGTTTGATCTGTGCGGCGTTTGTTGATGGGATCCATAAGCGCGCACCACGGCGTATGCAATGGGTTGTCCTTGCATTGGCCATCCTGCTGCTATTGAATTTAAAATATTATTGGGCGGCAGTTCTCGCGGTTTGTACAATCACAAGCCTGATCATCAGGTTCGCGCCCTGGCGGGGTGTGCCACGTTTGTCGGTCCAAACCGTATTATGGCTGGTATTGTTTGCCATGCTTATTCTTATCGTCACCCGCACGCATCCCAACTTTCATATGGAGCGTTTTGTTTCTGTGATTGTTGAAAACCATAATACGATCATAGACTCATCCGAACCGGAGAATGTTATTCATTACAACAACCTTCATCAGTCGTGGTCGAGCCTTGCTTTCAATGCACCATGGGCGTTGCTTTCGGGATTATTTCGTCCGTTCGTCTTTGAAGCGCATAGTGTCGCATCATGCGTGTACGCAATAGAAAACCTTTTGCTCTTGGTTTTATTCATTGCCTGGATTACACGCCCGCAATGGAGCAGAGAAAATCACATTATACTTCTGGCAACGGTCGTGTGTTGTGTGGTGTTGTGTGTTTTTCTCGCACTTTCGACGCCGAACTTTGGAACATTGTCGCGATACAGGATCGGCTTTCTGCCCTTTTTAGTGATCCTGTTACTATCGGGTAGCCGACTCGTTCAAGTTATTCCAAAACGTTTCCGGTTGGAGGACGCTGGATAGTTTACTGTAACACGTTACATTTGCCAAATGGAAAACCCGGTAATTATTTTTGGAGCGCAAACCCTTGGCCGTTCGGCCAAAGAAATATTTGAATTGAACGAAGTCGAGGTTTATGGTTTTCTTGACGACGATAAGAAATTGCATGGAAAGGAAATTGATGAGGCAACTGTACTTGGTGCAACCGACGACGATGGTTTTCTGAAATTGATCGGGAAGAAATGCGAGGCCTTTGTTGCCGTAGATGACAACAAGCTGCGCAGGTCGCTGGTGCAAATGATCCAGGAGCTACGTCACAAACAACCTGTTAATGCAATTCACAATACTGCCCGGATATCGAAGCGAGCGTCAATAGGTCACGGTAATTTGATTGATGGAGCTGTAATCATAGGGCCGGGCACAACGCTCGGTGGACATTGCGTCGTTCAATCCCGGGTAACTATTGCGCCCGAGGTCACCATTGGCGATCATGTTCAGTTAGGCGCGGGAGTCATAATTAACAGCGGGGTAACAGTAGGCGAAGAGGCCTTCATTGGTGCAGGTGCCATTATTGTTTCGGGTGTAACGATTGGTAAAGGCGCCCGTGTTGGGGCCGGGTCCGTAGTGATTGGCGCCGTGAAACCTGGCGAAACCGTTTTTGGTAATCCCGCAGCACCCATTAAGGCATAGCAAGAGAAGTTTTGCGGAATCCCTTGTATCTTAAGGGTTACTTTCATGAGACTTTTTTTATCCGGTTTGCGAGCACTACGCTCTATCATTGCATTACCAGGTCTGTTACTTGGAGGTGCGGCCTTCGCGCAATCGCCGTTGATCGATAGCCTGGAAAGAGTAGTTAATATTCAACCGGCAGATACCAATACAGTAAAGGCGTTGACAACGCTGGCTTCGGAATTAATGCGTCGCGATATCCAAAAGGCGAAGCTTTACAGTATGCGACAGCTTGTTCTCGCGAGGCAATTGTCGATGTATACCAGTGAGTCTGGTGCATATGCCGTTTTGGTAACTATACATTATCTCGGCGGGCATCAGGACAGCTCGCGTTATTACCTGGATTTGCATGAACGGCTTTATAAAGAACATCCTGTCCCAAAAATTGCCATTAATTACAATAATTCTGCCGGACTCTATTACCGAGAACGAGGACAGTACCGCGAGGCACTGCCGTACATGCTTGCAGCACTTGAAGCTGTGGGTGAAAACGGAGATCAAACACAACGCGCCGGGCAGCTTCTGAATCTGGGCAACACGTACAGGACGAGCGGAGATACACGTACGGCAACAACATATCACCTGAAGGCGCTGGCGCTGTTTGAGAAAGTTGGAAACAAACGTGGCCAGTCGTTCTGTTTACAGGGACTTGGTAACAATTTCAAAGACCTGAGACAATATTCTGTCGCAGAAGAGTATTTATTGCGTTCCGAAAAAATGAAAGAAGAGCTCGGTGATAAGCGCGGACTGGTTTCGGCGTGGATGAGCCTTGGTGCGCTCTACCAGGACATGAACGAATATGATCGCTCGTTGGCTTACGCAACAAAAGGATACGAAGGTGCAACAGAACTTAAGTTAACATCCGAGCAAGGAAAATTTTTGTACAATATCGCTTCGGTGACGAAATCCCTGAAGAAGCCGGAAGAGGCGCGCCTGCGTTACAATGAGGCGTTGGTTATTATTCGGCAAACCGGTGATAGCCTCCTTGTGTCAAGGATCAAGACAGATCTGATCATGCTGGACGGCGAGTTAAGAAAGAACCAGCAGGACGAAGCGATGCTTTTAAATAATGTTCGCCTGACGATAGAAGAAGGCGACCGTAGTCTTGAAGCTGAAGGTCATAGTAAGCTTGCCGACTGGTATTCAAATCGGGGAGAATTTCAAAAAGCGTTTGAACATCTCAAAACGCTTCAGGCGCTGACTGATTCTATTCGTGGCAATGAAGTTCAATTGCAGATCAAAAAACTGGAGGAAGAATACCTCGGTGAAAAGAAAGACAAAGAGATTTCGCTGTTGAAGAAAGATCGCGAACTCCAGGATCTCGAACTCAGCCGGCAACGCCTGCTAAATACTGCGATTGTGACGGCGCTCGTTTCAGTTTTGGTAATTGGATTTTTGCTTGTCAATTGGTACCGAGGGATCAACAAGGCCAAGCGGGCCATAGAGATCGAACGGGTGAGAAATAGCATTGCACGCGATCTGCACGATGAGATGGGATCGGCACTTTCGAGCATCAACATCCTCAGCCAGGTAGCATTGGTTGAAAAAGGCGACAACACTCAAAATTATCTGCAGCGCATCGGGGATCAATCGGCAAGGATGATGGAAAATATGGGCGACATGGTATGGTCGATCAATCCCCGCAACGATTCTATGCAGCACGTGTTGACACGCATGCGCGAGTTTGCCACAGAAATTCTGGATCCCATGAATATTGACTACCAGTTTACCGACTCAATTCCGGCTGATCTCGTTATTCCCAGTGACAAGCGCAAAAATTTATTTCTAATTTTCAAAGAATCGGTCAACAACGCCGCCAAATATAGCGCAGCCGGTAAGGTAGAGATTAACCTTGCGCAACAGAATGGAAGCCTTGTGATGAACATCAAGGACGATGGGAAAGGGTTTGACGAAGTGAAGACGCGGGAAGGCAATGGGTTACGGAATATGCGCGAGCGTGCCGCCGAGTCAGGAGGCACCGTGACTATTCGCAGCGCTTCGCAATTGGGAACCAGCGTTGAATTGCGTTTACCTATCACATGAAAATGCGATACGTAATCGAATTGATAAACCGGATATTTACAACCTGATGGCATATTCGATCCTGCTATACGAGGACAACATTCAACTCAGTGAGAGCATTCAATCGATGCTTCGCCTGAAGAACGATCTGCACCTGGTCGGTTCATTTGGAACTCCGCGGAATGTAGTTAGTCACCTGGAGGCACTTACTCCAGATTTGCTCATCATGGATATCGACATGCCTGGCATGAATGGTATCGAGGCAGTGAGCAAGGTCAGAAAGGTAAACCCGACCATTCCGATCATGATGCTGACAGTTTTCGATGATAACCAACACGTGTTCGATGCCATCTGTGCCGGTGCATCGGGGTACTTGTTGAAGAAACATATCGCTACCAGGTTATTTGATTCGATTGAAGAAGCCATGACCGGCGGTGCCCCGATGTCGCCGAGCATTGCGCGCATGCTGCTGACATCCGTGCATCAGAAAGTTGCGCCGGAGAATCCGTATAATCTTACGCCAAAGGAGAAAGAAGTACTTACCTCACTAAGCAGGGGCAACAGTTATAAGTTGATTGCCGCTGAAGTTCACATCAGCATCGACACCGTCCGGTCTCACATCCGGAAGATATACGAGAAACTTCATGTTCATTCACAGACCCAGGCGGTGACGAAGGCGATTCAGGAGAAGTTGCTTTAAAAGTTTGAGAATTGTTGAAACTGTTCGAAGGTTTGAGGCCTCCGGATCGTTGTAGCTCCATCAAGCTTTCAAAACTTCAAACTTCAAACTTCGAGCAATTTTGTTGAACAAACTTTGAAACTATAGTCCACCAATAGTCGTTTGTACTCACAGAATCATTTGTGAACCTGACCCAAACTATATCGACCGCCACAGAAAATTTCGTGTGGCCGCTGCCGGGGAAATAGTATTCTGCTTGTCATGCAGAACGCCTCGATTTTTTAGTGAGTCGGTTGTAATAACAGAATTAAACAGGGAATGCAATTATAGTTGAGTCAACGGGTTACTTCTTTGGCCTGCCTGGAATTGAAATGATTGGAGTTAAATAGATTCGAGATGGTGGTAAAGAACTTGTACAAAGGCTTTTAAGAATAAACAGTGGTATTTTGAAGAGGATCATGAGCTGGAAGACTATCTATATTGTTGGAAGAAAAGGATTTTACGACGAAGTTTTGAAAAACCTCGAGAAGTCGGGTATTGACTTCATGGTAGGGTATAATACCCGCGACGTCTCGGAAACACATGAACTTTTGTGGATACCCGAGCGAATGGCACTCCGTAAGTTCAAAGACGCGATCACTGCCCGAACTATCTTTAAATACAGGCTGAGGTTTTTCCGTGAGTTGGAGGATTTTATTGAAACACTTCACGATGTCGGGTTCACCGACGATGAACGGAATCGCGTGGAGCGGATGCGCTTGACCGATAAAATTGCTTAAACGTGTTGAAGTGCGGACGCACCGTACGTTTGACACTTCAGCACGTAGCACATTACCTGAGCATGCTGAGTTCCTCAATTACTTTCTTCACTTCATCCGACGTTGAATAGGCAGACATTCCAATGCGTGTAACGCCACCGCGTTCGAGCAGCCCCAGTATCTCTATAGCACGCAATGCATAAAAATGACCGTCCCACGCGAAGATGTTCTTCGTATTAAGATGCCTGCATACGTCGGCCGCCGTTTTACCCTCAAGAGTAAATGAAACGGTAGGTGCGCGCTGGCCGGAATTGAAATCCTGGCCTGCTACTTTTATCCCTGGTATTTTGGTTAAGCCGTCGTAAAGTTCTGTGGCAAGTGCTCTTTCGTGCGCAGTGATCAGCGCCAATGCATCGGTAAGCTTTGCGCGCAATGTGTCTCCTTTACCGATGCCGCCTATGAATTGAATGGCAGCCGTTACGCCCGCAATCGCTGCGTGATTGAGCGTTCCGGTTTCAATTTTTTCCGGTGCAAACTGAAGAGCAGTGCGCAGGCGGTCGGTCTGAAGCCTGTCCAGCAGGCCTGGGCGACTATATAGTAATCCAACATGTGGCCCATAGAGCTTGTATGCCGAGCATAGCAGGAAGTCGCAACCCAGTGCCTGTACGTCAATTGTAAAGTGCGGAGCATAGTGAACGGCGTCCAGCACGAGCCAAGCCCCAACGTTATAAGAAAGTTCACGTGCAAGTTTGATGTTATTAACGGTGCCCAACGCATTAGAGGCCAAACCGACAGCAAGTACCCTGGTTCGTTCCGTTAGCTTTGCCGCCATGTCATTATAATCCAGGACACCACTGCCGAGTAACTTTACTTCCCGCACAACAATGCCTTGTTCCCGCAAACTCAACCACGGACCACGGTTGCCTTCGTGGTCGAGTTGTGTGATAAGTACCTCGTCACCCGGTTGAAGCGATCTCGCAATACCCCTTGGCCAATGCAAAATTCAACGTGGTCATGTTCTGACCGATGGATATTGTTTCAGGTCCTTCGGCGCCCAGCAATGCAGCCACATGCTCGCGCATGTCTTTGATCACCTGATCGGTTTCGTTCGTAGTTAAAAACTCGCCGTGCGTGTTGGAGTTGCTGTGTTTGTAGTAATTGCTGATCCCATCGATAACCGACTGCGGGACCTGTGTTCCGGCCGGGCCATCGAGAAAGATCAGAGGATTATTGTTGTGCTTGCGTTGCAGGGAAGGGAATTGTTGCCGGATTTTTTGTGAGTCAAGCATGGGTAAGGGGTCAGTGAAGTAAATTAATGTGTTCATGACGCAAATTCCTAACCAACGCTTTCAAAAACATTTCGTTGTACCTTTGTGAAAAAGGTGGAGGGCCATCCAGATGAAAAAATGTCCATCCGGTAAGCGTGCTTTTGCAAACGAGCAACTCGCAGAAGAAGCGCTTCTTGGTGCCCATATTCACTTCGACTATCGGAGGGGCAATGGCCCGGTTTCATACTATCAATGCAGCGATTGTGCAGAGCTTCATTTGACCTCAACGGGTGCAATGAACCCGAGGCTTGCTGAAGCCATTGCGAATGGCTCTTTGAAGCGCGACAAAGAAGCCAGGCGATGGGAGGACAAGTTCAGGTAACTGTTCATCGATGAACATTGACATGTGCAAAATTGAATCGTAAATTGTTCATTGCCTTAAAACGCAAGCTGGAATCGCCCAATATATTCTGGCCTTATGTTTGATTTGATACTCGCATGAGAACTCTCTTTGCCCTATTGCTCTGGCTTATCCTTTTTTCGTTGTGCTGGCCGCTGGCATTGATTTTTATTCTCCTGTTGCCATTGATCTGGCTGATCCTCCTGCCATTTAAGATCGTCGGTCTTTCGATCGAATTGGTGTTCAGGCTGATCGGTAATATCCTGATGTTTCCGTTCCGGTTGTTCGGGAAATAGAAGTCGTGTCACACGAAGACACGACGAAACGAAGGTGAATACGATCCAGCCTGAGCTTTTATAAATACCATTTGAGGTGAACGAGCATTAATAGTTTAACCGTCAGCTTCTGCCCGCCGATAGTATTTTTTCTTAGTGCCTTAGCGTCTTTGTGTGCCGTTCTTTTACACCTACAAGCCAACTGTAACCGGCGGGTGCAATGCGTTTTGTAGAAACTCCCGAGGATTCTTTCTGGCAATCAAATCGAATTCTTCATCCGACAACTCATTGAGCATATCCGAGAGCATGTGTTTTTCCGATTTATGATTTCTAACAACGTAAAAGTCGGTACCAAACAGAACTCTTTCCCGTAGGGGTTTGCCTTGCGGAAGCTTTCTCTCTTCAGGTATCAGGGTCCGGTTCAATAACGATAATATTCCAGGACTGTGGACGATGTAGCTGAGGTCGGCGTAGACATTGGGATGTTGCAGGATCATACTGCAAATGATCGAATACCAGTCGGTACTTTTCCATAGTTGCTCGACCTTCCCTTCAGCAGGCTCACCGTGAGTGGTGGTAAGAAAATTGATACCCTCGTCTCGTTTCAACAGCAAT